>Ga0316626_10000001_pt1 | contig 178539 bp, 230 predicted proteins | sample OWC_Aug_T1_C1_D5_FD_207656 | JGI IMG/M metagenome (GOLD analysis project Ga0316626, IMG submission 207656) | Wetland soil microbial communities from Old Woman Creek delta, Ohio, United States - OWC_Aug_T1_C1_D5_A | ecosystem: Environmental > Terrestrial > Soil > Wetlands | place: USA: Ohio...
GGAGAACTACAAGGAGCCGGGTCGTAGGGGCTACATGATCCAGCCGGCCATCGCGGGCCACGAGGGCAAGTACGCCCCCGGCGTGCCGACGGGTACCTGCATCTTCCTCGACAAGGACGAGCGGTGCATGATCCACCCCGTCAAGCCCATCGAGTGCGCGATGGCGCTCCACGACGAGCATCGGTTCAAGGAGAAGGAGAAGAGGAAGATCGTGGATCAGTGGCAGGGCAAGGCTGCCCAGAAGATGATCAGAGACGTGTTCGGTGAGCCGCATGCGCCCAGGCTCTCGGTCTTGGAGGCGATGCTCTGTGGACTAGGAGGATTGGGATGATCGACGAGAACAAGCTCAAGCAGACGATCCGTGAGCTGCTCGAGGTGGGTGGGCTGCTCAAGACCGGCGAGTTCGAGACCACGTTCAGGGACGAGACCAGTGACACCGAGTGGGTCGGGGTCGACATCGCGATCAAGCCCAAGAAGACGACCTGGAACGCTGCGCTGGACCGGCTCCCTCCGCAGAAGCCTCTGATCCACCGGCTCTTGGAGTGCATGAGCGGCAAGGACAAGGTCGAGCTGTTCCGACTGCTCTACGTCGAGATCAAGCGTTGGGCCGAGCCCGACTCCGCGCTCCCAGACGACTACAGGGAGAAGCTGACGGCGATCTGCGAGGACACGCTTGAGGCGTTGTCCAGGGCACCCAAGAAGAGCCAAGAGAAGGAAGAGGTGATGAACGCCAGGGCGGAGGAGACCATCAATCAGGCTGCGCCCTGGCTCATGGATCCCAAGGAGATGGACCTCAGCGAGCGGATCATGATGGGCAGGCGTCACGGCGGCAAGAACATCCTCGTCACCATCAGTGAGGCCGAGGACATGCAGACCATTCGCAGGATCCGACAGGAACTCGGTGAGCTGCTGGGAATCGAGTACCCACCGTTGTGGGATCAGATCATCGAAGCTGTCAAGGAGATCGTCAACGAGCCAGACCGCCTGCTCCTGCGGGTTCAAGAGGTCTGTGGTTTCGGCGCCAACACGTCCTGGGACGAGGTGATCGAGTCCATCAGGAAGCTGAACCAGCGGTCCGGTGCCAGGGGCAAGAGGCTCTTCGAGCTTCGCAGGGCCGTGGTGGCGATCATGTCCAAGTACCACGAGCTCAACATGGAGTACATCGAGCGGGAGAGCCAAATCGAGGAGCTGGACTCTCAGGAGCGTCATGATCAGGAGTACCTCCACGGAGTGCTCGTTGGGCTCCTCAAGGCGCACACCATCCTGAACAACGCCGATCCGCCCAGGAAGGACGCGCCCAAGGACAACCGCCGGATAGCTCGCAGGTACTGCACGGGGTGCAACAAGGTGATGTACATCCGGCCGCCCAAGGAGGACGTGGAGCTGCCTGTGCCCGACAAGGTGCTGTGCGAGTCCTGCTCCTTCGTGAAGAAGCGCGAGGAGGCACGCCGCCTCCAGCGTCCCGAGGACATGGAGGACAAGATCCCCGACATCGAGGCGATGCTCACCAGGCTCTACCTCTGCGTCGTGGACATCGGCAACGCCATGGGTGCCCCGATCAATGAGGGCAGCAACATCCAGAAGCACCTCAAGCAGCTCGACAAGACGGCGCTGGACCTCGGCCTGGACCTCGAAGAAGAATGACCTGATCTTGGTATAAGGGCTACGGACGGCGAGGAGTCGTCCTAGCCCGTTCATTTTGTGGTGCATGTGATCAAAAGGAGGTGCATGGACGAGAGATCAAGGATTGGATGGATCAAGACTCTCAATCTACTGTCCGAGACGTCGGGGCGGGAGATCGAGAAGCTCTTGGACAAGCTATTCGCGAAAAAGGTGATGGGTGCCCCGCACGTCCACGGGACGTTCGGGAAGGAAAGGGACGAGATGAAGAAGGTGAGCGAAAAGATGAGGAAGCAGAGCGTGGAGGAGAGACTCGAGGAGCAGATGGAGTCGTTCAAGTCGGTGGGCATCGAGTCGACCGGCACGAAGATCGTGCTGCCCGAGGGGATGGACCTCACCACGGGCATCGAGTGGCTGAAGCGCCACCGCATGGAGCTCGAGGAGGAGGTCAGCGTCAACGAGGTCATCAACGCCTACCCGCTCGACGCCGCGCTGGCCCTGGCGAAGGTCCTCCATCGCAAGTTCGGGTGGGCGCACATGAAGTCCGTCGACATGGGCTTCTTCGGCAAGCGGCTCCCGACGATGGTGGGCGTGCCCACCGGGGTCGACACGAGCGAGCAGGTGCCGTGGGGGCAGATGGAGATCCCCGGCATCGACGGCTACATCCAGACCAACATCGGCAGGGGTGACGGCGGGATGCCGGTGATGCGGCTCGGTGGCGAGGTGCGCCGCAAGAACGAGAAGGACATCCACGAGCTCGCCAACGAGGTCCGCAAGGTCGTGCGCGAGGAGTCGATCTACAGGGGGAAGGCCATCAGGATCGACTTCCCCGACGACGGGGACGACTTCGACCCGAGCCAGGCGCCCAAGTTCCTCGACATCAGCCAGGTCAGGCCCGAGGAGCTGGTGTTCAGCGCCGATCTCGACCGGCTCATCAGGACGGCGCTCTTCGTCCCGATCGAGCGCACCGAGATGTGCCGGCGCCACCAGATCCCCCTCAAGAGGGGCATCCTGCTCGAGGGGCCGTTCGGCACGGGCAAGACCCTGACCGCGTGGGTCACGGCCCGCAAGGCGCAGGAGAGCGGCTGGACCTTCCTCTACCTCTCCAGCGTGGCCGACCTCTCGAAGGCGGTGCAGTTCGCCAAGCAATACAGCCCGTGTGTGATCTTCGCCGAGGACATCGACTCCATCGGCAAGGACCGCACGGCGATGGTGAACCGCCTGCTGAACGTCATCGACGGCGTCGAGAGCAAGAGCTCCGAGCTCATCGTGGTCCTCACCACGAACGCCGTGACCGAGATCAACCAGGCGCTGCTCCGGCCCGGCCGCCTGGACGCCGTCGTGAGCGTGCGGGCACCCGACGCCGGCGCCGTCGAGCGCCTCATCCGGCTCTACTCCAGGGACCTGCTGCGGGAGGACGAGGACCTCTCGAAGGTCACCAAGGAGATGGCCGGGCAGATCCCCGCCTTCATCCGGGAGGTGGTGGAGCGCGCCAAGCTCGCCGCCATCGGCCGCCTGGCCACGGACGAGGCCCTGAACATCACGGCCGGCGACCTCGAGGTGGCCGCCAGCGGCATGCTCAACCACCTCAAGCTCCTGGCGCCCGTCCTCCCCGACGACCGCTCGGCGGCGGAGAAGGCCGCCGACATCCTCGCCACGGCCATGCGCGACACGAGCAACGGCCACAACGGCGTGGACCACTCCAGCAAGCCCGCCATCAAGCCCTTCGTCCAGGTGATCACCGAGGTCACCGAGTAGCGATCCTACCTTCGATTCCCAACAGATCGGTGCTATAAGGGCTACGACAGGCCGGTGTCCTGTCTAGCCCTCCCTTCGGGGAGGGCGCCCTTTTCTTAGCTAGGAGGTGCGATGTGACAGCGAAGGTACGGATGGTGAGCGCCGAGGAGATCGCAGCGAAGGACGGGAGTCTGCTCCCCGAGGACTATCTCGTGAGCACGGATCCGGGGCAGGAGACCGGCTCCCAGTTCGCGGGCTGCTGTCTGACCGAGGAGATGAAGGAGGTGGTCCTGCGGACCGTTCGCAGGTACCTCGACAACCCGACCGCCGAGATGCAGCTCAAGCAGGATCGGCCGGTGAGGAAGCGGTACGAGCCCGGAGATCCCCACGTGAAGCTCGAGCCCAGCGAGTACATCACCCTGACCCTTACGATCAGGTGCGTGGCGGGGAAGTTCCAGAAGGAGGGGTGACGTGGCCAGGTACCTGTCGGGCTACGTGAGGCGGGGCTACGACAACGTCCCGGACGACTGGGACAGCTACTGGTACAAGTGTGATCGCTGCGGTCAGAGGTATCATGCCTCTGACGGCGGCTGCGTGTGTGAGGAGGAAAGAGATGAAGAAGAGCCTGAGCTCGAGGATGCACCGGAGGGCGAAGAGGAACAAGACGAAGAGGGAGGAGCTGAAGGGAAGGGCTGAGCGGATCCTCAAGTCCGCCCACCGCCAGGCCATCGTGATCAACGAGCCCGAGGTCTGGCCGCCGGCGGACATGACCATCCATGTCGACCCGCACGTGAGCGTCTACAACGTGCCCAGGAACGGATCCGAGGAGCGGCCCTTCCGGCGCCTCAAGCAGGCCATCAACTTCGTTCGGAAGCAGGGTGGCTACTTCCTCGACGTCATCAGCAAGAAGCAGGTGAGCGAGTTCGAGAAGACCGGCAAGGCCAAGCTCACGCTCCGCAAGATCGAGGTCAAGGAGGACCAGGGCATCTACGCCAACGTCGGCGTGCACCCGACGGAGCTCGTCGACGAGAGGGCGTGAGATGGCGCGGGTGAAAGAGGAGAGGAGGAAGAGACCCAAGCTGGTTGAGCGACCGTGCCCTGGGTGCGGCCAGCTCAGGATCTGCGACGAGGGCTCGGTGATGCGATGCGAGAAGTGTCTGAACGAGCTGCGTCGAGAGAACAGGCTGGACACGAGGTGCCGGAAGGCTCGAAACCCATCTTGCATCAACTGCGCGGAAGATGCGATCAGAGAGTACCTCCTGCCGCCACCCACCAGGGGCCGGACGGACAAGCCTGGTCGGAAACGCTGGTGTGTGCTCTGCCAGAAGTGCATAGAGCACTGGATCGAGAAGGGCGAGCACAGGTTCGTGATGAGCACCGGGATGCCGGCGGTCGGATCCCCCGACCGACCGCTCACGTCCGAGGAGATCGCTGACATCGGGGCGGCGAGATCATTGAGTCGGGATGCGACGACTGATCTCTTGACCATAGAGTGGAGGAGATGATGCCGAGGGAGATCCATGTGATCTTGAAAGACGGGAAGCCGGTCTACCGGGAGTGGAGCACCGTCGTGGACGCCTACACGACCACCCCCACTGCGAACCTCGAGGCGTTCAAGCAGCTCCTCTGGGAGTACGAGCTCGAAGAGACGAAGAGGAGGTTCGAGGAGGAGTTCCCGCAGCGGATCGAGCGGGCGCTCGCCAGCGGAACCTCGAGCCGGTTGCCTGATAGGAAGAGGAAGGAGGAGATGCTCAACGGTCGGTGGAAGAGGAGGCGTAGGTCATGACGGACGAGAAGACCAAGCCCGACATCCAGATCTTCACGTGTGGCCCAGGCCACGCGAAGTGCAAGTGTCGCTGCCCCCATTCCTGCGAGCACGTGTGGGACGGCCCGACCTGGACCTCGGAGGACGGGAACGCCCAGTCGGCGACCTGCTCGAGGTGCGGCATGGTCCAGATGGATCACGACATCTGGGTGCTGCCGTGAAGCGCAAGATGACCATCGAGGAGGCGCTGGAGTGGATGCGTGAGCAAAATAGGCAGCATCCCAACCCCTGCCCCGAGGACTCCTTCGAGGAGGTGCTCCAGACGTTCTCCCGCAAGCTCCTGCAAGACGGTCTGGTCGAGGACATCGAGATCGTGGAGAAGAAGTCATGAGCGACGAGAGGATCATCCTGCCTGGGAGCGTGGGCTGGCTCCCGAACGACAACCCCAGGAAGGAGTCGAACTGGAAGTGCTGGGAGCTGCCCGGACAGTGGCTGTCCTGGTGCGACGAGTGCATTGATCACGACAAGGTGGAGGAGCACATCCTAGGCTGCGAGTTCTGTGCTGGGGTCTTCAAGAAGCTCTGCCACAAGATCGAGGTGAAGCCATGAAGAAGCTGTGGAAGACGACCATTGTGATCTGGTCCAGCGAGGACCCCTCCCACAAGTACGAGATGGTCGATCTGGCCAGGGAAGCGACGGACGGAATGATGTACTGTTCCAACATGATCGCTGTCCCTGTCGAGGATCCCGAGAACGACCCGGACTGGGACGGGACCGAGTTCTTCGATGATGAGGACGAAGAGGAGTGAGATGCACAAGGATCACAACTGCGAAGAGACCAAGGCGATGATCGTACCATCGTGCCAGGTGCAAGAGCTGGCGCGGATGGAGGTCGAGGTGGACCGGCTCATCAAGTCGAAGTCCAAGAGGAGGGACGACATCATCGTGGAGTTCCTCGTCAGCCTCAAGGACAAGCTGCACAACCTCTCCTTCGACGAGCTGGGCGACGCTAACACGCTGACCTACGTCCGGGTCAAGAAGGAACGGCTGATCATGCTCCGCATCGAGTCGGAGCACCTCATCTACAAGGCGTACCTCGAGGGCTACCTCGACAGCAGCAACAGCGTCGACCCGAGGACCGGGATGCCGATCACGTTCATCCTCGTCGCCCGCGCCCTCGGGTTCAGCGATAGGGTGAGCAACACCTCCATCAAGTCCATGAAGGAGATCATGCAGCAGATGCTCTTCCTCATCGGCCAGGAGGACCCAGGTAACGAGCTCGAGGTGAAGGGACGGCCGCCGTGGATGGAACAGGAGTAGTGATGAGGGTGTTACAGAGGCGTCCCTTGCCACCTGCGCTGGATCTCGATCTCATCAGGGGCGAGGCGACCGTCACCATCGATCCCCACTACTTCCTGACGCCGTACTACGTCGCCAAGGTGAAGGAGGTCCTCGGCACCTACCTGCGGACCTTCATCGGTGATGCTCGAAGGACCGGCGTTCAGATGTGTTGCGCCGTCCACGACGTCCTCATGCACGCCTGGGAGCGGGGCTGCATCTGGGAGCTGGATGATGCCGAGCTGGCTGCGATGGCTGGCGAGGGCTGGAACAAGTTCGAGGAGGGGTGTAGGCGTGTGGAGCCCAGAACATCGAGCTCGGATGAGGATGACGAAGATCTCCGAGGAAGAGCTTGAGGGAGGCTGTTTCATGACGATCTGTGTGGAGGCGGCATGCCACACCGAAGAGGAGCTGGATGAAGAGGTCATGCTCCTGATCCAGGACTTCGACCAGAAGCGCAGGAAGGAGCGGAACTGCCTCCCGCTCACGGACTACGAGAAGCTCCTCCTGCGAGAGTTCCTGAAGAGTCTGATCGCATGAGGGAAAGGAGAAGGGATGAAAGTGCAGGTGGTGCTGAAGAGCGGCATGATCGGTACAGTCAATCTCCCCGACGTCTTCCAAAATGATCTTCTAAGCGAGGCGCAAGAAGACGTGATCGCGAACCTGGAGGAGGGAACGTCGTGCCCGTGCTGCGGGCAGTCGGTCAAGCTCTACCCCAGGTTCCTCAACGCGACCATGGCGCGTGCGCTGATGTGGCTCACCAACGAGTACCTCGCCACCAACGACTGGGTGGACAAGGCGAAGATTGGTCCTGCCTGGATCCAGAAGTGCGGCGGCGAGTTCGCCAAGCTCGAGTGGTGGGGCTTGATCGAGCCCAAGCTCAACGACGACACGAAGAAGCGGACGTCCGGGATCTGGAGACCGACCGACAAGGGGATCGAGTTCGTGTACAAGCGCCGGCGTGTCCGGTCCCCAGTGCTGCTCTACAACAACGAGCTGTTCGGCTTCGTTGACAACAAGATCACGATCGTGGACGCGCTCGCCAAGGACTTCGACTACCGGGAGCTGATGAACGGGTACAAGAACCTGTGACCACGGCAACGAAGTGCTCGGTATGCGGCAAGCCCATCACACGCTCTGGGCAGAAGACCTGCTCGAGGGCGTGTGAGGGCAAGCGCCGCAACAAGCACGTGACCCTGCGCTGTCGGGTCTGCGGCAAGCCCTTCGAGGTCTCTTGGCCCCGTAGGCGGAAGGCCAAGTTCTGCTCCGTCCCGTGCCGGAACCAAGCCGACCGCAAGGTCAAGCGCCGACCGAACAAGGAGCAGCTCGAGTTCTTGATCCAGCAGCTCACGCTCAAACAGATCGCAGATCAGTACGACGTGACCGAGACAACCATCGTGTGCTGGCTCTCGGACGCAGGGCTCAAGAGGCCAACCCGCGCAGAGAGGAACAGGATCAAACAAGAGGCAAGGATGAGGAAGAAACGAGAACCAGGCAGGAGGTGACCATGGGATTGCAGATGGTCGTGCACTACAAGCGAACGCGAGTGCTTGGGGACACCATACTGCCGAAGCTGCGGAAGCTCTCGAAGGGGGAGCTGAACCACTGGATTGATCGAGATCTAGGCAACATCCTCGACATGGCGGTCGAGACACAGCTCAAGAAGGGAGAGGTGGAGCTGTGGTGGGAAGACGACTTCGCCTACGGCATCTGCTTGAACAAGGTCATCAGGGTGGACGAGCACCTTCCGGCTGCCACCCTCGATCCCATCTACGTCATCGTCAGGCGGGCTTCCCGAGACGACGCCGACATGATCATCAGCGTCTTGAACCAGGAGACCTACGACAAGTCCATTGAGGAGCGGCGGTGGACAGAGGAGAAGCCTGAGAAGTCCAAGTACAAGCACCCAGACGATCCACCAGAACAGGAGGAAGACGTGGAGATACCGGATGGAGTGATCGAGGCCGTGAAGCAGAATGCGAAGGAGGAGCCCATCAAGGGCGAGTGTGTGCTGATCGAGTACACGACTGCCAACGACCCGGAGACCCATTTCGTCAGCACCGTGAAGAGCGGCATCACCCAGGTGTCGCTTGCGCTGATCGGGAATGGGGCGGACCCCAATAGCATCCACATCTGGAAGACGCGGATGCGCGTGTCGTTCTCAACAACGCTGGAGGAGTGAGATGCCGAAGACAGAGTACAGGTGCGAGAACTGCGAGAGGATCTACGATCCGGACGATGACCTCGGCGATAAGATCACCGAGAAGAACTGGCACTTCGAGCCGGGTTCCATCGTGCCCTACGGAGTCTGCGACTGCGGCGGCTACATCCACCGGATGCAGGTGGGCGAGCCTGTCTCCTACGCCAAGGAGGAGCAGGCGAACGCTGTGATCCAGAGCCAGTCGGGTTCCCACTTCCTGGAGGGCTTGCTCAAGCTGCTCTCCGAGGAACAGCGCCAGGAGTTCGATGTAACGGGCTGCGTCACGATCGGCTTCGGGCAGAGAGATCACAGCCCCACCAAGCGGTTCATCGATCGGCAGCTCAAGGAGATGAAGGAGTTCCCGGAGCTCATGAAGAGGGTGGGGAGGGAGTTCGACGCCCTGCTCGCCGCGAAGGCCATGCCCAAGGACTCGCCGAACATGCAGACGGTCCCGGCGTTCGAGCCGAACTTCACGGTCACGAAGGAGCAGCTCGAGGAAGCGGCCAAGGCCATCCCCTCCCTCACCGAGCTGCTGGAGAAGCAGATCTCCCAGACCGCGCTCGAGGAGTACGCGAAGGTCGTGAACGGCCTGATCTCCCAGCAGCGTCGGGAGTGGAAGACGAAGACCTTCGCTACACGCTACGGCAACTGGAGACTCGTCGAGAAGAAGATGCCGTAGTCCTACCCCCGATCAGGGGCCTCGGGTTCTCCGAGCGCCTCTTCCTTACGTGGTCATGATCAACTAACGAAGAGGCCCGAGGGGGCCTCACGAACCGTGACCGCGTCAGCATCCTCGGCAGGCGCGGTCCTCCTCCCTCTTGGCCTGGACGGGGCACTCGGGCCACCCCGTCCAGGGCGTTCCGTACTCGTTGACCACGACGGCCCACACGCCGTCGCAGTCGTTGCACACGTAGAGCCTGGTGCTGTTCCCAGCCCAGGACTCTGAGGCACCGTCCTTCTCGCCGGCGGCCTCGGCGGCCTCCAGCGACTCGTAGTGCCGGTGGTACGCGGACATGCGTCTCCTTTCAGACGTTGAGGGCGTGCTCCGACCAGAACGCCTTCGAGGCCGCGAGCGCCTCGGGGTTGTCCTGGATGGCCGGGTCCCACGGCTCCCTCGGCGCCTGCGGGCCACCGTAGGCGGTGTAGAGCACCACCTGGCCCTCGACGGGCTTGTCGTCCGGCCCGACGATCACGGTCATCGTCCTGACCATGACCTCGTCCCGGTTCACGATGCGGCTGGCGCCGGCGCGGTTGCCCCTCACCTCGTACCGGACCTCGGACTCGGGCACGGCGGCCTCCCCCACGATGGGGCCGTGGATCTGGCAGGGCAGGCTGGCGAGCCCCTCGGGGAGCTCGAGGGTGTGGATGCCGAACGAGCTCGCATCCCCCAGCTTCTCGAAGATGAACCGCAGGTGGGAAGTCCACAGAGCGTGATCGATGTGGGAGTCTTTGCTGATTACCAGTGCCATTGTAGGCACCTCCTTTCTACTGATCTTATATACAGGCCCGCTGACGATATTGCGCCTGACGGGCTAAGAAGAGAGCCTGGAGGCTCCCAATCAGGTGGTCGAAGGGGGTGGGGACTCGTAGCTGTGGCCCAGGATCGGACCATCGCCACCGCGCACATACGGTTCCTTTCGGCGGAACTCGTAGTGCCAGTCTGTGCGCGGCCCGAGCCTGTACCGCTGGGAATGGCCGGGCACCACCGTCTTGTGGTGATGGCTGATCGAACCGCCGCCCTCTCGGACGGCTTGCCTGATGATCGGATTCAGGCGGATCCTGGTCCCGACCAACCAGGTCCTGGCAGAGATGAAACGCTTCATCTCCGCGAGTCCTCGGCGGTCCTTGCCCTTGGCCTTCTTCACAGGCGGTACTGCCGTCACCTGTGCGTTCCGCTCACGCAGGTAGAGGACGAACCCCATCACGAGGTTGAAGAGGACCAGCCTCATCTCCTCGAAGTTCACCTCTTTTCCGAAGACCTCGGCTCGGAACTGCCCGCCGTCCGTGGGGCGAAGAAGATCGTGCTCTTTCTGGAGGAGCACATCAAGGGCTTCTCCGTCCGTGAGCGGAAAGGATGACGAGTCGAACGAGATGTCGTCCAGTCCCGTGTCGGTGGGGAGCGGTTCCTGGATGAGGACCATGACCAGCCGCTTCCCCCTGACCGAGGAGAGGTCCTTCCCAACGTACTCACCCTGTCGCTCGAGCATGTCCGTGTGGGACCTGGTCTCGAGCGTCCCGGTGCTGACCCCGATGCACCGGACGTCGTGCCATCCACGGCGAGTCTGCGTTCGGAGGAGCCCCTTCGGGATCTCCAGCCAGAACGCCTGGTAGGGCAGCTGGATGTCCTCGGCGTAGACGCCGGAGAGCGTGGTGGCCGCCAGCAGGTAGCACAGGTCCTCGCTGGGGCGGTACCAGCAAGGTGTGTCGGACAGCTCCACAGAGCGCAAGCAGAGCCACACCCCCGTGAGCTCGTCGAGGATCCCTACCTGGGCCATGCGGGGGTCCCCGCCAGCCCACATCAGGTGCCGGATGTTCCCACCGGCGAACACCTCGGCGATGGGCTCGAGGCCCGCCTCGCCATCGGTGATGTCGGTCGGCCACCGAAGACCAACTGGCACCCTTCCGGAGAGGAGCCTCGTCATGTTCCAGATCGTGAGCATGACGAAGTGCCGATAGGTGAGGGCGTGCTTCTGGACCAGGCCCAGAAGCTCCTCCATGAACCGCAGGTATAGACTCGTATCTGGAAGACTCATGGTCCTGAATTCCATGTAGCTTCCCTCCTTTCTGATCTTCTTATATACCTGTGATCACCCAGACTTCTGCTGGAGAGCTGGTTCCGATCTTGCTATAAGGGCTCTGGACGCGAAATCTCTTAGGAGGTGTATGTAGGTATGTGTCCGCACTGCGTCGCGATGGTGGTTCTGGGTGTGCTGACCTGCGGGCTCTTCCCGCTCGTCAGGTGGTTGCGGTTCAAGTACGGAACGAGGAGGAGCTAGGTGTCCAGGAAGAAGGGGACGAAGAAGCAACAACCAGTAGCAGATCAGAAGCCAGAATCGACGGAAGAGGAATCCAGGAGGCCGGAGTGCTACGGCACCTTCGAGCCTGTTCCTGCGTGCCTCAAGGAGTGCTCCATGCTGGACTCCTGCCGTCGACTCAAGGGCAAGTTGAACAGCCCCACCAGGGGCCTGTCCCGGAAGCGTTCCGACCGGGCGTTCTGCTTCAGTTGCAATGGCGGCAGTCTTCGTCTCGGCTGCATCGACCCGGTGTGCCCGAAGTACGCCTTCCTGCCAAAGTCCAAGCAGGAGGCCGGGCCTCCAGATCTGTGGTGGACCCAGCCGTCCTCGAAGTGGGACGAGCTTGAACAGGCCGCCCGCAAGGTAAAGCGTGAGATCAGTGAACCGAAGGATCAGGAGGAAGAAGATGGGGATGCAGATCAAGGGTAACCTGACCTGTCCCGACTGTGGCACGAAGCTCGATGGGGCCTCGTACACGGAGGACGTCGAGGCAGAGGTAGAGCCCTGCGACGGAGATGTCTCGATCTGCCGCTACTGCCTCGCCGTCCTCCGCTTCAGGGTCTCCGACCTGCGGGTCGGGTACCACTTCGAGAAGCTGACGGACAACGAGATCAGTGATCTACCAGAGGAGATGAAGGAGGGGCTCATGAAGGCCCTCGGCATGGCCATCGTCGCCAACGAGCTCGAGAGCCTGGAGAGGAGGTGAAGATGGATGAGATCAGGTGGAACCAGACGGGCGGCACGCTGCCCGAGATGGTGAAGGACGTCTCCGAACAGATCGGGGATGGCGGGGGCGCGTTGCTCATCGGCGGCCCCCAGTGGCTTGTGGCCCCGCCCGAGCTCGGCGGCAAGAAGGTCTACATCAAGAGCCAGGGCTACGTGGACGGGCCGTGCCCGGTCTGCAAGCAGGGGACGAGGACCTTCGTCTACGTGCTCGAGGACAACCTGTGCTGCTCCTGCTGCGAGCGATGCGGTCGGTACGGATGGTTCAAGAACAAGGAGGGAGAGTGAAGATGCTGCCGATGAGCGTCGGGATCGCCGAGCTTCCGGAGTACTCGAACGAGGTGTTCGAGAGGCATGCCACCGAGGGCATCCGGAAGATCTTCGAGGAAGTAGGTGAGGTCCGGCCCATGGCGGAGGTGATGGCCACCATCAGCCCGGTGGACATGAAGAAGTCGGACAGGTTCTTCTCCATGACGATCCTGCCTCACGTCGGGGAGGTCGGGTTCGACGAGGACGTGAAGGATCAGCTCGCCTTCCTCCTCCGCAATATGGTCCAGGACTTCGAGGCCGTCGCCATCATGTTCGCCTCCGAGGGCTGGATGGTGAGGAGCAGCGACCTCGAGCGGATGGAGAAGATCCAGGCCCCGAGCGAGGAGCCGGACCGCGTCGAGGTGGTCCAGATCATGATGGAGTTCAAGAGGCCCACGACGAAGAAGCTCATCTTCGCCGAGATCAAGAGGCCATCGAAGGACAGGGTCGAGCTCGACCAGTGGCAGACCTTCGATGGTCAGGGCGGCGGGCGCTTCTACGGCATGTTCCCGCCGGAGGTGCTGAACTGATGGACGAGCCCCTACCAGCGGAGTACGGCAAGAGCTACCGCATCCGCGTGAAGTACAAGAACTGGATCGGGAAGCCTGACCCATCGGGGTTCAGCGAGTACTACGTCTACAGCGACGACCCCTCGTGGTTGCACGAGGAGGCTCTACGCCGGAAGCGTCTGGGCGACAAGATCCTGGCAACCGAGAAGCGGGAAGGGACGAAGTGGATCAAGATGTGAAGAACCAGATGGTGGTCTGGAAGGAGGAGGTGAAGAAAGACCACCAGGAGCAGGGATTCATCGAGCGTCGGATCGTGATGCTGGTGCCCGAGTCAGACCTGGACTGCCCGGAGTGCGAGAGCGGCAAGCTGCGGCGGACGTACTCGCAGAAGATGAGGCGGTTCTACTACAAGTGCAACCAGGAGAACTGCGAGGGCTACATCGGGGCGCACCCTGACGGATCCCCACTCGGCATTCCGGCGAACAAGAAGATCAGACAGAAGAGGCAGGAGGCGCACGAGGTCTTCGACCGGCTCTGGAAGGAGGGCCACTGCAAGAGGACCACTGCCTACAGGATCATGGCTGAGAGGATGGGCATCGAGGACGAGCTGCACATCGCCAACCTCGGGTGGGCGGAGTGTGAGCAGCTCATCAAGCTCTCGAACGAGTTCCTCGTGGCAGGCAGAGCCTTCTCCGGCTCGCCTGTCGACGACGAAGACGAGGACGAGGACGAGGATGGCTGGGTGATCGTGAAAAAGGAGGAAAGGTGATGGAAAAGGGAGAAGCGTTGAAGAAGAAGTTGAAGACGAACGTCCGGCTGGTGCAGGACACAGATCAGGGAGCCGTGAAGTACGAGGAAGCGTTTGAGGAGAACATTCCGGGTGGGATGAAAGGAGAGCTTCGGGGTTACCTGCTCTGCAACGCTGCCAGCGTGCGGGAGTGGATCAGGCTCGTGGAGGAGGAGAAGATCTATCCGGTTGGGCTGATCCCGTTCCAGCAGAACGTGATCGAGACCTTCGATCTCGAGATTGCACAGATCTTCATCGAACGGAACTTCTCGAACCGCAGGCTCGACCCTGCGACCTACAAGAAGTACGCCCGGTCTCTGGAGGCTGGTCGCTGGAGATCCCACGGCGAAGGCGTCAAGGTCTGGCTGGACAAGGAAGGGAGCTTTGGCAAGCCGGGGTTCCTGGTCATGGTGGATGCGCAGCACCGATGCTATGCGGTGACCACGTCAGGCATCCCTATCAAGCACATGAGCCTCACGCTGATCACGGACAAAGAGGCGCTCCAGTACATCGACGTGGACGCTCGTGTGCGCTCGAATGCGGACATGCGCCGTATGCGCGGCGACCCACCCAGGAAGCCGGCGGTCATGGCTGGCATCGTGCACGAGCACTTCGACTTCCACATTCAGCATCAGAACCTCTCGAAGGTCGAGCGCGACAAGATCATTTCGGACTGCCAGTTCTCGGAACAGCTCCAGGATCTTCACAGGGGCAGCATCAGCGCGGCTTTCGTGGCTGCTGCGCTTCGATGCATGAAGGCGGACGGGGAGGGGTCACTGGTGTTCTTCCAGGCGGTGGCCGATCCTACTAATTACAGTGGCTGCATCGACGAGATCGAGAGCTACCCGGTCAAGCAGGCCCGGAAGTTCATCGAGCGCCTCCGGACCAAGAAGTTCACTGCTGACGAGAGGACCAGGATCGAGGCGTCCAGAATCATCCAGGCGTACATGGCCTGGAAGGTCTGGAAGCCGGCGATGTCGCAGTTCTCACTGACGATCCCGGTCAACGATGAGCACAAGAGGCCGAATGTTCCGGGGATCAACGCCATACGCGGGAGGGGTCCGCTTCCTAACCGGGTCGTGAAGGAGGAGAAGGAGGAGAAGGAGGAAGTTGTACAGTAAGCAGGCTGAGAGGGCCTATGGCGACAAGCGATTGATGAGCCTGATGACACGGCCACCAAGGAAGTTGCTGGAGAGCTGGTTGGGGCCGGTCAAGATAGGAGGTGAGTTTTCGGTGGCGAAGAGGGTGGCGAACCTGGCTGCGGGCAGGTTCATCTTGGACTACCTGGTGAGACACGCCCTCACGCTGGGGAAAGAGAACGAGAAACGGATGGGGATGGGGCTGGCTGGCGAGAGCCCGCTGCATGCGGCGCTGGTGCCGGCAGCCCTTGGACTGATCAACGGGATGGATCTGTACGAGTCGGATTCAATCAAGGCGGCCACAGCCAAAGCTGCTCTGATCCAGAGTCTGGATCAGCTCCGCTCGATTTCTCCAATGGCTTGGGGTAGGACCTTCAACCATCTGCGTGTGGAGAGAGTCGACTTCACCTCAGCCCGACCTGACAAGCGCGTCGGGTACTGCTACTTCGACTTCGACTTCTGCCACAATCCGTTCAACCACGAGGGGGAAGCCAGGGGTGTGATCAGATTCGTGAACGAGAACATGGATCGAAGGGGGGAACTGATCGCGTTGACGATCACATCACATCGTGGCTTCCACAGCAGCCCCGTAGAGCTGCTTAGAGCACAGGTCCAGGTATTCGAGAAGTACCTTGAGGGGATCGGGGCGCTAATCGAAGCCAAGACGAGCTACCCGTACAGCCAGGATATCAACATCCCGATGACCCTGTTCGTGTGGATACTCCGGGTCGTCGGCCCACAAGCGAAGAACCCCGTACAGATCATCGAGTTGCTTTCCAGGAAGAGCTCGGACGCTGCGAAGAAGGCGTGGGAGACTCGAAGGAGAATGAAAGGAGAAGCCAAGTGACGACCGAGTTCTTCCAGACCGTCATGGGTCGGCAGTTCTACGACGGGACGATGCCACGCATCGCCAGAGCTCTCGAGCGCATCGCCGATGGGCTCGAGGCCAAGAAGCCGGCGAAGCCCAAGTACATGTGCAAGACGTGCAAGGGCTTCAACGTGCAGCACGCCCACTGGGTGCGCGTGAACACCAACGAGGTGATGGACGTCTTCGGATCCTGGAACGAGCACGACGCTGCCTACTGCGAGGACTGCGGAGAGCCGTGCGAGATCGAGGAGTGCGCCGAGTGACGATCGAGTTCCAGCGGCAGCTCTTCACGGCCGACTGGCACCTGGATCATAGGAACATCCTCAGCCCCACCGAGAGGAAGTTCGAGAACGTCCTCGAGATGGGCCGGGAGTTCTTCCAGCAGCTCGAGCAGATGGTCAAGCCGGGGGACATCCTCTACTACCTCGGCGACCTGACGCTGAATCACAAGATCGCTGGTGAGATGATCGAGCAGATCGTGAACGTCGTGAAGCAGGTGGTGTTCGTCTTCGGCAACCACGACGACGCCCGCAACGTCATCGCTGCGAGCAAGGGCGTCGTGTGGACTGGGGACATCAAGCAGATCAAGCTGCGGGTGACAGAGCCGCTGGCGACGGCGCACTTCGGTACGCCGCACACGGAGACATTTCCCTGCGTGCTCTGTCACTATCCGATGAGATCATGGAACGGTTCGACCCACGGGTTCCGCCATCTCCACGGCCACAGCCACGGCAAGGCACGGGAGTGGCGGAACGCCCTGGACGTCGGCATCGACAACGCCTACAAGCTCCTGGGAGCGTACCGGCCCTTCACGGCCGACGAGGTCCGGGAGCAGATCGATCGCATCAACAAGGAGGTGAAGTTTGAAGGCCGGAAAGACTGAGATCGTCTGCGTCATTGACCGGAGCGGGTCGATGGCCTCGATCAAGCAAGACGCCATCGGAGGGTTCAACACCTTCCTGGAGGAGCAGAAGAAGGTGCCGGGGGAGTGCGTGTTCACGTACACCCAGTTCAACCAGAACTACGACGTGGTCCACAACGGGATCAAGCTCCAGGACATGAAGCCGCTGGACGAGGACACCTACGTGCCCGCCGGTATGACGGCGATGCTCGACGCCATCGGACGCACGGTGGACGAGGTGGGGATCCGCCTCAACCACACCCCCGAGGCCGAGAAGCCCGAGCAGGTCATCCTCGTCATCCTCACGGACGGCGAGGAGAACTCGAGCAGGGAGTACAGCTGGGAGCGGGTCGCCGAGATGCTCAAGCACCAGACCGAGAAGTACGGCTGGCGCGTGATCTTCCTGGCGCAGAACCTCGACTCCCAGACCACTGCTCGGAAGATGGGCCTCGACTCCAAGCTCTCGAACGTCTACGTGGCGAACATGATGAAGGGAGGCGGGGGCTACCGCTCCGCAGTCCGCGCTGCCTCCTACGCCGCCGCGAGCTCGAGGACCATGGGCGACATCGACAAGAGCGGGACCTCCGCCATCATCGGCGGGGACGACCCGGATCCCGACGAGCCGCCCAAGCCCAACCGCGCCACCGGCAAGGGCATCGCCCGCGCTCAGGAGGAGAAGGCGAAGGAGGCCCGCCGACGTCGCCGTGGCAGCGGCGAACCCAACCTGAACTGACACCCCCACAAATCCCCCCGTTTCAGGGGGTACGAAGGCTCCCGCGAGCCTTCCTCTTAGCCTGGTATAAGATCGTTGGCTGACGAGTCTCTTAGATGGAGGTGAAGATGCGGGAGAAGAAGCCGGAGGCGAAGTGCGAGTGCGGAGCGTCGCTACCTACGCACCTGCTCGGCCTCGGTCTCACGAAGCACGTCTGCTCGTGCAACAGGGCCTACGTGGAGAAGAAGGGCGTGTTCGTGCCGAATGGGACGGCGCCCAACCCCTTCGTCGACTACGAGCGTGAGCACGGAGGTGTGAAGTGAAGAAGATCGACCTGGAGGCGATGCAGCGCGAGCTCGACGAGAAGGGGCCGAGTGGGTTCAAGAAGGTCCACGAGAACAAGGACGGCTTCTGCGCGATGCTGCCGTACCACATGATCTCCTGGCGTCCAAGAGAGGGTGCGGGCGGTGTCGAGGTGCAGATCCAGCTCGTCCACCCTGACGGTAGGAGCAGGGGCATCATCCTGGTCGTGCCCAACGAGTTCCTGATCGACACGGCCCCTGGGGAGCACTTCGTCCACCAGTTCGTGAGGAGGGACGAGTGGCGCTCTGGTGAATTTGGGGAGCTGGGCATCCAGCAGTGTCCGTGCTGCAAGGGATGCGGCTTCGTGCAGATCGCCGGTGTGGTCAACGTCGTGACCGAGGGGAAGACCGATGAGTGATCACACCTGGGAGGACCACGTCGAGCCTGCGCTCAACGCCACCGAGTGGGTCCTGGAGCGGCTGCTCGACACGTTCCAGAGCCTCGTCGACAACGAGCTCGAGGAGCATGGCGAGTTCGAGGTGGCCGTCGAGGACGTGAAGGAGATGATCAAGGATCTACAGCGCCTCCGCGACAACTGCTACAACAGGCGCGAGGGCGACTACCAGGAGTACGAAGAGGAGGAAGAGGAGGCCCCTGCCGAGGTCGATGTCCAGAAGATCATGAAGGAGCAGGGCCTCAAGCAGGTGGACGGGATCCATTACAAGGAGGAGGCGTACACCGGCGCCAAGGCCGGGCTGATGATCCAGCACGAGGTGGTCATCTCGGACTACCTGAACGGCAAGGAGTCGTGGGAGATGGTGCTCGAGCGCGTCGAGAAGATTGACGGGCTCGTCACGTACCTGTTGAAGGAGAAGCACGGCCCCATGGCCGTCCGGCTCAAGCTGGGCAAGTACGCCTTCCTCTTCTACAACCCACGCACGAACCTCATGAGCCCCTTCACACTCCTGGACGAGGTGCGAGGCGACAGGAACGGGGTGCCGAACAGGATCCTGGCGCGGTGGGATGGGTTGAAGTATCCCGGTGCTCCAGGTGCAGTCAGGATCTTCCGCGACGATGCAGTCGTTGCCAACAAGGACTGCACTCACTTCTCCCAGATCATCGCGCTGCTCGAAGACCTGCCGCCAGACTTCTTGGCAGAGGAGATCCACGAGAAGTGGCACCCGCCGAAGACACTCCGGGAGAGCATCGAGAAAAACCAGCGATGACCACCCTCAAGGAGACTCTCGAGTGGTTGATCAAGAACTACGAGCCGGGAGAGGTCGTCGACCTGGATGGTCTGCGCGCCGACATCCGACCCGACACCAGGGATCCGCCAGCGGAGCCCTACAACGAGGACATGGAGGACGAGTGGGTGGAGGGTGGGACAGACGTGATCTGGAGCACCCTCATCGAACTGGACATCGTTCGCCCCATGCCAGGCGCCTGCGTCTTCGTGAAGAAGGCAAAGGCCCTGCTCGAGGCGATGAAGAAGCTGGAGGAGATCGAGTATGACGGTCCAATCTGAGAGGTGCCAGACCTGCGGCCACTCCTGCATCGCCAGCGTGGTCGCGAAGTGCAGCGACCTGTTCCACTTCCGCTGGCCCGGAGGCCGAGAGCACGATGGGTACGTGCTGCCGCACGAGACGATCGGGCTGCGGGACAACGGGGCGTACCACGACTACGTGCAGTTCCAGTACTGCCTCGTCTGCGGGCAGATCCAAGGCAAGTGGCCTGTGAAGGGCGCGGACAAGTACCTGCGGGAGTACGCTCCCAAGCGCCTGTGGGAAGTGATCGTCATCCAAGACGGCGGCTACTGGAGCGGATACTACTTCAAGTCCACCACGAAGGAAAAGATCGAGCGTGAGCTCCAGACCAACGACGAGTTCCGCAAGTCCGTCAGCTTCGAGATCCACGAGGCCGATGAAGTGCCAGAGAACGTCCTCGTGAGGGACTTGGGGTGATCAAGAGCATCCGCCTTGTCGGCGAGCAGCGCGGGTACGAGGCGGCCGTCGAAGCGAACGAGGATGTTCTTCCAGAGCAGTTCGAGAGCGACGACGAGTTCCTCGACGCCTTCTTCGACAGCGCCACCGAGTACGAAGACGGCACCCGCGAGCTCGAGGGCTGGACCCCTGTGGGCGACGAGATCGTCGATGAAGAATCAGAGGATGAGATCTGGGAATCGTATCAGGTCGGTGTTAGGCTCGGCATCAAACGTCGGTGGCAGGAGGTGATGGGCATGTTCAAGGAGGATCGATGAGCGACCCCGTGGCGAAGAAGCCGACCTGGCAGGACGTGCTCGACCTCTCCATGATCGACCCGGTTGTCAACATGGTCGTGGTCGCCTACAGGAACGAGTCCAGGGAGGAGCAGCTCGTCAGGATGGTGGTCGCACTCTCCCAGTCCAGAGAGGATCTGATCAAGCGGTGGACGAAGGAGAAGATGGAACAGGTCGTCTCCGTGATGAAGATGAAGCTGGAGGAGCTATGATCGACAAGAACGAGTACCCCTGGACAAGGCCGGTCGAGTGGGCATGGGAGGATCCGGTCCGCGAGTACTACGTGGCTGGCTTCAAGACCAGGGAGGAAGCTGTCGAGCACGTCCAGTGGACTGCCAACGAGGAGAGCTGGGAACGGTCCAGGAAGATCAACATCGGGCACGCGGTCTGGCCCGAGCCCGGTGTGTACGCCTCGATGGACGCCGGCGACCTGGCGGAGCAGATCGACGAGAACGCCTTCGATGACGGCTGCTACACCGACGACGAGCCACTGTTCGACTTCGATGATCAGAAGAAGGCGCAGGAGGAGCTGGTCACCTTCCTCAGAGGGTGGGCCAACAGGCACCTCACGCCGTGCAAGTGGACCTTCAAGAAGGTCGAGGAGATCATGATCGGTGCCAGTGAGGATGGGGCCGGAAGCCCCGATGAGAAGAAGGAGTGAGAGGAATGCCGAAGCAGGAGAAGCCGCTGAACCAGGCGGAGGTGGTCGAGGAGTTGGTCGGGAGGACCGGGCTCGAGAAGAGGCACGTGAAGGACTTCCTCGCCCACCTGCACGACCTGGTGCTCGAGCAGCTCAACAAGAAGGGCATCGGGGAGATCCGGATCCCCAACCTCGACGTCAAGCTGACCGTCATCAAGAAGCCGGCGACGAAGGCGCACAAGGGGCGGAACCCCTTCACCGGCGAGGAGATCATGGTCGCCGCCAAGCCCGCCCGGAAGGTCATCAAGATCAAGCCGATGAAGAAGCTCAAGGACGCTGTTGCCTGACGGCGAGACCCGCAGTACACTCGGATCGATGGGGCTTCGGCCCCAACGGGGGTGACAGGTTTCGACGGGTACCAAGACGGATGGGAGTGCGTGCCGAGCATGATCTCTAGCTCGTACAAACTGGGATCAACACACAGTTGCCAACACCGACAACTACGCTCCTCTCGCCCAAGCGGCGTGATGAGCCGTCCCGCCCTGGGTGCTTCGACCAGTGCAATGGGGCGTCATCAGAAGCAACTCCGCTGTGATGTAGTGGGCCGCCTGGAGCCTCGATCCAGGAAACGCACGTAGTTGCTCGCATCTCGAGGGTGCGCGGACGGGGGTTCGATTCCCCCCACCTCCATGCGGGGTGGAGCAGTGGCAGCTCGCCAGGCCCATAACCTGGAGATCGTGGGTTCAAGTCCCACCCCCGCTACCGATCGGTGAGTCGCCAGCTCACCTATCCCAGGCCGGCAGAGGACGATCCCCCCTCTGCCGGCCTTTCCTTTCGCTACGGTCTGTAGTTCTGCAAGCTCCCGCCTCGGGGTATACTCGTGGGAAGAGTGGAGGCAGCATGGGTTTCCCCACGAGCACCGACTATCCGGACGCCGTAGACGGCCCGCAGGTGCGTGCAGACAACGTGGACATCGTCTATGACGATGACTTCAACTATCGTGACTACCAGATCAGACAGATCCAGGCGTACCTCGGGCTCACGTCCGAGTTGATCGGTCAGGGCGTTGCGGGCAAGGGTCCCGGAGGCATGGTGAGTCCCATCGCCTCCGGGGCCGCAGCTCGCGCGATCCGTTTAGCTGCTCGTAACGCCTTCGCAGCGGGCTACGTCCTGAGCGTCGGCGACAACTACGACACGGCCTACACCGAGAAGCTGCTCCTGGACTACCTGGGTATCCTCTGGACGCTGGGCGGCATCGATGCCTCCGCGATGCTGAAGGTCCCGAAGACCGCCCTTCCCGCGCCTGGGGTTGCCGGGCGTCTCCAGTGGGATCCTGTTGCTCTGTCTCTTGCCTACGACGACGGCGTCGCGTGGAACTTGATCGGCGGCGCTGCCGCTGGCGGCTACCTCGACTGGGTGTGCAACTTCTCCTACACGGAGGCTGCGGCACCGATCCAGGAGCTGATGGGTTCCGGGGTCTTCGACGGCGGCACCGTCGGATCCATGGAGGTCTACTTCCGCGCCTCGCTGGACCCCAGCCTGTCCGCAGGATCGACGACGGTGACCCTCTTCGACCTCGGGGACGTGGGATCCCCGCCTGGGGTTCCAAGGACCGTAGGCACCCTCGTGGCAACCACGAACGGCCTCCAGTATCTGGAGACCGCCTCCCCAGGGTTCACTGTGGTGGACCCGCCTGCGGTGCCGGGTCCTGGAGAGATCTTGTCGACACCGCGCCTCTACGAGATCTGCATCACCTCGGCTGCGGTGGTTGGGGACACGGTCCTCGTTTTCTCCTGCGGCCTTGACGTGAGGTCGCCATGATCTTCGTGAGGAACGTCAGGACTCCGGACCTGACAGCAACGTGGTCGGCGCATGCCGCGACGATGCTGATTCGCGAGCTCCTCCTGCTTGCCGACTGGACCGATCAGTCCATCACGACAGGACCCATCGGGCCAAGCGCAGATGCGGCCTGGGCGACGTGCCTTGTCCTCGCCGCGACGTCTCCGAACGGGGTCCAGGTCGCGGCGGCGAACCCGCGCGAGATCTACGACCCGCTGGCCCGCTTCACCGCAGCGATGGTGAACCAGATCATCACCTTGAAGGGGACGCTCAACAAGGGGATGTTCAAGATCGTCGAGTACGTCGATACGAGCCACGTCAAGATCGACGTACAGACGGCACCGCCTCTGGGTTGGACGGACGAGTCCGACATCCCGGCGCGGATCGTCAACGTGACGCTGGCGCGGCTTGCGGCCGGGGCGCAGTTCCTCTCGCAAGCGCCGTCCTCGAACCTCCAGCTTCGCGTCCAGCAGCCGACGACCTCGACGTGCTACTGCTACGCGCGCCCACGCGGCGGTGCTGGGGTGGCGACCGAAGCCAATGCCGCAATGGATACTGGGATCGCGAATGGGACGGACACGTACTTGCGGTTCAATGCCGTGCTCGATGGACCGAACGCCGCGATCTTCTTCACGTCTGCCTACGGGTGGCGGTTCGTGATGTGCGGCGAGCTCACCGACACCGACACCGGGGACAACGACCCCGGCTTCCTCTGGTGGGCCTGGAACTCCAGCTATCACATCACGAACATGACGGCTGGATCGTCGCTGTGGATGCTGAACCATCTCGATGCGCGGCTCCAGGCGTACACCACGTTCCCCAAGGCGTTCACTGGAACCGACGTAGCGAGCATGTTCTACAACTCCCAGTTGCGACGATTGCAGGATGGACGACCGGGCCGGCTTCATCTGCGACGTCCAAAGGTTGTCGGTGCCGACTCGGCTGGGACGGCGTGCGTGAGGGGTAAGCTCCCACTGATTCGTGTCTGCGTGCTGGGCCTGGAGATCTACAGACCCATCGATGCTGCTGGGAACTGGATCCATATGAGGGCTGGGCTCGTGCTGCCACGCAACGGACCCAACGATCCCTTGCCGATCACTGGAGGCTGAGATGGCGAAGCACTACATCAGGGACGCCAGGATCGCGATGGGGGTCAACTCCTACGAGATGGGGCAGCAGAAAGCTCGCCACATCCTGTACCACTTCCTTCGCGTTGCTGGGTGCGAGTGGCTCTGGGAGTGCGACGGAGCAAGAGGTCCGTGTAGCGAGAACGCGAACCACGTCTACGATGGAGATATGGGCGAGAGCGGGACCGGCTACTGGGCTTCAGAGGGGGGCGGCACGTTCTCGAAGGACTCAACGACGAAGTTCACTGGCACACAGAGCCTAGAGGTCGTGTCGAGCTCCGGTGGAGCAAGTGGAGTCAAGAGTTCTGCGCTGATCAGCATGCAGAACCCGCAGACGCTTACCATAGGTACTAGCGACTCGATCCTTTCCGTCGGCAATGGAAAGCTCAAGATACACGATGCTGCCAGCGGCATCTACAAGACGTTTCATGGCGGAAGGGTCATTCTCTCTGGATGTAGTATCCCTGGCAACAATGGGACGTTTCCCATCGTTGGCAGTGAACACGTCGCTGTCTCGGACACGGACGTTTACATCTACAACCCGAGCGGCTCGACTGAGTATCCAACCGCTGCGACTGGCATCTTTCAGGCGAAGTACGAGCTCTCGATCTGGGCGCTGAACGACTCCGGTGTGTCGTGGGACGTGCAGGTTGATCCAGGAACAGGGAGCCCCGCGTCTGTCGGGTCGATTCCATCGGACGGGGTCTGGACAAGGTACCACTTCACGTTCTACCGAACCGGAACTGGATCCAACTACATCTACGTCCTGTCCGCAACGAGCGGGAAGACGATCTACATCAACGGCATCCACGTGTTCAGGTCGGCCTACGAGTACTTCAACGAGAACAAGTACGGCACTGGCGGAACGGTAGCAGCACCTGATCTGTTCACGCCAGGAGGGATGACGCCTACCGGAGACGACACAGGGAAGTGGCTCTTCATCTGGGACACCGGCGTTCCGAGCAACAGTGGTGCGTACAAGATCACCGGCCTTTCGGGAGGCGCGTACCAAGTCGATCTACGGTCTGGCTCGATGGTCTTCGATCCAGTGGGAAGCTCGGTGGTGAGATGGCGGATCGTTGACGTGGAACTCACCGCTCTACCAAGCGCAAGCATCCAGGTTCAGGACTGCTGGCTGTGTGGGATCGGATTCGGGTTGGAGTCGCCACACAGTTCGCACTGGCGCCTGTTCATGCGAGATACCATACAGGACGGCTATAGCGCCAGGGCGCGTCCTGCCATCCTCTGGGCTTCCCCAGAGGACACAGACTTCAACATCTCCTCTGGCACGTTCTACAAGACCGGACCCTCGACACAGAGAAGTAGGACTGGGCCGTACCTCTGGGAGGGGGGCGAGCTCTACTACTGGTCGGGTGGCAAGGCGTACACGTCTGTTGATCGCTCATCACGCTACTTCGTGATGACAGATGATGATGTCTCGTTCGTCACGCACTACCAGTGGAGCGTCACCAGGGTCGTAGGAGATGCCGTTGGGTTCGTGGGGTTCACAGGAACTGATCCGAACTACCCCGACGAGGAAGAGTTCGCCCTGCTGTTCGGCAAGCCGGATAGCATGTCGGGATCACCAGACAGCGAGATGGCCTTCACCGGCGCGGACGGCACGTTCCTCTCAGACGGTTCCGGCTTCACGCCGGAAGGGCTGGCCATCAGGACCATCGGGGCTGTGTTCGGCTATGGGCAAGCCGCCCTGTCGGTCATCACGCAGGCGAATGCCTGTCCAAGCCCGTGGTCCGGTGAGGAGCACATCGACCCGCTGTTCATCGTGCGCGATCCTGACACGCTCGGCGGGGCTCCAGGAGAGCGCGAGCTGACGAACGGGCTGTTCATGGCCAGGCAGAACCTGCCCCAGCTCGCCACGTTCGACTCGGGGAACTACCTGCACTTCACGTCCGGGCTCGTCTGGGAGTGGAACGGGGCGACGCTGGCATGACTGTGATCCTCTCCAACAAGGTCGATGACAGGGAACCCTGGGATGGGTTCATGCTCCTCAACGCCCAGGTCTCCACGTCAAGCAAGGCAGACGACTCCGCTGCATGGGAGTTCCTGACGCGGATCGCGCAGAACGACCATGACTCTGCCTTCAGGTACTGGCCCTATCCCCTTCCCGGCGGGGTGCTGGCCAAGTACAGGAACAAGTGCAGGGACAGCTCAACGCTTCAGTGGGTCGAGTGGGTCACCGACTACGAGGACATCTACGGGACGGAGTACCCCGGTGCGGGCTTCGACCCCGGCACGTACAGGGTGATCAACATCACCTATGACCAGGGGCAGGGCTGATGATCTTCGTGCGAAACCTCAGAAGCCCCACGATGGGGGCCGACAACCTGATCTCCCACGTCACCTCGCTCTACCTGAAGGAGCTTCTCCTCCTTGGCGGCTGGACCTTCATCTCCGACAACTTGGACGCAGCCTGGGCGACCTGTACCCTCGTCAATGAGCTCGGTGGTGCGAGTGGGTTCCAGGTCTCCGCCGCGAACCCACGCATCGTGTACAGCTCGGCTGGCGTCTTCACTTCAGCCCACGTCACGAACGAGTGCTCCATCTTCCTCAGAGCGACGAACAGCGAGAACAGGATCGCCGCAAGGATCATCGTCTACATCGACGCGAACCACGTCGAGGTCGACTCGGACAGCGCCCCTCCCGATGGTTGGACCGACGAGGGCGGCGTCGGCGCGTACATCCCAGGGCGCATCATCAGCCCCAAGGCGGCGACGCTGGCAGTGGGGGCCTGGGTCGTGCTCCAGGCTCCGGTAGGGAATCATCACGCCAGGATCCTGCGGAACGCCACGCTCGTCACGCGCTGTTTCTCCCGCCCCCTCGGCAAGCTCGGCACTGCGACGGAGACGCCGACGGCCGGCATCGACATCACCACCGTCGCGGTGAGCCGCTTCGTCATCCTGCACGCCGTCTTCGACGGGGACAACGCACTGGTCTACGGCACGGGCAAGGGAGCGACCACAGAGAACCCAGTGATGCTGTGGGGAACACTGGAGGAGGCGGCGACAGGAGACTCCAACCCAAACTTCGTCTACGGCGGCGGCAACATGGCCGGATCCCATCCTGGGGCCTGGCCGATGGGGATGCTCGACGCAAACCCGACGCCCGCTGCGATCTCGGCGATGCCTGCCTCGGTGAAGTACTACGGGGACAGCATGGGCAACATCTACCACTACACCATCGATGCCAACCAAGCCTGGCGTCTCCAGAACGGCAAGCCGGGGAAGTACGCACTCCGTCGCCCGCTCGTTGTCCTGGCGAACAGAGCGACATACGGTAGCGGAGTTCGAGGAAGGATGCCAATGATCAGGTTTGGGAATACGAACCTGGAGCGGTTCAGGCCCGTGGAGGCGGCTGGGTCGTGGCTGCACCTGATCTACGGCTTCTCCGTTCCAAGGAACGGACCCAACGATCCGCTGCCGCACATCGCATACGCGACGTGATGGAGATCGACGATGGCATTCCACTACGTGAGAGATGCTCAGTTCGTTTCGACGCCGCGATATCACGGTAACTGGGCCGAACGATCTCTCTTGATGTACCACTTCCTTCGTGTCGCGGGCTGCGAGTGGATCTGGGAGTGTGACAGCGAACGGAACACGACGTTGGACTGGAACCATGTCGACGACGGGAACATGGAGCTGTCCAGCACGACTCCGTACTGGAACCCACTCGGTACAGCACTTCTCAGCAAGAACGATTCGATCTTCCAGCGTGGGACGCGCAGCTTGAGGGTGATCGCCCAGGCGCAGAACGATGGCGTGAAGACGTCCGCGCTTCAGGGCATGACTGGGATCGCCACCGGATTCCTGGACGCCTACAACGAGGGGTTCTCTGGACCGCTCAGCGGGGTGATGACAGCGACCTGTTACTACTACAGCGGTCTCAGCAAGGAGTTCAACAATGGCTACGTCACGATCTCCGGAGCCACGAACCCTCCGAACAACGGCACGTTCCTAATCCAGTCCAGGACGACGACACTCGACATCAACTACTACAATCCAGATGGGGTTGGTGTCCTTCCCGACACGGCCTCGGTCGTGGCGCGTGTACGATATGAGATCGTTCTCTGGGCCAGGAACAGCAGCGGCGTGACCTGGAACGTTACTGTCGACCGTGGCGACGGATCCGACTACGTGGTGGGCACGATCCCTGACAACGGCGGCGTTTGGACGCAGTACCACTTCTACTACCTCACCCAGGGGAACGGCTCGCAGTTCATCAGCGTGATCGATCCGTCCACATCTTTCATCACGCCACACGAGATCTACCTCGACTCGGTGACGGTGTTCCGCTCCGACTTCGAGTACCCACCTGAGAACGCCTATGGAGATGGAGAGGCCGGTCACTACCCACAGGACGGGGAGTTGATCAACCCGGATCGGTTCAAGTCGGCCAGCTACGTCCCTGGGCCGACAGACGTGGGGAAGTACGTCTTCGTCTGGGATCCCACGAACCCGACGAATAGCGGCGCGTACAAGATCATTGCTGACTTGGGTGGGGGTGTGGTTCAGGTCGACCTCCGTTCCGGCACGGCCGCCTTCACCGCTGTTGGGCCTGGGCTCCGCTGGAGGATCGTAGACTTCCGCAGAGTCGAACGAGCGGGGGGCAACTACGAGTTCCCTGCGTACCAACTCGCGGGTGGCGTAGGGATCCAGTCGAAGCACAGCTCGAAGTGGCGGTTGATCATCAGACACATCCTGATGCAGGGCGGAACCATCCCCAGCAGAGGGACGAACCTCATGGCCGCTCCGGAGGATACCGAGATCGACTCGACCTCGGGGCACTTCCGCAAGACCGGAGGCGGCGGACCCTCCACGCTGAAGAACAGGCAGTCCGAGTATTCGTACTGGGCAGGGAGCACTCCGCCTTCGGGGCTGCATCACATCACATGCCATCCCACGTCTGGGAATGCCAGCGAGACGACGAGAACCTTCCTCGTGACTGACGACGACTGCTCCTCCCTGACCGTGATCCATCGAGGCACGGTGTCTGGGTTGATAGGCAGCGTCGTCGTAGGTTACGCCGGAGCTGACTCGGATCATCCGGGCATCGAGGAGTTCATCCTGTGGGCGAAGTGCGAGCTGAGCAACTACCCCGACGAGATCGATCTGGAGGGTGGTACGTCGTATCTCTCCACGATGTGGAACGGAGCCACGGTGTTCTCGCCTGACGGCTTCGCCGTTCCAGGGATCCTGGGACTCATCAGCATGAAGGAAGGCGGCGACGGGAACGTGGTGAACAACCAGGCCAACGCCGGTCCGAATCCATGGTCGGGAGAGGAGACGCTGTACCAGCCCCACATCATCAGAGACCACGAGGGAGTAAACGGCTGTCCCTCGACCAGGATCGCCTCGGGTCTGCCCGTGTACCTGTGTCGAGTGAACATGCCGACGTGGACCACGTTCGACTCGGGGAACTACTACCACACGAGCCATGGCGTGTGTTTGAAGTGGAACGGGATCGGGACGCTGCCATGAGTGTGATCATCGTCGGCGCACGAGTTCAGGACCTTGTGGACTGGGAGTTCCTTGTACGGCCCTCTGGTGTCGATCCGACCATGGACAGGGACGAGAAGTGGATCTACCCGTCACGGGGTGGTGTGCGGGCGAGCTACAGGCAGAAGTGCCGCGACACCGTGACGGGGTTGTGGACGGAGTGGAGCTCCTTGCTTCGCGCAGATCCTCATGGGAAGGAGTACCCTGGAGCTGGGTTCGACTCCACTACGTACAGGGTCGTCGGGGTCACCCATGACAGGGTTCAGGAGTAGCAGATGACGTACTACGCGCACAACGTCTGGATGCCGCCGATGGCACTCGCCGATGGATACGGCCCCAGCTCCATGACGGTGATCATGCGACACCTGGCCTGGTGGGCGGGCTGGACCGAGGTCAGCCTGACGAACCCCGGCGACGCCTTCTGGACCACGTCGAAGTGCATCGAGGCCGTGGCCGGGATCGGAACCGGATTCGAGGTCCAGGCGTCGCAGCCCGGCATCATCTATGACCCCCTCGGACGCTTCACCGCTGCGATGGCGACGAACCGTTACGTCGTCTTCCTCAAGGGGACTGGGCAGAACAGGGTCGCGGCCCACATCGTGGCATACATCGACGCGAACCACGTCCGACTCGGCTTGGAGTGCCTCGACAGCGCAGGCTGGGCCGACGAGCAGGGCATCGCGGCCCGCGTCATCGGAGGAAATTCAGGAGGCACGACAACGTTCGCGAACGGCGCCTTGGCCTCGGGTCAGTCCGTGCTTATCCAGGCCCCGGTCGGGAACCTTCGCGTCAGGATCTACTACCAGGACGTCAGTAACATCCTGTTCTACGCACAGCCGAAGGGCGGTGCTGGTACGGCGACGGAGACGACGGGTCGCGGTCTCATCTCATACGCCACGAACTGGATCAGGTTCAACGCCGTCATCGACGATCACAACCTGCTCGTGTGGGGAGTGGCCGACGAGGGTGGCAACGTGACGAACCTGTTCGTCATGCTCGTCGGAGAGCTTGAAGACGTCGACACCGGAGACACTGATCCCGGCTTCTTGTACGGATACTCCGATCTTGAGACGAACATCCCTTGGTATCTGGAGGTGTACCAGCTCAACGGTGCTGGAACTCCAGCGGCGATCACCGGCTACCCCGTCTACCCAAAGTGGCACACCGACACAGCATGGTCCAGCTCGTTCGTCAACCTGAGCGCGACGAAGCTGGATTGCGACAAGGCCCCGGTCTACAAGTTCCTGGTCCACCTCGACAACATCCTGACCGTCGGGGCCTGCTTCCGTGGAAGGATCCCTCTTGTCAGGGGGACGTGGACGGGCTTCGAGAGGTTCCGTCCGCTCGATGCGGCGAGGAACTACGTCCACCTCGTCAGCGGCCTGATCGTACCTTACGGTGGCCCAACAAAGCCTGCGCCCATCGGCGCGTGTGGAGCATAAAGATGGCACTCAAGCACTGGGGGCGAGACGCCCTGAGAGCCGAGGACTTCGCGGTCTACGCCGGCAACCAAGAGTTCGCCATGATGATGCAGTACCACTTCCTCCGGACCGCAGGGTTCGAGTGGATCTGGGAATGCGACGGCGAGGTGGGACCGGCCAGCGCGATCCCGAACCACTGCGACGATGGGAACATGGAGCTGAGTGACATCACCAGGTGGGATGCCTACGGCTCTCCTCCGGCCACCGTGACGAAGGACACGACCACGGTCAGGAGTGGATCTCGCAGCTTGAAGATCGTGGCTGCCGGCACCCATACGGGTGTCGTCAGCGACGCACTCCTGAGCATAGGGAATCCTATCACGTTCTCGGGAAGCGCCGGTGACTCGCTGACTGGACCCGACGTGAACGGGACGATGGTCCTCTACGACGACGGATCGTCCTTCGGCTACAACCACACGAACAACAGGATGGTGTGCAGCGGGTTCTCGAACCCGGCCAACAACGGCACCTTCCTCGTACGGGATCCGGTGTATCAGGTACCGACCTCGTACCTCAAGTTCTACAACCCCAGCGGCGTCGCCCAGGTCAACCTGACCGGAGCGACGGTGAGGTTCGACAAGCGGTACACCATCGCGATCTGGGCCTTGATCGGTTCCGGACTCGTCGATGGCTACTGGAAGGTGGAGGTCGATCCTGGCGACGGGTCGTGGGTCGAGCTGGGCCAGCTGGCTCTGGGGGACGACTGGCAGCTCAACATGTTCTCGTTCTACGCCGTTGGCACCGGGTCTCGATACATCCGGATCACCGACACCTACGGCGGCAGGACGTGCTACATCGACGGCGTCCACGTCTTCCGCTCCTCCTTCGAGTACGCCCCGGACAACGTCTACGACGCCGACCCCAACAACCCAACCGGCGTGCTCACGAACCCGGACAGGTTCTCCGTCTCCGGCGGCGGTTACACGCCGGGCAAGAAGGACATCGGGAAGTGGCTCTTCGTCTGGGATGAGAACCACAACAAGAACAGCGGCTTCTACAAGATCATCGCCGACCTTGGTGGGGGCGTGGTCCAGGTCGACATGCGCTCTGGATCGGCCACGTTCACGACGTCGGGTGTCGGCGAGTACGTGAACTGGCGCATCGTCGACGTCGACGCCCAGGGTCACAACTGCTGGGACAAGAGCTGCAACTACGTCTACTCGTTCGGCTACGGCCTGAAGTCGCCGCACAGCTCGGGCTGGAGGTTCTTCCAGAGGATCAGTCACTACTACGACAGCTCTGTCACAACATGGGCAGCACCAGATGATGAGGCGGACTTCGACTTCAGCAGCGGGCAGTTCTACACCAACGGCCCCTCGACTCAGCGAAGCATGGACCTGCCGTACTCCTTTCAGGTGTACGCGCAACGCCATCACTGGCTCGGAGAGTACAGCTCGGGTACGGCGCCGACGACGCGGAACACCCTGATGACGGATCAGGACCGGAGCTTCGTCTTCTTCATCCATCGCGGCGTTCTTCCGTTCTCCCAGCACCACTGCCACTTCATTGGCTACACCGGAGCCGACCCCGATCATCCCGGCATTGAAGAGTTCGCGATGCTGACTCCGTGGAACACTGCGAACTACGACGACATCAGCTTCACCACGTACGGCTTTGGCTACTACGGGGTCGGGTTTGATCCGAACGGCATCGCTATCCCTACCATCGCCGGCTTCATCGGCTGGCAGTCATCGAACACCTACCCGTTCAACATCTCCAACGCCGGCCCGAACGCCTGGTCTGGAAAGGACTGGTTGATCCCGCTCATCATCGTCCGTGACCCCAACGGATCATACGGTTGCTTCTCGATCAGGGAGGCTGACGTCGGCCTGTACATGGGCAGATCGGCGAACATTCCCAGCTCCTACATGACGCTGGACTCGAATGCCTTCCAGTATCTCAGGTACTCCCTGGTGATGGAGTGGAACGGCGAGTCCATCATCGCATAGAGGGATCATGGCAACAACGATCACGTCGATGGAACCAGTGGATCGAGTGGAGTGGGAGATGCCGCTCCGTGGATCTTCTTCGTCCAGCGCACGCTCAGGCTCGAAGGTGTACCCATACCCGATTCCTGGCGGTGTCAGAGCGAGCTACAGACAGAAGTGCAGGGACACCGTCAGCGGATCGTGGACGGAGTGGGAGACCTACTACCAGGACATCTACGGGAATGAGTACCCTGGAGTCGGATTCGACTTCAGCACCTTCAGGGTAGTCGGGATCACCTACAGCCGCGAGCAGTAGTCCATATCATCCCCCTTTTTGGTATAAGATCGTGTGCCGGCTGCTTGTAGCTGGTGAGGAGGTGATCGTTGGGAAAGCTGGACGACTGGCTTCAGCGGAAGCTCGGGGGCCACGTCTCCCTCGGGCCGGTCACGGTGTACGGCTTCAACGCCATGCACGTGGCCATCAACGTCTGGACGAAGAAGTGGGGCTACGTCTGCTTCCACCCTGATCTGAGGTTCCTGGGGCGTTTCGCCCCATGGATGCTCGGGAAGGAGTGGCCCTGGCACTTCTACGCGAGCAAGAACGCGACGCCGTGGGCGTCGACGTTCGCCATCGGACCTGGCATCGAGCATGACGAGAAGATCAACGCCGTCCGCCGCTGGGCGATGTGGGGGCACAACTACAGCGACGACTACAACCCGCAGGCCGAGAACGAGTTCTTCTGGGGCTACGTCAACGAGCTCAAGAGGGAGAAGGAGCTGCGGAAGGCGGAGGCCAACGGGATCTGTGGCGCCTGCGGCGAGAAGCTCACTCCAGTGGAGAGCTCGAACAGCAACGTCTGCCTCAAGTGCTTGCTGCGTGAGATGGAGCGCATAGCAAGCCGGATCAGAGAGCAGGAATCGATGATTCAGGCCCAGGCACCGGACGACTCTCAGGATCCGGAACGCGAAGGGTGGAACTGATCATGCACTGGGAAGCGTGGTGCTTCGAGATGGCGAAGACAGCGTCGCTGAAGTCCAAGGACAGGTCCACGCGAGTGGGCTGCGTCGTCTTCGGCCCGGACCGCGAGATCAGGACCGTCGGCTACAACGGCTTCGTCCGTGGCGCCGATGATTCGAGGGAGGAGTGGCACCAGCGCCCCCTCAAGTACAAGGTCACGGCTCATGCCGAGCTCAACGCGGTCTGCAACGCCACGCGCTGCGGCACCACGCTCAAGGGATGTGCGGCCTACATCACGCTGCCGCCGTGCTCGACCTGTGCGTTGGCCATGGTTCAATCCGGTATCTGTTCGGTCAACTTCCTCGTTCCCCTGGACAACAAGAACGGGGTGGATGATCGTTGGAAGGATGACTTCCGCATCGCCCTCGACATCTTCACCGAGGCTACGGTGGACTACGAGGGCTACAGCGGAGAGTGGGACGAGAGCGGACTGGACCCGAAGGCCGACGAGGTCGAGACATGGATCACGAAGATCCAGGAGGGAGCGTGATGACCGAGCTGAAGGACGTGAGCCTCGAGCTGTGGATCGATGAGTCGAAGAAGACCGTCATCAACGACGGGTACTTCAGCACGCTGAAGTCCCTCGGGGTGAAGGCCATCTCCGTGATGATCGATCCGTCGACGAGGGCGTGGGATCCTCAGTGGACCGCCAAGGACATCGAGCGGCTGCTGAAGCTGTCCGACAAGTACGAGATCGACATCATCCTGACCACCTGGCCGTTCCCGGACAGGGCCATGCTCGACGCGATGGCCAAGGACATGATGCAGCTGCTCCACATCGGCGCCGGCATCGTGGGTTGGGAGGTGGACACCGAGTTCAACTGGAAGCAGAAGTACGTGAGCGGCTTCCAGGCGCAGGTCATCGGCGGCGAGCGCAGGAGCGCCATCGACCTGGCCGGGGACCACCTGGTCGCCATCATGCGCGACGTCACCACCCAGAACGGCAAGCTCGAGCCCGGTGGGATCCGCATGGAGCTGACCACGTTCGCCGAGCACGTGGAGAACGGCAGGATGGCGGACGTGGCTCCGCACATGGACCGGCTGAAGGTCCAGGCGTACTCGATCAGGAGCAGGAAGAACGCGGACGGGACGGAGTTCCTCGTCCCCTGGGACCACACCTACGGCCCCGGCAACATGCAGAAGTTCACGCTGGACCGGACCATGATGGTCCCCAGGTTCAGGGACAGGGGCATGCTGCCCGAGATCGGTTACGGCATGGCGCTCTGGAGCCAGCAGTGGCCCGGCCACACGCCGGCGGAGGCCATGACCAAGGCCCTCGAGATGGCGCTTCGGTACGACATCACCTGCATCTGCGGGTGGTCGTCAAAGCACGTCTTCAACGGCAACCCCTACGCCCTCCCGTGGCTCGAGAGCCTCATCGAGGAGGCGGCCTGATGCCCAACGTCATCCCCGTCCGCTACGATATCCTGGAGTACCCGGAGAACATCCTCCAGAACATCGAGCGGGCTGCCCGGACGTGCTACAAGTCCGAGGACAAGATCACGAACGACTCTGCCGTGGCCCTCGTCAGGAATCTCATCGACAGCGGCCATCACGCCATGCTCGAGTTCGGCGGCTGGATCGTGGTCAGGTTCTGGTCCAACCGTGGGTTCACCCACGAGCTGGTCAGGCACCGGCCGCCGAGCTTCGCGCAGGAGTCGACGAGGTACTGCAACTACTCCAAGGAGAAGTTCGGCAAGCAGATCACGGTCTGCGACCCGGAGGCGGTCCTGCGCATGAAGGTCAAGGACCTCGACAAGCAGGCTGCGTTCAAGGCGCACCTCATCGAGACCTGGGCCATCTGCGAGAGCAGGTACATGGAGCTCGTTGGGATGGGCTGTCCCGCCGAGCTCGCGCGTGAAGGTCTACCGATCGGCCTCAAGGCCGAGATCGTCATCGGGGCGAACGTCCGCGAGTGGCGGCACATCATGAAGCTGCGGACCAAGAAGAACGCGCACCCGAGGATGCGCGAGGTCATGCGTCCGCTGCTGGCCGAGTTCCGCTACGCCACGCCCATCATCTTCGACGACGTGGGCACCCTCACCGACGAGGAAGCGTGAACCAACTGATCATGATCTATCTCGTCTGCCGTATCGTGCGGCGGACGTTCAGGGCAATCCTTCAAGAGATCAAAGAACTTCCGGATCTGGTATAAGATCGCTGAGACCACAGGGTCTCTTTTACCGCAGTCGGGAGGCTGCTGAGGTGGCTGTGATGACAGAGGAGAGAAGAGGAGGTCCCCAACAGAGGGGCATCAAGGAGTGGGCGCGCGTCGGCGAAGAGCCGATCGCGCATACCCAATGGGAGATGTTGATCGACGGCAAGCAGGTGGTGATGGCTGCCACGCTCGAGATCAAGAACCCCGTCTTCTACGACGGGAACAGGGGCCGACCCGTCATCGAGCTCACGCTCCAGAAGGACAGGTGGTCCTTCCGCTTCAGGATCCCGCGCCAGGGCCTGAGCGAAGCGGACGGTGCCATCGACGTCCTCCAAAAAGTGCTGGCAGCGAAGGAGAAGGCATACGAAGCCTACGACACCGCCTTCAAGACCTACGAGGAGGAACGGGAGAAGGATCGCACTGCGCGCATCGCCGAGCACGAGAAGCGGACCGAGCAGTTCAAGGGCGGCCGGGGCAACGACAAGGCCGGCGCCGGCCTCGGCAAGTACTCCAAGCCCGGCAAGACGAAGAGGCACCGAGAGCGCGGCAAGGACGAGCGCGCCTCTCGGTGATACACTCGGGGAGCACCTCCTTGGGGCGGCCCTGCACTCCTCAGCGGGGCCGCCCCGTCTTCTTCAGGAGGTAACCGAACATGAGCAGCTTGCTCCAGTTCAACGGCGTCACGCGCCGGAACAGACACGGCTACGGTGAGGTCGGGCTCGAGTTCACTCGTTACGTCATGGACCTGAGCAAGACCATCGAGGGTAGCTACCTGGACCCCAAGGTTCCGTGCTCCATCTGCGGGAAGGAACATCCGCAGGTCGGCATCGCCTTCAGGCGGCCTGTGGGGATGCTCGGTTGCTGGGTGCAGTTCCAGTATCTGGGCGAGATCCACGCACCTGATCTGTCCGTTCCCATCGATGTGCCTGAGTGGCCGAAGGGAACGACGGTCCTCTCGCCGGAGGAGAACTCGAAGCTCTGGCACAGGGAGGATCCGAAATGATCGTGATAGAGCTGTTCGGTCCTGGGGAGGTCTCCGTAGAGACCCCCTACAACAGGCAGTTCGTCGAGGACCTGAAGACGATCCTGAAGGGCCGCAACATCAGGCGGTGGGATCCGGTTCGGAAGGCATGGATCGTTCGGACCGCAGCCTTCAATCGGGTCCATGAGCTGATCGACGACTACTACCCATCCGATGACTGGGCGGTCTCTCCAGAGGCTCAGGCCGAGATTCAGAAGGGGTACAAGGAATCGGTGGACTACGGGGTGAAGGGATACGCCCCTCCAGGTGCCGCAGCGGGAGGACCCCCGACCAGCTACGGCCCCTACGCGACGCTGTACGTGAACGACAGCGCGCCGGACTGCGTGGTGCAGGCAGCGCACAAGGCGCTCGCCAGGATGCACCACCCCGACGTAGGTGGTGATCGTGATGCGATGGCAAGAGTGAACGCAGCCTTTGAAGAGATCAAGAAGCTGCGTGGAATGTGAGGGAGGTGGCGTGGTGGATGTGATGACATTGGACCAGGTGGTGGCGTCGAACTTCAGAGGAGGTGTGAAGGACGCAGGGCCGGATGATGAACAGTTCATCCGGTGGACGAAGCCGCTGTTGATCGAGTCGATGACGGCGGACAGGTTTCGCAACCGGACCGGCGAAAGGCGGTCCAGGCATCAGAAGAGGTGGAAGTGATGGGAGACGAAGAGCTGAGCATCGAGGGGCTAGAGATCGCAAAGGTGGAGGAGATCCGGAAGAACGTGCCGGACATCCTCACGAACGAGAACTCGCCGGAGGAGCTGCGAAGGCTCGACACGTCCGATCCGAAGGCCGTGTTGGACATGCTCGTCGAGCACGCCAAGCAGGAGTGCGGCTGCAAGAAGCACAAGGTCATGAGCCTGGGCTTCACGATGTTCGCGGTCTACCTCTACGACCTGCTGACCGACACAGGGCTCGAGCTGTCGGATCGGCAGAAGTCGCAGCTCTCCGTGGCGTTCGCCGAGATGGCCTGGGGAAGCCACGCCTTCATCGGTATGGTGGCGGGCAAGAACGAGTACGCCGTCAAGCTCGCCATGGCCGTGCTTGAGGACAACGGCATGGAGGTCGCGGGAGTGGGTGGACCGCTGGGCGGACTCCTGGGGATGCTGGCTCAGAGGATGGGTCAGCGGGCACCCTCTGAGGGTGGGCCGGAGGTGAAGATCATCGACATCCCCTCCATGCTCGTGTCTCGCTCGAGGTCCGAAGAGGAGTCCGAAGAGGAGGAGAAGGAAGAAGAGGAAGAGGAGGAGTCCGAGGACGAGGAGTCCGAGGACGAAGAAGAACCCACCGATCAGGAGTAATCCCCACCCCATCAAAACGATCCCGAAAGGGAGCATCCGGCCACCTGCCGAATGTTCTCTTAGCTGGGTATAAGATCGTTGTCCGAGTAGATCTTAGGAGGTGGAGATGGCTGTGAGGTACTGTGGTGACCTGCGGGTCACGATGATCATCAATCCAACAGATCGAGAGGGCTGGTTGTACCGATGCACGATCTCGTGCCCGACCTGTGAGTGCGTGCCGAAGTGCACGCCGTACAAGACCGACGTGAGGATGGCGAAGATCGAGACGTACAGGTTGGCGGAAGACAACCCGGAGGCGTTCGACAAGATCGCCAGGTCGGCGCTGGGGTTCGCTTCGGCAGAGGACGAGTGCGACATCATGCAGCACGGTCACTGGGACGAGGCGGGCGAGTGGGCGGTGTCCCGCAAGAGGGAAGGGAGCTGGGGTGAGTGAACGAAAATCGTCGTTTCAAAGTGGTTGTGATAGTAAAGGTCAACCGCTTCACCAACCCGTAAAGTGGTTGACTTATACTATTACAACCGTTTCAAAAGTTCAGAATGTAATTCTGAGGAGGAAGGGGTGGCCGTCCCAGAGGCTGTCCTCCCAGTCCTCATGACGGTCGCCTTCCTGGCGATCATGAGAGGCAGATTCAGGATCTGGAAGCGAAGCACCAACTACAGGCTGGTCCTCTCCATCATCGCGTCCCAGGACGCCGTAGGCCCGTTGAACGTCCTGGCCAACAAGGTCGGGGGCAACCTGCTCAACAGGGAGACCCGCTTCGGTAGGACGGTCGTGGTGTGGGAGATACATGATCAGGACGTTCTCACCGGGGTCATCGAGACCATCCTCGAGATGCAGCAGGAGGACGGACTCGAGCTCCCAGAACAGATGCAGCGCGAAGTCGATACGGCCTGGATCTTCTTGAACACCCCGGTCTATCGGGGCCGTCTGACGGCGGAGCGTCGGCAGCAGAACAAGGAGTCCCTGGAGGAACGGGCACGGCTGTACGAGCTGATGAAGGAGTACTGGTGAGGTAGAATCGTCGAGGAGGCAGAGAATGACGATTCGAGCTCAGGCTCTTTCAGATGATCCGTTGGACGGTACCGTCGGCCTTCGTCTCAAGGGCGGCGACGGAACGACTGAGCACGATTTCGGCGACGTCGGATGGACGAGGACGTGGCGTCGGGAGGGTGACTTCCACTACTTCAACGTCGTCCAGCTCGTCGGCGGTGTGGGGGACAGTCAGGTGATCAAGATCAGTGGAGGGGCTATCGTCTTCGATGGCATCCCCAACGGAGACTACGTCGCGTTCGACTCCAGCATCGTCTGGCACATCCCAGCGGCGGACCTCGACCCAGACTTCGATCCGGAGGGTGGCTCCTACGAGACCGTGTGGATGCACTTCATGATCGACGAGTAGCTCCAGCAGATCGGTATAAGGGTTCCGTTCACCAAGGCGTTACGACGTCAGAGGAGGTCTGCGTGAAGGTCTTGTACGTCATCGACACGGGAAGCAACTACGACCGTCCGGTTCAGAAGGGCCAGTGGACCCTGGAGGATATCCCTACCCAGGGTTCCGAGATCATCAACAAGTGGCTGAAGGAGAAGACCAGGAATCTGGTCGAGGAGCTGAAGTACGCCGAGCTCAGCGGCACCGGCAAGATTGAGGTGAGGGCGCTCAAGGACGACTACGACATCGAGGTCACGGCCTCCGTCAAGATCCGGCCGGCGACCAAGAAGAAGACCCCGGCGACTGCGGGCAAGGAGAAGGTCACAAGGAGGGCTGCACGATGAGCCGCCACGCACTCCTGAACTTCCCCTGGGGCAGCCAGGTCGGTTCCTCTTGCAGCCACGCAGAGCTCCAGGTCGCGGCGGAGACCGACGAGGACCTGCTGCTCGAAATCGAGAAGGTGCTCGAGCGGTACTACCTCCAGTTCTTCAAGGGCAAGCCCAACGAGGTCCAGTTCTGCATCTGCGAGGACGGCGAGCCCGTGAACCTGACCAGGATCGGAGACAGGTATGATGTAAAGACCAGCATCACGATGATGCTGGTGCCGAAGATCGAGAAGAGGAAGGCCAAGCGCAAGGAGGAGTGAGATGAAGGTGAGAGGAAGGATGAGGTGTCCCACCTGCGGGGCGAGATGGTCTCTGGTTGGTGAGATCAAGGACAACGACGAGCTCTGTCCGAGCTGCCACCAGGTCGGCAACATCGAGACCGACACCAAGGGCGTCTTCGACAAGTGCAGCACCCCATCGCCGGCGGCCGAGAGCCAGGAGCGTCCTCCGCTGCCAATCTCTCAGGAGATCATCCGGCTCGCCACGAAGCTCTACGCCGAGCGGGTCAGGGAGTTCGAGCGAAGCCTGGACGACAACCAGCGGAAGTCGATAGGCTATGCTGTGGAGCGGACGCTGCACGCGCTGAAGCTGTGGTCGGATCTCCTCGAGCGTGTCGGCCTCCCGCTCGAGGAGGATCTGGACTTGGCGGCGGAGACCGTGAGCCCGAGGGCGATGGAGACGCTTCGGGTGAAGATCGATTCGGTGTTCGGAGAGGCTTCGAGCCTCCGAAAGACGTTCGAGAGCATCCAGCGATGTGGGAGGCCAGGGTGAGCTACGTGAGAGGTGCGGACGGACAGGTGATCGAGTTCACCGGACGACAGGTCCGGAAGAACTACGACAAGGCCGAGAAGAGGGCGGAACCAGTGGAGGAGCATCGGGCTTCTCCATTGGTACTGATCACAGGCAGGATCCTGAAGCCGCTCACGGCCTACATCAGGAAGCGGTTTGGGGTCAAGAGCATCACCGGCCAGGCGTCGTTCGGGAACGAGGGCTACGACTTCTGGATCTCCGTTGCCCTGGAGGACAACACCCAGTGGGCGGGCATGTTCTGCGAGTCTCCTGGCCGGAAGTTCAAGGTGTGGCGCGGATGACGATCGCAACGAAGAACGAGGTGACGGTGCGTGGATTCGTCGGGCGGTACATCCACTTCCCGAGGAAGCGAGGAGATCCTGTCAGGTTCGACGTCGGGACCATCGAGCGGTTCAGGACCGAGGACGGAGAGCTGATCACGTCCAAGAACTGGCACACCATCAAGACGTTCGACGTCGGACAGGTGGAGGACATCGGGGCCGGCGACGTGGTGGAGGTCAGCGGTCGCATGGACACGGTCCTGGTGAACAAGGTCAAGGTGGTGGAGGTCGTGGCCGACAAGATCGAGATCCTCCTCACTCAGGCTCAACGCGACCTGCTACGAGATGGGAAGAAAGAACCCGATGATCTCGAGGAGTAGCAAAGACGTCCGGCCCAGCGCCGGACGTCTTCTTAGATTGTGAGGAGACGTGGAGAAGGAAGAATCTCAGGAGATCTTGGTGCAGCTCGCGCAGTACACGGCGGCCATCTGCAAGGCCCTCAACGTCCCATACGAGCAGGCTGGGAGGAACCACAGCGGTCCATTCGCTGAAGGCAGGCCGTTCGGTGCCATCAACCACTACACGGCCTCGAACGCGGCGGTCTCGAGGCTCAAGCCCTACGGCCGCATCCCGGTCCTGCTCGAGCGGTTCGCTCGCGGGGCGAAGCAGGGCGTAGGCGTCCACTTCATCGTGTGGGACGCGATCGTTCCCCAGTTCAAGGAGATCAGGAACAAGTACTTGCTCATCAAGGACATGCCGTCCGAGATCTTCTACTTCGGCGACGACCTGGCCTTCTGGCACGCCGGCTGGGTGAACAGCTGGTGCTATGGCGTCGAGATCAGGAACTGCGGCCAGCTCGTCCACAAGAACGGCGTCTACTTCTGGGGCAACGGGCAGAATCGCTACCAGGGCCGCACCCCCATCAAGGTCGGCAACTCCTGGTGGGAGCCGTACACCAGAGGTCAGATGGCTTCGACCCTATGGATCCATCGTCTGATGGCAGCTGTCCATCCGATCAGGCCGGAGTGGTTCCTGGGTCACACGCACGTCTCGAACACCAGGATCGACCCAGGTCCGCACTTCCCGATCCACGAGATGCGGGAATTCGCGCTCATGAACGACGAGGCGATCGAGACCAACGACTTCCTGAAGGAGTTCTCTGACGAGGGCACCGCCAGGGAGGAGACGTGGGTCAGCGAGGACTCGCTCCACAAGGGCCTCTACCGCAACGACTGGGACGGCGTCGACAAGTCCTTCAACCCGGACACCGTCGAGTACGATGGCGACGGGATCAACGATGTGGCCACTGTCATGAAGGTCAAGAAGGACCTGCGCTCCATCGGCTACTACCCCGACGAGACAGACGCCGGCACCGTCACGGCTCGCTTCATGGACACGATCCGTGCCTTCCAGGGCCGCTGGAAGATCCGTGGGCCTCGCGGCCAGTTCGTGAACGAGCTCCCCATCACCGGGAAGCTCGATGAGGCGACGCTCAAAAAGATCGAGATCATGGTGAACCACCACACGAAGATGTGAGGTTGGTTGCGCGAGCTCGTGCGATTCTGCTAGGCTATCTACTTGCCATGATCACACTGGTCACCGGCAGGTAGAATCTCAATACAGCTGAAGCTCAGGGTGATCCACGTGAGGTGGCGAGAAGGAGGTCTGGGATGGGTAAGATCATCCCGAGGTTGCTGGCGCTTGTCAGCATGGTATTGGCAGCCGTCGTCGCCTTGTCGTTCTCCACTTGCACCGTTCCGGTGCTCGAGGAGAGCGACGGCGGTGACGTCCAGAAAGGGATCGGCGACCCGGCGATCACCTCTCAGGAGGAAGAGGAGCCGGAAGCCGTCCAGAAGGTGTTGACGTGGGAAGACGTCGGCAGGGAGATACAGGACTCTCTGTCGGACTCCTGGCCAACGATCGACAGCGGGCAGATGTACGACCCCGCGTCGGTCATTCTGCGGTTCGCCGAGGATCGGGACATGGATCCCGTCATCGCAGCGGACGAGTACGCAGACCTGGCCAATACGATCCTGGACATGCAGCCGGACTTCGTCGCCGGTCGTGAAGGAGGCTTCCAGCGTGCCCTCCTGGTTGCGCTGGACATCTACCGGGGCACCCACGAGATGCGAGACGTACCCTGCGCGCAGCTCGTGGAAGACTTCGAGGGAGAGGAGGGACAGGTACCAAGGATCAACGCCTACGTCATGGCGGCGATGGGATACAGGGAGTCTCGGTTCATGGAGCGCACAGAGCGCGGGTACCTGCGGACCAAGAACGGGCAGAAGGTTGAGAACTGCCGCTGGTGTCGCGGATCCCTCGGCGAGCAGGGCATGTTCCAGTTCATGCCCAACGGCTGGGCGCAGGCCCAGATGCCTCGAGGCTGTAGCCCGTTCGACCGGATGTGCAGCGTCCGAGGGGCTGCCAAGACCCTGGCGGTCATCAGGTGCATGTGCATCGAGCAGTTCGGCCAGAAGTGCACGGTGGACTCCTACGTCGCCGGCTACGGCGCGGGCAAGGTCCCGGACCCAGCCTACGCCAGCGGCTACAAGAGCGTCGTCAGGGCGCGAGGGTTCCTCTGTGAGGTCAGGCAGGACTGCGACGATTTCTGGCCGCGCGACTCCGACGAAGACTTCGCCCTCACCCTTTGATCTGCTACAAGGAGGTCTGTGAAGAAGGAACGGCTCGTCATCGGAATCGACGAGGTGGGCCTCGGTCCCATCGCAGGACCAGTGGTTACCGCCGCCGTCGTCATGTACGAAGATCAACTAATCAAGGGCGTACGGGACTCGAAGAAGGTCTCCGAGAACCGACGCATGGACCTGGTCCACGACATCGACAAGCAGTCCCTCTTCTGGGTGATGGCCCAGTCCAGCTCGAAGATGATCGACAGGTACGGAATCAGGCTCTGCAACCGTGTGTGCATGAAGTGGTGCGCCAAGGTGGCGCTGAGCAGGTACCCGGATGCCATGGTCATCGTCGACGGAGTCGATCCCATCTTGGGAGTCCCGAACCATCGGCAGCGAGTGATCATCAAGGCCGACGACAAGTTCGCCTCCGTCGGCGCGGCATCCATCATGGCCAAGGTGTTCAGGGACAAGTACATGGTCCACCTCAGCACCCTCTGGCCGGAGTACCTGTTCCACAACCACAAAGGATATGGCACTCGGGATCACATCACCCAGTTGAACAAGTACGGACCGTGCCCGGAGCACAGACGGAGCTTCGGCCCGGTCAAGAAGGCTATGAAGAAGGGAGCGAAAGATGGTCACAACGATCACGATGACGAGAGCGCAGCTCAAGGAGATGGAGGAGATCGACATCTTCAGCGACGACTGGTTCGAGCGACTGGCTGACATCACGGAGTGCCCGCCGGCGACGCTGCGGGACAGAATCCCGGACACGTCGTTCGTCGACTACGTGGCTGCGCGGGATGCCAAGACCAGGGCCAAGCACGGCTGGAAGAGGCCGAGGGGGGCCGCTGAGCGCGACATCCTGTGGTTCGTCACCCCGGTGCCGCAGAAGGACAGCGGAGTGATGCGCTACATCGAGTAGAATGGAGGTATGAGGTTTCACAAGAAGATCGGCCTCCTCGAGTTCAAACTGATCTGTGTCCACTGTGGAGCGGAGCAGCGGATGACGGATTACGCGAACCTGAACCTGGGCGACGTCATCCACCCAGGTGTCGGAGGAAACGCGGAGTACGGACGCTGCAAGCAATGCCGCAAGGGGGGTCTGAAGGTCGTCGATCGCGCCGACCTCAGACCCCCCACCTCCGACCCCCCGTACCACCCCTTTTAGCTGATCATGCGTCGATGTCTTCGCTCTGGTCGAAGAGCGGGAACGTGCCCTCCGGTGAGACCACCTGGAGCTTCTTGGACTTCTCCTCGACGTCGTCGACCATCTCCCGGAGCTGGCTCGTCCGCCGCTTGAGCTTTCGGATGTCTCGCTCGATCTCTCGCTTCTCCGATCCCACGGCGTAGCCCAGCGCCGTGCCCAGTGCGACGAACCCAAGCCCGAGGAGTCCGAAGGCGACGACAGTCCCAGTGCCAGACTTCCTCTCGGGTTCTTTCTTGGCGGTCCTCTTCATGGTCTCCTCCATGATCACCTAAGAAAGGAGGCTCGGACTCCAATCTCCGCCCTGTTGGGCAAGGAGGTGCATTTTGAGGGTCCGGCCTCCGAGACCAGGAAACATTCTTGGCCTCAGTGATCTTATACCACGACCATCATACCCTTTTTTCTTGACCTGTCCACCCATCGGGTGTACACCGGGATCCGTGGGACTGCTCACCCTAGACCAGATCGAGAACGTCTGGGAGAAGAAGGGACTCAAGCACAGGGCTCGGAGGTTCAGGAAGTTCCTCATCAGCATGGGCTTGGGTCCGATGATCGTGAGCGAGGATGTCTTCCTCCGTCACATCCATGACGAGTTCCTGATCAACTTCTTCGTGAGAGGAGTTCAAGAGGATGCAAGAGGACAACAGCGGTTCCCCTCCGATGAGTCCAACTCAGGCGGCGAAGGCAAAGGCGCAGGGCCAGATGCAGAGAGGCGGGGGAGCTCCGGTGGTGCAGAAGGGGCCGGCGCAGGTCCAGATGCAGCCGCCCCCGCAGCCCAAGGGTCCGCAGGGCGTCTCGATGCAGCAGCTGGCGAGCCAGCTCCGCCCGGAGTCGAACAAGCAGGCAAGGTCCCCAGAGGAGATCCAGGCGGACATGCAGCGTCTGGCCGAGGGCATCAAGCGCCACGAGGTCGCCGCCAAGGGTGACGAGGAGCCCGAAGCCGAGGAGAAGAAGTCGGACGACGACGACGGGGACAACCTCCACGAGTGGCTCTCCGAGCCGAGCACGATGGATCTCTTCAACAACGCCCGCTACAAGAAGAAGGTGGAGTCCCACCTCGAGAAGATGGACGTGGAGAGCCTCATCATGCACGGCGAGGTCCTCCAGTTCGTCCCGATCCTCATGAAGAAGGGCAGCCCGCAGCCTCGCATCTCGGCGACCTTCAGGTCGGTCTCCGCCATGGAGGACCTGGCCATCAAGAAGAGGTTCTACGACGAGGAGGGTCCCGATCGGTTCATGATCGATCGGTACTCTTTGATGAACCTCTGCATCGGGCTGAAGTCCCTGAACGGCACCGAGCAGCCGCCGCACCTCGACGAGAACGGCAAGTTCGACGACGCCGGCTTCAAGAAGAAGTTCGAGAAGCTGCTCAAGATGCCACACCAGCTCCTCGCACTCCTGGTCGTCAACTACATCTGGTTCGACGAGCGGGTGCGGAAGCTCCTCGTCGCGGACGAGTTGGGAAATGGTTAGCGACCCCGCTAGGCTGGGCGCGGGCCAACGTCATCTACGACAAGATGGTGGGTCCGCCCGAACCGGGGTCCGTCATGGAGGCCCTCTGCTTGATGGTGCAGATACGCCGCGAGCTGAAGGAGCTCTATGCCACCCACGCCGTTGTCCAGGCGGTGTGGACGTCTCGACATCCAGACAACGAGGACACCGGAGACGGAGTCCGATCGTCGTTCGAGTCCTACAAGAACGCGCTGATGCCCTATCTGAAGAACGAGATCAAGAGGGAGCACGACAAGATCGTTGAGGCCATGAACGAGGAAGCACGAAGAGGCCCGATGGTGGTAACGGCGATCGCTCCGATGAGAGTGAGCAGCAAGCTCCGTCAGCGTGTGCTCAAGGAGGTCAACCAGCCTCCGGTCCGGAGGAAGGGATGGTGATCTGTCCCCACTGCGCCTACCCTTACGTGGGTGGCGCGAACGTCATCGCCGAGCGTGACGTGACCTGTAGCCGGTGCAACTGGTCCGGGTCGTCGTCGAAGTTGCTCATCGTGGACGACGACAAGGTCCTTGACCCACGAGTGTTCGACGAGCTCTACAAGTTCCTCCACAAGGAGATCGCCCCCATCGTCGGCAGGACCCTGATGCAGCTCAAGCTCGTGTCAGTGGATCAGAACCCCGAGAACATCCACCGGGTCGGGACGATCCTGCGTGACTACACGGGGGCTGGATTCGAGGCCATCGTTCGAGGAGTGCTGACAGATGGATGAGCCGAAGATCGTTCTACCGAACCCGCCGCGCAGCACGTACTGCTGGCTGCACAGCGATCGCCTGTGCTCCGGGGACTGCGAGGCGTTCGATCCGTTCGCCGCTCAAGATGAGCAGGGAAAGAGGACAGCATGCAGACTGGTCAACAGCCTGGAGAGCCTGGGGAAGGCGTTCGTGACGATGGCCAGGTCAGGCAAGAAGATGCCGGGATCGGAGCTGAATCCCCCGAAGGTGACATAATCTTCGGGATCATCAGCATCGGCTCTCATGACACGATCGGGTCAGGTGGTCGTCGCACGGGTTACATGATGGGGATCGTGGATTCGGCCGGGCAGAAGTTCTACGTCGACATCCCCGAGAGCACCTACCGGGACTTGGTGGGCATCTACGCCGTGACCGTCCAGAAGTTCCAGGACGTCTCGATGGGTGTCTCTCGCCCAGAGCAGCCGACCGTGGTGCCGCCGTCAGAGGAATCTCCGACTGGGACGCCGGCGGAGGTGGAGCAGATGCGTCGCATGATGCTGGAGGCCACGCAAGCTGCCAGTCCCGACGACGTCATGAAGAAGCTCGGCTTCGTGTCGGACGACGTGATGCAGCAGCCAGTGGCTACCTCGGATCCGGTGGAGGACCTGCTCGCGATGGCCTCCGACGATGAGGATTACGAGGACCCTGGTGAGGGGAGCTTCACTGAGGATGTGGAGGAGATCTGATGATCGGCGTCTGGGGCTTTCAGTGCCAGCACTGCTACGCCGTGTTCCACCTGACCTACGGTGAGGGCGACGTGGCCATCCTCGAGAGCCTCGTCGAGGACGGCAAGTGCTTGCGCTGCGGGCACGACCTGCGGGTCATGCTTGCGCCTCCGGCCGGGACCGTCGTGTACGAGGAGTTCGAGGCGAACGAGTACTGGAACAGGATCAACGGTTTGGGTTCCAAGGCAGAGCGGGTCTGGGGCTGCGAGAAGGTGCGCGGGCTCCTGCTGGAGCATCGCGTGGTCGGTTGCGACCTCGTGGAGTCCGAGACCCACAGGTGCGTCATCAGGAGCCTGAAGCTGGAATCGGGTCACGTGTTGCACTTCGCCATTGGATTCGGCGAAGCGGTGATCTACAGGATCACGGAGGAGTAGGATCATGGCCGGAAGAGTGACGGACTACGAGAGCAACTACGACGAGGCGGTCACCCCCAAGACGCTGCACGGCATCAAGGAGGTGAAGATGCTCATCATCCAGTGCGCCAACAACGAGGGTCGGACGCAGGTCCTCATGGGCATCGAGGTGGAGCCCGGCGACATCCGGACCTTCCCCGAGAAGACCTGGGACCAGCTCGGAAAGCCGAGCGCCTGGCTCATGGAACAGATCAACGAGCAGTACTACGGTCGGCAGCCCGCGACGCCGACGGCGACACCGCAGGTGGTCAAGAAGGCGCCGCCGGCTCCGGTCAAGATGGACGGCGCAGTCTGAGGAGGTTGGGATGGACGTCAGGCCGACAGGAGACTGGATCCTGGTGGACCCGAACCCGGACGAGAGCGTCTCGGAAGGTGGGATCATCTTCCCTGGCGACGCGAGAAGGACCGTGGTGAAGACCGGGGTCGTCAAGGCGGTGGGGTCGGGGAGAGCCAACAAGAAGGGCGTGCGGATCCCGCCTGATGTGAAGGTCGGCGACACCGTTGCCTACGTCTTCGCCCTTGAGAAGACGCACACGGGCGAGAGCATCAAGCTGCACCTCGGGACGGACGAGTTCATGATCAGGGAGCAGGATGTCCTCTACGTCGTCGAGCAGTAGCAGGAAGGTCCGACTGAGCTGTCGGATGGACGAGGGCCTGATGATCTGGGTTCAGTGGTACGCGCAGCAGCGCGGAGTCACCGTCACCCAGATCATCAAGGAACACTTCCAGGAGCTGCGCGAGGAGTACTCGAGGCTGCACCGTAGAGAGGTAGATCAGATCTGATGCCGACGAACTACGAGGAAGTGAAGCGCAACTTCGACATCCCGGCAGGGTCCACCCAGGATGACATCGCCGACATGATCCGAGCGATTCTCAGCACCAGAGCTGTGGTTCGGAAGGTGGTCCTCGAGGTCACCCCCGGTCAGGACAGGCAGGGGAGGATCTCGGTGGACATGCTGGTGCCAAAGATCGGTCCGCCGGACGGGGAGCTTCTGGAGCCCGACCCAGAGAACCTCTGGCAGCTGATGGCTAGGATCCCCATCAACTCCGTCAGCTTGAAGAAGGTGAAGATGCGGGTCCCGGCGGTCATGCGGTCGGTGGCTCTGGTCATGCAGGCCGCGCTCGACACGTCCTCGGAAGCTCGCAGCCCAGTGGGGTGGATGATCAACGAGGACCCCACCACCTTCCTGCGGTGGCTTGGGGTTCGAGTCGAAGCCGTCCCGTCGGTGTTCATGAACCTTCCCCTGCTCCGCGTGCCCTTCGTGGAGGCGGATAGGCTGGTGCTCCTCTGCGCCAGAAGTAGGAAGATGGACCCCATCCGCAGTGAGCGCGGGTTGGTGCTCATGATGGAGGTCTGACGTGGCAAGGAAGATCGTCTGTTCGATCTACGAAGAGCGTCCGGAGATGTGCAAGAACTATCCGCAGGCTGACGGCAGGTACGTCCCACCGTCGTGTGGATTCTTCTTCCCAGGAGATGGGACTCGTCGTGGCGAGTGCGACCCGGAGTGCGAGGCCGCCTGCTGTCGACTACCGAGACAGGGAGGTGAGCCTCTCGGGCTGCCGCTCGAGGAGTACCTGGGCGGCCTCCCGTGCAAGCACCTCGATCTGAAAGAGGAAGAGGACGAGGATGTCGAAGAGGAAGAGGAAGGATAACGGCGTACCCGACGAGACCGTCGCAGACGATCTCAAGGCGGCGCTGGCCAGCCTTCCGAAGACCGAGGTGCTCGACCACGGGATCAACAGGGACCGCGTGAGAATCCTCATGCGGATCCACGAGGACTCGACGTGGCTTCCAGTCCTCAAGCTGATCTTGCGTGAAGAGCGCCGCCAGAGCGGGACCGAGAAGTCGTGGTCCGTCCACGTGTGCCGCCAGTTCATGCTCCGACCGGACAACGACGAGAAGCTCGGGTTCGCCTGGAACTTCATCCTGCGCAGCAGCTTCAGCCTCCGTGAGGCTGTGACGGACATCTGTCGCGTGATCGATGTCGCCAAGAACGCGGTCACGTTCGAGGACAAGGCTCCACCACGCAGGCCGGGTGTCATTCCGCAGAAGCGGAAGCCGCTCAAGGAGGGTGTGGCCCGAGCAGTGAGAGGTGAGCTTCGCGAATATCCGCTCATGGCTAGGCCAGATCGGAACATGCCAGAGGTGGATCTCTTCGCTCCGCAAGGGAAGCGAAAGGGCGCTCACCTCATCGGAGGTTGACGATGGACTTCTTCGGACCCAAGCAGCAGAAGATCCTCGAGGCAGCGAGGACCGCCCAGGATGATCCTTCCAAGCTCCTGCCACACGAGAGGAAGCTCCTCGCAGAAGCCGGTCTGGATCTGCAAGCCGTTACCCGCCCACTCACGGCCGAGGAGCGGGAGGCCGTCGAGAAGAAGCGTCTGGCCATCAAGTCCCTGCTGACCGAGGACACGACGCTGCGAGCCAAGTTCAAGATCGAAATCATGTGCGGCTCGGACCGCTCGGTCGAGAAGCCCTTCCGTGGATCCATCGTCATCTTCCGAAGCGGCACGGCGCTGCACGGCGGCGGTGACGAGGTCGTCTACCCCTGCGTGGATCCACTCTGCCCAGGGTTCATCCCACCCGAGCTCATCATGTCGGCGGTGAGGAAGGCCGGCTGCCCGAAGTGTCAGAGGATCTGGAATCAAGATCAGCTCAAGGAGATGTTCCTCGCCATCCTGCCGGCGCAGAAGTGGGCCTACGTCCTGTCGAGGTTCTTCGTCCGCCTCGGTCACGACGCGGACCTCTACCTCAAGGGAGCGCCTATCGACATCAGAAAGAACACGGCGCTCGAGAAGGAGAAAGATCACGGCGGGGTGCAGCTTGCAGTTGCGCGAACGCATCGTCAGCCGGTAATCTATCCGTTGGACAGGATCTACAAGGACCTCAGCAACGGAGCGGACCTTGAAGCTCGCTTCAGGTCCTTCGTGACGGCGTGAAGATGAGCACTCTCAAGCAGATCATGGAACGCATCGAGACGCTACGTGCGAAGCGTGAGCTGATCGATGCCGTGAAGGAGTGGGTGAACAAGAGCTTCACCGGGAACACTTCGATCAGCGGACGTGTCATCACGGCCGAGATCATCGATGAGATGCTCGTCGACATCGACAGTGCGCTCACGGCTGCTGTCGACGAGGAGTTGATGACGCTGGAGTCCATGGAGGTCCAGAATGGGAAAGGCGCGAAGGGGTCTGAGGGGCGGTCCAAACCCGCAAAAGCTCGAAGCTCGCGAGCTGGCAAAGCGAGCTCTTGATGTCGTAGGAGCTGTCGAGAAGAAGCTGATCGGGTTCATCCAGGGGTTCCAGCAGAACCTGAACCAGATCTACATGAACCAGAAGGCGATCGGGGACATGTGCTACACGAACAACGTGCACGCCACGATCCTCCGCCAGGTCATGTTCGACAAGGGGCTCCTCACCGAGCAGGAGTACCACGAGCGGGTCGAGAAGGAGTTGGCCGTCCGCGATGCGATCCAGAAGAAGCAGGCGGAAGAGGCGGCGCAGGCCGCTGAGGAGCTAAAGAAGAAGCAGGCGGAGGAAGCAGCCGCGAAGGTCGCGGAAGCTGCGCCTGCCCCTTCACAGGAGCCAGTCGAGGAGCCCAAGGTCTTCGGCGGGGATTTCGGAACGGAGGAAGCGGATGGGCAAGCTGCACAAGGAGAACAAGGACACCTCGAAGATCAGGTGCCCTCACTGCAAGAGTGAGACGGCCACCAAGCGACTCGTGGAGGGAAGGCTGATCCTGTACTGTGCGCGGTGTCGAGGCACGTTCAAGACCACCCCGATCTAGGGCAGCCGCTCGTCGAAGGCTTCGTGAGCGGACTTGTCAGGATGCCACTCGAGGAAGATAGGAGCCGTGAGCGCGTTCGTGTCGTCACCCTCGGCGATGAAGGTGCGCGACTCGTACTTGATCCGGGCCACGCCGACGATACCCCGGTGATTCGCGGCACGGCGGAGGACGTAGGCTCGCTGCTCCTCGGTGAACCCAGAGCCGCAGTTGCAGATGTAGTGCAGCGCCCCGCTTCCGCCGTACTGGTAGAGCGCGACCACACCAGGCAGCTCCTTCAGGCGGCCCTTGCCGTAGCGACCTGCGTTGCGACCATCGTGGCTCCATGCGCCGTCGGGATCGAACACGACCAGGAAGTCTCCTTCCTGGATCGGTTTCCACTTCCACGCCTCGGGGCGTTCCTCGCGGCCACGGAAGTTCACCACAGCCTCCCCGAAGACAGCCTCGCCATCGTAGACCACGAGGCCCTCGAGATTCTCCTCGTTGACCATCTCCATCAGCCCGTCCAGCGTTCCGGTCATCGTGGCCATCACGTCGAGGTACTGGAACCGGCGCGTGCCGATGCGCCGATACATGAAGTCGATCCACTCCTTGACCGGCATCTCGGACATGATCGAGAGGCCGTTCCAGTAGGGGATCCCGAGCACGATAGCCTTCGGCCTGCGGAACGGATCCTCCTGGAGAAGTCGAGCCCTCTCGGGCAGGCTGCGGTCCAGGGTCTGCACCAGCCTTCGGTTGTCCTTCCCGCCCTCTTCGACCACGAGCTCGGTGAGGAGGACCGTCTGCGGTGGAAGACCAGCCTTCGTGATCTCCCGGACGAGGTACGGGTACTTGTCCGTGCAGGGATCCATCCTTCGCGTGAAGACCCTGACCATCCCCTCCTCGTCGACGAAGATGGGGTGCATCATCCCGTCCCGCTTGATCGTGTAGATCGCGCGTCCGGAGTCGATGACCTCCTGAAGCGCGGCCATCTCCTTGGTGTCCGGTTCGGGCTGATGACGGCACTTCATGAACCTCACGTTCTTCGCCGGGTTCGCGAAGTCCAGGTCGTCAGCTCGTCGCGACTCGATGATCTCCCCAGTCTTCGGGTCGATTTCCTGATATCCGAGCCTGTCGATCTTGTCTCGAATGTGACGCTCGGAGACAAGGATTGCTTGGGTCTTGGCGTCCTTGAAACCCTTTGTCCCGAACTTCCCAACCGATCCTGGGCGGTCATGGGTCTGCTTCATGCGACCACCGGCGACCCCACTTTCCATGTAGACGATCTCGCCGTCCACCCAGATACGCCACTCGAGCGGGTTCACCTTCCCGCTCTGCCTGAACACTCTTGGCATCGTCACCTCCTAACATCCATCGGGCCTGGACCCTTATACCAGAGAGGAGATCGGAATGAGCACCCCTGAGATCAAGATGACAGTCGAGAACATCGAGGGCGTCACCAGGCGCCAGGTCGTCGATGTCATCGTCGAGCAAGAGCTGAACCAGTTCGACAAATTCCTGACCGCGACCTTCGGCGGCACGCAGCCCATGGCCAGCTTCGAGCGGGCGATGGTGAAGAGCTACATCATGTGCAAGCTCGCCGAGCAGATCGCCAAGATGCCGGGCTAAAAAAGTCCGGGGTGCAGCCCGCGTTAGCGTTGCGTCTCGACGTTTCAGCTGCCCGAGGTCCTCAGTGATCTTATACCCATCTAAGAAGTGGTCCTCTCGGGACCACCCCTCCCTCACTTCTTACCCTCCAGCTCCTTGATCCGCTTGATCAGAGCTCGGACGTCCTTCCGGTACTCGTCCATGACGTACCGGAGGTCTTCCTCCCCCTTGCGGATCCGGGCCAGGGCCTTCGTCTCGAGCCCCCTCAGCGCCTTGCGATGCTTGGCGTCGAGCTTCTCGAGCTTGGCCTTGGCCAGCTCCTTCTCCTGGATGCGAGCCAGGCTCACGGCCCGGCTCTCGGCCTGATCCCAGGTGTCCATCAGGACGTTCCCCCCGATGGATACCCAGCCCAGCCAGGAGCAGTCGGCGAAGAGCTGGAGGGAACTGCTCGTGAAATGGAGCGCGCTTTTCAGCATAGCTCCCTCCTTTCTATTGATCTTATATACTGAAGGTGACAGCCATTTTCGTTCTGGTGTGGTAACCTCGTGGAATGAGAGCCCGGAGTAGCCCCAGATGGTGATGTCGTCTCATCAGATCGGCGCCATGGCCATGCAGCAGCAGGCCATGTTCGGCAACTTCCAGTCCTACGCCCAGCAGATCACCCCTCCCTACGGCGCCGGTCCTGGGATGGGAGCCATCCGACCTCCAGCTATGGGCGGGTACCATACCGGGTCTCCTCCGATGATGTCGCCGCCCCCGCCACCGATGCCGGGCTGGAACCCAGGCTATGGAGGTGGAGTCGCCAGCATGGCGATGGGGGCGATGTACAACCCCAACGCCGGATTCCAGGGGGCGATGGGGGAGCAGATGGCCGGCTCCTTCCTGGGCGGACTCTCTACGGTCGGATCCGGAGCAGCGCGCATCGCTGGCTACGGCACCATGGCCGCTGGTGGCTTGAGCATGCTCGGCGTCGGCGGCGTGGGAATGGCGGCTCTCGGAGGCATACCCGGAATGCTTGGGGTCGGAGCCCTCGAGGCGGGGGCCTACGGAGCGCAGCAGCTCTACAGCGGGTTCCAGGAGCGCCAGGGGATCAACCGCGTCCTCCGTCAACGCTTCGGCGGCATGATGGGCATCGGGGGCGGCAGGGGAGGAACCGGCTTCAACACGCAGGAGATGGGGCAGATCTCCACGATGGTTCGTGGCATGGCCAACGAGGACATGTACACGAGCTTCGACGAGCTCACGCGGCTCATGGATCGGACGGCCCAGATGGGCCAGTTCCGTGGAGTCCAGAACGCCAGGGACTTCCAGACCAAGTTCCGTCAGGTCGTGGGCAACCTGCGAGAGATCGCGCAGGTGATGAACACCTCTCTCGAGGGCGCCACCCAGTTCATGGAGCAGATGCGCAACCAGGGCGTGTTCAGCGGACAGGACATCTCCGCCACGCTGGCGAGGACCAGGTTGGCTGCTGGAGCCTCCGGCATGTCACTGGATCAGATCATGGCGATCCGGGGTCAGGGCACCCAGATGGGTCGCATGATGGGGATGCGTGGTCGCCAGGGTGCCAACGCCATGATGAACATGGCGACCAACATCGGCGTTGGGATGCAGACCGGCGCCATCAGCGACGAGCTGATCGCAGAAGCAACTGGTGGCCTCCAGGGTGCAGAGGGCGCGCAGGCCGCCGCCGGGATGCTGATGCAGTCCAACGCCCGCTGGATGCGTCGTGGCGCTGGGCGTGTGATGCTCGCTGGCCTGTGGGATCCCAGCACGGGCGGGATCAACATGGAGCGCCTCCAGCAGGCGATGGGCGGCGGGACGAGCTTCCAGCAGATCAGGACGATGGGCCGCGCCAACGTCGCAGCTACGGGAGGCCGCAGCTCCGAGTTCTTCGCGAACGAAGAGCGCATCGCGGGAGCTCTTCAGGAAACTGGACTCGCCGGCGCTGTCCAGTTCGGGATGCTCGAGCAGCACATCCAGCGAGCTCGCGGCATCGGTGGAGACGACCCGTTGGGGGAGCGATTCATCCGGCGGCACACCGGATGGGATCAGGCCCAGTTCGAGCTTCAGCGGGAGATGTACCGGAACATGCCGCAGACGCTCGAGAACCGTCGTCTGCGAGAAGCTCAGGGGATGGAAACCATGGCCCGCACCCGTTCCATGGAGGGTCGCGGCATGGCTGGGGCGCAGAGGCGTCTACAGCATTGGTGGGAGACGGGGGTCTCGAATCCGATCAGGCAAGCTGGTGATGATCTGGTCACCTCGTTCACCACTGGTGTGGATGAGCTGTTCGCTCAGATGGAAGGCACGGTCAAGACAGCAGTCTCCGAGCGCACCAAGAGCATGTTGGCGGAGTACGCAGAGACCGGGAAGCGTGGCCGAGACCTCATGAGCTTCCAGCGGTTCCAAGAGCTTCGGAGCGGACTCAGAACCGGGAGGAGCAACGAGGGCGGCTTCATCGGTGATATCGGCCGATGGGCAGGACTCCGTCCAGAGACGATCGCCAAGCAGCTTTCCGGTATCAACGCCTACGGCTCCAGCATGGGTCTGAAGGCGGGGGCTTCTCAGCGTGAGCAGGTGGACTTCCTCAACAGGTTCAACGAAGAGCTCGGCATGACCGGGGCGGACTTCGGGTTCAGCGGCAAGGAGGTCACCGTCGCAGGGGAGCGGGCACGGCAGATCCTCATGAGTAAGATCGGGACTGCTGGTGATGCGTTCCAGGAGTTTTCCAGGAGCCGCGCTCGATTCGGCACCATGACCGGGAACGAGAAGGAAGCGTTCATCATGCAACGCTTCAGCATGTACCAGCGCGACTCTGCCCTTGCTCCCATGCTGTCCAAGGCCAGGACTCAGGGCCAGAAGTACGCGATGGTTCGCATGTTGGACGAGGGGGCTTTCGGCGCAGGCAGCGACATCGCAGTCCCAGTGCGTGACCTGGGCGCCGGGAGAAACTACGAGCAGCTCCAGTCCGATCTCGCGGCGGCCAAGGAGAACGAGGCCGACGTCGTCAGGCGACTTGCTGGCGGTCTCGTCGGGGACTACGGCAAGGACTGGGTCTGGCAAGAGACCACGGAGAGCGCCGGCGGATTCATGGGCTCACTCGGTTTTAGGAAGGCCAGCGGCAAATACCGCAAGGTCGGCGGTAGGGAGCTGCGACAGCTCAGGGAGCGGGCTCGTGAGGAGGGCGGTCCTGGAGCAGCAGAGCTGGAGCGTACCGAGACGAAGGAAGCCCTCACGGGTCGGTACATCAGCGGTCTGACGGAAGCCATGAAGAGCGAGCGCGTCCGTCAGCTGCTGATCGATGCAGCCAACGGAGATACGGGCGCAATCCGCGATCTTCAGAACATCTCGTTGAGCAAGGAAGCCTCTGCGACAGAGGGTATCAAGAACAGGAAGGCACTCCAGGAGCTGACGCAGAAGCTGTCAGACGAGGGCCGTGAGGGTACCACCGCAGCTACGATCAAGGAGTTGAGCGAGGCAGGGAACCTCACCCAGATGATCGCTGTGCAAGAGCGTGTGATGGAGAACGGTCGCGCGCTCGGTAGATCACTGCGGAACAACCAGGCCCTCGGCGAGGCGGCAAGAGCGGCCCCTGGGGCTATGGAAGCCTTGCAGGCCATCTCCGATGCTCAGACGTCTGGTAACTGGGAGGAGGCGAACTCGCTTCGTCAGAAGTTCTTCTCGACGTTCGTTGGCAAAGAGGGAACCGAGCAACTGGCTGGTGCTCTGGCTGCTGATCCTTCAGGTGCCGCACTTGGAGTCGGGTTGCAGCGAGCAGCTCGCATGGAGCGAGAGCTGACTGGTCGTCGGGGCGGAGACGCCGCGATGAGGGGCATGCTGGGGGAGGCCGGACTGGACGCCTCGGCGTTCGGCGGAGAAGCCTTCCAGAAGCTCGGGAGCTCCCAGCGTCGAAGGATGCAGGCCCTGATGTCGAAGCTGAAGGCCGGGCAGATGACGCCCGAGCAGCTTCAGCAGTACTTCACCGAAGAGGCTCGTGGTCAGGTCGGCGCGATGGGCCTCGGCAGGTTCGGACGAGAGATCAGCCCGTGGCTCAAGGCGATGCAGGACGGTCTCACCCCCGAAGAGGCGAGGAATCTTGCCATTGGCGAGGGTGCGGAGACAGCGGAGCGCGGTGCCACAGCGGGCGCTCCGGAGACACGTCAGACCCTGGCGGAGAAGCAGGTCGACATCCTGACGCAGATGTTGAAGCTCCAGCTCGTACAGGCGCAGCGTGAGCCAGGACTGCTTGCCGACCAGGCGGCAGAGATCGCTCGCAACCTGAAGATCAACGTCAACCTTACCACTGCTCCTGGTGGGAACTCAGTTCTGGCGCCCGAAGGTCAGCAGGGTGCTGGTACGGTGCTTGAGGACTAGGTGATCAGATGACGACCTACGGCGAGTTCGGAGGCAAGGTCACTCCACCCGTCCCAACGACGGACGGTCCGGATTCGGACTACAGGCGCGAGAAGGTCATCACCACTGTGGTGGGCGGTCAGCGTGTCACGCTGATCATCCGAGACACCATCGTCCCCGAGGATCCGTACCTGAACATGGTCCGTGCTGCGGCATTCGTGTACATGAGCTCCGCAGGACCGGCGAAGAGGTTTCCCGTTCCTCCAGTCGGACGGCTGCTCAAGGATGCTCTGATCAAGACGGACATCGTGATCTAGGAGTTCGACATGGCGGTATTCATCGAGGCAAGGACCGACCCGTTCGTCGAGAGGCGTGAAGCGACGGCGCGGGACATCCGCGCCCACGGTCGTGGCCAGTTCGCGGGTCGCAGACCCTCCAGGGGGTACCAGCTCAAGGAGGACACCTTCGCCGTCATCCGGGTGATGGGTCCAGACGGGCAGTTCATGTCCGTCATCGACGCTGCGGGCGAGGAGTACTCGACGGAGACCAACACCGGCGTTACGACGCAGTACTCCAACTTCTTCATCCAGTCGATCTCGGAGCAGCGCCAAGAGAAGCAGCAGATCGTGGAGACCTTCGGCGACTCCTGGATCTTCTTCTTCGGAGAGGCACCTCGGCTGCTTCAGGTCAGCGGCTACCTGCTCAACACCGCCGACTTCAACTGGCGTGCCGAGTTTTGGGAGAACTACGACCGCTACTTCCGAGGCACCCGCCTCGTCGAGCTCGGGGCGCGGCTGTACCTCATGTACGATGACATCATCGTCGAGGGCTACATGATCGGGGCCTCCGCACAGGAGGGGGCGGATCCGATGCCGGCGGTGCTTCAGTTCAGCTTCCAGATGTTCGTCACGGGCTACACCAACGTCTCGAGACTCGGAGACCCGGACTTCCCAGCGCCGACGGACATGGACTATGCCCAGCTCTCGAGCTACGACCAGGCGATCCAGAACTGGCAGCAGGGCAGGAATCTCCAGAGGGAGCTGTCTTCGCAGGCTGTCATCGAGGCGAACAGGAAGGGCTACCAGCAGGGCGTCGGCAAGCTCATGGCGGACACGCTTCAAGCGAACCTCATCGACGCGGGAGATCCTTCCATCTCCGCGTTCATCGCAAGGGCCTACCTGGCGACGAGAGCGATCGCCAACGCCGCCCAGATGTCCAGGCAGGAGGCATCGGGGAACGGGCTGCGACCCAACCCCTTCGCCCCAGAAGGCGAGCGAGAGACCGCACTTCGGCAGCAGTTCACCCACAACATCGACGAGTACATCGGCACACCGGACGATCGCACGTCAACTGATCTGGCGAACCCACTCTCCATGGCGGAACGCTGGCTCGAGATGGACCGCACCGTGGATAACGGGCTCGACAACATGCTCTCGGGCGGCGCCGACTCGGGGGGCACCGAGTTCTGGGACGTGATGGGCCGCGCCGGAAGGGCGCAGCAGGAGATCGTCGGGAGCGGCGGTACGCGGCTCATGAGTCAGAACATCAATCGCGGCATGTTGATTGGTTCTGCGAGCCAGAGCGGCAATCAGGCGGCCATGGCGAGGTCGGTACCCTTCGGCATGTCGATCCTCTCAGGGGAGATGCTGTAGATGCCGACCGCGCAACACCTTCGCCTCCGGTGCTTCCTGGAGGGGATCGAGGTCCCAATCGTCTCGGCCGCGCTCTCTATCCAACCTGACGCACCGGCTCAGTGCCAGATCCAGATCCCCGCCACCGATAGGGGACACGATCTTCTGCCGAGGACCCTGGTCCACGTCTTCTACTACGACTACCACGACGGTCCTGGGGACACCCTAACTGTTCGTGTCGGAGATGAAGATCAGGTTGTCACCTCCGATGCGCAGGCGGAAGCGCGGGAGGAGGCAGCGCAGGCCGCCAGCGTCTCGACTGAGGAGGGGTCTACGGATCCCACCACGACGGGATCGGTGGCCAGCAGGCCGGCGTTCGACACGTTCTTCTACAAGCAGTCGGGGCAGCCTGAGCTGATGCCCAGCCCCTTCAACGAGACAGCAACCCTTCCGTCTGAGGGAGCGTCTTCTTCATCTGCGGCAAGGATCGAGTCGTCGCAGGTCAGGCAGGATGAGAGCGAGGATCCACTCAGGGACGAGCCCGACAACGATCAGAAGTGGCGGCTGTTCTTCTGCGGTGAGGTGATCGGATACCAGTTCGTGAAGAGCTCCAACAGTCGGGGTCTGATCCTGGACTGTTTGGACCTCTCCGTCTACTGGGACACCTGCTACCAGTACAAGGTCAACGTGGCCTCGCTCACGGGCAACGGCGTCGCCAACTTCGTCGGAGCAGGAACCACCCTCTTCGACGTGTTCTTCCAGAGCTCCACCAGCACGATCGTGGACGTGGTCAGCCGTCGCTCGTTCAGCAGGCCCGATCTGACCGGACTCCTTTCTGGTGTGGTTCACCTGCTCGAGCGTGTGGGTGGCGTCTACACGAGCAGGAGCCGTGGCTTCCGGGGCGTGAACGACTTCTTCTCCATCGCGGAGCTGCGCCTGCATCTGGTGGACATGATCTGCGCCTCGGAGAACGACGACTCCTCGCGGCTGATGTTCGCGCGTAGAGCCTTCAACTCCTGGACCCGTCGAGAGGGTGGACAGCTCGGTGAGATCGCCAGCTTCAGGGAGATCCTCGGTCTCCTCAACCGCTACATCTTCCACAACGTGATCCCGTGTCCGATCGCCAAGTTCGAGCCGCCCTCGAGGTGGGCTACGACGAGGAACACGAGGGTCCGCTACAACGTCGCCGACACGCCGCGCGGCAGATCCATCCTCGAGCGAGCCACCTCAATCCGATCCTCTATGGTTCAGACACGGAATCTGTACGAGATGCTCAACGCAGAGACTCGAACAACGGGGGCTGTCAGAACCATGTTCAACCGCCTGGCCACGCACGCGAATACTCTTCGTGAGCTGGCTTCGGATTTCCAGCGTGCAGGAGCCGGATCAGCTGCTACGAGTACGCTGTCATCGAGGCAGAAAGCTCAGGAGGCTTCATCTCGTCTGGTCAACAACCCCGGAGACGACTCGCTCATCCACAGAATCACCGACGAGATGATCGAGGATCTGGACGATGCCATCGCCGACTTCCAGGGCAGGGAAGGAACACGGAGCCAGAGTCGTACAACGAGGCACGAGACTCCGGCGCGAGTGAACTCGCAGATCCTGCGGCCTGACATCTTCATGGTCGCCCCTCCGCGCTGCAACGTGATCTTCCCAGAGCTGTACGGTCAGATGCAGTTCTCGAGGCAGTTCCTCCGTGAGGTGAGCCGGATGCGCCTCACGGTGTCCGACGAGATCTTCGGTCCGGACTCGCTGCTGGACAACCAGTACTACGCCCCCGACATCGAGGTGTTGGGACAGCGACTGCGACAGGGAGACAGGTCTGCTGGCGAGAGAGCCGAGGGTGCGACGCTTCAGCAGGCTGCGTACAGCTGCCGCCTCATGGATCACGAGCTCTTCACCGGCGTCGTTCCGGTCTTCGAGCGCATGAACGAGGTGAACATCTACGCGGCGAGGGCACAGATGGTGACCAGGCGTGGAGCCTCGGTTCCCTACGCGATGAGGGCAGCGCACTTCCAGTTCTTCAAGAACCGCATGTCACCCAGGTCCATGTCGGTTTCGGGGAAGTTCAACCCGTACATCGCGCCTGGATTCCCTGCGCTGGTGATCGACAGGTACATGACCAAGGAGGGCATCGAGCTGTCCAACCTTCGCGGGCTGGACCTGCTCGGCGAGTCGCTATCGCGTGGATGGGCCAGGGTCATCGAGGAGCGAGATCAGCAGCCCTATCTCGAGGTCAGCGACGACTTCGCTCCGATCGATGTGTGGCTCGCGCTTCGGGAGACAGTCCCGACGCAGTTCGTTGGGCTCTTGATGGCGGTGCAGCACACCGTCTCCCAGGGGATGGCCGGCACCTCCTACACGCTCACGACGGCGAGGACGCATCGAGAGAAGGACGAGCTGCTCGGATCCAACATCGTGCAGGTGGCGAGGAGGCAGGCCAGTCAGGCTACGAAGACCATCACCGTGGCGGCGCAGGAAGGCGACCCGCCGCAGGTCGGCCAGCTTGGTCCGTACTACGGTCTGATCACGCGGGTGGAGCAGGTGGAGCGGACTGGGGACTTCCACCTCTTCGGGACGTTCGGAGCAGATCGCCCGAGGCGGCAGCGCGTGCTCGTTCCGGTGGGCATCACGCAGCCGGCTCGCAGCTACGGCCCCGAGGTCGTGGGGATGGTGGGGAGTCGTGACACCGAGGTCACGTTCCGCGCCTATCAGATCACCGAGGAAGTGGACAGGTGGCGTGGTCAGCGTGTCGAGGTCCCCATGGAGGACTTCCTTCGCCCGCCTTGGATGAGCGAGGTCTGGGCCGGCGACCGCATCGGTGGCGTGTACCAGCAGTTCTTCGGGACTGGGGCCATCACCGACCCGATCGTCATCGACACCGGGACAGAGCGGGAGATTCCGGTTGAGGACCAGGAAGAGCGAGACGCTGAGACAGAGTCGAGGAACTACACGATCCAGGACCCCGTCAGGGCGGACGGGACGACCAACCAGTCGGCGGACATGGACATCACCGTCGAGCGAGCCATCGACCTGCTCGTGAAGTCCTACAGCGAGATCAGGCATGCCGGTCTCGACGTCCACGAGTTCATCCGGGCGTTCATCTGGCGACCCGTCGCTACCATCGACGAGATGCTTGGTTCGCGCGACCTTGTAATCGATCCCTCGACGGGCCAGGCCACTTCAGGTATCGAGGGGTTCCACAGCCGCGCCTTCGGCCGTGGTGAGATGGGCCGCAACCTGCGGAACCTGGTCCCGGAGAACATGACCGGGACGAGCGCGGAAGATCAAGAAGAGGACGACTACAGCATCGCCGGCCGCATCCTCGGCATCGGTACGGGCGAGGGCGAAGACCGGAGGAATCTACTCACCAGGCTGGACAAGCGATCCGAGAAAGGCGAAGCCGTGATGGCCTACGTCCAGGAGCTCTGGGCGAACCGTGGTCTGCTTGGTTGAGCTGTAACGGGGCGGTATCATGGGTGCGATGAAGAAAGAAGCCGTAGGCGTGAGGACCGGGGGGTTCATGCAGACGAGGAGGGGGACACGTCCGCTCCACGTCGAGACCCTGCTCCGACGGCAGAGCCCAGGTTCGGCTGCGAACGTCTTCGAGCCCGTCAAGCCCACGGTGACGGACAAGACCTTCGAGCAGTCGCTGGCGGCCACCGCCGGGGACGAGTTCCAGCCCGAGCAGGAGAAGGATGCAGAGCTACGCCGCGACACCGTCAACGAGAAGCCGACAGCGGTGTCGCCGGCGCTCGTCGAGTCGGCGAAGAAGAGGCTGGTCGGAGAGCAGAACGGGAAGAAGGTCTTCCTCGTTGATGGTGGGGTCATCCGCGACAAGATCGACACGGACTTCGCCTTGGGTGGCAACTCGGCTCGGTACAGCTACGTCCCCGAGGGTGAGGTGTGGGTCGAAGACACCGGGAACAAGAAGGACATCGCGAACACGGTCGTCCACGAGGATCGCGAAGAGGGTCTGATGCGCCGTGGTCAGACCTACGACAAGGCGCACGAGAAGGCCACCGAGGAGGAAGAGGAGCGGCGCAAGGAAGCCTCGGTCAAGGACATCGTCGCCAAGATAGCCCCCCACACGAACGACGTGGTCCTCGTGGCCTCGCGGCTGGCTCACGGCAAGCGAAGGCGGAAGGAGTCTGGGGAGGTCAAGAAGTCGTCCTTGATCACAGATCTCGAGAAGGAAAGCTCGGCGGCTGAATTCGCTCCTGGCATTCCGATCGGCAGGGTGGTAAAGAAGATCCCCTCTGTGAAAGAGAAGGATCCCAATGCCGAATGGACAGCAAGCCTCTCGCTCCATCCCGCCGCCCGACGCGGAGATCACTTCGATCTGCGGTTGGTGGACCCGAAGGGACAGGCCCACTCCTGGGCCATCAACAAGATGCCCGAGCCAGGGAGCAGCACTTATGCTGCTCAACAGCCGACCCACTCAGGCTCCTACGCCCGACGAACAGAGCCGTTCACGATCCCCCTCAACGTGTACGGCGGGACCCGTCCTGGCGCCAAGGTAGAGCCGAAGTATGTGCAGCCCGTCGAGGTCATCGCAGCGAACGACAAGCACGTCCACTTCCTGCGCCATCAAGGGCAGGAGACCGAGGAGCTGGTCCTCCGCCGAATCGCTCGAGCCGGAGACCGGACGCCCATCTGGGCGTTGCACAACTCGACCAGAACTCGATCTACCCAAGAGGGACAGCGCCTCCCCGACTCCAAACCCAAGTACCAGGAGATCCCGATCGGGTCCGTGGACCTGACCAACGACCAGCAGCTCATGACCGCCAAGCTCGACGGGGCGCACACCCTCGTCGACTTCCCGAAGGCGGACCGGATGGTGCGGACGTACTCCTACCGCCCCACCCAACGGCAGAGCGGTGTGATCGAGCACACGTTCAAGTTCCCCAACTTCCAGAACCTGAAGACCCCGCAGTCGCTGAAGGGCACGCTCATCCGAGCTGAGACTTGGGCCTCGGATCCGTCCGGGAAGGCCATCCCAGCATCCGAGCTCGGCGGCATCCTCAACTCGAGCGTGGTCAAGGCGCGTCAGGCGCAGGAGCAGGGGATCACGCTGCGCAGGACCGGCATCGACGTGGTCAGGTACAAGGGCAAGGACATCTCGAACGCGCCCTACGCCGAGAAGCTGGAGGTCCTCAAGGAGGTCCACAAGGCAACCGGAGGAGCCATCGAGCTCCCGCTGGCCGCCAGGACCGCCGAAGAGAAGGCCGTGCTCATGAACGCCGTGAAGGCCGGGAAGCTGCCGGAGACGAGAGAGGGCGTGGTCCTACACGACCTGACCAGCAGCCAGCTGATGAAGGCCAAGGTTCGTCCCGACACGGACGTCTACGTCCGAGAGATCGTCACGAAGCCGTTGACGGAGGCCAAGGGTCAGGCGGCGGGCTTCAGGTACTCCCTCGAGCCCACCGGCCCCATCATCGGGCACGTTGGCACTGGGTTCTCGAATCAGCTCCGGAAGGAGATGCTACAGAACCCAGATCAGTTCGTAGGACGTGTCGCGAAGGTTCAGTCGGCAGGCCAGCACGTCAGCCGTAGCGGACAGTCTGGGGCGCTGATCGGCTCTCCTGCTTTCAAGGAGTGGCACATCGACAAGACGCCGCCTGAGCTGATGAAGAGGGCATCCCTGGACCCCGCATTCGTGGGGGCGTACCGCATAGCTGAGGAGGAAGCGGATCCAGAGAAGATCGTGGGTAGGCTCGCGGAGACACGACAGGGCCGCGCCCTCAAGCCCGTGCTCGAGAGCGCGCCGGTCCGACCGTTCGTGTCGAAGTTGAGATCGGCGTACCGTCGTCTCATGAGGAACAAGAACAGTGCCGCTTGATCACGAGACAGATCCGGTCCTCGACTTCATCGAGTTCGCCGATGAGCTCGACAAGGAGGCTGCCGCTGGCAGAGCCGAGAAGGACTTCCAGCTCTGGAACCAGTGGCAGCAGAACGGGAAGAAGTCGGAGGACCTCGAGCCCCTCATGAAGCAGATGGAGCCGCTGATCCGACGCGCGTCGAACGTCTACTCGGGCAAGGTCAACATCCCGAGGACGGCGGTTCATGCCGAGTTCCAGATCCAGGCGATGAACGCCTTCGACACGTTCAACCCCAATCGGGGAGCCTCGCTCGGGACACACGTCACGTGGCAGCTCAAGAAGGGTAAGCGGTTCGTCTCCACGTACCAGAACATCGGACGGATCCCTGAGACCAGGATCCACAACATCACGACGTTCCAGAACGCGAGAGATGAGCTTCGTGATCAGTTGATGCGAGATCCTTCGGCGCACGAGTTGGCAGATCATCTGAAGTGGCCAGTGAATCAGGTCTCGGCGATGGAGCTCGAGCTGCGGCGTGAGGTTCCGACCTCGACGCTCCAGTCGGACATGAGTTCCATCAAGCCCTCGAGAGAGGCCGAGATCCTTCGGCTGATCCAGTACGACCTCTCCCCCGACGAGAAGGTCGTGTACGAGCACCTGCTGGGCGTGAACGGGAAGCCACAGCTCAAGCCAGGTGAGATCGCGATGAGGCTCAACATGTCGCCGTCGAAGGTGTCCAGGATCAAGGACTCCATCGGCGCCAAGGTGAAGAAGTACTACTGATGACCACACGCAAGGAAAGACTGACCGCGCTTCAGAACGCTGTCGATCGATGGGCCGACGCCGAGGAGCAGAGACTTCAGGATGAGAAGTCGTACCTGGAGTCGGTCTTCAACGGTCGAACCAACGGCGGCCAGCTGTCGCGGTACATCACGGAGGAGGCGTCGTCCTTGCTCGAGGACGAAGTGAACGCCTTCCTGGTGGAGTAGACCATGCGCGTCAAGCCCACCGAGTTTGAACGAGCCCAGCAGCAAACCCTGATCATGTTGGGCAGGCACGTGCTTCTGGGACTGCGATTCGAGAACGAGTCGCACGTAGAGCGTCAGGGACTCCGCGAACAACAGCACAGACTGATCGGTCGGGAGCAGGATGCGTGGCTGCTCAAGTTCGCCCTCATCTACGGTATTCCGGTGACGAAGATCAAGGACTTCAAGTTCACCAAGGACGGAGAGGTCTTGGTAGGAGATGATCATGAATCCACTGCTCCCGTTTCTCATGAACAAGCTGGCAGCGGAGAGCGCGCCGCCTCCGGTGACGAAGGCAGAGCTCAAGACGATCCAGAAAGAGATCGAGCAGAACAAGCCCAAGAGTGAGGCCGAGAAGAAGATCACTGAGCTTGTAGGGAAGCCTCCCACCAGGGGGCAGCTGCTTCGGTCTGCTGCGGTTGCCAGCGGCGGTGGCGTTGCTACGCAGGTGCTGGGTCGTGTCATCAGCGGGCCTGGGAGCCACATGGGGAAACCCATGTACCCGTGGATCGGTGAGAAGGGCAAGTGGGTCGCCGAAGCCGGGAAGAAGCGATGGCTCCCCTCCGACATGAGAACTGGGAAGGCCGTCCTCAGCCCCAGGCAGTTGGCCAGGTCCATCGCGCTCAGCGCGGTGCTGACGGCGGCAGTGCCGGTGGCCAAGAGGATGTGGGACATCGACGCGGCCAAGAAGGGCAAGTTCTGAGTCATGGCCGTCGTCCCGCGCAGGAGGGAGAACTTCGCGCTGGGCGCGTGTCTCGCCACGGACAACGTCGGCGACCTCGTCTACATCAGGGACGTCTTCACTGGGACACGGTACCGCGTTGAGAGGGCGGACCCATCTGACAGCCTGAAGATGCCGGCCGTAGCAGTGATCGTGAGCAAGCAGACCCCAACTGCCTGCACGATCATGTTCTACGGCATGACGAGTCTCTACTCCGGGCTCACCCCCGGAGAAGCCTACGTCGTCGGCACGGACGGCCGCCCGGCCAAGCTGGGTGATCCGAACTACCCCGGCTCGGGCTACATCGTCCAGCAGATCGGCGTCGCCACCGACGACGACGAGATGCTGGTCCGCCCGATGGACGCCGCTGGGGACAGCGGATCCGTCGGCAACAGGTACTACCAGCAGCCGCTGATCGCCACCGTGGATCCCAAGATCTTCAACACCGTCCTGCCGTTCAAGCATGGTGGTGTCGAGACCGAAGTCATCCTGTACAATGGTCAGCGACTGAAGGAAGGTTCAGGTCACGACTACGTCGCCTCTGCCTCTGGAGGCTTCGGTGGTCGGTATGATACGATTACCTTGGAGTTCACTCCGAGGTTGAACTCGAACTGGTTTATAGATTACGTCCCTGATCTGTAGGGACAAAAGGAACAGGAGATCAGGATATGGGACGCTCCCTCTTCGATCAGGACACCCAGGTTCACAGCTCACTGGACTACACGGACACCAGAGCTCCGACCGAGGCCAACTACGAGACCAACGCGACGGACCTGGAGTACGATCTGAACTCGATCAGGTCGATGCTCCACGAGCTCCGTGACGTGCGGACCACGAACTGGTGGGCCGCACTCGCCGCACCTGGCACGTTCCCCGGAGAGGGCGCGGCAGCGCGTGGCGTCCAGGACGTCAACGAGGATCTCTACGACATCGAGAGGAAGCGCATCCTGAAGCGCCGCGCCGTGGTCGGTGCCGACATCGTCGTGCCCAGCGCGCTGAAGGCGACCGGCACCCTCACGACGGACACGAAGGCCAACTTCACCGACGCCCAGACCTTCACGCTGAACGACGGGACCCAGGCCGCGACAGTGTTCGAGATCGACACCACGGGCGGCGGCGTTCTCCCCGGCAACATCCAGGTCGACATCAGCGGCGACATCACAGCCGATGACGTGCGCGACACCATCATCGCGGCGATCAACGGCGTCGGCGCCGGCCTCCTCATCACGGCCACCAACGGTGGTGCCGCAACCGTCTCCCTCCAGAACAACAACAACGGCACCAGGGGCAACGTCGCGATCATCCACAACATCACTGCCCCGGCCTGGGCCGCGAGCGGGATGAGCAACGGCGCGGGCGACCTCGTCATCCTCGGCGCCGGCGAGCTGCCCGGCACCGCCTTCGCTGCCATCGGTGCCTCGACCAAGACCGGCACCGTGGTCGCGTACAACTCCACCTTCGGAGTCGCCACGCTGGCCGAGGTCGCCGGCGGTGACGCGCTCACCCCGAAGAACCTCTGCAAGATCGCGGACGCCGCGACGGGCCAGCCCATCATCGACGGTCTCGGCAACGAGATCCACGCCCTGGCCCAGTACGAGAACAACACGGACGGATCGGCGATCACCATCAACACCCCGAACAGGATGCAGCTCGTCTTCGTCGTGCACAACCCGGCCAACGACGACCTGGTCTACGTCGATCCGCAGTACATCGGCGGGCAGACCATCGACTACAGCCCGGTCGAGCGGTACGCCTTCGAGGACATCCCGGAGCACGCCTGGCTCGGTGACGACTTCATCGACGCCGGTGCCGCTGCGACGACTCGTAAGGCGGCCTACGACAACCAGGGCATCACCCCGGTTGAGCTCGGCACGAACGCCATCCTCGACCTGAACAGCGCCGGGATCTACTGGAGCATCCGCGACCTCGCCAACGCGGACCTGTTCGTGATCACGGAGGGCAGCGGTGGAGGCAACTCCAAGATCGAGTTCGCTGCCGCCACCGACCTGTTCGACAACAACGCGATCTCGAACCTCTTCGCCGGCCCGCTGACCGTGGACGACGATGGCACCGACATCGAGATCGGTGTCACGGCGGGGCAGATCAACACGCTCGGCGCGAACAATCTGACCCTGCTCGGCGCGGGCGAGCTGTTCCTCGACGACGGGAACAGGACCGCGTCGGACTTCTCGGTCCCGCTGAAGCTGACCGAGGACGACCTGGAGTGGGACGCGCTGGAGACGACCTTCGGCGGCGAGTACTCGCTCGCCAAGATGCTGGTGATGGCCTACTCCAGCCAGACCCTGGACAGGGCGCACGCCAACGTGATCACCGCCGACATCCCGGCCAACACCGCCATCGACGGTTCGGTCGGAGCGCCCAACATCAGCGCCCAGATGCCGTCCTACAAGGGGCTCGACTTCGAGGAGAAGGTCCAGGTCTTCATCAACGGCGCGCTCCAGCGGCCCGGTGCCAACGCCGGCACCAACAACGACGTCTACCCCACCGCCGTGGCTGGGGATCAGGCCAAGGGCATCTTCTACTCCGAGTTCGTGCTGCGCTACCGTGGCGGCGTGAACCCCGACGTGGTCCAGATGATCGTGTACGGGACGCCGACTCCGTAACGTGATACGCTGAGCCCCCTGGAGGTTGAGGATGAACCTGGAGAAGCTCAAGGTGAAGGCGGTCATGGCCGAGAGCATGGGTCGTGAGCTCGAGAAGGACGTCGAGCGGGCCAGGACCAAGTTCTTCAAGCTCCAGGGGGCCAACGAAGCTCTCGTCGCAGCCGTCAAGGTGATCACGGATCAGGTCGGATCCACCAAGGACAAGATCATCGCGGGCGAGCTCAAGATGGAGTCGAACGACGAGATCGGCTTGGCCAAGCTCGTCGTGGCCCAGCTTCAGGGTGTGGTGCGGAAGCTCCACGATATGGCAGAGCTGGCGCATACCAACTCGATCAGAGCGGACGGTGAGCGGGCCGCGTTCGAGGACTCGGTGAAGCGGCTCAAGAGCATCTTCGACGAGGAAGTGCAGAAGCTCGAGAACCTGGAGAAGCAGATCCAGGCCGGCACGGTCAAGCTCGTCGATGGCGACCTCATGTTCGTCGGTGACGGTCCGCGTCCTCCTGGGACACATCCGGGTCCCACGCTCAAGGCGCAGCGCCAGGCCGAGGAAGCGGCCGAGGCCGAGGCCAAGAAGGGCAACGGGGTGGAGAAGAAGACCCGGCGCCGCAAGGCCAAGACCGAGGCCAGCGATGACCGGAACACCTGATGCCCACCACGGCGAACTCCTAGAAGACGAAGGCATAGTCCTAAGCCCTTCGACGGATCCCACTGTCGAAGGCGAGATCAGATTCTCCTCTGGTGTGCTGAAGGCGAAGGACGGCACCGGCGTCTTCAACCTCCGCACCGGAGGTCCGCACGCACCGACTCATCATGAAGATGGATCGGACGAGCTGCTCGCTCAAGACCTGGGGTCTGGGGAAGCTCCAGAGGGGCAACTGCTTCAGACCGATGGCGCGGGCGGTTGGAACCTCGTCGACTACGTCCCTGGCTACCCCGCCGCGCTGGAGTACTTCAGCGACAACTCGACCTCGACCACGACGTCCAGCACGTTCCAGGTGAAGCTCACCTACACCACGGCGAACCTGGCCCTTGGCCACTACCTCGTCTTCGCCCAGGCCGTGCTCTCAGGGTCGGCGAACAACACCGAGACGGAGGGCCAGTTCCTCGTAGGGGCGGCCGTAGTCCAGACGCTATCGGCCCGTCTCTCTAGGGTGGGCGCCGAGTTCGCCCTGTTCTCGATGTACGTGCTCGATGAGGTGTCGGGTCCGCAGACCTTCACGATCCAGTACCGCAAGTCGGGCGGTTCAGGTTCAGCCTCCATTCGTGATGCCCGTGTGATCATGTGGAGGCTGTTCTGATGGCTGACACGAAGTACACCTACTCCGTCGCCACCGACACGGCACAGGGTGTCGTGGACCTTGGTGCGCTGGAGCACGAGGTTCAGGACAGCTCCATCTCGTCTGCGGCGTACCTCTTCGTGTCGAACACGGAGGACGTGCTCGACATCTGGTTCGACGGAGCTCTCTCCGCTGGCGACGAGACCACCCTGGATGGGGTAGTGGCCGCTCATCTAGGGCTTCCACTCGACATAGCCACGACAGGAGGGATCATCATCGATCCCATCCCAGCCCCATCCGACCTGGCCGTGGTTCCACAGGGTACGACGGGATCCACGAGCTGGGGCTACAGCGTCACTGCCCATTCCCCCACAGGGGAGACGCTGGAGTGCGAAGAGGTTCTGATCAGCAACGGAGCAGCCACCCTCAACGGCACGAACTACAACAGGATCACTTGGAGCAAGGTGACGGGGGCGGTGAAGTACTCCGTGTACCGCACCACCGCTGGTGGAACGCCGTCGTCGGTAGGGAAGATCAGGACCACGACGCTGCTCCAGGTCAACGACAAGGGCTTGACCGCCTCCGGGGCTTTGCCCTCGGAGGACAAGTCCGGAGCCCTCGTCCTCGGTGGCGAGGTAGTGGCGTCGGGCGGGAAGAAGCTCGACATCCGTGAGCTGACCACGGACAACTCCACCGTCACGTCCCTCATCGCAGTCACGAGGCGCTCCAGCGACGTGGTGGAGGCCGGCTTCGGAACGGGCCTCTACGTCAGGCTGAACGACGACGAGGACGTGCTGCGTGACGCCGGCGCGATGCACTTTCTCTGGTCCGATCCGGACTCTGCCTCTCCGGACTGCGACTTCAGGGTCATGCTCCGCGACGGCGGAGGATCGATGGAGGAGCGACTCAAGATCACGAGTGGGGGCCAGCTACATCTGGCTGGCGTGACCGTGATCCAGATAGAGACGGCTCGGGCTAGCCTACCCATCGACGCCTGGATGAGAGGTGGCTCCGCTGCGGCAAGCTCGAACAACGACGTGCCCAGCGTGACCTTCGCCGCTACGGCGGAGAGTCGGATGCGGTACACGCTCCGCCCCCCGCAGAACTACACCAGTGGTGATCTGACGCTTCGTGTGCTCTGCTCCTTCGCCGGGACAGCGGGGAACACGGGGGTGCGGTGGCAACTCGACTGGAGCTGCCTCAGCTCTGGGGACGCGATCCCGTCGAGCTACCAGTACTCCAGCGCGTTCACGCAGAACGAGAACGACAAGAGCAACGACACGCTCTTCGTCACAGACTTCACGATCCCGGCAGCGCAGTTCGACAAGACCAAGGATATGCTCGTGCTGTGGCTACGACGTGACGGCGATCACACAGATGATACCTGTACGCTCGTCGTCCACATCCACATGTGCGAGTTGCGATACACAGGAAGAACCATGGCCGGTCAGCCCGGTCAGTGAGGTGGTCCGTGGGACCAAGGAGTAGGAAGATGGGAACGTTCCTTTGCGACGTCTTGACCGCGTACTCGAGCCAGGCGACCTTGATGGGATACCCGGAGCACTGCTCCGCCGATCCCGAGAAGCTCGCCGCCATCGGAAGGTCCCTCGGCCATCAGGTCAGGGTGGTTCGCCCCTCGAACGGGAACAAGGCACTCTACACGGTGAGCGAGCTGCGTCAGGAGAGCCCGGACCGCAGGCTCCGGATGTGCCTCGACGGGCGGAAGCGGCTCAGCGCGGACGGTTCCACCTTCTCCAGCGGGACCTGCGACTCGGCCTGCACGCGATCCGACCTGACCGATGCTGAGGCAGAGGCCCAGGGCGAACTCGTGGAGCGGCTCGACGAGAGCGGGATCGGGTCCGCGCTCGTTGCCCTGGCCCCGCACGGCGGTGCGATCGAGAGCTACACCGACGAGCAGGCCGAGCGCGTCCTGTCCCAGCTCGTCGCGGCAGGCAAGGCAGCGGCGTGCTGGCGCTGCAAGGGCTGGCGCGTTGGTGGTGGCTCCTACGATGCGTGGCACATCACCTCGACCGAGATCCACCCTGCGTCCTTCCCGCTCCTCGACTCGATCAAGGACAGCGGGTACGCCTACTCTGTCGCGTTCCACGGCTACGGCGAGGACAGCGTGGCGGTCGGTGGCGCGGCCCCGCTCGCGCTCAAGACCGAGATCGCTGATGCGATTCAGGCTGTGCTTGGTGGTGAGCACCTCGTCGAGGTCGTGACGAGCGGCCCCTACGCGGGGATGGATCCGAAGAACCTGTGCAACTGGCTCGTCGCGACCGGCGCCGGGATCCAGATCGAGCAGCCGCTGGACGTGCGGTCCGCCCACTGGCAGGCGATCGCCGACGCGGTGGCGGCGGTGTTCGCGGCGAAGCTGTAGCACAACCTGGGTTGGGGGCGTGGAGAGCTCCATGGACATCGAGCAGATCGTGGAAGAGTTGCGCGACATGAAGGCCACGCTCCACACGGCGGTGGAGAAGCTGGACACGCTGATCTTCAACTTCAACATGATCCACCAAGCTCAGGTGGATCAGGGCGTGGATCTCCGCGCGGTCCAGGCCCAGTGCGCACAGCGCAGTCTGCGCTGCCCCGTGTTGAAGTCATACCCGCCCCCAACCCCTACGCCTACTCCTGCAACTGGTAACGGAGGTGTGCCATGACGCCTCCTCCCGGAAAGGGTTTGGACAACCCGTTCGAGACACCACTCCCTGACAGGGAGATGTACCCCGACGACGAGGTGTCTCAGGTCAAGAGTCCCGACGATGCGTGGAAGAAGCTGGAGAAGCTGGATCGTGTCCTGAACCGCATGGTCGTTCCGATCCAGCAGATACCGGAGATTGCGGAGAAGGTGAGCGACATCGGAGAGCGCGTCACCCGAGTAGAGGAGCGCGTTGCCACCACGAAGGATCGTGTTGACGGTCTCGATCAGCAGTCACGACGTCCGCACGATTGCTTCCAGGTCGACAACATCGAACGTGTCGAGGTGGCTGCGCTCTCGCTCCGCAAGGACGTGGAGGATGACACGAGGAAGCTGGGCCTCATCGCAGCCGACGTGGACCACATCAAGACCAACGTGAAGGCGGCGAAGGAGGTGAAGCGATCCAACCACTACTACTGGATCGGGATCGCTGCCAGCTTCCTCCTCGCTGGAGCTGGTGCAGTCTGGTACATGCGCGGCGTCAGTGCCGAGATCCAGATGGAGGCGTTGGCCCGAGACGCCCAGTTCAAACAGGTCGAGGTCGTGCTGACCAAGGTGTCACGGCAGACCGATCCCGCTCCGGTCAAGGAGCAGCTCGAACAGCTCCAGACTGCTGTAGAAGAGAACGGCGAAGCCGAACTCGAGGAGTGGTGCTCGAAGTTGCCTGAGTCCGACATGGAGAGGCTGAAGTCCTCTTTGCCGAGGAGCTCCTGGCCGAAGTGCAGTAGACTTGGGGGACCATGACCATTCCGGCAGCAGTTGGTGATCCAGTTCTTCTCGTCGAGGCGATGCCTGACGGCAACACCGGGGTCTACCCGCAGGCGGAGATCTACGACGTCGGCGGGATCGTCCCTCTGGCTGTCGTGGACCTCGATCATCAGGTGAAGGGTAGATACGAGGGAAGCTGGACGCCAACATCGGTAGGCTCCTACTCGGCGCTCTTCATCGTCTACGCCGACGCGGCTCACACGGTGGAGAGCATCGTCTACACAAGAGAGGCGGAGCAGATCTTCGTCTCCGCGTCCGACGTGGACGACCTGGCCGCCATGTTGATCCGGGTCTTGGGCCTCGTCCACGAGAACGTGTTCATCGACAACACCACCTACGATCCGAACTGCATGCTCCTCACGGCGCGGCTCAGGCTCTTCGCGACCAAGGCGGAAGCCCAGGCCGCAACCGATGGTGGAAGCGAGCCTGCGCTTCAGACCTACACGATCGACGCTTCCTACGAGGGACCTGGTAGAATGAAGCAGTACAGGATGGTGAAGGACTGATGCCGACATGCGGGATGGCGATCGTAACACGGGGGATGATCTATCCGCCTTCGGAGATCTACCCCGTCGTCTGCGACAAGCCAACCGTGCATGCCGTTGTCGAGGTGCGTCCACAGATCCGGGTCACCGTTCCTCCTGTTGCGGAAGGTCCTGCTGGCGTACCATTGGTGCTGGCCGCCTCTGATCTCAGACCAGAGGTTGTCAAGACGAGGGGTCCAGACCTCGGCACTACCCAGGACAAGCCGACGGTGGTGTCCTCCGATGACCTGAAGCCGCAGATCGTGGACACCGAGGAGGAGTGACGTGGCCGTCATCAAGCTGAAGATCTACGTTGCCAACCTCTCGAACGTCATCGGCCTGTTTGACAAGATGCAGGTCTGGCGTTCAGAGACTGGTATCCTTGGGACCTACTTTGAGATCACCGGACCTACCGCTCAGGCTGCTACGCTGCTCGGGTCTGTCGCCGGTCCGTTCACGCTGAACAGCAAGACGATCAAGCTGAAGGTGAATCAGGGATCCGAGCAGACGCTCACCATCGTCAGCGCAGACCCAATCGGCATCGATGATCTGGTGGACTTCATCAACGGCATCCCGAGCACGGGGCTCGTGGCGTCGGAGGACGGGGGCAAGCTGCGGCTGTCGACGGTGGCGACGGGGACGGTATCGGTAATCGAGATCACGGGTGGTACGGCGCTGACCGACCTCGGCTTCACTGCGGGGCAGATCGACAACGGCGAGGATCCAAGGATCACGCTGTCGCCGCTGTCCACGTCCTACGAGTACGACGATCAAAGCGGGGATCCGGACAACTACTACAAGGTCCGCTACTACAACAGCGGAACAGGGACCTTCTCCAGCTTCGGTGATCCCGTCAAGGGAGACATCGGGTCCATCGTGGCCCCAACCGACCTGGTCAAGGCATATGCCACGTTCGCCAAGCTCGACGGCAAGCCGGTCTCTGGTACCGCCGTGATCTTCTACAACGTCTTCATGCCACCGCTCCAGGTGGGTGACATCGGCATCATCGGACGAGAGATCCGAGTCGAGACTGATCAGGCGGGTTACCTGGAGACGATGCTGGTCAAGGGTTCGCTGGTGGACGTGATCATCTCTGGGACAGGGATCATCCGCCGCATCACGGTCCCGACCGCCGACTTCAACATCATGTCGGCGGTGGCTGCGGCGGACGACAACTTCCAGATCCAGATCCCGGACATCCCGGCGGCGGTGAGAAGATCATGAGGAACTACGACAAAAAACCAAACCGCTGCGCGTGTCGGGATTGGGCCTATACACATCAGCACGTGTACGTGTCTGGTTTGCACCACCCTTCGTGCCCCATGGGGCACAACATCATGAGATGTGAGTGTCAGCTCTGCAAGGAGCTGCGAGGGGAGGGGCGACGTGGAACAGCTGTGCTGGCCGGGCGGAGGGTGTGATGCCAGCTCTGACGGGAATCCCGATCGCAGCCCTGTTTGCCATGGCGCGGCAGATCTCTCGGCGGGAGAAGATCGACGAGTACCGGCACGCCACCTCGGAGACAGAGAATCGTCGGAACGTAGAGCACGAGGAGCGTGCGCGAGAGGTGGGTCTCGAAAGGATGCGTTCGATCTCCAGCGCGCAACTGATGTCCCAGATCACGGGGGACGGCCTTCCTCCAGGAATTGTCGTACCTCGAGGGGCTGGAGTCCCAAAGCCATTCGTGACACCATTCGTTCCACAGCTCGTGGCATCTCCAGGGGCATGGCGGAAGTGAAATGGCAGCACCAGAGACAGTTCGTGTCTATGCGAAGGACGAGAACGACGATCCGCTCGTTGGCGTGCTCGTCAGGTTCTTCGATGACGCCGAGGTCTTCGTCACGCAGCAGCTCACTGCCCTCGTAGGCGCAGAAGCCTATGCCGAGGTCACGCTCGACGGGGACACGGTTCCCATCGACTACACGATCCGGTTGCAGAAGACGGGGGTCTCGTTCGACGGAACGCTCGGGGACGACAGCAAGACGCCGCAGTCGATCAGCGTCTACTCTCCGGCCTCACTGTCGCCCACCGGAACGAACAACTTCGAGGTGCAGGGGCAGACCTACACGCGGCCAGCAGCGTCCGACCCACGCCTGTGCAGGTGCTCCGGCTACTTCGTGGACTACAGGGGGCAGCCGCTCAAGAACCTCGAGATGCACTTCATCGCGCCGTGCTTCAACACGAACCAGCCTCCGTGGAACCCGCTGATTGTGGACGAGAAGGCTGTTCTCAGCACGAAGATCTACGCCAAGACGGACTCGCGCGGGTACATGGAGATCGACCTGTTCAGGACTGGTCTGTACCAGGTCATGGTCAGGGGCATCGAGACATCGAACAGGCTCGTGACGGTTCCCGACGCGCCGTCCGTGAACCTGGTGGATCTCCTCTTCCCGGTGGTGGGTGAGGTGACCTTCAGCTCCAATCCGGTTGCCGTCCCGCTCAACGACTACGTCGATCTCGATGTTACCGTGGTGGCGACGGACGGTCAGGTACTGGTGCTCTCCAACAACGACGTCATCTTCGAGAGCCAGAATCTCGGAGTTGCCATCGTTCAGATCGTGGAAAATAAGCTCAGGGTCATGGGATCCGGTGTTGGTTCCACGACCATCACAGCTCGGAGAGCGGACACGAGTACGGTCACCATCCCAACAGAGCCAGTGATCTACACGCCACTCTCCGTAACGGTGTCGTGATCTTGGATCGTAACGAGGAGTATCTGAGGAGGCTCGCCGAGCACGAGGCGTTCAAGAGCCTCTGTCGCAGCCTCATCGTTCGAGCCCTCCGAGACTATGTCACCTACAAGACTGCCAGAAAGCCTGGAGAGCGCAGGCTGTACGCCGAAGCAACCGAGTGGATCTTCGACGGCCACAGCGTCGATGTTCCGGCGAGCACTGATCCGATCCACCTGGGCAGTCGCGGGGACATCCAGATGGAGCTCCTTGAGCTCGACCGACTCATGAGCTTCGATTCCATTTGTGCTATCCTCGGGTGGGATGCGGACATGGTGCGAAGACGAGCGAAGGTGCTTACCCAAGCAGATCTTGATCGCATCGGGCCGAATCTCATGGATCTGTGAGCGTGGGCTACTCGAGTGATGAGAGAGACGCAGCGGTCTCGAGGTTGGTTCAGGGTACCCTGTCCTTCCCGGTGGATCGGCTCGGCGTCAGGAATCAGGCCACCCCCTTCGAGGAGGTGAGGGAGCTGGCGAACTCCGCCCTCCTCTACGATCCAGACGCCGTCTTCTTCATCATCTACCAGGCGGCCAAGGCGCTAGGAAACACGGTGAGAGCGGAGGTGCAGCTCTGCGACGACCTCCTCGACGCTGTGGACGATCTGGCAATGCCGGACAAGCCTATCGAGGACGTGTCCTCGCTCTCCGACGCGGCCACGTCCCTGACCATCATGCAGGGGGCGCTGGCGCGCAGGGGTGTGGTCGGGGCCTCGGAGTACAACAGGTACAACGCGGCGATCAGTCGTGCCACGAAAGAGATCGGTAGGACGGCACGGATGACCTACGTCCCACGAGGCGGCACTCAGGTCATCAAGGACGTGGTCCGCAGCAGCTCGGAGGCGAAGGTCGAGGTGCTGTCCCTCTTCAAGAGCCTGAAGACCGAGCACGATGAGCTGCTTGCACGCATCGGGTACATCCTCGCGTCCTACGACCAGTTCGTCGCTGCCAACCTCTCGGGCATCGTTGGCCAGCGTCAGCTTTCTCGGGCTGCGTCCGAGATGAAGGCGCTGCACGGAGATCTGGATCCCAAGACCCCGATGGAGCGGACGGCTACAGCGCGGGCTTCGCTGCTCCAGGTCCTCGCCAACAAGAGCGTGGTCAAGTCGCTGAAGACCAGGGTTCTGCCGGGAGACGCTCGAGTGGAGCAGGAGTCGGGTGCCACACCGCAGTACCGCATCTCCCCGGCTGGGACGGGGACGCCGGCGGATGTTGAAGGCACCATCAGCGCACCATGGGCGATCCAGGCTGGCCACAGCGACCGTCTCCGGGGAAACTACAACGGGACCGTCGTGGACGTGGACCTGGTGGATGGGTCCGACTCGGGAATCTCTGGGATTCAGCAGGCTCATGTAGACGGCTTCGAGATCGGAGACTTTGCTGTCCACGCCGACATCCCCACACCCTACGATCTCGTTTCGGATGTGGAGCCATTCACAATCCCACCGAACCCTTACACGCCGGGATTTGGCTTGTTCCAGATCGAGATGGATGGGGACATCTACGAGTGCCAGATCGTGGTGGGTGGGGGATCCCGTACCGCAGCAGAGGTGTGCGCGGACCTGTCCAACCCGGCGAGGTGGTTTGCTCCGCTGGGGAAACCACCACTGAACTTCACGGCCACGAACCTGATTACCATCGCATACGTGAATGGATCACCGCCATCTTCGTACCCAGAGCGGTACATGCGCGTGGTGAAAGGGTACTTGGCGATTACAGATCTGTGGGACTGGTACGTGGACGTCCCTGGCGTCGGGCTCGTGGCTGGAGAGAAATCGTTTGGTTGGAACGCCAACAACGAGTTGTGGATCCATCCGAACGACTACGACGACTTCGTCTCGAGTCCCATCGTCGCGACGCTTCCAGACGGGGACTTCCCGGACTTCTTGATCACACCAGCGCAGGTGAAGGCTGCCATCGACGCGGCAGCAACGGCCTCCTCAGAGGAGTTCGAGGGAGTCACCATCACCGACGCCGCTGGAACTCGGATTGGTGTGGCCTCGACCTGGAGCAGGAACGTGAACGGCTCCGTCGTGGACGGCGGCGAGGGCTCCGCCATCACCATCAGGAGCGATGGGCTGAGAACGAGCGGCAGCAGAACAGGTCTCGGCACGCCCAGCTTCCTCGGCATGAGGACCTTGGGGTTTTCGGACGGGCAGGAGTCCGTCGAGGGTGACATCAGCGGCCAGACCGTTGTGAAGACCCTGAACCAGAACGCGGGTTTCGGGGCACAGGCAAAAGCATCTCTGATCAAGCGTTCCTACTTCGAGAGTACGGAGGGCATCTGGAGTGCGGGTGGCACGCTTCTGAAGCTCCAGGACGCTGATCCAACAGTAGATTGGCCACCTGCATCACAGCTGAAGGTGACCATCAAGGCAGGAGGCAACCGAGGCGTCTACGGCGTCACCGGCTACGGGTGGACGAACCTCGGAGGTTTCGACTACCTGTACCTCAGCTTGGACCGAAGGATGCGGTCTGAGGAGCCAACGACGTATCAGCACTTCGAGGTCTACTCGGAGTTCATCAGGCTCGAGTCGTTGGTGGACACGACGGTCAGCAGGATCACTCTCAGCGACCCGACCACCATCCCAGCGACCACGGTGAGGAAGGTGTTGGGGCTGTCCTCCGCTCCCCACTACGGGTCCGTCGCGAAGATGCTCGTAGAGTGGAACGAGCCGGGCATCGGATGGAAGCCCTACGATGCCCGCTCCAGGAAGATCAAGATTGGGGACAAGGTGGTCAAGAGCGACGGCTCCGTCTACGCGACGGTCTCGTCCGTATCCGAGTTGGAGAGCGGGCTCGTCGGTGTGGATCCGGAAGTGATCAACTGGATCTCGCTCGGTGCGTTCTCGATCGAGTCGGCGGACTACCTTGCGTACAAGACCTTCATCGAGGCTCTCCAGGTCTGGTGGCGTGCGTTCGCCTACCAGGAAGACCTCGACTCCCTGGACCGTGTGATCAATACGATTCTGCGCAGCCATCCAAACAAGGACCGCGTGGATTCGGTCTACAACGCCGTCTCGGACCTTCGAGATGAGCTCACCGGAACAGGTTCGCTGGAGGAACTGATCCAGGCGTTCTCAGTCCGGACGGTCCAGTCGGCAAGTACGGCGGCGAGAGCACTCGAGGATCGAGGGCTGGATAGGGCTCGGGAGCTGCTGCTTCAGGGTCGCTTCGAGGAGTTCTTCGCGACGACATCGAGGACAGCGAGTCATGGAGGGGCGTTCCTCGACGCGGCTGCGAAGGCTGTGGTGCAGGACCTGAACGAGGCCAACCCAGCGAAGGCGCGCTTCAGCGCCGTGTACCGTCGGCAGGTCGGGGACTGGAGAGAGGATGTGGATCCGACGTCCGACTTCACTGGTACCGAGGAGGAGCTTCCCGACGAGGAGCTCGAGGAGTACTGGCCTGGCATAGACGAGGACGTGCAGGGTGAGCACTGAGCAGGAACAGCGGGATCAAACCGCAGTAGACGAGATCCGGAAGGCCCTCGCGGACGGGTTCGCCCACGTGCGCGGAGCGGAGGTTCGCGATGGCATCGCTGCGCTCACGTTCGACGAGATGCTTGCGCGTTCCATCCAGGAGATCGACACTGATGAGACGGACATCCGGGTGTCGAAGCTCTCCGCCGTACGGGCGGTGAGGCAGGGTGTGAGGGACGCCGTGGCGCAGGCTGCTCGGATGCCTCCGGAGATGTTCGTGCTGAACAACACGAGCGAGGCAACGAACACGAACGAGGACGGATCCGAACCGGAGCCCACGGACGAGGAGGGCACTACCAGTGGTTGATCTTCAGGTCATCGAGATGCGGGACATCCTGAAAGTGACCGGAGTCACCTTCGTCCCGGACTTCACCCCTCCGACACTCCTCGTGAAGGGCCAGGACTTCAACAACGCCTTCGAGGTCTACATCAACGAGTCCAAGTCGCCCAGCGTCGTCATCTCGAACAGCCAGCAACTGCTGGCCCAGGTTCCTGAGTCGGAGACGGACGCTCCTATCAGGTCCATCGTGGTCGTCAGCTCGAGGCTCATGAAGATCGAGCGCAGCAAGGTCATGTTCCGACTGGGGGACAGCCCGAAGTCGGTGGACGGGTTCGAGCGGCTCATCCAGACCTTTCTGAAGATCATGCTCCAGTCCACGAACACGGACATCTTCTCTCCGAAGCTCGGCGGCAACCTCCTCAGCGCAGTAGGTAAGCTGATCAGCAACCCGTCCAGCCAGACGCTCACTACGGACTTCACCCTGGCCGTTACACGAGCCAGGCAGCAAATCATGGCTCTCCAGGTAGGAGATCCGACTCTCAACCTCAACGAACGGCTCGCCTTCGCGAAGGTGCTCGAGGTGAAGTTCGTGCCGAGCGAGCTCGCGCTACTCGGTAGGGTCCATCTCGGCAACCAGGCGGGACGTCAATCCGCTGTCGGCTTGGGGCTGTAACATGGCGATCACAGACTGGACACTGTTCATCCAGGAGCGGCTGCGGGCGTACCAGCCCGACATCAACCTCAACACGGGATCTCCCGCGACCGTCCAGGTCGTCAACCCCATCGTCAACCGGATGGCTCCGGATCCCGTCGAGACGAAGCTGCTCACCTTCATCATGACGCGGTTGCAGCAAGAGCACCCCATGCTCTACGCTCGAGAGGGGTCCACGATCATGGACCTCCTCGTGAAGCCCAACCTCGTCTTGCTCGAGCCGCTGCGACGAGAGATCACGAGCGTCAAGAACCAGCTCACCCTCCTCTACCCAGAGCAGCTCACGTCTGACGAGGCAGACGCCCTGGTGGCCAACTTCTTCATCACGAGGAAGCTCGGGGACTACGCCAGGGTGAAGGTTCGGCTGTACTTCCAGAACCCTGTCTCGGTGAACATCGGGACCGCCAACGTGGCCTTCACGGCGCGCGGACTGCGCTACCTGCCGATCAGGGCGCAGAGCATCACGGCGGAGGGGATGCTGACCAACTGGGACGGCAACCTCTACTACTTCGACGTGAGCTACGTCGCCGAGCGCGCCGGCACGCTCTACAACATCGCGGCCAGCGAGATCATCGGCGTCACAGGTATCTCCGCAGCGACCAGGGCGACCAACCTGACGAAGGCCAGCCCAGGCTCAGACGAGGAGACCACGAGCCAGCTTGTCTCTCGCGCTGAGAGGTCGCTCGGCGAGAGGTCGTTGACCACGGTGCCCGGCATCGTCTTCCAGCTCTTCGATCAGTTTCCGGCGCTGACCATCCTCCAGATCATCGGGTACAACGATCCCGAAATGATGCGGGATGTGATCACAGGTGGAAATCTCGGCGAAGTCGTGCTGTTCGGACCCGGCGGGTTCACGGTGGACGACGGCGACGGAGACGGGTACACCTGGCTGTTCTCCGACTCCACCACGAGCTTCACGACCGCGTTCGGTCCGGTTGGTACGGACATCTCCGACTACGCCCTGACGGCGTGGTACCTGGACGGCGCCGTCCTCACGCCGCACGACTTCAAGTTGAGCGAGGTCCTCGGAGCCACGCAGGTCAGCATCGACCCGGAGCTGGAGGGATCCGACAGGCTCCCGGACGGGCTGACCAACGTCATCTGGACGATCAGGAAGCGAGCTCTCCTGACCCTCTCCGGCATCCCAGGCGGGATCATCTTCCCGACCCTGATGGGCGGTGAGGTAGAGATCGAAGACGGAGTGATCCACGTCGGGGGCTGCACGGACTTCTACATTCGTGGCGGCGACATCGAGGACAAGTCCCTGGCGGTCGAACTCGTATCCGACCAGGATGTCGTGGCTCGGCGAGAAGACGCCCAGACGACGAATGGTTCTCCAGTCGTGATCCTCAACGATCTGAGCGCAGAAGAGTTCAACGACATCGTGGAAGGCGACACGAGCCTCTACCTCGAGGAGGGCTCGGACCAAGGCGCGTACAGGATCATTCAGAAGTTCCCGGTCGGGCCTCCCTATGCCGTCCGCCTCAGCGCAGACATGACGGCAACGGCCACGGACATCTCGTTCAACCTCGTGGACGACGTGGACGTGGATCTTCTCGATCCGAAGGACATCCGATTCGTGGGCACGGACCTGCGGACCGTGGCCGGCTCCCCCATCATCGACACGGTCAGCGGGACACCAGACTTCGTCGGTGTCGGAGTTACCGATCAGGACATCGTGGAGATCCTCAACGGATCCGATGAGGGAGAGTACTCGATCGCTGCCGGAGGCGTGGCCGCAGGACAGATCACCCTCGCCTCCGCCATGAGCGTGACGGGCTCTCCGCTCCAGTACAGAATCTTCCATCGACAGGACGGCATCGAGCTTCCGCTTCTCAGGATCAAGTCTGTGGAGCGGTTGGACAGCGGACTCGAGCCCACCGGGGAGCTCGTCCCCTACAAGCATCCGGTGGACATCCAGTCCCGCAGCTTCCAGAACCCAGGTCGAGAGGCGAAGGTCGGCACCGGCATCGACGTGACCGAGGGGTCGTACCTGCGGGCGACAGCGGGGTCCAAGCTCCTGACCGCAATGGACATCACCGGGGGTGCGACTGGCATCGACTTCTGGGCTTTGGGTCTGCGGCCCGGAGACCTCATCAACATCAACAGCACCGACAACCAGGGCTACTACACGGCGGAGCTGGTGGGTACTGGGGGCGGGCTCGCTGCGGATCAGATCCAGGTCTCCAAGGCCATGCGCTGGAGCACCGCGATCGGCCAGGATATGCAGTACGAGGCGGGTGGGCCGTCCTACGGATCCTTCCGTCTCTACTTCCTCGATCCCACCTCCTTCGCAGCCACCTACGAGAACACGATCTTCTCCGTGACGGTGAACGGCGTCACCAGGCGCTTCCGTCCAGATCCGGATGTGGACAACCAGTACCTGCCGACGGACGTCACGATCCCGACTGTGGCCATGACGGCTACGTCGGACGTCGTGTCTCCCTACGATGTCGGCGGCACGGCGTCCATCGACCTGAGCGCCCACCTGGTCCGTCAGGGTGACCTCGTAGAGATCACCTACGCGCCCATCATCGGCTCGGCGGATCTCACCTCGGTCAGCCTCAACCTGGACGGCCTGCGCCTCAAGATCGACGTTGGCTTCGGGACCGAGACGGTCTACTTCTCCGGCACCTCCCTCGGGGTGGATGAGATCGTCTCCCAGATGAACGCCCAGCTTTCCAGGGAGGTCGCAGCGAAGTACACGTCGCCAACCGCCACGGATCACATCATGCTCCGGGCGGACATCCCGATCTCGCTCATCTCGGACGGCGCAGTGGCGGATGCCACGCTGCTCGTGTTCGGGACGAACCGCCCGTTGTACATGTGGCCGGCGTTGGCCGGCAGCTTCGTCGGGGTCACGACGCAGAACGACGCCCCGGACAAAGGGATCTATGCGGCGCAGTCCATCGGAGCGTATCCGCCTGGGAGCGTGACGCTGACCGAGGTCGACGGGAGTGCTTGGGCAGCCTCCTTCACGATCCACGAGAGCCGTGGGCCGTACATCCACATCAGCCGCAGCGGGGTTCAGCGGATCAGCTCCACGGCCATGTCGGCGCAGATCGACGACTTGGGGTTCTACTACTTCGACGTGGAGTGCGTCAGCGAAGGTTTCGGCACGCCGTGGAACATCTCCGCTGATCAGCAGGCTACGGCTGAGGGGTACTCCTCCGATGGGTGGGAGGTCACCGTCGAGGACGAGAACCTCTCCTACTCGATGGCCGAGCATCCCTGGTTGCACATCAGCCCTCGCATCCTCGTGGTCGGCAACGAGGACGACGAGACGAACAAGGTCGAGCTGGTCGGCAGCAACGTGCAGATCGTGTACGAGCGGGACCCGCTCGTGCAAGACGTCCACACCTACGTCACGGATGCGCAGACCAGAGTGGTCTGTCAGAGCCCGCTGGCCAGGTCGCTCTTCCCGAAGTTCATCAGGACAGCGATCACGTATCGTGGCGGCGGAGAGGTTCGGGATGTCAGGGTCGACATCACAGCTCACATCGAGTCGGTTCTCCCAGAGCAGATGCTCGAGGCATCCGACATAACGAAGATCATCACTGACACCGGATCCTCTTACGTGCAGCTCCCTATCACAATGGTGGGCATCGGGCACAACGCGGACAGGACGATCTCGGTGGAAAGGGACCAGGATGCCATCTCGTCAGGGCGCCTCTCGGCACTGCTGCCGGATGACAACGAAGAGACAGCGGATGGGGCGAGCTACATCAGCCTGACCAGGATCATCTAGCGAATGATGGGGATCCTTGGTTCGATTCGTGCGAGGTTCCCCATCTCGAGGAGCAGACCTGAGAATGGATCGAACAGGCAGCGGCAGTCGACGCAGCGGCACAGGCACTTCGGAATCGGCCTCGAGCTGTTGGAGATGACGCTGCCGTCCTCGCACAGCTCCAGGTCGTTGTCCAGGTCTCGCTCCTTGACGGTCGTGCCCCCACAACGAGGGCACGATGCGTCGTTGTAGATCTTCTGGTCCGCTTCGACGAGGGGAGTCAGAAGGTCAACCTCGTCGGCGAGGATGGCCTTGAGCAGTTTGGGGTCCATCTCCTTGAACATCAAGGTCTAGTATACTGGGGGGAAGGCGCGGGTAACAGAGGATGACAACCCCGAGTGCGATCTACGGAAACTTCCAGTACGGCCAGAGCTACTACGGCTACCTCGCCGGGTTTCCTGTGTCCGACGACTTCAGGATCTTCGACTTCTGCTACCCTGTCGACGCGGTCATGGGGCTTCTGTTCGCGTACCCGGAGGTCTCGGCACCACGGTTCGGACTGCCCTGGAACTGGTTCGATCCGTCCTACAACTTCTGCATGTTCAGCGACGACGGAGCCGAGTCGGGCTTCCGCATCGACCTGTCCGTGCCGCAGCCGTACTGCACGATCCAGTTCTCGATCGAGCCGGTGAGCCTCCCGCAGAACTTCTCGGACCTGGCCAACAGCTGCGTCTTCGTTGGCGTCTTCAACCAGTTCGGAAAGATGGGCGGCCTCCTCGTCTCGGAGAACGAGGGGCTCGCCCTTGCGCAGAGCGGCGTCGGACCCTACATCGTCCTCCCCGACTCAGCGGATATCTTCGACGAGGGAGACGGCCCATACGTTTTCAGGTTCACGATCAACGAGTCCACAGGTAAGGGGAACCTCTACGTCACCAGGAAGGACGTCCTCACTGCAACAGGCGTTCACCAGCTCCGCTACACCTTCTCGCTGCTCGCGTGTCCTGCGGGCGAGACGGACAACTTCCGGGTCGAGGTTCGCGGGACAGCTTCTGATCCAACCGAGATCCACCTCGGCTGTATCCGGATGGACGACCGGGAGAAGATTCCAAACCAGCGACCTGTGGCTGTGCCGGGACCTGACAAGACACAGATCGTCGGAAACTACGTCGCCTTCGATGGTAGGGAGAGCTACGATCCCGAGGGTCAGCCCTTGAAGTTTTGGTGGAGCCTCGTCGAGGTTCCCGATGGATCGGCGTACAGGGCTCGGGTCGCGGGAGACACGCCAGCGGATCCGACTGGGTACACGAACGTCGTGCTCTGCCCGTCTGGTCCACCACCTGTCCCGTTCACCGACATCCTCGAGGGGGACATCTTCGTGAACGAGGATGGGTTCTCCACGATCATGTACGTCGCGTCCGACGGGAGCTACTTCGTGCTCGCGGACGATCTCCTCAACGCCGGCACAACGGTCGAAGGCTACGTCGCGAAGCAGATCGTGTGGGGAGGAACACGTCGCCCCACCACGGTGCAGGACGTCCTCGACGTTGAGAACACGCCGCCACTGCTTCCGGCAGACGGGGATACGTACCTGGTCGACACGGCTCCGGTCGGTTTGTGGGCCGGTCAGGCTGGGTACCTGGCGACCTGGAGCTCGTCGGGAGGGGTGTGGTTGTTCAGCCTCCCGGCCTTCGACACGATCATCTACGCGATCGGGAAGTTCGAGTGCTTCCGGCACGCCGGCGCTGGCATCTGGTATGAGGCAGCGCCGAAGGGGTGGGAGCTGGATCACTGGGAGGGAAGGACAGACCAGATCGGCGTGATGCTCGTGGACACCCTCCGCCTCTTCGTCGTGGAGCTGCTCGTCAACGACGGTGAGCTGGACAGCCTCCCAGCGGAGGTCCTCTGCAACTCCTACGAGACCAACGTCCAGCTTGGGCTCACTCCAGACCTGAGCTTCATCTGGAACTACATCTCGGACTTCTGGAAGATCGTGGAGGGTCGGGAGAAGGCGGAGACCGTGTGGTCTGGACTGGCTCAGGTCTACACCGATCTGCTCATGCGCCTGTGGCAGTACGACTACGCGAAGAGCATCCTGGACATCCAGCGCCTCTTCCAGGTTCGCTGGATCGACTACAGCCTGGTGTACGAGGAGCCCAACTACGACGAGCTGCCGGCGACCATTGAGAGCTCGGTGGACGCCTCCGGCTTTTCCGTGGCCCCCGGCGTGACGGAGCGGGCCTTCGATCTCGGGGCGGTCGTCGCAGACGTAAGCGATCTGAACTACCTCGTTCTCGACAGCATACCCTACAAGGTCATTCGAGTGGAGCAGGGAGCCACGACCGTGGTCATCACGTCGGATCCCATGCCGCACGACGATGCGATCGCTGTGTGGGTGACACCGCCGGAGTCGCAAGTCCCGCCTCTCGCGCCGTCAGATGGGGACGCCTACATGGTGGGGATTGGCGGGACAGATGCCTGGGTGGGGCGCGACGGCGAGATCGCAACGTGGAACGAGGACGACAGCCTCTGGGACTTCAGCGAGTCCGTGCGCCCGAAGGCGTGGATGATCCGCGCCAGCGTGGTCTCGCGGTTCAGCAACTTCTCCGATCTGCGGGTGTCTCCCGGCGACACGGCCACCTTCGAGGTTCGCCTCGATGGCGATGTGACGGACGTGACGTGCTACGTCTACGCCGTTCGCGGCAGTGCGATGATCTTCGACCAGACGAACATCTTGGCTTACCTCGCCGACGACTCGTACACGGTCAGGTTCAAGAGCGTTCTGCGTCAGTCGGAGATGCAGGTCAACGACCTGGTGAAGACCATCCCGAGGTTGCAAGACACCATCGCCATCATCAGGGTCCCCGGAGCCAGCGCGCCGCTGCTCGAGTACAGGGACTTCCGAGTCGAAAAGATCACCACCATCGAGGATCGTGAGGTCAACACGATCCAGTTCGACAACTTGTGGTTCCCGTTCGACCTTCGGGGGTTCGCGGGGTACACGACCGCACCCGATCACCACTACTTCTACGACAACACCGTCGACTTCGAGGCGACGTTCGGTGCTGGAGCAGACCTGCGCGACTACGTCATCGAGATCGACGGTGGGAGCGTACATCGACTCTGGTCGGTCGTCGGCCCGACACAGGTGCAGCTCTACGACCCAGAGCTGCTGCTCGGGCTCTCCGGGAAGAAGTGGTGGATCCGTCGTCGGGAGGTGCCACCCGCGACGCTGTGGGCAGAGATCACCTTCCTCGACAACAGCTCGCTCATCGAGGCCAACTTCGGCCGGCTGGTCGGACTTGGCATCGACAAGTTGGAGGAGAGGACGTACAACCCGCTCGACTACCTGTCGGCGGTTCAGGGCCTGTGGTACTTCAAGTGGCACGGGCGGACCCCGTACAACATCCGGGTCGGGTCGCAGATCATCCTCGGACTCCCCTTCTCGGAGAAGGCCGGAACGGTCGTGGACATCCAGGACCCGTTCGACGCCACACGTACCAGGATCCTCGTGCAGGACAGCGACAGCGAATTCGTCGTCAGGTCGTACTACCTCCCGACCGTGGTGGGTATCGAGACCAATCCGGAGACAGGGTTGGCCTATGCGCCCGGCGATTCTGTCTCCAGGTTCGCTCCGCTTTCCAAGGGTGTCGACGTCGTCGACTACATCAGCGATCCAGACTGGTTCGGACCCTTTGTAGGATCCGAGGACTTCCACGAGGTGCAGAAGGTTCACACCTTCGGCGTGTTGGTCGAGGCCGATGCGTACAGCTTGACCAACCTCATGTTCCTGATCGACTACATCAGGGGCTCGTGGGAACGAGACGTGGTCCAGAACAAGCCTCCGTACACCTGGCCTCTCTTCGCTGTGATCAAGCGCATTCACGATACCGTGGACGTGGCGGACCCGCTCCAGTTCGGGCCGTTGCCCCCGCCCTCTCCCTACGTCTACCCGCTCGACTGGCCGCCGTTCCCTGTCATGTCGACGTGGGACGACTCGCCCTACGAGGTGACTCGGGTATCAGGAGCTCTCTACGGCGCCGACAAGAAGTTCACGGTGCCGCCGTTGCTTCCTGCGGACACCCCGCACAAGACCCGGTACGAGGTCATCGCCCCGGCGACCGGGGTCTTCGTGGGACAAGAGGGGAATATCGCTATCTGGAACGCCGACACGGACACGTGGTCGTTCCATCCGGCGATCCCAGGCGAGCCGCAACGGACCGAGTTCGGCGGGCTGCATCTGTCGGACACGCCGGCCAAGGTCCCGGATGGCTGGCAGGGTGCGTGGTCCACAGGAGAGCCCGGAACGCACTACCCGACTCGCGCCGAGGGCACCTTCAAGGTCGACGAGCGCAACGAGAAGGGGCACATCATACATCATGTGGACGAGCCTCTGTTGGCTACCACGCGGCTCCTTGACGGTGATATGGAGGATGGGATCAATCCAGGGATCGGCAGGCCGTGGAAGGTTTTCGGTACGCCCTCGATCTGTGCGAAGGTGACCGTGGCAGGTGGCCACCCCGTTCACGCTGGAACGTACAGCACCAGGATCAAGTCCACAGATCCCTACGAGGGGATCTACCAGAGCTTCGTGTTGTCGGCGCCGGGCGTGGTACCAACCGGGTTCCAGATCGGGGCACGAGGTTGGCTCTATGTGGTAGACGGGTGCGCCCTCATTCGACTCTTGGATCAAGATGGTGTCACCGTCCTGGCGGAGCAGAAGAGGAACTTCCCGTCCATGCAGTGGATCCAGTTCACGGTGCACGCCTGGGAGGTTGGAGACGGGAGCCCGCTGCTTCCTGTTCCGCCGCAACTCCGAATCCTCACCGGCCCGGCCGGCGGCGAGTTCTACGTGGACGACGTGGTCGCGTACCACACGATCATGCCGTGGAGCCAGTGGGGTGCGGATCGTTCCATCATGGGCAGGACTGGTGGGTACACTTTCGGTGGATCACCAGACGAGTTCTGGGCGTTCAAGATGTACAGTCCGCTTCCGTAGGAGGTCTGGGTGTTCTATCCAAAGATAGATCGGCAGAACATGGCATTCGTCCCGCCACGCACCATCGACGAGCCGCTGTTCCCTGTCGATGCGGGCAGCGTCGAGGACGACACGATGATGCTGTCGGGTCCGGCGCCAGCTCCGCCCCCAGGTCCCCCCTTCGGTGTGACACCGTGGAGCGGGCCGTACGGTCACCCGGTGACCGAGTGGACGACAACCAACGGATACCCAGCGGTCGGCTATGGCGGAGCTCCGGGTTACACTGTCAACCCCCCAAGGTCGTGGAAGGTTGATGTCCAACTGCCCGACGGCTGGTATACTCGGATCTCAAGAAGGGACAAGTACTCGTGAAGAAGCGACGAGCGACCTTCAAGGACGACATCCGCGTCAAGGACGACTTCACCATCAGGATGAGGCGTCCGGGTGGCGGGGATGATCAATGGCGAAGTGGAGGAGGCGGCTCCCCACCGATCAAGCTGATCTCGAACGTCCACCTTGCCCTACGCGATCCCAAGAGCAAGCGCGTAGTGGAGAAGCGGGATAGCCACAACATCTTCCTCAACTACGGCCGGGACTGGCTGTCGCAGCTGATCGGGCTGAACACAGGCGGTACCTTCTTCCGAAGCGACCGTGTCAAGTACATGGCCTTTGGCATCGGGGGGACGTCGCAGCAGATTGCGGGAGCCACGATCAGAGGGGCCACTCCGGGGAGCCCCTACGCCTACCCAGGCTATCCCAACGACTGGGTAGGCGGGGCAGGTTCCGGGGAGCCGTCGCAGTCGGATGTGGACCCGACCATCACGGCGCTCGAGTGGCCCGTGGAGGTCACGGTCGGTGACTACTACGACCTGATCAGTCAGCCCAACACATTCCCCGGTACCACAGGCGTCATCCGATTCACAGCCGTTCTCGGTCTCCTCGAGGTGAGCTTCGGAGCCCACCCGAGCGTGCCGTTGTCGGAGATCGGTCTCTTCACGCAGGGTCATCCGCTGCCTCTGGATGAGACAGTACCCCCGGTATCTGGGGAGCCGCCGGCCGATAAGTTCATGATCGCGTACAACACCTTCGACACGCTTTCCAAGACGACCGCCTTCGTGCTCGAGGTCGACTGGGAGCTGCGGTTCTCATAGGGAGGAACGAAGCATGCCTCTTCCGCACAGCATCAACATCACCAGTGGCGGCACTGGTCTTGACGTCGGTGAGATGTTCTACGGCTGCCAGCGCGACGCTGTTGATGGCCCTCCCGGTTCTGGATCACGCGGGCTCTCTCCCGGCGAGGATGCGCTCTCCAAGAACTTCAACCGCTCCGCCTTCGCGCTCGCCGAGAACGACGAGTACCTTGGCGACATCATCGCCAAGAAGGCGTTCGCCGTTGCGGAGGTCGGCGCCCTGGCTGCGTTCACAGGCAACCAGATCTCCATCGATCCGACAGGTGGAATGGCGGGTGACATCAACTTCACCGGCACGGTCTACATGGGAGACCTCGGCTGGCCCAACGATCAGGAGAGCCGCGACACCCTGTTCCAGGTCCTCGACGAGAACTACAACGAGGTGCTCGTCGACGGCGTGGAGGTGAAGGTCACCGGCTTCACGGGCGGCCATGTGGTCGGCGAAGGCTTCGTGGCGGTCATGTTCTCCCTCGGTCTCAACAAGACCCTGCCGAGCGGGGACTACCGGATCGGATACAGCAGGGGCACCACCTTCGAGGATATGCCGGCCTACGCGATGATCAGGGCGGACATCCGTGGTCTGCACGAGGCTCCGGGAGAGGCGGCCAGGCCGTCCATCTACGTCCTCGATCCTTCGGCTGCGCCCACGCGGCTTGCGGACTTCTGGGGTCCGACGTGTCTCCAGGATGCCTTGGACGCGATCGGACACGGAGACATCACTCTCTTCCTGCGTTCAGGAGCGTACACCGTCCACGCCCACGGGCTGGTCGGCACCGAGCTCACCATCAGCTACGACCGGGTCACGCTCGTGGGTGAGGGTCGGGGTGGTGTGGACCTACAGCTCCGGCCAGGTCACGATTTGAACGTCACCGGAGACCACCTCTCACTTCAAAAGGTGAAGGTCACAGGAGATGTTGGTGGTGGTGCGGTCCTCAACTACACCGACTACGCCCCGTCGATGATCGACGTGGACCTGGTCGATCTCAAGCTCGTGATGGACATGACAGGTCCCGGTAACCTGGACGCCTACCTCTGCAACGTCAAGCAGTCGGGATCCCAGTCCAGAGGGGCCTACTTCCATCACATCAACTCGGGTGGCATCGTCGCGATCGACTGCACCTTCACGTCCTACATCACGGGCCACAACGCATTGGAGCTCTACAACATCCAGGCCACCAGCGACTTCACGAACTGTTACATCGTCGAGGCCGGCGCGATCCCAGTGATCGCTGATGGCTTGTCGATCAGGGATTGCATCTGGACGCGCTTCTCCAACTGCTACATCGGGACCTTGGGGGACGGCGTCGCACTGCGGTACGGGGATGGGCTCGCGACCCACCTGCTGGTTTGGGTCGACTTCGACAACTGTGAGTTCGCTGCATACACGGGCGTGGTCGCAACCGGCGACGGCACGCCCCAGAATGTCAGGATGCGCTTCGGGAACTGCAAGTTCAGGAGCGTGGAGGCTGTTACCCGGTACAACGGGAAGATGTGCGACTTCTCGGCGATCGAGTATGAGGGGGCGGCGGGGGTCCAGCCCGCAGAGCGCGGGATCACCCTGGACAACTGCACGTTCTACGACAGAGCCTGCAAGATGCTGGACGATGCTGGGGCGGCTGCCGGCCCAGCGATCCTGTTCAGGAACTGCCGTGGCCTCGGGATTGCGGTGGACCGTACCCAGGCGGTCGACTTCCGATGCAATGGCCCGCTCATCGAGATGCACCTGTCGGAGATCGACACTCTCGACGTGCAGGAGGACTACACCAACCTTCAGGCTGTGGAGTTCGGCGGCACAGGAAGGATCGCAATCCTCGAGGGTTCGACGCTGCGGAACGTGACGGTGTCCAAGCTGCGGGGGTTGTGGACCTACCCGCTGTTTTACTTGCGGGGCGCGTACAGGACGACTCCCAATCTGGGTGCCCGAGCTGTTCTCGATACGGCTGTGGTATCTATCCTGACGGGTCAGACCTGGTATCAGCCGGGCCTGAGCGACAACGGCCTGGTCGCCCTGCTGGCTGAGAACGCTCGGGTCGAGCACGTGAACGTGCCCGAAGATGTGGCGCTCAGCGCGGCATCCTCGACGCAGGCTTTGATCAACGTCGAGGGTGATCACTGCGAGGTCGTGGACAACGATCTGCGTCCGGCTTCCGGGAGGCTCCTCTACCACATCAGGGTGCGAGGGAACGAGAACATGAATGTCCGCGTCATGCGGAATACGATCATCTGGGTCGATGCTGGGTGGGCCAGGGGAGGAACTGCGGCGATCTACGTCACTGGTAGGGGAGGTGGCTACTCCAGGCACGGGCTGATCCGTGAGAACTTCATCTTCTACTTCACCGACATGTCTCGGGACGCGGATCTCCCCGCGCAGACCCACAAGGTCATCTACCTGGACCTGAAGGCGGTCTGCTGGATCGTCGCCGATAACAACATCATCACATGCTGTCAGGGCGGCGCGGGCGGCGAATTCGTAATCGTGATCCAGGAGCCGGCCTACGGGACCAACCTCGTCCCCGGCGGCGGGAACAACTGCGTGGGGAACACGATCAAGGATATCGTCAACCTGAACACGCCGGACATCGGCGACTGCAACCCGGCAGGTTCGATTCCGGTCATTACTGCGGGTGACCCGACCAACACCCTCATCAGAGGAGGCGTATGATGGATCAGCTTCTCGACATCGTCCTCTCCGTTGCCTTCGTTGGCATCGCGGTCATCATCGCCCTGCTGATGCTCCTGTTCAACAAGGTGGGGGCGTGGCTCTGGTCCATGAAGAAGCCGTGGATCAGAAAGGTCATGAAGGCACTGCACGTCGCTACCCCCGTGCTGCCCAGCATCTGGGGTGCTGCGCTCGGAGCCATCCCGTGGTGGCCGGTGCCAGAACCCTTCGCCGACCTGGATCCAACGAAGAAGCTCTGGCTCATGATCGTGCTGGGTCTCATCGCCGGTTCGGTGTGGGAGCGTGTCTGGAAGACATTCAAGCAGGGTCTCGAGACAAGAGGTATCAAGATCGATCTCGACGAGACTCCGACCAGTCAGACCGGAAAGAAGCCAGAGGAGTGACGTGATCATCTTCCTCAAGAAGGCGTGGGCCTGGATCAAGAAGTACTGGAAGTGGATCCTGTTCCCTGTCGGCATCCTGGTCGCTATCATTGGATATGTGGCTGGGAGGTCGGCGCGGAAGACGGTTCCCCCTGCGCCTCCGGACCTCGGGAAGGCCGGCGAGGATGCTCTGAAGGACACCATCGCCGCCAACGAGGAGCGTGATAGGAAGCTCGAGGAGCTCAGGCAGAAGCATCAGGCGCGGCTTGAGTCTCTCAGTGCGGAGCAGCAGAAGGAGCTCGACGAGCTCCAGGACAAGCCTCTGGAGGAGGTGGTGTCGTGGTTCAACAGGATCTGATCAGTTTCATCTCGTTCAGCGACGAGCTTCAGAAGATCGCGATGACCCTTCCTGGATCCCTGGCCGGAGCCGGAGCTGGAGCACTTCTCGGCGCAGGCATCGGAGCAGCCACGGCTGGGAAGGATGCTCGCAGCCACGGCGCTCTCCGAGGGGCCTTCTTCGGTGCGTCCACAGGCGCCCTGTCGGCAGGTCTGAAGTCCGCTCGGATCAGGGCGGCTCTGGCGCAGAGGGGCATCCACGCCGACACCCTCAAGCAGGTCATGAAGAGCCCGGCCACGAAGAAGGCTGTGGTGGACGAGCTCAAGCGCATCGGTCACGAGGGCGGGCTCTCCGCCGGTCTCGGTCTGGGTCTCAGCAGTGCCATCGGTGGCATGATGGGTCGTGAGGCCGGCCGGAAGGAGAAGCAGCTCAGGCAGCTGGGGTCGTCGTGAGGACCCTCCTCTTCCTGATCGTGCTCTTGGTGCCATCTATGGCACTCGGCCAGGTGATCTGCGGACCGCAGGACTACACCAGTCAGGAACAACCGAACTTCGAGTGCCAGAGCCCCGGCGAAGCAGAGATGGTTCCTGACCTGCACCCGCCAGCGGCGATCCCAGTTCGCCCCGGCACGCCCGTGACGCCGGCGTGGGAGGGGGCCTTGGTTCATCGGGACCGCTTGGTGGAGCTCGGGCTGCGTGTACATGCGCTCCGTCGACTCAGGTGGGCCGACACCCTGCGTCTCGCTGCCGAGTACGCCGTCAACCTCGAGCACGTTCAGGAGCTCGGACAGGTTCAGCTCGAGCACATGACTGCACAGCGGGACGCCTACCGTGAACGATGGCAGGCTGCTGAGGAGCGAGCATCCCGTTCCGAGAGGTGGTGGCACAGCCCTGCCCTCTGGGTTGGGGTTGGCATCGTCGTGGCAGGTTGTCTGGTAGCCCTCACAGCGTATGGGCTGTCTGCGGTGGACTGATGATCAACTTCGCTGCATTCGCCGACGAGTTCCAGAAGATTGGGGCGACAATACGTCCTCCAGAGACCTCCAGCCTCCCCAGCTTTCAGCGTCGGATCAAGCCGGGCGACATCCTGTTGACCTCCTTCGACAGGGCCGAGCCGCAGCTCAAGATGGAGCTCACGCTGCCGGAGCGAGTCTTCCGCTCGCTCTCGAGGAAGATCCAGGGTGAGACGGAGCACTCGGCCATCTACATCGGGAAGGGGCAGGTCATCGAGACGGCCCCCAGGACCGGCGCCGTGGTCAAGCCTCTCACGAACATGATCGGTGGGCAGGGTGGCATCATAGCCGTTCGGCCAACCGTGGAGGAGGACGAGCGCCGTCGGGCCGTGCAGAGAGCCAGGGAGCTGCTTGGGACCAGGTACAGCATTCCCAGGCTTGCGCGAGCAGGTCTCGCGAACTACATCCGACTCCGTCCCGAGAGGGTCAGCGACAGGTCCAAGCACGAGTACATCTGCTCCACCCTCGTTGGGGACGCCTACCACGATGTCCAGTTCAACGAGCGCAAGCCCTACGACGCGCTCATGCCCGCTGACTTCTTCAGGTCCGACAAGACCGAGACCGTGGCGAAGCTGCGTCCAGCAGCATGATCACATAAAAAAGAGGCTCCAGAGACCTGCTGACGCCAGACGGCGGGGGGAACCGTCTGCGTCAGCATGATCTCCGGAGCCAAGCCCGAAGGAGAGAAAGGAGTAACCTCCTCCGTCTCACTTCTCTTATACCATGATGTGGCTAGTAGTTCACGATCTCCTTAGCTGCTTTTATGATCACGGCCCTGGCGTGTTCCAACGATGTGACGTTGTCCATGCTCAGGCCGAGCGATGCCGCAAGTTCCTTGATCTCGTTGAGGGACATCCTCCTGAGATCCTCGTCAGTCAGCTTGATGCAAGGATCCCCGTTCTTGAACCGCCGGGCGGTCCCGCCACCCGACGTCTGACCCCCTCAGTCCTCCTTCGGCGTCTTGCCGAGGGCCTTGTTGGCGATCTCCTCGGCCTTGGCGATCACGTCCCCGAATCCGGGCTTCAGGGGCTGCGCCGCGCCGAGCTTCCAGATCCTCGCGAAGGCGAACTTCACGATCTCCGCGAAGACGGTGTGCCTCTCGACGAACTTGTCGACCACGTCGCGGAGCTCCACCACCGCCTCGATGGTGGAGACGGTGAGGTCCAGCAGCTTGTCGACCTTGGCCTCGAGGGCGGAGACGTCCGAGGTGGACTCCTCCGTCCTCTTGGCCTTCCGCTCCGCCTTGCGAGGCGGGTCGGCCTCGTGGTTCTCGACGCCCTCGTCGTCACCGTGGGGTCCGTCCTCGTCGTCGCCGCTGTCTTCGTCGTTGGCCTTGGACTCCTCCTTGACCTCGTCGTTGTCGTCGTCGTCGTCGAAGGCGCTCGAGTAGGGGTCGTCATCGTCGTCCTTGCTGACGTTGCCGCCCTTGTCCTCCTTGGGCTTGGAGTCGCGCTTGGCGTTCCGCTTGGGCTCCTCCTTGGGCTCCTCCTTCTTGGAGGTGGATCCGGTGGGGGCCTTGCCGGCGGACTTCTCGAGTCCGGGGAGGTCGATGGCACCCTCGTCGTACTTGGTCAAGATGATCTCGACCATCTTGTCTTCGCCCTCGACCTCGGCCTCACGGACCTCCTGCGGCGTGCAGCCGGCCTCGTGCATGACCCGGCGGAGCCGGTACTTGGCCATCTTCAGGGCCGCCTGCTTGAACGCTTCACGCTCTTCGTTCTTTCCCATCTCAGTCTCCTTCCAGCCTGGCTCTGTTCGCCATGTAGCACATCAGCACCTCTGCATCGTGGTGCCGGAAACAGTCTCTGTGGCAGTGTGCAAGTAGCTGATCACGAATCTTGTGCAGGTTCTTCTCGAGGAAGGTCACGAGCCTTCTCCTCGCGGGGTCCACTGGATGCACAACCTTCTGGACCTCTCCTCGTTCAATGATCATCGCCAGGATCTTCCGTGGCATACCGCGATGCGCTCGAGTTCCCATCAGGTTGAGGATCTCCACCATCTCGGTGGCGTTCATCGCTCTGAGGTCATTCGGGTCGATGCTGATTCCCTTCTCGCGGATCTCCTTGTCCCAGTCGACCTCGCTCCAGTGCCACTTCTTCTTCAGCCCCATAGGACCCTCTCAACGGCGGCTTCTACCTCCTCTTCGATCGAGAGGAGTTCGTCGTCGTCCAGCTCGTAGATCTTGACTTCGACCCTTGGGTCGTCAGAGTCGGCGCGCTTGAACTTGATCACAGGGTGGATGTGGCTGTCGTCCACCCCGATTGCTGCCATGATCGAATCCGTAAGTAGCTTGCTTCGGTTCGAGGTGTCTACCTTCTTGTACCGAGATTCAGCCTTACCTGTCGCCCACCCCTTGTTCACGATGTCCTCGAAGAACACCTTGGCGAAGAACAGGTAGGGCACGTCCTTCTTGAACTCGACCTGGTTGAGGAGGGCGAGCTCGGCGATGGCGAAGGCTGCCGAACGCTGGTACGCCTTCGCCTCGTCCGTCATCTTGCGGACGTGCTGCTTGAACCCGCCCTTGCCCTTGATCGTCACGTTGAAGTAGATGTTGTTGTCCGTCGGTGGAAGGGTGAGGACGACCTCCAGGTACGCCTTCCCGTTTCGAGAACCAAGCCGGTCCATCGGGACGGTCATGAATCGTCTCCGGTGAAGGGAGGTTCCTTGCCGGGACGGTCGCTCCCGAAGGCGCGGTCCATCTTCCCCTTGATCCTGTTCACGTTGTGATCACGGCGATACTGGTCCCATTCTCGGGTCCTGAACTCGACGTCCCTGGACAAGATCTTGTCGCACTTGTCGAGGGTGTCGCACCGGGCTTCGAGGAAGTCGGCGACCCCCTCCCACTCCAGTCGCTTGGCGTTCAACCGCTTGAACTCCACGTTGGTCCCGGCTTTGGCCTTCCGCTCTTCAGCGGTGCCCTTGGCCTGGCGATATGCGACGTTCCTGACGTGCTTCGCCTCTTCAGAGTAGGCTTCTGCCGTGACCCGCGCGATGGCCCGCATCTCGATGGCGTAGGAGTAGACCGAGATGATCTCTCCTCGCTTGTCCGTGACCTCCTTGTTGGAGATCTCGGAGGGACTCTCCGGCATCTCCGGGAGGAGGGATCTTCCCTTCTTCCTCGGCATGGGCGCCGGCTCGAACCCCATCTTCTGGAGACGGGTCAGCACCTTCTGCCGCACAGTCGAGTAGTCCTTGAGATCCTCGGCGACGCCAAGAACCTCCTCGCTCAGATCGAGCTTCGCTGCTTTTCGTCCTTCTGTCATGTCACAGCCTCGGTTCTCGTTTCCTCCGCTTCTCCGATGTGATCGGGGGCTCGCACTTGTCCAGGTACGGACACCCGTAGCAGTGCCTCCCCACGGTCTTCTGCGGCTCTCGCATCTCGTCTGCGATGGCGATGATACCTCGGAGCCGCTTCCCCAGGGGACTCCACGTCTTGGTATCGAACAGTACGGGGATCGACTTGAAGACCGAGTTGTCCTTGTTCACGTAGAAGACGAACGTCACAGGGATGTCCCCGGTGACCATGTAGGCGTGCATCTGCTTCTCGTAGTCGGTGCCAACGCTCTCGCGGAGCGCCGAGAAGCCGCCACTGTTGATCGACTTCCAGTCCACCAGGGCACGCAGCGACAGCCGCACCCCACCAACCTCGAGCTCTCGCTCGAACACGCCGTCCGTGTTGCCGCACAGCTGGTAGGCGTCCGCTACCCGGCTCGTCTTCCAGAGCGCCACCTCGTCGTTGTAGACGAAGCCCCTGTCGATCGCCAGGGTGTGCATGTAGTAGTTCATCATCAGGTGGACGGCGGTACCCATGTCGAAGACCGCCTGCTGCGGCTGCTTCTTCTTGTTCTCCTGCTCACCGACGAGCTGGAGGAAGAGGTACATGTCGCACGAGTGCTTCAGCGACGAGGGGTGGAACCGGGCTTGATTCCGATCCTTGTTCCAGGTGTAGGTCGAGGTGAACTGCATCCCCTTGACCGCAACCGTCTTGGCCCACTCCATCATCTCGCCGGCGAAGTCCCACTCTCGGAGGAGCTTTCGGACGTAGGGGCGTCCGAGCTTGTCCAGATCTTCGATGGTTCGCAGTTCAACCCTTTCCACAGATCACCTCCACGAAGTCGTCCCACATCATCACGGCCATGTTGATCTTGCTCTTGAGCAGTCCGATGCGAAGCACAGGCCGCCTTCCGGTTCTGGTTGCCTCGGACAGCGCCTTGGTCATGATCGATGACGACAGCTTGAAGAAGGTGCCACCCGTGAACTTGTCGTCCACCATCCAGTCATCGTTCCGGGCATCGCCCTTGGAGATCCCCGACCCGGAGGCGGGGGTGGTCCTGCCACCGATGTCCTCGGCGCACTCCTGTTCCCGTCTCCGAGCGGTCTTGTTGATCGCCCGTCGCGGCCCCTTGGTGTCCATCACGTCGGACAGCTTGAGCTTGATCATGGGGGCCACGTCGCCACAGAGGCAGCTGATGCACAGCTCTTCGCTGACCACGCGACCAGCAGAGCCCTGCGTCACCGAGACGGCAAGCTCGAAGAGCTCCTTGTCCTTGAGGCACTTCGGGCAGATGCCGTACCCGTGCTGGCTGTTGAGCGTGGCGGCGGCTACAGTTTGTGGAGGCATGACACCCCTGCCGATTCCAGGCACGTGTAGTACATCGTCTGGAACAGATCGTCGTTGCCGTAGACCTCCTTGATCAGAGCAGAGCCCTTCTCTCCCCAAGGGAGACCGTCGATGACGACCTCCCCGTCTGGCTTCACCAGATCCCTGCCCGTGCCCTGGCGTATCAGGAGGCCCATCGTGTCAGCCGTGCTCACGACGTCCTGGTAGACGTCGAAGCCGTGCTTGAAGTAGTAGGCCACCTCGCCCTTGCCGCCCTCGTGGCAGCCGGCCTTGCCCTTCACCACCTCGTACTTCACCCACTTCCCCTCGAGCGGCTTGCCCGAGTCCGCAGGGATGCGCTGGCCCTTCATGAGGGTCACGTCCAGGAGCTTGCCGTGCTTGATGGCATGGGGACCTCCGACGGTCCACTCCCGGTCGAAGGCGCTCCTCCGGTTGCGGTTGGCGCGTACTTGGTTGATCAGGATGAGGCTCGTCATGTTCATGGAGCCCCGAGACGGATTGCCGAAGTGGTGCCAGCACATGCGCTGGAACTCGGACAAGAGGAAGGCCGACGCAGACTGCTTCGGCTCCTCGTCCATGTCCGTGTCGACTCGGTACTTGCTGACCACCGAGGCGATGGAGTCGAGGACGATCACCTGACACCTGTTGTCGGCCACCAGATCCAAGAGGGCCTGGAGCCGGCGTTCGGTGTTCCCCTCGTCGCCGATGAGGAACTCCCCGAGGCTGACTCGCCTCCGTGCAATCTGATCATCGGTCAGGGGGTTCATCCCCCTCTTGATGCGCTCCAGGTTCTCGAACTGGATGTCCAGGTCCGACGACGGGACCATCACGCCGTTGATGCGGGCGTGGACCTTGTCGTAGGGGACCTCGAGCCAGATCCACGCGATGCACGCCTCGTCCCCGTACAGGCGTTGCGTCTGGGCGATGACCATGTTGGACAGCGCGTTCTTCCCCACGCCGTCCGGTGCGGCGATCTGCGTGATACCGCCGGCTGGGACGCCGCCTCCCGTAACACAGTCGATGGAGGCGATTCCGAAAGGACGGCGAAGCAGGAACGGATTGCTGGCCTCGGAGGCCCGCTTCAGGACGGTCTTCTTCGCCTGCTTGTTCACCAGGCTGATCATGTCGTCCAGGCTGGTGCCGTCCTCGATGTTGAACGTGTTGAGGTTGAACTCGTCCTCGTCCTCGGTCTTCGCCTTGCGGTTCGTCTCCTTCTTGGCCTTCCTACTTGCCACCGTCGGGCTCCCTCTTCTCGAAGGGCTCGCTTCCGTGCTGCGGGCAGACAGGGGGCTTGCCCTGGAGCTCGGCACCGCACTTCGGACATCGGCCCGACACGGAGGCTTCCTTCACCTTCGGATCCTTCTTCTCCTGCTCGTAGCCGTACTTCTCCATGCTGGTCCTCCTCTTCAACGTGTCGGCCAGGGCCTTCTTCCATGCCCCGCTGGCCTTGAACATGATCCGGATGTAGGGCTTGGACATCTTCGTCCTCGCCCCCTTCGCGCTGTAGGCCAGATGCGGAGCCCGCATCATGGGGTAGAGCGTGGCGAACTTCTTGATCCTCACATCCTCGCCCTGCAACGTGGCGGCGATGATGGTGGTGAAGACCTCGTCTACAACACGCCGCACGCCGTTCATACCGAACCGGGTCCGGTAGTACTGCGGCAGCGCGTTGTAGACTTCCTGGATCAACTCAGACCTCGTCATCAGCCCTTCGCCGTCACCCAGTTGTCTCCAGATCCGGGCGCTGCCTTCAGTGGGACCCGGAGTCGGATGCCTGGGTTCTGCATGTGGTACTGAATGATCTTCTTGGCCTCTTCGACGTGCTCCTCTGGGCACTCGAAGACGATCTCGTCGTGGATCTGAAGGAGCATGTCGCAACCCATCTCTCGGAGGCGGGGGTCCTGCTCGCAGCGAATCATGGCCAGCATGACCACGTCCGCCGCAGTGCCCTGAATGATCGTGTTGACCGACTGCCTGTCCCCGTCTCGGGAGAGCTTGCACTCGGCGCACCAGCACAGGTCTCGACTCTCCTTGCGGGCCTCCCACCTGTGGTACTCCTGGTCCTCCCAGTCCATGATGTCCAGCAGCCATCGGCGTCGGCCAAGGTAGGACTCGACGAACTTCGTGTCGGCCACCTTCCGGTACGTGCCGAAGATGAACTCCTGGGCGCCTGGAATCTTCTCGAAGTACCTATCGATCAGCTCCTGGGCCTTCTCCTTGGCAGCCCACTTGACCTTCTTCTCGTCCCAGTCGGGATGCTCTTCTGCAATCTGATCCGGGAAGCCTAGCTCCCTCGCCACGCTGTTCGCGGCCTTGCCGTAGTTCATGCCGAACCCAATGACCTTGACGAAGTTTCGGAGCTCGCGCAGTCGCTTGGCACGAGGGGAGTGGTCGTCCTTGTCCTTCTTGGCGGCGGCAACGTCGGCGTAGGGTTCGCCCCACACCAGCTCCACGTTGGACGTGTGGATGTCCCTGCCCGCCAGGATATTCGCGATCATTCCCTGGTCCTTGGAGAAGTGGGCCAGTAGGAACATCTCGAGCTGGTCGTAGTCGGAGACGATCAGCTTCTTGCCGGGGCTTGCGATGAACGACGTGCGGATGTCGAAGTCGTCCCTCGGCCGAGGCTGGTTCTGGAGGTTGGGGTCTCGAGACGACAGCCTCGAAGTGTCGGCGACGTGCTGGGTGAACGTCGTGTGGATGCGGTCCTTCGCATCCTTACGGATCAGCAACCCATCGACGTAAGTGCCCAGGAGCTTCTTCAGCTCACGGTGCTTCAGGATCAGCCCAGCTTCCTCGATACCCTCGCCGGCGTAGTGACGCAGCACGTGGACGTCGACGGATGCCTGGCGCTCGCCGGAGGATCCGCCGCTGGTGAACTTCAACGGCTGCAACCCCAGCTTCTTGAACAGGAGGTCCGCGAGCTGCGGGTTCGAGTTGGGGTTCACCATCGTCCCGGCGAGCTTGTTCAGCTTCTTCTCGATGAGCTTGATCTCCTCTACGATCTTGGGACGCATGTCCTTGAGGTATGCGACGTCCAGCCGTGTACCACGGCGCTCCATGTTGTAGAGCACTCGGGTGAACGGAACCTCGCACCACAGGAACACATCGAAGAGCGTGTACCCGTCCCAGGTCCTGGTCGTCTCGAGCTGTTCCCTCAGCGCATGGAACAGCCGAAGCACCGCCCACGCATCCATGCTGGCGTAGTCGACCACACGATCTGGGTCCGTGTCGTAAACCTCCGTGAGGATCTCGTACATCTCCTTCTTCGGAGGCTTGCGTGGCTTCCCCTTCTTGTCCTTCGGGTAGAAGGTCTCGGCGAAGGAAGCCATCCTCTCCCCGAACTCGCGGGAGTAGGCGGACTTCAGATCGTGTGGTCGACCAGGATCGACAAGCCTGTCCATGGTCAGCGTGCACATCAGGTCGCCGGCCAACGGATACCCGCTGTTCGCGAGGACGTTGGCGTCGTACTTGATCTGCGAACCAACCCAGGACATCCTTGGGTCGCTGAGCACCGGACGGAAGTCCTCCAGCGTCTTCGACTCGAGGAAGTAGCGGTCGTCTCCTGTGGAGAGAGACCAGAAGACCACGGTGGCCCGATTGATGTCGAGCCCCGTGGTCTCTGTGTCGATAGCCAGCAGGTCGAAGTGGGTGAGCTTCTCCTTCAGCAGACTGATCGCTGCCGGAGTGGTGACGCGGATCGGGTCCGGTCTATCCAAGCTCCACCCATATCGACGCATGATCTACTCCTCGTCCTCGTCCTCCCAGGCGCTCGAACCGGAGCGGGGGCTGCCCTTTCCGTCGTCCGAGCCGCGCTTGCTCTCCTCCTCGACGGCGCTCTCACGGAGCTCCTCGGGGATCTTGAGCTTGTAGATCTTCGCCTGATCCTTGAGGGTCAGGTTGGGGAAGACCTTGTCCAGGCTGACGGGATTCATGACCCCCTCGATCTTCTTCCACTCCTCGTCGGTCACGGCCTTGAAGCGCCGGACCTGGAGGGAGGTGTTCGTCCCCTCGCCCGACTTGTAGAGCTCCATCTTCACGTCCCAGAGCTTGAGGGGCTCGGCCTTGTTGCACTGGTTGCACTCGTTGACGGCCTGCATGTAGCCCTCGAACCCGCACCCGCCGCACTTGTGCATCTCCATGCGGATGTCCTCGAGCTCCTCCTCGTTGGCCGGGTGCTGCTCCAGGTCGCGGTAGCATTCCCCGCACTTCGGGCACTCGTAGGCCGGGACGCTGATCTCGCCGCCGCACTTGCAGCTGGTGGAGAGCGTGTAGTCCGCGAAGTCCACCAGCTGCTCCGTGAAGCTCGGGCCGACGGGCCAGTAGACCCGGCGCCCGAACCGCTTCTCGATCCCCTTGTCGCAGTGCTTGCACCCGCGACCCTCGCACTGGACCGGGTCCTTGTAGAAGTCCCCGGTCTTGTCGTTCTTCCGGTCGGAGTCCACCAGGTGGAACTCCGCCATCAGGACGCCGTTGAAGACGTGGAGCTTCTTCGCCCACGCCATCCCCTTGTCCTTGCCCTTGCTGGCCTGGTAGCAGCCCAGGCACGGCTTCTTGCCGATGTCCACGATCAGGTTGCCATCGGTGTCCCTGATGTCCATGAGACCGGCCGAGCAGCGCCCGAAGCTGTTGGAGGACTTGTGGTAGTGCCTCATGACGAGGCCGTAGGGCGACTCGAACTTCCGGCTTCCCTTCCCGTCCTCGTTCGCGATCGGGGTCACGTACTCGGCCTTGAAGAGCACGATGGGCGTGATCTTCCCCGCCGATCCCTCCTGCGGAGCGTACCTGTCGCTGAACGACCCGCCGCCACCACCCGTGTACTTCTTGTTCTTGACCGTGTTTCGCATCATGCGAGTGACGTCGCGTTCCTCATCCATCTCTCGAACCTCTTTCTGTCGTTGTAGGTATCTCGCAAACCGAGTCCGTTCAGATCATCGGGCTGCTGCGCCCAAGCCGGCAACGCCCAGACCTTGACGTTCACCACGGTCCGGGACAACCACTTGCCGATGCTCTTCATTCCCTTGATCCCAGCGAAGTCATTGTCGTAGAAGAGCACGACTCCGCTGCCTGACATGCGACAGATCAGATCGTACTGTTCCTGCGACATCGACGACCCCATCGTGGCCACCGTGTTCCAGTAGCCGTGCTGCAACAGCCAGATGCAGCCCTTGAATCCCTCCACCACGATCACCGGCTCGTCGGATGTCTCCAGGAGCTGATAGACGCGGTGCGCGTTCCACAGATACTTGTGACTTTTGATCTCATAGGTAGGGAAGAGATCGTCGAAGCCTGGACCGAAGTCGCTGCCGACGAGCCCTTTGTCCGTTTTCCTCCGTCCCCTGTACACCAGGTACCGGGGTTGCACATCGTGGAGAGTAGATCGGCCTGATACCCCTACCAGGTTCCCGTAGACGTCCCTGATGGGGAAGGTGATTCGATCTTTCTCCCTGTCATACCCGATCTCTAGTTCTCGGAGCAGCTTCGGGTCGAAGCCTTGTTCCACAAGTCCGTCCGGGCGCCAGTCGTAGACGCCCAACACCGACTCTGGGATGGTGACTTCGGCCAGAAAAGGATCGCTCCCAATGAACCTGCGTCGCTTCTTCTGCTGTTCACGTCGCTGTCTCTTCTGGATCAGGGGTGCTGCCGGGCCGATCAACTGGTCGACCCGGCTACGGGACACCCCTAGTCCACGAAGCAGTGTAGCCAAGTTCCCACTGCGATTGCAACCATGACATTTCCACAGCCCGTTGTTGATGTTGATGGCGAAGGACGGGCTGTGATCGTTGTGGTCTGGGAACGGGCACCTTGCAGAGAGATTGGAGGATCCGCTGAGCTTGGGCCGATCCAGATACGGACTGACGATGTCCGCGATCGGCCCGAGGTTACCAGTCGTCATTCGGATTGTCTCCGAAGTTGACCATGTCGGCGTCGACGGTATCTTGATCGTAGGTGTAGCTGCCCGGTGCCTTCACCGGGTGCTTCTCGTCGTCGTCCACCTTGGCCTTGCGCCTACCGCCGCCCTTCTTCTTGGCCTTCTTCTTGACATCGGCCTGTCGGGTGTTGTCCCCGTCCAAAGACCTCTTCGTCTGATCTTCGCTCTGAGCATGACGAGCCTGCTCTACTTCCGACATCTTCTTGCCAACGTCGGAGAGCCAACAGCTGAAGGACCAGGACGTGCATGGGGAGACGTTGAGCACCATGCCGCCAGGGCGGATCTCTCGAGCTCCAGCTATCATGGCGTCGAGGTTCACCGTCCCGTTGGCGAAGGTGACACCCTTCTTGATCCTGATGATCATGTCGGCTTCCTGGCCGGCGGCGTCCGCGTAGGCGATGTCCTCCAGGTGCTCCTCATCGTCTCCGCCATCTTCATCGTCGCCCTTCTTCCTGGTGCGCTGCGTGACCCCGATGACCGGAACGTCGAGCTGCTGCGTCAGGTGCTTCAGGTCTTGGATGATGGCGTACTGGTCCTGCCACTTCATTGATCGTTTGCCAGACCGATCGTTCTTCATTCGGTAGAACGAGTCGACGATGATCAGGTCGGGCTTGAACGCTTCGGCCTTGGAAAGGATGTGCGAGACACCCCCGCCGAGCATGTCGTCCTTGTCGGACGTGAACATGACCGATGGGCTGTGTCCGTTGATCAGGGCTCTCGCCTCCTCTTCCTTGAGGTTGCGGAGGGTGGAGAAGTAGATCACCTTCTCCTCGGGTGTGAGCTGTCCCTTCTTCAGCCGCTCGTAGTCGACCTCCGCGATGCAGCACGCGACACGCTTCCGGAACTGTGCGGGCGGCATCTCGCAGCTGTACACCAGCACACGCCGGGACGCGAAGGCGTAGGCGTGCGTCAGGATCTTGGTGACGAACCAGGACTTCATGCTCTTGGGCCGGCCGAAGACGATGATGTAGTCCTGCTGCTGGATGCCGCCGGTCTCCTCGTTCAACCTGTCCCACGGCCACGGGATGCCGGACATCGCCCCCGAGGTCTCTTGGTTCTCGTACTCCTGGATCAAATCCTCTGCACCATCGGCCAGGATGAGGTCCCGACTGGTGGTGACCATGGTCTGAATGGTATTGATCTTGGCTCTCAGGTGAGCGAGTGCATCGAAGGGCGACTGCGTGTCGATGAGATCTGTGGCCTCCTCACACGCTTCCCTCAGCTCACGTGACATCGTCTTCTTGCGGACTTCTTCGCAGAGCTCCGAGAGCGTCTCGGTGATGTTCTCCGGCAGCTTGGTCGGCCTATGATCGTAGACTACTCGCCTGGTTGGCACGCGGCCGTAGTGAGCTGGGTTGTGGTAGTGGTCCTTGATGAACTTGAAGATCTCTTTCGCCTCGGTGTTCGAGAACATGACCTGGGAGATGTTGCTCCGGAGGACACTCCTCAAATCTCCAGTGGCGATGATCTTCGCAACCAGACGGAGTTCAGCGTCGAGGGACATTTACAGCTCCTCATGCCATCGGATGTGACCCTTGTTGAAGGTTCGATCCTTGCCGCCCTCCATCCGCAGCTTCACGCGGAACTTGCTGATCCCGACGACCATGCCCTCGTAGCATTGACCATCGTCCATGCAGATTCTGATCGACTTGTTGGATATCTCCAGGTCTCCGACTTCGGATGCGGCGTCGACCTGCTGCTCAAGGCGCGTGACCTTCTTCTTGAGCTCCTTGAGCTTCTCGTCGTGGTTGTTCAGGCGTGCTCCCACGCCCAGACTACCCTGCGCAGTCTCCTTGCGTTCTTCCATGGAACTCTTCACCTCCCGGAACTTCCCATGCTATTGCAGTCAGGTGGACCGTCACAAGCCACCAGGGGTGGTGGTTGAGCCCCCCGCTCAACCGCACCCGTTGTGGTCGGCGTCAGGCTCTCCTGATCGCGTCGAAGATGTACTTGCCAGCGAGCTTCTCCAGCTCGAGCTGACGGTCCCTGTCCGACCGCATCACCATGGCGACTCGGGAGATGGACTGCGCGATGCCGAAGGCGTTGTCTGGATCGCCCTCCTGATGCCACGCCTTCTCCGCAGCCTCCAGGATCGCCTTGGGCTGACCCTTGAGGTAGTTCTTCAGGTGCTCGAGCGGCTCCGGCACGACGACCTCGTGCAGGCGGGTGGCCTCGCTGATGAGCCTGTTCTTCCGCTCCGGGAGCTGCCGGAACATGCTCCCGATCATCGCGTCCAGATCCTCGTTGTCGATGGACCTGTGCGTCCGGTAGAGCAGCGGTCCGTCTTCCACCCCGACGATCATGCCGTTGGCGCAGACGAACTTCACGAACCAGGGGGCGCCCATGAAGGCGCCGCCGCCGACCTCGCTGTTCTTGAACCTGATGCCGAAGTAGTAGTTGTCGCCCTCCGCCATCGGCATCTTGCCGGCGCGGATCGCGTCGAACGGCTCGTTGTACGTGAGGAAGTAGTGGGAGGCGTTCGGCTTGAAGGAGACCATCTTGAAGTGCATCTCGCCCAGATCGGAGCCGATGCTCTCCTGCATCCTCTCGAAGATGCGGGCGTCCCTGATCTCGCTGTACTTCGGGCTGACGAAGGCCCGGAGCACGCCGTTGGATCCAGCCACTTGGGGCTCCTCGCTCGTATCGAACGACCGAGCGATGATCTTCTGGACGAGGGGTTCCTCCCTCGACCGGAGGTGATCCATGACCGCGCGCTGGATCTGGTCGGTGGGCGTGGAGGCGAAGAACTTGTCCCACTTCACGCCCAGCTCGGACCCCAGCTGCTTGCGGGACCACTCGTTCATCTCGAGCAGCCCGAAGGGCGGGATGAACACCGAGCCGGCGCTCATGAAGCGCATCTTGCTCAGCTCGATGACATCGGGGCCTGGGTCGTCCATGTCCACCGGGATGCCCCTCGCCCTGGCGCTCACGTTGTCGGGAGCCAGCTTCAGGCTCTCCCGGTGTTGCACGATCGCGTGGACTTCCTCAAAGGGCTTCTGGCTCATCTTCTGGACTTCCCAGTCCAGAGCCACCGAGGCCCGCCGGGACGTCGATCGGGTATTCTCTTCCGTCTCCATCTGCGCTCTTCCTCTCGTTGATGAAGTAGACCTGCAATAGGTGATCTTCGATTGCGCTGTGCAGCTCCCCTGCCAGCTTTCGGACGTTGTCCGGCCACGTGGCGGCCAGAGTCTCCCTCCCCATGAGAACAGGGGATTCGTCCTTCTCTTTGTGCAACAGGGCGATGTGGACGGCGATCATGCTGTCCGGCCACGTGCCCTCGATGGAGATCTTCACCGCTGAGACGGCATTGATCCTGGAGCTCGAGGATGCGGTCTTCATTCTCGCTCCTTGACCAGCTCTGTGAGGAGAACCTTCATCTTGGGCTCGTACTTCCTGATGGCCATCTTGGCGATCTTCTGGCAGACAACGAGCGCGTTGGCGATGCTCGCGTCGTCCTGGTTGCATCTGATCCGCACACCAGCGGTGGTGCCCAGGGTGATGGCGTTGAAGTCGCCACCCTTGATCACCATGGAGAACTCCCTCCACGCCTCAGCATTCCCGTCCCCGAGCAGCAGCTCCGTGGGGACGATCTTCGTTGTGGTTGGCACGTAGATCCTCCTGTCCTCGTCCTTGTCGTACACCCACAGCTCGAAGGTCAGAATCGCGTCTGCCTTCTGCATGTCTCACCCGAGCTGGAAGGACTTCGGACGGTGGTCCACGCGAGGGCTCTCCTTCACGTCGAGGACGGCTCTGTCCGCGATCCTTCCGTTGATGAGCCCGAGCTTCTGGAGCGAGTCGAACTCCTTGGAGACGACCTTGTACTCGACCCTGACGAGGCGGTCCCTCGTCACGGGGTCGTGCTTGAACGCCTCGTACAGGTACGCCCCGTCGAACTCCCGCTTGGGAACGATCGTGACCGTCATGCCGGCGGCGCCGATGCGGGTCTCCCTGACCGCGATCTCCAGCTCCTGAAGCACAGCCTCCCGCAGGGTGGCCAGCTTCCGCAGCTCGTCGAGGACGTCGGCGTTCTGCTCCTCGAAGTTGCGCAGCTCGTCGTTGGCCTTCTCGTACTTCTTCTCCAGCCTGCGTACACGTTTCTCTGCGTCGTTCATCACCACTCTCCTTTGCCGTCGTAGAGTCTTCGTAACTGATCAACAATCCTTCGTGCCAGCTTCAGGTCCTCCCAGAAGTCCGTGACCAGCGATCCCGGTCTGACCTTCGGGTTCCTCAGCAGCGCCGCAGGGTGGTACGTCGGGATGACGGGGTAGCTGACGTACTTGTAGAACCCAGGCACCTTGGCGAAGAACATCTCGCCTCGCACCCCCTTCATCGCCGAGTTGACCCCGGTCAGCCCGTACAAGGCCGTGGCGCCGAGGGCGACGATGAGGAGTGGATCCACTCGGTAGATGACCTCCTTGATTCGGCTGCTGCACGCAGCGATCTCCTGCCTGGACGGCTTTCGGATCACCGCGTTTCCTTCCTCCTCCCTGTGGGGGAAGCAGGCCACGATGTTGTCGATGAACAGGTCCTCCCTGTTCCAGCCCAGCCGCTCCTCCAGGAACTCCGTCAGCAGCTTCCCAGATCTGCCGATGAACGGATACCCGATCTTATCTTCGTCAGGCCCAGGTCCCTCTCCGACGAACATGACCTCCGCGTTCGGATTGCCCACGCCGAGGACGACGTAGCTTCGATCCTTGCAGAGTCCACATCGCTGGCACGTGAGCCATTGGAGAGAGAACGCGAGCGGCTTCTCGGCTCTCATTTGATCAGCTTGCCCCCGCTCTTGAGCGCCTGGAGGAGGTCGGGGCCGGTGCCGAGCCCGAGCTTCTTGGCAGATTCCTCCATGCGCTTGAGATCAGCAGGGGACGCCTTGGAGATGTTCGCCTTCTCCATGGCGTGCTGCGCCTTGGCCGCTTCGAGCTCCTGCATGAACTCGGAGTACGTGCGGTGGAACTCGCTCTGCGACTCCTCGCCCTGCGCCGCCGGGAAGAAGTACCACTTCGGCATGACGACCATCTTGCGGATGGGCTCGAGGACGCACCAGGCGATGGTCCCGAGGGCCGGGACGTGCATCGGACCCTGCGGTCCCATGACCGGCTGCTTCCCGATCGGGAAGCAGTCGAAGATGTTCGTCATCTTCCCGTTGAGCACTCGTTCCTCGAACGCCTCGATGATGTAGCTGTCGTCGAGATCGGGAGGGATCTCGACGCCCGGCTTGTCCAGCCGTCCCAGGAACGTGTGGTCACCACCCGCGTTGAAGACGATCAGTACGGGCTTCTGCTCCTCCATCATTGCACCTCTACCTTCATGCCCCACTTCCTGAAGTGGTTCATCAGCTTGTACCCCATGTTCCTCATCGGGGTTACGTTGACGTGCCAGATCACGATGACCTTCGTCTTCTTCTTCCCCGCCAGGAATCGTTGGATGCGACCCATCGACTGCTGGAGGATGTTCTTGCTGCTGAACTCCGTGAGAATGATCAGCGCGTCCAGCTTCTGCTTGTTGAGCGCCTCCTGCGCCATCGTGATGGTGGCGAAGGTCAGGCGGCTGTTCTTGAGGATGCTCAACCTCTTCTTCGGCGGCACATCCTGGTGAAGGACGCCCGAGTCTGGGTAGAGCTCGTGGAGGAGCTGGGCGTGATCCTTGGACATCGTGATCGCCAGGATGTCACGGTCTCGCTTCAGCCCCTCGTCAATGATCTCTCGTGCGAACGCGATCTCCTCTGGCCTCATGCCGACGTGGCTGGCCAGTCGGTGGATGTGGATCTCCCCAGTCCTGTCTGTGCAGGCCCGGTACGTAGCAGGATCGGCGAAGTCCGGTGTGGTGGTGGACTTGAGGAACGTCACGGTGGGGATCACATCCTGATTCAGGTTCTTGTGGACGACCTTGCCGACGTGCCAGAGGTAGAGCAGCTCTCCGCCGTCGTCACGTTCGACTGTCGCTGTGGCCCCGAACCGCGCGCCGTAGAACATGTCGGCGGTCTTGGAGAACTCGTCTGCGGAGAGGTGGTGGATCTCGTCCCACACAATCGTCCCGAACCAGGACGTCATCTCGGGTGGTACCAGATCGGCGTACATGGCCAACGTCTTCAGGCTGGCCAGGGCGATCGGGCATCTCCAGTTCCACTTCGACGGGTGTCCCTGGATCCACCCCAGCTCCCCAGGTACCACCAGGAAGCGATTGATCTCCTGGATCCACTGCTGGAGGATGTGGGTCTTGTCGTTGATGATCAGGGCCGGCACGCCTCGGTGAGCGATGTGATGCAGCGCGATGACGGTCTTGCCCTTGCCGCAGGCCAAGTTCAGGATGCCGCTGTCGGCGACAACCATGGCGTCGAAGGCTCGTTGCTGCTCGTCCTTGTCAGGCTGGACGTGGTCCAGCGTGACCTTGCTGTGGAACCTCACCGGCTCGTAGCTGGAGGGGGTGAGGTCCACAACCGGGTACGGCAGGTCTTCGATCCTGATCTTCTCGCGTGGCACACCGAGGTGGTGTGGCGCGTCCCTCCAGAGGGTCATGAAGACAACATCGTCCTTGACCCTGACAGGAACGGTCAGGCTGTTCTTGATCACCTCTACGGAGATCCTCTTCTTGGGCAACCACAGCCAGGTGTCGCGGTAGCCGATGTCGGGGTCCCTGATTGGCAGTGTGTAGATCATGGCGTGGACCTAAGATGCTAACACGGATCAGGGGAACTTCCACCGGCTGAAGAAGACTGCAAACTGGATTCCTGTTTCCTTCAAGCATCCAGCGGCAATGTTCTTCCCCAGCCGGGAGATTGCGCTCTCACCCTCCTTCGGGAGCACGTGCTCGTCAGGGGGGAGGTGGACGGTCAGCGATGATGACGTCCTGGTCTCACCCTGAGACCTGGACGAAGGCGAGGAGTGAACCATCACGTTCCCCCCACCGCCGCCACCGCTCCTCTTGATCTTGTCTTCCTGGGCCTGGCAACACATGGCCTCGCAGGTGCATACGTCGCACTCCGGATCTCCTGAATCCCACCGCGTGAAGCAGTCGGGGACATGCGTCCCCTTGTAATACGGCAACTCTGTCCTCCTTGATCTTCGGCGTACACGCCTAGTTTGCGCGCTCGGTCAAGACCCTTATAGCTCGGATCTCCCCATCTTTGCCTTGACGTTTGGTGGTGGTAGACTGGAGACCAGAGTTCGATACTGACAGGGCGCGTGGAGGCTGGCACATGATCGGAACCCCAGGGGCCGTGTTCGATCCCTACGACGACGAATTCGAGTCCCTTCAACAGATGCTTCAGGGGCGCGAGATCCCTGAGTTCATCAAGACGGCCTCGATCCTCGATCGGGAAGACCTTCAGCGGCTGCCGGACCATGCCTTCGCCATGGTCGTGATCGGTGACGGCTACCAGATGCGGAAGTACGCCTGCATCGATCCGGCGCACGTCACGGTCAACGTGATGTACTTCCTCGAGCACGCCGACGAGCTGCCGGAGGCGGCGAAGGAGAAGGTCGCGCACAACCTCCTCCGGGCCTGCAACCACTTCGGCATCACGCCTCCGGCTCCGCTGACCAAGATGGCCGCCGGCAGGAAGGTCCTCATCAAGACCGACGGCACCAACATCACGGTGAAGAGGGAGAAGACCGGCGAGCTCAGCGGCTCTCCGGTGATGCCGCTCTCGGCCAGGCCGTCCCTCGCCAAGCTGTCGTCCGTGATCAGTGACCCCTACGTCGAGCCAGGTCCCCCGAGCCGGCGGCAGTTCGACCCCGGCCCGAGCGTCCTGGACGACGAGCTTCCGCTGGCCAGCTACGGCCAGGTGAAGGAGGCCATGACCTTCTTCCACGCCTTCAACGGCGACATGCACCCGCGACAGCGTCACGAGATGTGCGTCAAGATCGCGTCGAGGGCTGACGCTCTCGGCATCCCAGTGGACGACGTCATCAGGAAGTACGGGTCCCGCACCTTCGAGACCAGCGTCTTCCTGAAGGCGGCGGCGCTCACCAGGAAGCAGATCTGGGCGGAGATGCAGAACGGCGAGGCTCCGCACCTGCTCGAGCAGATCATGGAGAAGCAGGCGAGCGCGCAGCTCTCTCCGGACGTGTTCGCCGAGGCCCTGGCAGAGCTGGACATCATGACCGGGATCGACAGGTACTGGGACTCCACGGTTCCCGATCCGTGGTTCTCCACCTACGGTCAGCAGAAGCTGGCCGAGGACAAGCAGTGGCGCTGGGCCAACGGGACGGAGTACCTCACCGAGACGCAGCTCATGAAGATGGTGGGCAGCCAGCGCGGACGGGATGCGGTGACCAGCACCTTCGACGAGAAGCTGGCCGATGGCCTGAAGAAGAACCCGACCGTGGTCTTCGACTCCCTCCCCATGGACACGAAGAGGACCATCGCCAGGATCGCACAACAACTCGAAGCAGGGCTATAATAGCCCGCCCCCTAGAGGAAAGGGGATAGGAGGAGACGGTTATGAGCAAGGCACTTTCCGGCATGAACCCCAAGAAGCCCCATCTTCTGAACGCGGGCGGGCTCGCAGGCGAGATCAGGGATCTCCGTTCCGATGTCGACTCGGCACTCGAGAACCTCGAGGAGCGCGACTCGTCCCTGAACTTCCCGGAGCTGGACTGGGTGGACGGCGCCGTGACGGCGGCGGCGGGAGACGTGATCCTGATGGGTCGCAACTTCCTCCAGGGCCAGACCTTCGCGTCGCTGACCAAGTTCACCGGCGTGGATCAGCTCGTCTTCACGGCGCTCAAGCCCGGCCTGGACGGCAACGCCCTGACCATCGCGCTCGTGCACAGCCTCGGACTCCCCGCCGTGACCGTGGGCAAGGTGGGCAACGCGATCACCATCACCGCCGACCTCGGAACTCACACGGGGACCGAGATCGCGACGGCTGTCAACGCCAACGCGGCGGCCACGGATGGCTACCTGCGCTGCGTCGGCGGTGCCGGCACGGCGCAGACCGCCTTCACCGCAACCCCGCTTGCGGGCGGCACGGGCAGCGGCGACTTCAAGGTCTACGTGGGCGGACAGCTCTGCCTCCCCGGCAACGATCCGGCTGCGGGCACAGCAGCGATCACCGCCACGTCAGCCAGGATGACGCACCCGACGGTCACTGGCGCGGCGGCCGGCGACATGGCGCAGATCACGCTGAGGTCGGACAACGTCCTCGCCCAGCCGATCAGCGCGGTGCTGTCGTAGCGGTGAAGCTCGGTGAACGGTCATGAGGACAGGTTCATCGAGAGGTTGCAGAAGGTAGCGGCACCTCCGGAGCCGCCGCCGCCACAAGAGGAGGACGACCAGTCCCCTGCCTCCGTGGAAGCGGTGCCGGCTCCGGAGGAAGCTGCTCCTCCTGCTGAGAAGCCGAGCTTCGTCCCGATCGGACCGAAGAACGTCTTCGGTCATCACGACGCTCACCCTCTACTTCTCGATGCCCTGCTGCTCCAGAAGTACGGCCCGCTGTGGCTGGACTGGGAGCCAGAGACGATCTGGTCGGAGATCGACGACGACTTCGGCCAGGCAGTCAGCGTTCACAACAGGAACAAGATCCAGGCCGTGAGGCTTTGCCATCTGGTGGACACCCCGTGGACCAGCTGGGAGGTGTTCGTAGTTGTGGCCCAGGCGTTCAACAACAACGTCCCCAACTTCCGAACCCTCCAGCGTCCGACGGTTGCGCAGATCCTGAATGCGGTAAGCATCATGGACAAGATCAAGTCGGAGGACGAGGTCAAGTTCTCCGAGGAGGTCATGAAGTTCATCGCTGCTTGCTTCCTCGATGAGGGGGTGGTGTACCTGCCCCCTCCAGTGGATGAAGCCCAGCATTGGGCATCTCGACCGAGGTATCGCTGTTCCAAGTGTGGTAAGATCGACAGCGACGACGACAACGACATCTGCGACAACTGCGGGGTGTCGGACGAGTATCTCGTCAGGGAGATGGAAAGGGACTACAGATCCATCAAGAAGAGGTACGATGAGTGCGTGGCCGCCGGTCCGAAGCGAGACGAGCTCGGGGACGATACACCCGAGGACGTTCAGACGGCCAAGCTCCTGGTCGCTGACGAGTACGTCAAGGAGCGTCGCCGGCAGCTCGAGGAGCAGACGAGGATACTGAGGGATGTCCGATCACACCTATGACATGATCCTGTCCGACGCGATGCTCCGCGAGTTCTACATGCTCGAGAAGCAGGCAGCCACTGCGTGGACCGGACGACTTGTGGGAGCTGGTATCGGCGCCCTTGGCGGTGGTCTGGCTGGTCGCTACACAGCCCCGGAGGAACAGAAGAACCTCGGCACCGTCCGTGGTGCGATCCTCGGCGGCATAGGCGGACTTGGCGCCGGGCAGTTCGCGACCAAGGCAGGGCGCACGGAGGCACTCCAGTTCGGGCAGCGTCAGCTCCACGGAGCGACCGGCTACATGCCTGGTCGGGGTCTCTTCGGTCGTGGGGCTGAGGGGAAGCAGCTCACCGGATCCGATCGTATCAAGGCCCTTGAGGACATGGGCTTCAAGTTCGGCAAGGGCAAGGACATGAAGTCGGCCCTGAAGGAGTCCGAGAAGGAAGTCGCCGAGGGTGTGATCAGCGGGATCATGCCGAAGGGGGTCCAGAAGTTCTGGGCCAAGCGGCATGCGGCAGCGGAGCTGGCGAGGAGACAGGTAGCCGAGGCTGGGATGACCTCGCTGCCTGGCCTCGCCAAGGGCTACGTGGGTCGGGGACTACCCGTGGCGGGCAAGGTCATGACGCCATGGCAGGCCGCGAAGACCAACCTGAAAGCTCCCGGTATCGCGATGGGTGTAGGCGTCCCCGCGCTCATGTCGGCGCAGTCCCTCGCCGAGTACGGACAGACGGGTGACACGGGACAGCTTGCGGGATCACTCGCTGGAAACGTCGCATTGGGAGCGGGAGGGGCGTTGCCCATAACCGCCGCGATGGGACTGGGATCAGCCGTTGGACGTGCTGGGACGCTGGTTGCTCGAGGGGCAACACGAGCGCGAGACGCGCTGGTGAACCGCCCCGTTGCGCAGCCTGTCGAACAGCCGGTTGGGCAAGTGGCTCCGCGTTGAGGTGATCCATGTTCGATTTCGGCTACGGCGGCACCAGTCACTTCCAACCCACGCACACCTACGGTCGCGTGAGAGGGCAGGCGGTCACGCAGGGCGTGGCCTACCCGTCCCCGTTCTTCGATCTGGCGCACACCTACCTCCCGCCGACGGTCAAGCAGATGTTCAAGTGGTGCAGGTACTACTACCTCACCCAGCCGCTCATCGCTGCCGTCGTGAACAAGATGGCGGAGTATCCGATCACGGACCTCGTGATCGACACGGACAACAAGGGTCTCCGCAACTTGTGGGAGAGGTTCTTCGAGGCGGACATCCAGCTCCGTCCGAGGTTGATCGACATCGGCCTGTACTACATGTGCTACGGCAACGCGCTCGCGTCGCTCATGCACCCGTTCGTGAAGTGGCTGAAGTGCAAGTACTGCGGCCACTCGGTCATGGCGAAGAAGGCCATGTACAGGTTCCGCACCTACGAGTTCCACATGACCTGCGACAAGTGCAACCAGACAGGTCACGCTCTTGTGGAGGATCAGTACCTCCAGACCTCGGGAGGCACCCGCATCATCCTGTGGAACCCCGAAGACATCGACATCGTCTTCAACCCGATCACGCAAGAAACGATGTACTTCTACAGCCTCCCCATCCAGACGCTCAACGACATGGCGGTGGGACGGCGGGAGGTCATCGAGCAGCTGCCGCAGGTCTTCATCGACGCTGCGAAGAAGCGCAAGTCGATCACGCTCAACAAGGACAACCTCTTCCACATCAAGAGGCCATCCGTCCTCTCGGGTCCAAGGGACACCGGCTGGGGTACCCCGCTGGTGCTCCCCGTCCTGAAGGACGTCTTCTACCTCCAGATCATGAAGAAGGCACAGGAGGCCATCCTCCTCGAGAGGATCGTGCCCCTGACCGTCATCTTCCCGCAGCAGGCGAGCGGGACCGCAGATCCGTACACGAGCGTCAACCTGATCGACTGGAAGGATCACATCGCGCAGGAGATTCAGAGGTGGAGGCTGGACAGGAACTACATCCCCATCCTGCCTCTCCCGATCGGGAATCAGGTCATCGGCGGCGACGGACGAGCTCTGCTCATGTCGCAGGAGATCAAGCTCTGGAGCGACCAGATCGTAGCTGGCATGGGGGTCCCCAACGAGTTCATCTACGGCGGCCTCCAGTGGTCCGGCTCGAACGTGTCGTTGAGGATGCTCGAGAACCAGTTCATGAGGTATCTGTCCGGACTCCTCCTCTTCATCAAGGACTTCTTGATCAAGGGTATGGCCGCCCACATGGGGTGGCCCACCGTAGGAGTCAGGTTCAAGCCATTCAAGATGGCTGATGATCTCCAGAGGAAGGCGTTCCTCTTCCAGCTCAACCAGGCCGGCAAGGTCAGCGACACGACGCTGATCAACGATGCCGACCTGAACCCGGATGAGGAGAACGATCTCCTGCGGAAGGAGACGAAGGCCCGACTCGAATCGGTGAAGGCACAGCAGATCGCGGAAGCTGAGATCGCCGGCGAGGCTGGTATCGTCCAAGCCAAGTATCAGGCGAAGGCTCAGACGATCATGTCGCAGGAACAGCAACAGGCGGCTGCCGGATCTCAGGGCACTGCCCCTGGAGAACCCAGCGAAGAGGTGGGGTCTCAGGCAACGCCACCTCCGGCTGGTGCTCAGCAGGGTCCGATGGGACAGCCTCAGCAGGATCCCATGCAGCAGATCGTTCAGCGCCTCCGGGCTCTGAGTCCGGAGGCCCAGCGTACCGTGCTAATGAGGATCGAGCAGAGCAACCCGGAGCTGGCGAACCAGCTTCGGGCGCAGTTCAAGGAGGGTGGTGGTGTCGATGCCTCGCCGAACTCGGCAGGCAAGCCGCTCCCAACCCAGCTACCCCCTCGTAGGGGAACCGAATCAGCGATGATCTAAAAAGGGGAGGCGTCTCAGATGTTGAGACGCCTCCCTTCACTTTCCACAGCCATCGACTCCGGACGCTACTCGTCGTCGTCGGAATCGATCAGCCACTCCTCCGTGCTTCCTGTGACCACTGCGACGTACGCAGACAGGAACGCCAGGAGGAAAAGTCTCATCCAACCTCCTTTCCGTCAGACGACACGGTACCCATCAGTCGGCCTCGTAGTCGCCGAGGAGATCGTCCTCGACCTCCGACTCGAAGTCCGCGAGCTCGCTGTCCTCCACCACGTCTTCCGGATCCACCATGCACCTCCTGAGCTAGGGTAAGAGTTTTCCCTACTCAATGATCTTATATCTGGGATCTTGTCGTCCTTGCACGCGATTGGTAGAGTGAATGAAGCTCATGTTGACCCCCTAGAGGACTGTGATCCTCGATGATCGGGGGTTGCGGAGGCAGCAAGTGGCGAGACTTGACCCGGCCGAGGGGTTCGAGATCCTCAAGAGTCATGTGAAGGACGCGATCTCCAGCTCGTTCCCACAGGAAGGAGCCAAGAACGTCCTCAAGCTCGAGAGCCTGGACATCCCCGACAAGCTGAGCGTCAGCAACGTCGGAGAGCAGAAGGCCGCCAAGATGAACGGGCGCACCTGGGGCGTTCCCGTTCACGCGACGCTGGTGCTCGAAGACAAGAAGACAGGCAAGGTCCTTGACCGAAGCAAGATCAAGATCGCCACGCTGCCCAAGGTGACCAACCGCTACTCCTACATCGTGGAGGGGTCGGAGTACCAGGTCGACAACCAGTGGCGGCTCAAGCCGGGCGTCTACACGAAGGTCCAGCAGAACGGTGAGCTGGATTCCTTCTTCAACATTCAGGGGCAGCCGCTGCATCTCGGCTTCGACCCGAAGGAGCGGTCCTTCGTGATGAAGCACGGAGGAGCGCAGCCCCCGCTGTACCCGATCATGCGGGCTCTTGGTCACAGCGACGGTGACCTCGAGAAGGCGTGGGGCAAGGACATCCTCAACGCCAACATGACCGACAGCCGGGGGAAGGTGCTGAAGGTCGACAAGCACGCCATCGCCTTCGCGAAGCGCCTGGTGCCAGAGGAGGAGATCACAACCCTCGAGAAGGCGTCGGAGGTCATCAAGCAGAAGTTCGCCGAGTCGCGTCTGCACCCTGACGTAACGAGCCGCACGCTGGGCAAGGCCATCGACAAGATCACACCAGAGGCGATGCTGCGCTCGTCTCAGCGCCTTCTCGGCGTGGCTCGTGGGACCGAGAAGCCTGACGTCCGGGACTCACTCATGTTCAAGGAGTTCCTCAGCACCGAGGACTTCATTGGGGAGCGGATCAAGCAGAGCAGCCCGGTCATCCAGCGTCGCATCGGGAACAACATCGACAGGCGGGACAAGATCCGTGACATCGTGGGCATGGATGTCTTCCAGCGACCCGTCAAGGAGTTCTTCTCCAAGGTGTCCCTGGCCTCGACCCCAGAGCAGACCAACCCCCTCAAGATGATCTCGGGTCAGCTTCGTACAACGATCGCTGGGGAGGGTGGCGTCAAGGACGCGAACAGGATCACAGAGGATGCGAAGCTGGTGGACCCAAGCCACTTCGGCGTTCTCGATCCACTGCACACACCGGAGAGCGTGAAGACCGGCGTGAACCTCCAGCTCGCCCTGGGGACCAGGAAGGTGGGGACTCGCGTAGAGATCCCGCTCATCCACGCCAGGACCGGGAAGGTGACCTACCTGGATCCTGGGAAGATCAACGACGCCATGGTGGCGCTTCCCGATTCGGTGAAACGGGTGAACGGGAAGTTCTCTCCGAAGGAAGGATCCACGGTCCTGGTGAGCGGTCCTGGAAACGAGCTGATGCGCGTTCCCATGAAGGATGTCGAGTACGTCGTGCCGCGCTCGAGCCAGATGTTCTCGATCGCCACGAACATGGTCCCCTTCATCTCCAGCGATTCGCCGAACCGAGCAACCATGGCCGGCAGGCACATGGAGCAGGCCATCCCGCTCGTGAACCCAGAGGCCCCGCTGGTGCAGTCTGTCCTCGGCAAGAAGAGCTTCGACGAGCTCGTTGGTTCCTACGCCTCCCATGCGGCGCCGGCGGACGGGACCGTCCTGCGTGTCGAGAAGGACGCCATCCACATCAAGGGCTCCGACAAGAAGACCCACATCGTCCACACCTACGATCACTACCCGACCAACGACAAGAAGGGGATGATCCACAGCAACTCACTCGTGAAGGCCGGCGACAAGGTCACGAAGGGTCAGGTCGTAGCCGACACCAACTTCACCAAGAACGGCGTCTACGCCCCAGGCAAGAACCTCCAGGTCGCCTACATGCCGTGGCGGGGGTACAACTTCGAGGACGGCGTGGTGATCAGTGAGACTGCTGCGCAGAAGCTCACGAGCGAGCACCTCCACAAGAAGGGCCTGTCCACGAAGGAGGCGCAGCTTCTGGGGACGAAGAAGTACCAGGCGTACTACCAGGACCGTCTCAACAAGGAGCAGGCCGCCAAGCTGGATCCTGACGGAGTGGTCAAGCCTGGGATGAGGGTGAAGCCAGGAGACACGCTGATCGCAGCTCTGGCGGAGCAGCAGCTCACCACCGAGGAGCAGAAGCTGAAGCTCTTGCACAAGAGCTTGGTGAGGCCGTTCAAGGACAAGGCAATCACATGGGACGAGGACGTGGAGGGGGAGGTCATCGAGGTCAACAAGAGGGGGACCAGGGTCGACGTCCACGTCAAGACGGCGGAGCCGATGGACGTGGGGGACAAGCTGGTGGGTCGTCACGGAAACAAAGGAATCGTGACGATGATCCTACCAGACCACGAGATGCCGAAGACGAAGGACGGGAAACCGATCGAGGTGATCATGAACCCCATCGGGACCCCCGGCCGTATGAACATTGGACAGGTCCTCGAGACGGCTGCCGCAAAGATCGCGCAGAAGACTGGTCAGCCCTTCAAGGTCACCAACTTCGAGGTGGAGAACAACCTCGAGTTCGTCGAGAACGAGCTCAAGAAGCACGGGCTGACCGACAAGGAATCGATCATCGATCCGAAGACGGGCAGGGAGATCCCGAACATCCAGGTTGGCCCGCAGTACATCCTGAAGATGGAACACCAGGTCGGGAAGAAGATGGCTGCCCGATCACGGGATTCTTACGACCGCAACCTGGTGCCGAAGGGTGGCGGTCCACACGGAGCTCAGGCCCTCGGCTCGCTCGGCATCTACTCCATGCTGGCCCACGGTGCCAAGGCCAACATCCGGGAGATGCAGACCTACAAGAGCGACAAGTCGCAGGGTGGTGACAACGACGAGCTCTGGAGTGCGCTCCAGGCTGGTGAGATGCTGCCCCCGCCCAGGACCACCTTCGCCTACAACAAGTTCAACTCCTACCTGAAGGCGCTCGGAGTGAACACTGAGAAGGACGGCAACAGCCTGAACCTCGTGCCGCTCACGGACAAGGACGTCCTCTCGATGTCCAACGGCGAGCTCAAGGACGCGGGCCGCGTCGTGAAGATGAGGACGCTCCAGCCGGAGAAGAACGGCCTCTTCGATCCGAAGATCACAGGCGGGCATGACGGGACCAACTGGTCCCACATCAAGCTCACCTCACCCATGCCGAACCCCCTGTTCGAGAAAGCCATCATGAGCGTGGCTGGGATCCGTGGTCCGCAGTTCGACAAGATCATAGGTGGCACGGCGGGTGTGACGAAGGACGGCGCCATCGTCGAGCAGACGGGTGTGAAGGGGGCGACCTACGGACCCGCAGCGATCGATCACTTGCTGGCGAAGGTGGACATCAAGAAGGACCTCGCGGTGGAGGAGGCACGGATCCAAGGGCTCAAGGGCCAGCTTCAGAACGAGTCGAGGCGCAAGATCAAGTACCTCCGTGCGTTGGACAAGCTGGGCATGAAGCCGACTGACGCCTACATGATGAAGCACGTTCCGATCCTGCCTCCGAACATGCGGCCCATCGCCGTGCTCGATGACGGGAGCCTCCAGACCGATGACCTGAACGAGATCTACAAGCAGCTCGCGATCGTCAACAAGAAGCACGGCGAGTTTCCGGCCAACGCGCCGCAGTCGCTCAAGGCCCCGCTCCAGGAGGACATCTACGATCACCTGAAGTCCCTCACTGGGCTCGGTGGCACCCTCAACAGGAAGCACCCTGGCATCCTCGACGTCCTCTCAGGACGTGAGGGACCGAAGACCAGCTTCGCACAGGACGTTCTGATCAAGCGCAAGCAGGACCTCACCATGAGGTCCACCATCGTCCCGGAGCCGTCCCTCTCGCTGGACGAGGCGGAGATCCCGAGGAAGGCTGCGAAGGAGATGTACAAGCCCTTCCTGGTCCGGGAGCTGCGCCGCACAGCCGGAGTCACCCCGCTTGCCGCCAAGAAGATGATCGACGAGGACGACCCGCTCGCGAACAAGGCGCTGGATCGTGTGGTTCAGGAGCGCCCTGTGCTGCTGAAGCGCGACCCGGTCCTCCACAAGTACGGCATCCAGGCGTTCAAGCCACGGCTCGTCGAGGGGAAGGCCATCAAGATCCACCCCCTCGTGTGCTCCGGCTTCAACGCCGACTTCGATGGCGACACCATGAGCGCCTACGTTCCGATCACGGCGGAGGCCGTGAAGGAGGCGGAGCAGATGTTCCCCTCGCGGAACCTCTTCTCCCCGGCCACTGGATCCGTCATGTACACCCCCGGCCACGAAGCGCAGGTCGGCCTGTTCATGATGGCCGACGCTGGGAAGTGGACTGGTCAGCGGTTCAAGAGTCAGGCCGAGCTCGAGAGCGCGGTGAGAGCCGGGAAGGCGACTCAGAACGACGTGGTCATGGTGGGGAACGTCAAGACCACGCTCGGGAGATTGCAGATCAACAGCCACCTCCCAAAGGATCTCCAGGGAGGGAAACTCCTCACCGATCTGAACTACAGGTTCACGAAGAAGGAACAGGAGAAGCTCTTCAACGGCATGGTCAAGGTCGACCGCGCCGCGTATCCGTCTTCGATCAACAAGCTGAAGGACCTCGGGAACGAGGCAGCCACGATGGGCAGCTTCAGCTTCGGCCTCGGAGACTTCAAGGTCCACAAGGACATCCGTGATCCAATCCTGCGAAGCGCGGAGGCAAAGGCGGCCAAGCTGGACCTGTCCAAGAAGGATCAGCTCAACAAGTTCATCGACATCTACGAGGGCGCGACCAACGAGATCGATGAGAAGCTGAAGCAGCGCATCGCCGACCCCAAGTTCCAGACCAACCTCGTCAAGCTCGAGGTGGCAGCTGGGATCAAGGGAAGGGGTCTGCGGCAGCTCACGGCAGCCCCAGTTCTCTTCGTAGACGGCAAGGGCGAGGTGGTCACCAGCCCCGTGAAGAAGTCCTACGCAGAGGGCCTCTCGTCAGGGGACTACTGGGCGGCGACCAGCGGCGGCAGGAAGGGTGCGATCCAGAAGGTCCAGTCGGTCAGTGAGCCGGGCTACCTGACGAAGCAGATGGCCAACAGCACCCTCGACATGCTCGTGGCCGCCAACGACTGCGGCACCAGCCGAGGCGTGAACCTGCACGTGGACGAGCCTGATGTGATCGGCAGGTACACCGTCGCGGACCTGAAGCTCCAGAAGGGAATCATCCCGGCGAACACCCTCGTCACGCCGGAGATCCTGAGCCGTATCAAGAACGCCAAGATCGACAAGGTCGTGGTCCGATCTCCGATGCGCTGTGTCCACGGTAAGGGTGTCTGTGCGAAGTGCATGGGGCTCAACGAGAACGGGAAGCTCAACGATCTGGGAACCAACGTGGGCATCCTGGCCACCCAGTCCATCGGCGAGCGCGGCACGCAGCTTGCCATGAAGGCGTTCCACTCAGGCGGCGTCTACGAGGGCAGGGAAGCAGCCACGAAGTCCATTGCAGCGGGTGGCCTCGACCGAGCCGGCAACATCCTGAACCTCCCGCAGAAGCTCAAGGGATCAGCGATCCTCTCGACCACTGTCGGTCGGGTGAACAAGATCGAGAAGGATCCCGCCGGCGGTGTTCGAGTCTCCATCGGGGACAAGGAGCACTACGTCCCCGCCGACCGAGCGATGCTCGACAAGGTTCGCGTGGGGTACCAGGTCAAGAAGGGCGATCCGATTACCAACGGCCCCGTCAACCCACACGAGCTGCTCCCGCTCACCAACATGAGCAAGGTGCAGGGTCACCTGGCGGGGGAACTCCATTCCATCTACGGGCAGTACGGCATCAAGCGGAGGCACTCCGAGCTCATGGTGCGGGCGCTCTCGAACGTGACCAAGGTCGAGAACCCCGGCGGCAACCCAGACCTCCTGCCCGGAGACTTCACGAGCACGAGTCAGGTCTACGAGTGGAACAAGCAGAACCCGAAGACCAAGCCCGTGGTTCACACCCCAGTTCTGCGCGGTGTGAAGACGATCCCCCTCGACATCCAAGAGGACTGGATGGCTCGATTGAACCACGAGCACTTGAAGAGTACGCTTGTGGAGGCGGCACAGCAGGGATGGCAAAGCAACCTCCACGGCATGCACCCGATCCCGCCCCTCATGCATGGGGCCGAGTTCGGAAAGGGTACCAAGGACAAGCCCTGGGCCTACTGAGGTAAGATCATGATGAGCGAGATCGACGAGGTCAGGTACGGTGCCTTCTTTGACGAGCTGGGTCAGATCGAGAAGGCGGGCATCCTCACGAAGTTCGCGGCTGGGCCTGGGTTCTTCGGCCAGCTCTGGCGGGGCGGAAAGCAGCTGCTCACCCAACCGACCCACGCCATCAAGGGGATTCAGAAGGCATACGGTCGGGGCTCGCTGCTCCAGGAAGCTACTGGAGGGGGCAGGCTTCGGCAGTTCGGCGGTGGCCTCAAGGAGGTGTGGAAGACACCGCAGGGCAAGGCCGCCATCGTCGGAGGTCTCGGAGTCGCCGGCGGTCTGACTGGGGCCGGGTACATGGCCGGCAGAGGCGGCGGTGGCCAGCAGAGCCAGAACGTCTACGTGAGGTAGCGCGTGGCGCGATCACATCGCAACTCGATGGTCCAGCGGGGCGTGAACCCCGTACTGATCGAAGATGGCCGGATCATCAACGTCGACATGGCCCACTGGACCGTCGACGTCAGAACCATGCACTCGCAACGGCAGCTCCTCGACATGCAGGTCGGAGCGCCCTACCTGCACTTCACGGCAGGCGAGGGCATCTACGCGATGCCCGAGGTTGGCGCCAAGGTCAAGACGTGCAGCCCCAGCGACGGATCACCGTTCATCCTCTGCTTCATCACAGCCTTCGAGCGCGAGGGACAGCCTGCGTCCGACGAGGGACAGACCACGACACGTCCCACGACGGAGACCTCGAGCGAGGAGGGCGACGCCCCGTCCGAGGTGACGTTCCGTGCTGGCCGCCCGAAGCTCCAGCAGGGCGACATCATGATGCGCTGCCGAGACGGGAACCAGATCTGGCTCCATCGTGGCGGCGTCGTCGAGATCGGAGCTACCTGGATCGCCAAGCGTTACTACATCCCGCTCCTCAACACGGTCCGGGACATCGCCGAGAATTGGGAGGCGCTGACCATCGCTGGAGACATGATGTGGCACGTCGAGCGCGCCGACTCGAGTCAGTCCAGCGAGTCACGTCAGGACGAGGCGACCTTCACCCTCATGGCGAAGAACTTCGCCCAGGATCAGTACGCCACCATCCTCGTCCGCGCTGGTCACGTCGATGACACAGGGCGGTTCAGAATGATCGTGGCCCCCAACCTCATCGACACCAGGACCGGGGAGGTTCGCGGTGAGGCGGTCTACACGATGGACATCGATGAGGAGGGCAACGTCGACATCACCGTGAAGAAGGATGTCACGATCACCATCGAGGGCGAGCTGTCCCAGACCGTCAACGGAGACGCCGACTACGTTTACGGGTCGAATCGGACGATAAGCGTGGCTGGCAACTCCGAGGAGACCGTCACCGGCAGCCACAGGTTCGAGGCAGCCAGCAGCGAGGAGAGGGTCGACGGAACCAAGACGATCGCGTCTCCGTCGATCAAGCTGGGCAGCTCGGGTGCTCCGTACAAGGTTCTCCTTGGGACCCCGGCGGCGCTCGCGTTCTTCGCTGGCCACAAGCACACCGTGATCGGCAGCGAGACTTCCATCCCGGTGACTCCGGTGTTTCCCAATCAGGTCTCTGCTCGAAAGGTGTTTGGTGAGTGATCGTGTCGCTGAGTGCTACCAGATTGGAGCAGCGCATCATCAGCATCTTCCGGGTGACCGCCCGTTCGCTGTATCCTGATGTAGTGAAGAGCGTGTCCGTCCGCCAGGTCCCGAAGAGCGACGGGACCGTCGATGTGGAGCTGACGGAACACCGAGGTCCGCTCGAGGTGGATGAGAGGTACATGATTCCACTGGCTAGGGCGATTGCTCAGGCCGTGGTAGAAGAGATCAAGTCAGGGGCCGAGGTGGAGGACACCGTGGCACTCCAGACCTGGAGGATCAAATGAGCGACGTTCCGCTGTTCTTCGAGGTGAAGACGCCGACCATCGAGAAGACTGCCTTCGAGGCCAAGCTCTCCGAGAACGCCGACACCTGGCCGAGGGAGGTGCTCGACGAGCTGCTGAAGCAGCATCCCTACATGGGCATCTACGACGTCAGCCCGATCATGACCGAGGTGAACGGCGATCGGGGGATCGGCATCGGCTTCTTCCAGGTGAGCAACACCTCTGCCACCGCCGCCCTCGGTCCGGGCGGTGAGGCGCTGCGTGCCATGCAGGGCGTCAAGACCGTCCGCATCCCGATCATCATCAAGGACACCAAGCTGTCCCCCCTCGACGTGATGATGCAGTCGGACGGCAAGGCGTTTCCGCTCAACGAGCGGAGGATGCGTGAGGCCCTGCATCGCCCGCAGCTCTTCGACGCGGTGAAGAAGTCCCCCGGCGATCAGTCGCTGGTGGAGAGCCTCTACCCACCGACCGCCCGTCAGCGCGGCATCCAGGCTGGTCAGGTCGTGGATGCTCCGCAGATGAAGATCGGCTCGGCCAAGTCGGAGCTGCTCCTTCAGGCCATCGCCCCCTCGGTGCTTCAGGGCGACCTCGACAAGGTGGCCTCCGCGCTGGAGAGCGACGAGGACCTCACGAGGGCGCTGGTCCACAACCCCTACACCAGGGAGGCCCTTCGGTTCATCGGCACCCTCGAGGCCACGACCGCAGAGGACGTCGCCAAGGTGGCATCCAAGATCTCCAGGCCCGACATCATCCAGGTCAGCCGGGACGGCGAGGTCTACCACCTGAAGATGGCGAACAGCCAGGACTTCAGCCCGGAGGTCGTCGAGGCGGATCGTCCCACCATGGTGGACCTCGCCGGCGAGGACCTCGTGCGGAAGGCGGACAAGGACGGCGCCGTCACCGTCAGCACCGACCCCGTCGTCCGGGACACGCTGGAGGACGAGGTGGCCGAGGTGGTGACCCGCTTCGGCGAGTACCGCGTCAAGACCTCGGACGGCAAGGAGCTCATGGGCTGGGTCTTCCCGACTGTGCTGGACTTCGATGGGACCGCGCTCCCCATGCAGCTCTTCACGAACGGGAGCAACTCCGCCGTTCAGCCGCAGATCGCAGGCAGCCTGGTCGGCAAGAGCTCGAACATCATCCGGGGCAAGCCCGAGGGCTACGGCTTCTTCTACCGGGTCACGGCGAGCGGCAGCGTCCTCGCCTTCCTGCCGGTGGAGGTCAAGTCGAAGTTCGCGGAGTCGGGTGGCGAGGGCTACCTGGTCCGGACCATGATGGGTGGGGCCGCGCGAATCATGTTCGCGCCCGGAAGCCGGGAGATCATCAAGACCGGACCCGAGGAGTTCACGCTGCCTGCCGACGTGCGGTGGGCTCCGCTCGGCGATGCGGTCCCGCTCATGGAGGATCCAGGCCAGTTCGCCAAGGTGGCCTACCTGAAGGACATCCACAACGTGGTCAAGATCGTCTCGGACAGGTCCACCTGGTCCTTCAAGAGCGGCCCCGGTCTCAACAAGGTGGCCTACCAGTGGCGCGAGGGACTGAGCGGCGAGAACGCCATGTTCATGGCCTGCACCTTCGGCATGGATCCGGGGACGGCCGCCAGGGCGCTCGTGAAGGCGGCCAAGGCCGGCTACTCCGAGGTGAAGGGCTGCCGCGAGATCCACATCCACCAGGAGAAGCTGGCCTCCGCTCGGCAGGAAGCAGCGCAGCTGATGCGCGAGGTGCCGAAGAAGCACCTGCTCCTCAAGGAGGCGGCCGGGCTCGACGACATGACCACCGTGGATCACATCCTCTCCCTGGGCTTCCTCAACCCAGAGAACCTCCGCACCTTCGTCAACTACCTCCCCGACCTGGACGAGACGGTGAGCAAGCTCGCCGAGCTGCTCGTGGCGGCGAGGACGGGCATGAAGGACGTGCCGGAGGACAGCATCAAGAGCGCGATGGAGCGCCTGGATGAGGTGATCATCGGTCTGAAGGAGCTGCTGCATCGGGAGTCCATCAGCAAGACCAGTGCGGCCAGGCGTGACGCCTTGACCGAGAAGCTCCTCGGTATGGCCGGGGGATGATGCGTGATCTCCCACCCAGCCATCTTCTGGGCCAAGTTCTACCTCTCTCGTAGATCGCACACATACGACGGGGTGGCCCAGCTTCTCTCCGTCATCGGGCTGGCAGGGCTCAACACCCCCGAGCTCGAGCAGATCGACAAGGCGATGAACTACCCGACGCCGTTCACGCCGAAGAACCTTCGGGATCGCCCAAGCCAGACCTTCTTGAGGTACGAGCGGATCTATGATGCCTGGCATCAGGGTGAGGACATGCGCAAGGCGTTGGCCGTCCTGAACACGGCCAAGCTGCGAGATCTGGTGGAGACCTACATCCTGTCACCGATCAAGCCGGAGCAGGCTGTTAGGAAGATCAATCGACTGTTCCCCGAAGCCAACCTCACGGTGAGGGCCTACGACCTCTTCCAGCACTTCTTCTGGAATCGTGAGGGGATGGGCGGCTCGGAGTGGGGCAAGTTCGTAGGTGATCGTGATGCGTCGAACAAGGAATGGCTTCAGCTTGCGGTAGATGTGCGGGGGCCTGGTGGAGTCCAGGCCCTCTTGTGGAAGACGAACACGGGACCCCTGAAAGGCATCGAGGCGAACAAGGCGTTCACGGACGTCCGCAACATCGCGTACATGTGCATCCAACAGATCGGGATGCAGACCCCGTCCAAGTACCACTCGGAGATGATGCTCAACTACGCCAGGGCGATGAAGCTGGCACAGGAAGGGATCGACGCGAGCTCCGATGCGGTGCGGGATGTGGTGCAGGCATTCGGCTCCTTCAAGATGCGACACGCCGAGTTGACCACACCGTCGGTGCAGCAGTTGACGGGCGGCAACTTCTCCGAGGCCGAGGGAGGTTCCGATACGGAAGGAGTGCTGGACTATGGGGATGTTTGACCAGAGGGGGAACCCCACTGATCTCGTCAAGGAGCACGGTGGTGAAGCTCGTGAGATGTTCCAGAAGAACTACTTCGGCCAGGGTGCCCCGAACATCCGGCCTGTGGACATGAAGCACGTCGAGCTCCCGAACTTCATCGCCGAGTTCGTCGTGAAGGGTGAGGATCTGATCCTCCACTTCTACAAGAACGACGACAAGGGCTGGCCGTCGGACTTCAGGAGCCGGATGTGGAACGCGCTCATGGAGACCTTCAAGCTCCAGGACCACCAGGACCGCATCGTGATCGAGTGGATCCCGGAGCTGTTCAGCTGGTGCGTCACCGTCAAGAAGATGGCGATCGTCTCGGCTCCGCCCGATGACGTTGTCCTCACCGCCCTCCAGCGCGTAGGATAGATCCGATGGGAGAGACGTCACCTACGACAGATGCACGGGCGTTCGCGCAGGCGAACGACGAGATCACCCGTCAGCAGCGGCGGTCTCGTCAACCACAGGAGAAGCAGTCCCAGATCGGAGGCTCGCCGTTCTCGGCTGTGAGCGGGAACACGCCTACCGTACAGGCGACTCCTCCATCGAACGCACCCTCGGTCCCCAACGCCTCCGCGACCGTCACGAAGGTGGGGCAGGTGATGTTCTCCGCGTTTGCTGATGAGCTCAAGCAGATCATCAGGAGGTAGATCATGCCAGCGTGGATCCACGACCGTGCGATGTCGATGAAGAAGAGCATGGAGAAGACCTACGGCCCCGAGAAGGCCAAGCAGGTCGCCTTCGCCGTCGCCACGCAGCAGGCGCACAAGGTGGGCAAGAGTCCCAAGACGCACGTCTCCAAGGAGACGGGGGAGCGAGAACGATTCGGCACCCCTGAAGGTCGGGCAGAGGCCAAGGCCAAGTTCGACAAGCCCAAGAGCGAGTACAAGAAGACTGCCTCTGCGATCATGTTCGACGGCTTCGCCGATGAGCTGTCGAAGATTGCGGCTGCGAAGTGGCGAGAGGTTCTGAGAGCTGGCGGTGAGGCAGCCCAGAGGCTCAGGAGGGCGGGGGCTGTCTCCTCCAAATCCAGAGTTGTTCACGGTGCCTTGTTCGACGATGCCGCTGCCATCAACCCGCAGCTTCACATGCCGGGGGCTGTCCCGTCCAAGGTTCCGGGCATGATGTCCCTGTTGCAGAAGCTGCCTGCCGCTGAGCGCGCGAGGGGTGTGCGGATGATGCGGTCGATGGCGACCAGTTCTCCGACAGCGTCCCACTCTCTACCCTGGCCCAGCGGCACGCCGGCTCAACTTGCCCAGAGCATGGTCCCTGAGTCGAGTGTCGTTGCTCGGCGTGTGGTGAATGTCGGCGGCTGATCAGAAAGGTACTTGAAATGCCAACCGAACAGACGATCCTGTTTCTCGGATTCTCCGACGAGCTCGAGAAGATCGCTCGTGCCAAGTGGCGCATCATCGCTGAGAAGGGCGGCAAGCTCCTGAAGAAGTTGGAGCAGGCTGGACTGAAAATGGAGGAGACACCTCTCGGCAAGTCGATGTCCATGCCGCAGGCTCGCGGCGAGGTCTTCAATCCAGTGACTCGCCGTTCCGTGAAGCAAATTCGGAATAATCAGATGGCCACCATGCGAGGTGGAGAGATCCGCGTGGGTAACTACGCGCTCCCGAAAGGTCCTACGCTGACCCCAATGGGGGAGGAGCCCGTGGGATACTACGGCAAGTTGCAGAAGAAGCTGCGCGGCACCCCGGCGGAGAAAAGCTCAACGCGCGCTCACATCAGTCGGCTCAGAAAGGAGTTCAAGGCGCGACCGCAGGAGGCGTTCGTGGCGAACGAATTGCCCTACGGACCAGAAGGGGCCTCGAGGACTCGGGAGGTTGCCCGTTCAGTTCTGGGAGCGCACAAGGACTTCCTGCGCGGGCAGACGGATGTCCGGATCCCAGCAGCGTTGCAGAAGAAGCTCAACATCAAGGCGCCCACCGAGAAGGAGGTCCCGCAGACCGCCCTCGCGAGAGCTCTCAGCATCAAGAACGAGACCGACGCCAGCCGGGTCGCGAAGGAGATGAAGTCAGCGCGGGAGGAGTTCAAGGCTCAGGGGAGGCCCGCGCCCGGATCCGCGCCGAAGCCCAAGGCCATGCCGCCTGCCGTTCCGGAGCTCAGCAAGAAGGATCGGGCGGCGGTCGATCGCGTCAAGAAGATGAACGACGAGGAGCAGGCGAGGGCGTCTCTCGCTCGTGCCAAGAAGGTGTTGAAGGAGGAGAAGACGAAGAGTTCGCCTCCTGCCCCCAAGCTGAAGGCGCCAAAAGAGCGCGGCGCATCCAAGGAGCGGTACGAGGATCTGAAGCGGGAGATGCGAGACGAGAAGGGGAAGGCGACTCCCTACCTGATCGCTGGTGGTCTCGCTGCGGGTGCTACGGGCGGCGCCTACCTGCTTCACAGGCGTCGGCAGAAGCAACGGGAGCTGGATCAGAATAGGTAGCTAAGAGAACGCCGCAGAGGTGCGGCGAGAGCTACTTGGGGGGAGCCTCCAAGTAGATTCTGATCTCACCATGTCCGTCGGGCATGATGTGCCAGTCGCAGAAGTCCCGCTTCCCCCTCTTCTTGGTCTGCACCAATCCAGGGTACGCTCCTTCTGCGGCGGTCTCGATCAGCTTCATCAGGGCGGGGCCTTCCTCATAGGGAAGTCGTCGGTTGCGGGGGTTGTCTTCCTCGGTGGGAAACATCATGCGGTAGCACACCTGGAGTACACGGCCATGTACTTGTACATCCGCGATCTCTCGGTGAGCATTCCACAACCCTCCAGGCACAAGCTGGAACTGATCCTGATACAGCATGTTGATCTGTTTCACGAGGACATCCATCCAGTGGAAGTCCCCCTCCACGGCTTCGAGTGTCACGGCGAACCTCCCGTTGGGGCAGTACTTGCACCACTCACGGTACCTCTCGGGGGTCTTCTTGGTCCACACACAGGAGGTTCTCTGAACCATCTGGATGTGGCCGGAGCGGATGCGCTCCTTGGGTTCGCTGACGCTCTTCGGCGGGCGGCCGGTATCTCGAGGACAGGCGACCCACAGCCCCTTCTGATCCAGGAACCACTGACTGAGACCGGAGGACGCCTTCCTCTTGGGCTTCTTCTCTTCGACCCCCGAAGACTCGGGATCAGTCGTCCCAGATGTCTCCTCCTTCGTCATCGTCCTCCTCGCTGTCCTCGTCCTTGTCGGAGAGCCAGAACCGCTCGAGCAGCGTTCGGGCGCGATCGTCCGACACCAGAGCGATCGCCTTCTCGGGGTGCTCCCCGTCCCGCAGGTCGATGCCGTCCTGCCAGCCGGGCTTGCCCTCGAAGCCGGACAGCTTGATGGTGTCGTTGGCTGCCCTCTTCAGGAGCGCGATGGGAAGACCAGTTGGCCCTCTCCGGACCGGGGCCATCTTGTAGTTCCCAGGAAGCTCCTCGATGAGCGTGCGCTGCTCCTTGGTCGTGTCGCACCCGTCCGCCACTCCCTTGAGCGGGGTGTGGCTCTTCTTGCCGCTCGGGTCGCCGGCGAAGAAGCACGGCTCCCACTCGGACCACTCTCGCCCGTTGGGCGGCAGCAGACCGAACATGGCCAGGTCGCGCCTCGTGTTGAGGATCATACCGTAGCCGACGGTCTCCACCACGATCTCCTTCTGCGAGCGAGTCCTGATCTTCACCTTCGGCCCCTTGAGGAGGCCGTTGTAGACCATGAGGAGGTCGAGCCGCAGCTTGACCTTGACGCCCTCGACGATCTTCATCCAGGACACACCTTGGGTCTTGATCATCTCCTTGAACATGTTGTCCGCCATGGCCACGTGCGTCATGCGGGTCATGGCCAGCTTGGATCCCAGGGCACCACCCTCGGTCCTGGCCCGCTTGAGGATCTCGTGGAGACGCTTCCCGCCGTACATCCGCAGCATGCGATGCGCCTCCTTGTCGGAGAAGCCCATGTCGACCGCTTTCGCGATCAGCTTCTCCTCCTTCTTGTCCTCCTTCTTGGGGGCGACCGATCCCTCTTCCACCGATGCCATCTTGCACCTCCTCCCTAACTAGGGAAACAGATCACTGCCACATGAACCTTATAGCGGTTGGCTTGATCGATTTGTGGTGGTACTTTCAGAGGCAGATGCAAGCCGAACCTGTCAGTGACTACAGGGACTTCTACGTTGACGCCAAGCGAGCCGTAGATGCGGGAGTCTTCGATCAGAGCGTCGAGGATGGCATCGATGACTGGATGGCAAGGCTCAACGAGGAGGACGAGGAGATCGAGGCGATCCTTGCTGAAGAGGATGTGACGGACGGGACGTTCAAGCGCCCGCAGATGGAGATCCTCCCCTCCGAGTTCACCGAGTTCGCGATCAGAATTCCGGTGGCTGGAGACCTCGAGCCCTTCAGCTTCGCGACCAGGCGCTACCTCAAGCCGGTCTACGACACGCCGGCGAGGAGGACGCTGCTCAAGTGCGCCCGGCAGACCGAGAAGAGCACATCGCTGGGCAACAAGAGCTTGGCGTACTGCGGGATCAACTACGGCTTCAAGGTCCTCTACGTCAGCGCCACGGCGACTCAGGCCCAGGTCTTCAGCGTCGACCGCATCAAGGAGCCGCTCGACATCTCCCCCGAGATGCGGTTCCTCATCGACACCCGGCTCAACCAGAACGTCCTCTTCAAGCAGTTCAAGAACCGCTCGCAGATCAGAATCAGGTACGCCTTCCTGAACGCCGACCGGACGCGCGGCATCCCGGCGGACATGATCCTGATCGATGAGTTCCAGGACATCCTCTTCGCCAACGTCCCAGTCATCGAGCAGTGCGCCTCCCACTCCTACTGGAAGCTCTACTGCTACTCGGGCACGCCCAAGAGCTTGGACAACTCGATCGAGGTCTACTGGTCGAACTACTCCACCCAGAACGAGTGGATGGTCCCATGCGAGAGGCACGGTCACCCCGGCAAGCCGCACTCCTGGTTCTGGAACAACCTCGGCATCAAGAACATCGGGAAGAAGGGATTGATCTGCGCCAAGTGTGGACAGTCCATCGATCCAACGCATCCCAGCGCGAGCTGGGCCTCACGACAACCAGTCACCGAGGACAACGCCCACCGTGTCACCTTCGAGGGCTACCGCATCTCCCAGCTGATGGTCCCGTGGATCAGCTGGCAAGACGACGTCATCATGGCGCTCGAGCGGTACGGCACCGCCAAGTTCTACAACGAGGTGCTCGGCCTCTCCTACGACTCCGGTGTTCGCCCGCTCACCAGGACCCAGGTTCAGTCCTGTTGCCAGAACAGGATCAGGTTCGGTGATGTGATCGAGAACGCGCAGAAGTGCCACGGAGGTGTCTTCGTCGGCATCGACTGGGGCACTGGAGAGCAGGCGTCCTACACCGTCGTCGCCCTCGGCGGGTACATGGGCAACGAGTTCCAGATCTTCTACGTTCACAGGTTCACGGGTGAGGACCTCGAGCCGCAGCGGCAGCTTCAGATGATCGCGAAACTCCTGGTCGCCGTGAACTTCAAGATCATCGGAGCAGACTACGGCGGCGGCTTCGACAGGAACGACTTCCTCCAGAGGAACTTCGGAACCCTGCGCCTGGCCAAGTACCAGTACGCTGGATCTCCCAAGGCGAAGGTGAAGTGGCAGCCCAAGCTCGGCCGCTTCATCCTCCACCGCACCGAGATCATGAGCGACATCTTCAACGCGCTCAAGTACAAGAAGATCTACCTCCCCAACTGGGAGGAGTTCGCAACCCCGCACGGGGACGACATGCTCAACATCTTCAGCGAGTACAACGATCAGCTCAACATGATCCAGTACAAGCTGAGTCCTGGGAAGAGCGACGACACCTTCCACGCCGTCCTCTATTGCTTCCTGGTCTCCATGCTCATGAAGCCCAGGCCCGACATCATCATCCCGCTTCACGCCGGACACGTGGACTTCAACCGGCGCTGAGAAAAACGACATGGCCTGAAGATTTTCTGTTGACAGGTCAGGTAGGCGGACCTATAACAGACACTGCCTCGCGAGATCGAGGAGGCTCCGAAAGGATCCGAATCGCTCTCCGAACCGGGGAGGCCCCCGGAACTGCTGGAGGAGGATCATCCCCAACGATCCCAGCAGTCGGCCCTGGAGCGGAAGGGAAACCTTCCAGGGATGGTCGGCTCCAGGGAAGCTCGAGATGGGGCAGCGTGCGGGTAACACCGTTTCGTGCGTCCCATCGAAGAGTGCGGTGACGGATCGGATGTCCGGGCTGGACTCGAAAGAGGAAGGCGGCTCTGATCAGGGGAGGCGGCGTCGAGCTCGAACCCGTAGGCGCCAGGCCGGTGGGTAACACCATCGGTGGGGAAACCCGGATCGAGACGCGATGCGACGAAGGCCCGGTGGCGAAAGCTGTCGGGCCTTTCGTCTATCTGGACCATGACCATGTAAGAAGATCACCCAAGGGGTGACCATCCCGACCGGCGGCGGGGTTGGTAGGTGCCGGTTGCGGCTAGCGGCGGGCGCTCTCGCGGTCGCCCTTGCGGTCGCCCTTGCGGGGCTTCTCGTCGTCCTCGTCCTCGTCGTCCTTCTTGGACTTGGACTTCTTCTTGCGCTCGGGGGTTCCGGCGATCTCCTCGCGGATCGCCTGGACCAGCTCTCGCGCGTCGAGCTGTCCGGCGTCCTTGATGGCGTCGCCGACTTCCTCGAGCGCCTCGCCGAACTCCTCGACGAGCTCCTCGGCGCCGTTCGCGATCGCGCACTCGAGGTCGTGCGCGTCCTCGGCGGCGTCGGCGGCCCCGAGGATCGTCCCGGTGATGCCGCCGACGACGAGCGCGGTGGTCTGGTCGACGGCGAAGAGCTGGCTCGCGACGAACCCGCCGCCGACCCCCACGCCGCCTCCCTTGATCCCTCCCCGAATGACCTTCTCGGAGTGTCGCTTGACGCTGCCCCACCGGGTCGGCTTCTCGATCTGGATCCCGAGTCTCTTCTTCTTCCCCTTGGACATGTGCACCTCCTTGCTTGCAAGCAAATGTAGGGGTTTCCAGTACATTGATCTTATATACTGGGAGGTGCTGGGATTTTCACTTTTAGCTGATCTGAAGGTGTCCGGGACGGCCTGTGACCTTCAACTGCTTGGCGAGATGATCGAAAAGCTCGATGTCGGACGCAGCGAGCTTGGCGAGGAGCTTGCGGGAGGGTCCTAGTTGAGCAGCCTTCTCCACGAAGAGCACGGCGATGGTGGCGAGGTTCTTCCTGCCGAAGTGGAGGAGGTCTCGAAGGCGTTGGAGATCGAGGTTGGTCTGGAGATCCTTGTGCTGCCCAACGAAGCGGGTCATGTCCAGGCAGAGCCGGTAGAAGGTCTGCCAACTGTGATCCACGTTCATCATCTCGTTGAGCCTGTCGATCTCCACCTCAGTGATCTTCATGAAGACCTCGGCGTACTTCAGCATCTCGTCCACCGGCCACGCCTCTCGGCCCATCGACAGCATGGCGTTCTCGTGGAGGTTCTGGAGAGCTGCATCCTCCAGGTGTAGGAACCTGGAGGCAGACTGGCTGTTCACCTCCAGCAGCAGGTTGATCGCGTTCTCCAACCGCTGAACCTTCTGCTCCACGAAGAGGAGCCGCCTGATCAGCTCTCCCGGCTTCATCTCCCCGGCGATGTTCAGCCGGTGGATGTCGGCCAGGTCTTCCTGGCGGACGAAGATGTTGTCGCCCTCCGCCTTCCAGCGCATGAGGCCCTGGTCGAGGAGATCGTGGACTCGCTTCGAGCTGAACCCCAAGATCTTTGCTGCCTCGGACACCAGTAGGTACTTGACATCGCTTCCCATTAGATCTCTCGTGTGTTACGTTGATGTTAGCAGAGACACGGCCGGGCGTGTACGCGAAACAAGGAGACCGGCCATGACGAGGGATCGGCACATGATGGGAGCACAGGCAGCGCACTTCACGACGGCAGCAGGATCGCATCGTGAGGTACAGCCCGAGCGGCTCCAGATGCTCGGGAAGAGGGCCAGCGCCCTGTTCGTCGAGCAGGGGATCCCGCTGACCGATGCAGTGGTGCGTGTCCTCTCGGAGGAGAACGGGCTGAATCGCAACCACGTCCAGCGGGTGACGGAGTTCGCGAACAACTACGCCTTCGAGGACATGTTCAACAAGGAAGCCAGTGATCACAGGGTCATCGACTTCGGCGAGAGCGGACCGGCGGACACCGCCGCAGTCCTGAAGGAGCTCAACTCCGTGGGACGTGGTCAGATCAAGACGGCCGCCAGGCAGCCCGTTCCCAGTCGGCGCTTCGTCCCCGGTCAGGACAGCGCGCAGGAGAACCACGCCCTCACCAAGACCGCTGCGGCTGCGCCCTCGTACCCGTTCGTCGATCCGTATCGGGAGCTGGGTGATCTGCGCGATGACGTCGGCAGGGCGAAGGGCGAGATGCTCCAGAAGGTCGCAGACGCCGGTCTGGAGTACGACGCTGCGTGCAACCTGCTCTACGCCCTGACCAAGCAGGCCGTGCTCCATGGGACCTCGCCGGCGGACGTGACCGTGGCCTTCATGCAGCGGGCGCCCGACAAGGTCATGGTGAAGCTCGCGCTGAAGGAGATCGCGCAGCGCATGGATCACGACCAGATCCCTGCGGTGCCCATGGCGAAGCACGCCTCGGCGCGCGTGGTCAACCCGGACCACCCCCTCATGAAGGCGTTCGACGACTTCACGAAGACGGCGGTGGACTACTTCGGGAAGATCAAGGCGGCGGAGGATCTGACCGCGCAGTACACCCGAGTCGATCGGAAGCTGCGAGGGATGATCCAATGATCGAGAAGTCAGCACAGCTCATGAGCGCAGACCTCCTGGTCCGCATGGAGAAGCTCGCCGACGTCGCTGGTGCTGTCGGCAAGGGCATCTCCGGAACAGCCAAGGGGATCTGGGACGTAGTTGGCGCCGGGACTGGCGCAGCCGCGAAGGAGCTCGGGCGACACGGTCTCGCCGGCAAGGCGCTCGGGCTCGGCGTCCGCGCAGCTCCTCTGACAGGGGTTGTGGTGGGCGGCAACTACCTCGTGGGCGATCCAGCAGGGAAGCATCTCCGCAGGAAGATCGACGAGTTCCGCGCTCGTCGGGCCATGCAACAGGCTGTGTACGATCCACAGTCAGGGATGATGTACTGATGAGCGATCCAGTAACAGAGTTCCTCGAGCTCGAGAAGCGTGGCGGTGCACTGGGCCAATTCGGCGGTCAGCTCGCGCTGGCCACTGGGACCATCGCGGCTGGTGCCCTCGCGAATGAGGTCTATCGCGGGATCAAGAACGCGGTCGGACGTTCGCGGGGCTTCAGGCAGATGATGGAGTACAACCCGGAGCTGGCGAAGGAAGACCGCGCCAAGGTCCAGATGATCTTCAACACGCTTCACAACGTCAGCCCGGACCTGGCCAAGGATCCACTCGTCGCCAACTCCTGGGTCAAGCGGATGATGTACCAGGACGAGTACATCGACCCCAAGACGATGAGCGACCTGGCGACCGCGCAGCAGCGCATGGGGCAGTCGCGGGGGTACGGCCTGGACTTCGCCAACATCGCGATGGAGGGAGTCCGGGGTTCGGCCACGCCCGGAGGGATCAGCCCCTTCGCCCCTCACGGTAGGGGATAGCTGCTGAGTCATGATCGTCAAGCAGTGCCAGTTCTCCGGACGGGATGACCACGGGGTCTACGTTCACCTCGTACACCCCGGCTACAGCAACGACCAACTGATCAAGAACGCCGCCGCATCCCCACCCCAGCTCGAGCAGATCCAGAGGTTCCTCAAGAGCATGAGCCGCGCGGACGGGATGCTCTACACCTTGGTCAGCGCGCTCGGTGCCGGGGAGTTCTGGGGATCGAACTCCAACGCCGACTGGTTCGGTATGGACGCCCTGCTGCACGTCCCTCCCGACTGGGACATGATGCCAGCGGATCAGCAGAAGCTGATGGGGCAGAGGTGGCAGTGGGGCTACCCGACCTTCTACAACGCCTACGCCTACCAGCACCACGTCAACAAGGATCCGGCGAGAGCCTTCGGGACTGTCGAGTACGTCCTGTGGGACCCCCGCATGAAGAGGGTGCTGCTGATCGTAGGCATCAGCCGGCAGAAGGCGCAGCAGCTCGGAGCCCAGGGTGTAGTGGACCGGATCGAGAACGGTGAGTACCCGGACGTCAGCATGGGCTGCAAGGTGCCCTTCGACGTCTGCTCGATCTGTGGTGAGATGGACTTCATTCGTCCATTCCTCGGCAAGCCCAACGAGATCGTGAGGCTTCACAAGCAGCGTCCCATCCGAGGGATCAGCACCACCACCAACGAGTACTGCCAGCACCTCAAGTTCGAGCTGAACAAGATCTACCCGGATGGGCAGCGGGTGATGATGCTCAACATCCACCCCCGCTTCTTCGACATCAGCTTCGTCTTCATAGGGGCGGACAAGACGAGCAAGATGCTGGCGAAGCTGGCCGCAGGCCAGTGCCCGATCCGGTTGAACGCCCCAATCTGCAAACACGGCTGCACCCAGTGCAACCCTCAAGGAGTCGTTCCCTCGGCGCACGTCTACAACGTGTGGTCCAGGGAGAAGGTGGCCTCCGATCCAGTGGAGGAGATCCTCATGGGAACGCCAATCGAGAAGATGACCTACGAGGATCGCTTCGTGACGACGCTCGAAGCTCCAGCAGTGACGAAGACCGCCGCCATGAGCGATGAGCTGATCAAGGAAGCCTACGGCCTCGAGGAGTTCGAGGAGGATCCGGCGGAGACAGCTCGCATCTCGGACTACTTCCGACGCAAGGTTGGTGGCGGCAGGCTGGTCAAGAAGTCGGAGATCGCCAAGCGCGTCTCCTCCCACTTCGGGAAGCACGCCCCGGCCATCGAGCGCAGCGAGCCCGACATCCCGCACGAGGTCCAGGATGAGATGGCGGAGGATCTGCCTCACGCTCTGAGCTCAGCAGGTGGAATGGGCATCGTCGTGAAGCCCCGAGAGTTCCAGCGCATGATGCTGATCTCCTCGGGAAACGGCAGGCTGGCCGACGACCTGGACCATCGGGGAATGATGTTCCGTCCTGGGGCTCCGATGGACCGTAGCTTCGGGATCGCGGACAGCGTCGTACCGAGGATCCTGGCGGCGCTCATGCCGATGCTCCACCAGCGCAGCTCCTTCGGACCGGCGCTTCACAAGCGGATCACCATCGTCATCCAGAGCCCCGGTGAGGGGCACGGATGTGACATGGGTCACATGCGTCACATGGGTGGCGATCTCATGGATAAGATCAGCAGTGCGTACACCTCCTACCGGCGAGGGCTGATCTACAAGACGGCGAGCCTCATTCCGCAGGCTCTGCACGAGAAGCCGGAGATCCTGAACCATCTCTTTGGCGGAGATCTCATTCGATCCTTCGGAGGGGGTCTTGTCAAAGAGGGGGGCGATGTGATGGAATCGTTGATTGGAGGCATGCTTCCTGTGATCTATTTGAACCAAGCTCACTTCGGAGGGCCTGTGTCCAAATACGTCCAGGAGCATCTCGATCTCAGAGGGCTCACCAATGCAGGTGGGCTCGCAGCCTTTGGCGGGTTGGCGTAGGGCCTTGATGGGGCCGAAGAATCGTCCTCGCCTGTGGTTGAGGGAACTGGAACGAACACAACCAAGGGAGAATGATCAATGAACGAGTTCCTGAAGGACTACTACAACACCGCCAGCGGCGGCAACGACGACGCGGACGCCCTCGAGAAGATGGCGCAGCTCACCCTCCTCACCAAGGAGGCAGAGGAGGAGGGGATCGACCTCTCCGGGCTCTCGGACGACGAGGTCATGCAGCTCGCGGACGAGCTGTACGGCAACGAGGCGGAGACGGGCGGCGACGATCTCGAGAAGGAGGCGCAGGCCAAGTTCGAGGAGGCCGACTTCCTGGGTCGCGTCATGGCCCACTCGATGTGGCAGGAGCTGGACTCGATCCAGAAGGAGGCCGCCGGCGGCAAGGAGGGCCTCGCCCGCCGTGCCTGGGGCGCGACCATGGGCCGCCTCGGCGGCGCCGCCGAGGGCAAGGCGCGGGACGTCGCGTCCAACCTCATGCTGAAGACCAAGGAGGTCGAGGGCAAGAAGGTCCCGTCGGGCGTGGCTCGCGCCCTGATGCGGCTCGGCGGCAAGGGCGGCGAGGGCGTCTCGGACGTCAAGCGCATGAACAAGGCCCTCGCGCGGATCGGCGGGGCGGCGCGGGTCGGCTCGCAGGTCGGTGCGGGCGCTGCCGGCGCGGCGGCTCTCGGCGGAGCCGGCTACGGCGGCTACCGTGGCGTGAAGGCGCTGCGTGAGCGCGGCAAGGAGAAGGAGGGCTCGGCCCTCAACGCGCTGATCGAGCAGCGGGCGATCGAGCACCTGGCGGCGGCGGGCTACGTCGACCAGCAGGGCAACGTCTACGGCCCCGAGAAGACGGCGTCGGACAACGACTTCAACACCGTCGTCGACAGGGCCGCCCTCGAGCTCCTCGAGCAGAACGGCTACCCGGTGCAGTGGCGGTAGTTGGACAAGTCGGGAAATGGAGCTGACGATGCTACGCGCTATGGTGGATGAGATGAGGAAGATCGCAGCGGTCTCCTCTCCATCCATCACAGCGCCCCCGACCCCCGGTGGTGTGAACGGCAATCTCCACGCGGAGCCGCCGTCTCCCGTCTCTGTGGGCAAGATCACGGGCAAAGCACTCGGAGGCACCAACCTGATGAGGACCAACTACACCGCTGTGAATACAAGAGCGCAGGCACCAGACATCACTCTGACCTCTGAGCAGAAGTCGCTTACGCCGCCAGTGGTCAGGTCGTAGGGAGGTCCGAAATGGGACAGTCTCTGAACAAGCTGATCGAAGCCGCGCTCCTTGACGGCAATGCCGGAGTGATGACGAAGATCGCTCAGGAAGCCGAGGCCGAGGACGACGACGACGAAGGGAAGTGCGAAGAGTGCGGCAAGGCCGCCGTCGCCGGATCGAAGTTCTGCAAGGAGTGCGCGGAGAACAAGGCTCGCTCGGAAGAGCGGGCCAGCGGAGTCACTTCGGGAGAGGGAAGCGAGAAGACCTCTTCCGCCCGGATCGAGAAGCTCGCCGCAGCGGTGGAGTACATCCGGGACAACTTCCTCGAGATCCAGATGCCGGTCGGCAGGGTCAAGATGGCGGAGGGCTCCTCTGCCGATTCGGGACCCGGCGTCGGCGCGAACTCGCTCGACACGAACCTGAACAAGGTCACGCCGGGTGAGGCACCCGAGGGGTTCGGTGAGGCCAAGGCCAAGAAGCCGGCCATGACCATCCCCCTCGAGGCCGGGGCGTCGCCCAACGCGGCGTCCACCGCGATCCAGACCGATGCCGCAACCCCGCCCGGCGGATCCGGGGAGCAGCCCCAGATGATCCAGCCCAGCGGGACCGGCGGGGCCACTCCCCAGGCGAAGACCGCCAGCGTGAAGCGCATCATGGCCGCCATGATGAAGTCTGCCGCTGACGACTTCGAGGGGAGTTCGTCGATCAAGGCCCCTCAGTCGATGACGACCACCACGCCGGAAGACAAGCCCTCTGGCGTGGAGCGCCCTGCGGAGGTCACCTCCCAAGAGAAGCTGATCGCCTCGTCGGATGCAGCGATCGATGCGACGAAGCGTGACGCGAAGGAGGTTCCGAAGAAGCGAATGGGCGACGTCCTGACCGAACCGGCGCTGGCCAAGTCCACGGACTCGGCTCTCGACAAGGCGCTGGGGACGCAGGTGGTGACAGAGGCCGGTGCCAAGGTCGCTGCGGCACAGGCCCGCGTCCTGTTGCAGAAGACCGCGTCGGGCAAGTGCACCTGTGGTGGCAAGCACGAATGCGGGTTCTGCAAGATCGCTTCGCGAATCGGTCAGAAGAGCACGCGGCAGGCTGGAGCCGTGTGGGACTCTGGCCACAAGCCGGGCACCCCCGCCCGGTCGGTGTAGGAGGAGGCGCCATGAAGAAGCTCAGTGCACAGAACGTGGTGGCCATCCTCACCGAGGTCCCCAGCACCCTCCGGAAGCTCGCTTCGGAGCGAGACAGCTACAAGGCACGGGCTCTCCGCGCCGAGGGGCGTGTCGCCGAGTACGAGCGGAAGGAGCAGGTCGAGAAGGTCGCGGCGATGATCATGGAGAAGAACCTGAACAAGGGTCAGACCATGGACGAGCTGCGATCAACCCTCATGCAGAAGGCTGCCGAGGGCAAGCTCGGGGTGGTGGCCGAGGCCGTCAACATGACGGCACGGTCCAACCCGCTCGGGTACCTGGGCGAGGACCGCACGACCGGAAGCGGTGGCCAGGCTGAGGCGGCGTTCGAGAACGCCATCATCGGCTGAAGCCAAGGGTGTACGAACAAGGAACCTGAAACCAAGGGAGAGTGATCAATGGCATACGAGGCCACATTCAGACTGCTCACTCCCGTCGCCATGGTGGAGAGGCACGACTTCGTCGTGTCCGACCGGAAGCTGCTCGAGTTCGACAGCCTCGCCCCGGTCCCCCTGCTGATGGGTGAGTGGTGCACGCTCGATTCGTCCTACAAGCTCGCCAGGGCCGCGAACCCCGGCGTGCCGCCCGGTCCCTGGGCTCTGTTCACGGAGCTCGGGAGGTCCGACACCCAGGGCATCGCGGAGGGCAAGGCCCCCGTGCTGTTCCAGGGTTCGTACTGGGCCGAAACCAAGCTCTTCGCGGGTGCGCCGGCCCTCGGTGCTGCCCTGGAGGTCGCGCAGGTAACGTACCCGGTCGGTGTCTTCCGGTCGGGTCTTCAGACCAAGGGCGTGGGCACGAACCCGGTCATCGGGTACGTGACCAAGCTCGCGGCGGACAACGGCGGCTGGCTCCAGTTCCAGCAGACGCTGTACTAGGGAAAGGAGGAACAGAACATGACCACGAGAGCATCAGTCCTGAACGATCTGTTCGTCCAGAACCTGGACAGCTGGGAGGGCAAGGAGAAGGTCGCCCAGGCAGGCGGGACCTTCATCCGCGACCGTCTCCGTGAGGTCGCGTTCTCCAGGCAGGTCATCCCGCCGGAGAACGTTACCAAGGCGGACTGCCAGCGCAGCACCCGGCACGACACCCTCGTCAAGATCATCGACGTGGAGCCCCAGAGCCGCGCCATGGCGATCACCTTCCGTGGTCAGCCGACGGCCAGGTTCATCCGGGGCGCTCGTGCGGAGATCCCCTTCTTCACCATCTCGTCCGAGAAGTTCGAGAAGGTGGAGCAGGAGCTGCTCGCCTACGAGATGCCGATCACCCGGATCATCGAGGACAACTCGGTGAAGGACATCCAGGAGATCGAGGACCGCGAGTTCCTCCTCCACATCGAGGCGGCGGTCCAGGCGATGCAGGCCGAGGCGAACGGCGTCGCCGCCGCGCCGGCCCTCAACAACGCCGCGCTCAACGGCGCCACCCCGCCGAAGGAGTTCTCCGTCCGCAAGGGCGAGCTCTGCCGGCAGATCGGCATCACCGACAACTCCTACATCTGGCCGCTCCAGAGGCCGGACCTGGTCAACCTCCACAAGCTCCTCGACGGCAACCGTCTGCGGGCCGAGAAGGTCCTCATGACGGAGTACGACTTCGACGACCTCAACCAGTGGACCATCGAGGACTTCGGCTCGAAGATCGAGAGCGAGACCGCCGTGGACGGGTACAAGTACTCCACGCTGCTCGGCAGGGCGTTCGTCCGCACGATCAAGACGGACATCCTGCGGCCGGGGAACCTGTACGTGTTCACCTCGCCCGAGTTCCTGGGGAAGTTCTACGTCCTCAACAACACCAAGTTCTACATCGACAAGATCGCGAACCTCATCACGTGGCAGTCGTGGGAGGACATCGCGATGTCGATCGTGAACGTGGCCTCGGTCCGGAAGCTCGAGCTCTACTCGGGTGACGCGACGGCCCACAACACGGACTCGATCCGCGTGGACGTCACGCCGAAGGACGAGGCCGACCTCGGCGCCGTGAACAACCGGGTCGACAGCGGCCTGGTGTTCCCGCAGGTGAAGGTCTACTAGAGACCGCGCCCTGCGCCGAGCTTTAGTGCGCGCTGAAAGGGCGCGGCGTCCCAACCGGCGCCGCGCCCTTCGCTTCTGAGGAGGATGATCGTGAGCGGAACATACGTCATCAGGAACACGAGCAAGAAGGTCCACACCAGGACCACCAGGGCGATGACCCCCGGTCGCAAGTCGGCTGTGCAGAGGGTGTGCGGCGGCAAGGTCCGGCTCAGTCGTGGGGACAGCGTCGTCATCACTGAGGATCAGTTCAGGACCCACTACGTCGAGCTGGCCCAAGCCTGTGCCAGGGGTCTGATCGAGGTTCACGAGGGCGCGTTCAACGGCCCGGTCGTCAAGTTCAACGGCGCCCCTCCGGCGGGTACCCCACAGGAGGAGCCGGAGGAGGTGGTGATCGATGTCCAGCCCGAGCCTTCGACTCAAGAAGTTCAGGATCCGGCAAGCGCAGCAGAGCCAGTCGAGGATGACGAGGTCAGCGTCGAGCTGGAAGCCGAGCCCCAGCTGGCCAGGCCAGAGCCCGACAAGCCCCTCGACAAGATGAACAAGGCCGAGCTGATCGAGTACGCCTCCGAGGTGCTGGGTGAGCGCCAGGAGGACCTGGAGCTGCTCACCAAGAGGCAGATCCTGGAGAAGATCTCATGATCATCTACAACCTCACGGACAGGACCCCTCCCTGGGAGAAGGTGGCCCGGACGGCGCAGTCCGTGAAGCTGTTCGGCAAGCTCATTCCAGCAGGCGGTCGAGGGGAGTTCCCGAACTTCCCGCTTCGCTCTGTCACTGGGCTCATCAGCTCACACACGATCAGCGTGGACAGCCTTCCGGACTGGTACCAGAAGGTGGGCGATGATCTCCGACAGAAGGAGCAGGAGAAGCTGATCAAGTCGAAGTCGGAGCCGCCGGGAGAGGACGAGAAGCCGAAGAGGCGACCTCGTAGGGAGAGCCGATGACGACGCTTCAAGGCATGGACAGCGCGCTCATCCCAGGAGCTTCGCAGACGTTCAACGTCTTCGTGGCTCAGACGCGCTTGTTCATGCGCGACTTCCCGGAGCTGAACCGACTGGTGGCCGGGGAGGAGTCCAGCGACCGCATGATCGCCTTTGCGGCTTTCGAGGCGCTCTCCGACTTCAACTCCGAGCCACCGAACCTCGGCGTCTACACCTTCGAGATGTTCGTGCAGAAGGGCTGGGTCCACCCCCTGCGGACAGGGACCATCTGTCAGCTCCTCCACATGGTCGGGCTGCTCCAGACCAGGAACCACCTGCCCTTCTCGGACGGCGGGCTCAATGTGGCCGTGAGCGACAAGACTCCGCTGATCCAGGCGTGGATCCAGATCTTCTGCTCGAAGTGGGAGAACTGGAAGCAGAAGACGAAGGTCGCGCAGAACATCGCAGGCATCCTCACCGGAGCCGGTGGCGTCTCGAGCGAGCTCTTCGCCGTCAACGGGTACTTCGGTACCTACTACTAGGAGGCCGAGATGGCGACTTGGAGGATTTTCAGGTTCCGTGAGGACAGGGACCTCTACGACACGCTGAACGGAGCGATCAACTGCCCGCAGGACATCCAGGCTGGAGTCAACGTCGACGGCCTCACCCTCGTCATCGATGCGGGGGCGGGTTCCGTCACCGTCACGTTCGCGCCGGCGAAGGGCAGGCCGTGGACCGCAGAGGAGATCGTGGACGCCATCGAGACCACCGCTGGTCTGGCTGGAGTCGCCTCGTTCTGGAGATCGACGACGGCGCACCAGGGCGGTCAGCAGACGTACCTCCGCCTCGGGATGGACACCGGAACCCTCGTGACGTTGAAGGGCACTGGGACCGCGAACGCCCTCTTCGGGTGGCCCGCCGTCGACGTGCCGGGGGTTCCCTACCTCCTCGCCGAAGTGAAGTCCGTCTACATGGTCGACAACAAGACCTGGTACGCCGTGACGTACAAGTAGGAGCAAGATCATGTCTCACACATTCGACAGCATGCTCAAGGAAGCCACCGCGCTGCCCTGGACGATGGGCGCGCGTCTCATGGTCGAGCTCCGCAGCACGGTGAGGGTTCCCGAGCAGCCGGTGATGACCAAGGAGGCTGCCCTCGGTCTCGTGAAGATCGCCAGGATCGTCAAGCAGGCCAAGGACCCGGACAAGGCGCAGCTGGCCCTCCAGCAGGCGGCCATGACCGACCCGAGCATCGTGCAGGCCATGGACTACCAGCAGGCCGAGAACGAGCGGCAGATGCTGATGGCGAAGGTCCAGGAGCTCCAGATGGTCGCCGAGACCGCCCAGGCGCAAGCTGCACAAGCGGATCAGCAGGCCCAAGCTGCGATGCAGCAGCAGGAGCAGCTGACGGCGGCGGCGCAGCAGGCCAAGCAGGAGCAGGTCAACGCCGTCATGGAGTCGATGCAGGCGAAGGACCAGACCCTCCAGACCCAGGTCTCGGCCCAGCAGCATCGGCAGCAGATTGCCGGGTACGCCCAGCAGATGGCGGACCAGCTGAAGCAGATCGCTTCCACCAGTCCCGAGGAGCAGCAGATGCAGCAGGAGCAGGCTGCCGCCGAGCAGCAGGCTCAGCAGCAGGCTGCGATGCAGCAGCAAGGCGCGGATCAGCAGGCCCAGGGTCAGCCTGCGCAGCAGGGTCAGCCTCCGGCGAAGTCGAAGACCAAGAAGGAGACCGACGAGGCGCAGAAGGCGCAGCAGAAGGCGCAGGAGCAGACTGCACAGGCGCAGCAGGCGCAGCAGGAGGAGGCGCAGCAGCCGCAGCCGCCCCAGGCAGCGATGCCCCCGAAGATGGGATCGGCCAAGCTCCAGAAGGTGGCCAACGCCTTCTACCAGGCTCGCCTCCAGAAGCAGGCCGCCATCGGTGTCGGAAAAGCCTACAAGCTGGGCAAGGCCGTTCGCGAGATGGGCAAGGCCAAGCGGATTCGCTACATGGGCGAGTCGACTCCTGCGAAGGAGTTCGTCGGCGACATCAACGAGGCGGTGAAGGAGGTCGCGTCCATCCCAGAGAGGATGGCGTACCACGTCGGCAAGCATCACGTCGCGTACAAGGGTGGTCTCATCGGTGGCGCGGTCGGTACCGCAGCGATCCCGATCGCCAAGCGGCTCCGAGAGAAGAGGGAGAAGACCTCGCAGTTCTCCGGGTCCAACGAGGGCGCTGGCGAGAGCCAGGGTGGCATCGGACAGCAGGGCGGCTTCGCGCAGTACGCCTCCATGGGCAAGACCGGCGCGTGCGGCGGCTGCGGCAAGATGTCCAAGATCTCCAACATGGGGAAGTGCGCGAAGTGCAGCGGCGGTCACTCCAAGCTCGCCGCCCTCATGCAGAAGCTCGGATCCGAACAAGAGGCCGCTCGCATCGGAGTGGACCTGGGCGTGAAGTGGGGCAGGGTCGACTTCACCCCCGCCGACCTGGCGAAGGGGATGGAGGTCGAGAAGGAACACCACCAGCCCGGCGTCGACGTCATGCCGGGTGAGGAAGCGCCCACGGTGACGGCCAAGATCGCGCTGGCTCACCTCAAGGAGAGGGGCGACTACTACGACCTGCTCGAGCCGAAGGTGGAGAAGGCACCCGGCGACAAGGTCTCCGAGGACAGGGAGAAGGTGGGCTTCTCGAAGGAGCAGGCGATGATGATCGCCCAACGGGTGCGGCTGATCAAGGAAGGTCAGCTAAAAAAAGCATCCAGGGGCTCCGCTGACGTTGCGGAGTCCCGCCACATCACGAAGGAAGGTGGAGCTGAGGAAGCTGCGCGCGGTGGTCTCGGTCACACCCTCGGGTACGCCGCGCTCGGAGCGGCCATCGGCGGTGGCATCTCGAAGGCCAGGATGAAAGCGCACGAGCAGAAGTTCGGCCTCGATCAGCCAACCGGGAAGGAGCTGAAGCTCCACGGTGAGCTCGCGGCAGCCGAGGACATGGCGAAGAGGGATCCGTCCTACTCCAACAAGCTCCGGATCTCGAACCTCCAGTACAAGATCGACATGGAGAAGTTGGATAGGGAACATCCGAACCGTGCCAGCGTCCGGGGTGCCACGAGGGGTGCGCTGATCGGCGCAGTGGCTGGGCCGCTCGCCCATCGTCTCCTCGGCAAGGTTCTCAGGAAGGGGTAAAGGACACCATGCTGAACACCATGTTGGAGAAGCAGGCTTCTCAGATCAAGACAGCAGCGGATCAGTTCCGCATGCTTTCACGTGAGCTGGACAAGCTGGCGTTCACCCCAGACCCCACCCGCAAGGTGGAGGGGATGGACGCGCTCCTGGCCGTGAGAGACTACAACTCGCCGGTCTACAAGCGCCACCGCGACAAGCCCGGTGCCGTGGACGAGCTCCTCGGAGAGGACGCGCTGCACACCGTTGCGAGGGTGGCCAACCTCCCGAGCGAGGTGCAGGAGCCCCCGATGGCTGCGGAGCACGGGGACGACAGCCGCAAGTCGGCGGTCGAGAACAAGGCCCTCGGCACCGTCGGCATGACGTGGGATCCGAAGGCGCCCGTCAAGACCGTGCCGAGGCTCGTCGCCGATGCGCTCCCAGGAACAGGAGGGGCGGCGAAGCCGCAGCCCAACATCCCCAAGTCGGCCAGCAGGAGGACTTCGATTCAGCAGGCCATCGCCAAGTTGGCAGCGCAGGGGAGGATCAGAACCCTGGAGAACTGGCGGTAGCGCGGTGCTGAAGGTCACCAAACTCCAGGTGAAGTCCCTCGAGCTTGATCACCTCGACGTGTACTGGGAGATCGAGGACTCGTCCGAGGATGCGTGGGACTACACCTTCACGATCGAGCGCAGCGAGTCCCCGATGGGACCGTTCGATCAAGTGAGCGAGCCGTTCTCGGACAAGTACAACTTCCGAGACTCGATCGTGAACCTCTACAGCCGGTGGAGGCAGCTCTGGTACCGGATCAAGGTCACGAAGAAGTCGGACGGGGTGTACGACTACACCGAGGCCGTGACCCAAGAGGCCAGGCCGCCGTTGGACGCCCTCGAGGTCCGCAGGCTCGAGCTGATCGCGTTCCGAGAGCACATCGGTCGGCTCGTGTGGATCTTCCCAGTGCGTACCTTCGGCCAGCGGTGCCCGGACTGCTACGACAAGAGGAGCGGCAACCGTCGCAGATCGAACTGCCCCACCTGCTTCTGCACAACCTACGTGCGTGGCTACCTGGACCCCATCGCCACGTACATCCAGATCGACCCGAGCCCCAAGCACGCGGAACCTCTCCAGCTCGGGAAGACGGAGCAGTCGAACACGTCGGCCAGGACCCCCTACTTCCCGCCCCTCAAGCCGAAAGATATAATCGTAGAAGCTGAGAACAGGCGATGGAGGATCGAAAGGGTAAGTACAACGCAGCGGCTCCGAGCGGTGTTGCACCATGAAATCGTGATGCACGAGATCCCGAAGGCGGACATCGAGTACACGATCCCGATCAACATCGATGACCTCATGGCACACGAGCCGAGTCCGCAGCGTGAGTTTACGAACCCCCACAACCTCGAGAGCTTGGACGGGGCCGAGTTCATCAACAACCTCCTCATGGGGTATGGGTACAGGCCGTGATCGACTTCCGGGCATTCAGTGATGAGCTGGTGAAGATCGCCGGGGGTCTCATACTGCCGAGGCCGGCTCAGGTCTCAGAGGGAGTCTCGAACCTGAAGAGGATGCAGCGGTTCTCGAGCGTGATAGGTAGGCCCGACGTCAAAGCTGGGAAGAACATCCTTGGTGGGAACCTCGTCGGATCCGGAGTTCGGTGATGTACGACCTGATCACAATGGCCGCGTTCAGTGACGAGCTACAGAAGATCGCTGGCGGGGAAGCCCTGCTGAGGACCGCAGAGCCTGCTGCGCTGGGGTTGTTCGGCAAGGGGAGGCTCGCAGAGCCCCTCATGCAGTATGTCGGACGCAGCGGGGAGTTTCTGAGCAGCAAGGCGGTCCCGGCGAGTCGGAAGGGCAGCATCCGGCGCCTGGCGAAGGGGTTCTACGAGAAGCACAAGCGGAGCGCGCCACAGGGCATGTTCCCGTGAGGACGTGATGTACGACTTGATCTCCATGGCCGCGTTCCGGGACGAGATGACGAAGCTGGCGCAGTACTCTGCGCAGCGCGTCGACCCGCAGGCCATCGAGCTACAGCAGGCGCTCGACCAGGACCAGAGCCGCAAGGACCTGAACCGTCAGGCTCTCGGACAGTTCTTGAAGGACACGGCCATCGTTGCAGGAGGCGTGGGTGCCGGCTACGGTCTGGGTCGCCTGACCGTGGATGCGCTCAAGAAGTTCCGTGGACCGTCTTCCTCTCCGTGGAGGACTGCCATCGCTGCGACGCTCCCAGTGGTCGGTGGTGGAGCAGCACTCGTCCTGCGCGGGAAGATGCGTGAGGAGCAGGATCGCAGGCTTCAGGAAGCGTACCAGCGCGGCCTGCAAGCACGGGGTATGCAGTGAGCGTGTCGGTCCCCACCGTCGCCCCCGCTCCGAGGGGTAGCAGCTGGGCGGAGAACCCGCTCGAGCACCTGGTACGTCTGTGCCTGATCTTCCTCCAGGAGCTGTGGAAGGAGGCGCCGCCAGGGAACTTCAAGTGGGACCCCGACGAGACCATGACGGAGCTGCTCATCACGGACGACGCGCCGATCGAGCCCGAGGTCATCGAGAAGCGACCGGCCATCGTGTCCGTCCTCTCGCAGTGCGGGTGGGCCGGCATCGGCTTGGACCAGCTCCAGAGCTTGAGCATCAGGACTGGAGAGCGCGTCCACACGGACATGATCTCCGGGAACATCACGATGAACTGTCTCTCCAGGGTGAAGACCGAGGCGCAGCTCATCGCTTGGGTGACGGCGAACCACTTCTGGGTCTTGAAGTACATCCTCATGAAGCTCGGCTTCCACAAGATCGGTGAGCAGACCCAGATCCTGGCTGCGTCTCCACCGGGCGCTCTCATCTCCGGTGACACCGAAGCTGAGATCGTCAACGTGGCGGTTGTGATCCCCTACCACTTCCAGCACTCCGTGACGGTGAGTGAGGAAGGGCTGCGGGTTCTGAATAGGATCGAGCAGACGATCACTGTGATGATGGCGAATCCGTCGAAGCCGACCAACCAACTCGCGGAAGGCGGCTGGGGAACCGGGCTCTACCAGTCAGATGGGAAGAGGGCCGAGTTCCAGAACATGAAGGGCAGAAACATCCGGCCACCGACGTTCAGGGGCCGGCCGTTGGCGCCGAGAAACTACATCGGTGGTGGGAAGGCGGATCCGCCTCTCCAAGTAACGGTTGAGATCAACGAGGAGTAGAGAACATGGCAGCTGCAATCCCCGAACTTCCGCAGCCTGGTGTACAGGTCGTCCAGGAGTACACGGATCAGACCCCTGTCATCGTGATCCCGACGCTGGTTCCGTGCGTGGTCGGGGTTGCGAAGGAGATCCGTGAGCTCTACGACGCGGACGGCACGCTCAACTCGGACATCATCGTGGATGGCCCGGCCATCGCGGTGGCGCCCAACGATCAGACGAGCTACACGGCGATGGACGCGCTCACGCTCCAGGTCCGTGTCAACGGCGGGGTCCTCCAGACCTTCACGATGCCCACCGGGGCGTCTCCGCCCACGACCATGACGGCGCAGGAGGTGGCCATCGCCATCAACAGCGCCGCGCCTCCGCCCGTCAACTTCGCGGCCTACGTGCTGCCGGAGGACTCGGACGGCGATGGCGTGGACGACAAGTGGTACCTCGAGCTGCGCTCGACGGCCACGGGTGAGGACACCTCCATCCAGGTCGTCGGCGGCACGCTGCTCACGGGCGGCGGCGGCAACAAGTTCGGGTGGGGCGTCGGGCAGACCTTCTACGGTCTGGGCGCCTACATCCAGGACGCGGTCTACCTGAAGCAGTCCAGCTTCCCGGATCCGCGTGGCAACCTGGACGAGCTCGACATCGACGAGGACTCGATCAGGGTCTTCGTGGACCTGGGCACGGCGCCAAGGGAGTTCCTGCGGGACGAGTCGTTCCTGCGCCGGGGCTCCTACTACAACGCCGTCGGCCCGGTCTACGGCGTGACCCCGGTGGACGATGGCGACGGCGACACCATGTCGCCCTACGTCGACTTCAAGGACCTCCTGGCCGTGGTCCCCAACTTCCTGGCCCTGGCCGGCGCCGCGTCGCTGACCGGCATCGTGGACCTCTCCACCTTCCAGCCGCTCCACGGCAAGGAGCTGATCCTCCAGGTCGATGGTGGCGGGAAGCAGACGATCAAGTTCTACGGCCAGCCCATCATCTCGACCGACTCGGCAGGTGGCGGTGGGTGGGCCTTCGGCGGCTTCGGCGGGACCACGCTCAAGCTGCTCGTGAACGGCGTGGCGCTGGACGTGCTGTTCCCGGTGGTGGCGAACATCACTCAGGTAATCGCTGCCATCAACGCCGCGTCGGTGGCGGCCTTCGGTGTCAACGTCGCCTACGAATGCGACTCCGTCGGAGTGGCTGGGGCGGGCGGCTACATCGGATTCTTCTACGGGGCGCAGCCGGCAACGAACATCGTCTCCAACACCGAGGTTCAGGTGGTGGCGTGGGCTGGCCCGTCGGCATCCCAGAGCGCCATCATGGGTGACCTCCTCGCCCACTACCAGCTCCTCGGCAAGAACGCCGGCGCGGAGCCCGTGAACGACGTGGTGGAGCAGATCAACGCCGTCTACCCGTCGGGCATCGCCTCGTGGGTGGGCGGCACGCTGAAGCTCCTGAGCACGACCTCGGGGTACGAGTCGAAGATCGAGATCGACGTGAACAGCACGGCGTGTGGCACCCCACCCCCACCCATCACTGATCTCCTGGGTCTCGACGTGTGGACCAACGGCTACGTCTACTACGGCACCCCGTTCCCGGTGCGGATCGGCGACGCCGTGTACGGCGACGGGACCTTCCTCGGCAACGTGAGCGAGATCCACCCCATGGCGACCCAGGGGCGAATCAAGCTGGATCGGGAGGTTTCGCTGACCGGCCGGTGGCAGTACTGGTACTTCCTGGCGAAGAACCTGGACACGGTCCTCAGCAGCCAGTGGGGCGTCACGGTCCCGACCCCGGACCTGTACCTGGACACCCAGGGCAACGTCCACCTCAAGCAGGACTTCCTGCGGGACATCTACGGCATCCCGGTGTCGACGGCGAGGGTCTCCCTCTACGTGGCCTACACCGCCGTGCGTCTGGACGTCACGTCCGAGGCGGATCAGCCTGCGCTCCTGACCTTCAACAACGTGACCGAGCTCGAGGCAGCACTGAGCCCGGTCACCCCGGAGAACCCGCTGGCCTACGGCGTGTTCTGCGCGCTGGGCAACTCGAACGGCGTGGCCGTCTCCTGCATCGGCGTCTCCGAGACGACGGCGGACAAGCCCTACGGCACGCTGGCGGGCTTCATGAAGGCGTTCGACTTCCTCGAGGCGTGCGAGGTCTACGGTGTCGGCGTCCTCACGCAGGACCTCGACGTCGCCCTGGCCGCACAGCAGCACGTCGACGCGATGAGCGAGCCCGAGATGAAGGGCGAGCGGATCGCCTGCATCTACCTCGGCAGGCCGACGCGGAAGGTGGACACCATCATCTGCTCCGGGAACGACGGCGACACCGTCACGGGCACGCCGACCTACCTGGACACGGCGATCCCGAACCTCTCCCAGCTGCTCCTGGACGCCGGCCTCAACCCGGCCTCCTTCACCATCGCGGACGGGGTCTTCATCGACCTGTCGGCGGACGGCTACAACTGGAACGTGATCGGTCCGGTGGTGGGCGGCACCCAGCTGCGGGTCAACACGACCTTCGCCCCCGGCCAGAACGACGACGGCTTCTACCACGACGTCATCGGGGACTTCCCGACCATCATCAGCGGGGCCTTCTCGGTGAAGATCCGTGGGGCGGCCATCACGGACAAGGACGAGGAGGTCGAGACCGTCTACTACCGTGGCCAGGGCTTCTCGGACCGGCGCGTGTGGATGGTGCAGCTCGACCAGCTCAAGGCGACGGTCAGCGGCATCGATCAGCTGGTGCCCGGCTTCTACATGACGGCCGCCAAGGTCGGCCAGATCGGCGGGCTCAACCCGTCGCAGCCGCTCACCAACTTCCCGATCGCCGTCTTCACGGGCGTCACCGGGACGACCGACAGGTACAACACCACCCAGCTCAACAAGATGGCGGCGGGTGGCGCGGACCTGATCATCCAGGAGAACGCCAACGTCCCGCTCACCTCGCGGATGCAGGTCACCACCAGGATGACCAGCATCGAGGAGCGCGAGCAGTCGATCGTGAAGGCGGTCGACTACTGCGCGAAGTTCTACCGCATGAGCCTGAAGGTCTACATCGGGCGGTACAACATCACGCAGGCGTTCCTCGACACGCTCTCGACCGTGGCCCAGGGCCTCGGCCGCTGGCTGGAGGAAGAGGGCAAGGTCGTCGCGGGCGCGGAGCTGAACAACCTGATCCAGGACGAGGACAACCCGGACACGGTCCTCGTCAACGTGACCATCGATCCGCTGTACCCGTGCAACTACATCGTCATCACGCTCGTCGTATGAGGTAGCCGATGCTGGCGCTCGCGGAGAGGAGGGCCATCCTCCAGAAGATCGCTGCCGAGCAGGCTGCTGCGAAGAAGCCGTCTCGGAACGACCCGATCTACTCTCCAGGCGTGGTTGCTCACGAGGCAGGCCACGCCTGGATGCACAGGCAGCCCGAGAAACCTGGGGAGGAGAAGTTCGACATCACCGGAACGGCTGAGATGGTTGGAGGACTTCTCCCCCTTGGGGTCTTGGCCGGCAAGCTCTTGACTGGCAAGGGTCCGCCGTCTGCACGAGAGATGTACGGAGCGATGGCCCTCGGGTTCACCCCCAGGCTCGTGGACGAGTACTCGTCTTCCTTCAAGGGTCACGGCGCCCTAAAGGGGTCGAAGGCGTTCAAGAAGCCCTTGACCGACGAGGAGGTCAGGCAGGAGCGCAACAAGCTGATCGCTGCCGGATCAACCTACGCAGCAGTCCCCCTAGCTTTCCTCAGCCAGGGAGAGATGCAGCAGCGAAAAGATCCTCGTTGGATGCTGGGAGCACTCGGAGCCATCGGAATTCAGCTCGGGGGTCTCGCCTACGCTGCCAAGGCCAAGGGTCCGAAGGTCAACGCTCAGGAGGCGAAGGCTCTGGCGCAAGAGATCGCCCCCGGAGTTCCTGTCTATGCAACGACAGGGACCTTCGCTGGTGGGTCGGCGTACCTACCTCCCGTGAAGAACAGGGTGATGCGGGCGCTGATGAACCACCAGCTGAAGCCGTACTTCGACGAGAAGGAACGAACGAAGATCATCAACGAGGGCGGTATCATGATCGCCCCGATGAGCGGCAAGAATCTAAGCGAAGCCCTCATGTCGTCTATTGGCGGCGGAGGGGGCGGATTGGATGACAGGTTCAAGGAAGTCAAGTAGACTTCCTTGTAGGAGGACATCATGTCGGGACCCTTCTCAGGCTGGAACCCCCTCAACCACTACGTGCAGTCGGGCATGGTTGACGGTCGGTTCGTTTCGGGTGGGCTCACCCTCATCGCAGCAGGTCCTCCCCGGCTCTCGCAGCTTGGGACGGGATCATCGGGAGCCGCGCTGGCCGCTGCCGCCCAGTCGGGCGGGAACAGCGACATCGTGTACCCGATCGGGGTGACGCAGAACATCAACCACTCCCAGAACAAGACCTTCATGCGGATCTGGGAGCTCGGATCGGAGCGCAGCTACTTCATCGGCGGCAGGACCGTCGGACAGCTCGCGCTCTCCCGTGTGTACTACCACGGGGCGTCGCTCCTGCGCGTGCTGTACGCCTACTACCAGGACCTCATCGGCGCGGTCCAGGTCCCGTGGGTGTACCCCAACGTGGGCGCGGCGAACATGCCCAACCCGCACGACGTGATCGTGCCTCCGGGCTACGAGAACCTGTTCCTCAACCTGGCGTCTGACCTGTTCAACCAGCCGATCGGTCTGCTGGTCTACATGCGCGACTCGAACCTCGACACCATCGGTGCCGTGTACCTCGAGGCGTGCTACATCCCGAACCACACGTGGGCGACCGACGCTCAGGGCACCATCGTGCAGGAGACGGCTGCCATCCAGTACGAGCGCGTGATCCCCGTCAACGTCTCCGCCGTGTCGCTCATCAGCGGGCTGGCCGAGGCCGTGAGCGGCATCATGGGAGCCGCAGCGGCGTAGCATGGCCGTCTACTCCTCCAGAGCTGAGTGGCTCGAGGCCCAGTCCCGGAGCCACTTCCACAAGCTGGGCTCCCTCACGGTGAAGACCGCCGACGTCTACTTCATGGGCAAGTTCGCAGCTCGTGCCCAGATGGAGAAGGTGGGCATCAACGCCGTCAGCACGGCCAAGGCGGTCGGGGCGGCGGGCAAGTCCGAAGGTACGATCAGTCGAATCTTCGGTGCGATCAGACGGAAGACGCCAGCTCCAACTGGCGCGATTCCTCCTGCTCCGAAGCCGGGTCCTGGGACGCAGTTCATCCCAGGTCCGAAGAACACTCCGATGCCCAATCGGGGGTCGCAGTCGTTCGTCACGAATCCGACTCATCTCTCCGATCCCGGAGTGAGTGGTGTCAGGACTGGCGCTGATCTTCCTGGAAGAGTGACTCCACGCCCAGACGCCACACCCACCGTAGGCTTCGTACCCGAAGGCGTTCAGGCGAACATCGCCCGAACACCAGGCGGCCTCTATACTCCTGGTTCCATCAAGTCGATGCCCCTGGAGAGGGTGCGAGAGGTTCACAACCAAGCGGTCTACGACGCGATGAAGGCCGAGAGCCGCGCGAATCCGATGAGTACTTACATCGGATCAAATCGTCCTGTATCGAGGACGATGTCCTACGAGCGGGAGATGGGAGAAGCTCTTCCCATGTCCCAGACCGTCAACGTGGAACGGGCTGGGATTCCGTCGGCGGGCGCGTTGCCCACTGGGGCTGGAAGGCCCCTCGCAGCCCCCGCTCGATCAGCAGGAGCACAGGCGCCTGCTGCTACAGCTCCGAGATCGCAGGGTATGAAGCCGGTGGGCGAAGCCTCGGCGGCGGACATGGCAGCCCTGGAAGATCTCAGACGCGCTGGTGCGTCCGAAGAGCATCTGAATCAGTTGCGCCAGACATGGGGAGGACTCGGCCGCCTGTCCCCTACGAGTGCTCTCGCTCGTCACACCCCTGTGGTCGAGAACGTGGGTGGTACCGTCATGCGTTCACACCTCGCGGCTCACAAGTTCAACATGGTGCTGCTCGACATCATCGAGCGCAGCAAGCCGAGTGACATGATCAAGGCTGCGTCGCTCCGTGCCACGCTCGACGACGAGGGGATCCTCAAGGTGGCGTCCGAGGACAGCTACTGGCTCTCGGCCAGGGGCGAGTGCCACCTCGACTTCCTCGCCGGCGTCTACGACGTGAACCCGGACATGGCCTGGACCTTCGCCAAGAACGCCGGCCTGGACAAGGAAGCCGGGATCATCGGCGGCATCGGCAAGGTGCTCGGGTGGGGCGCTCGGACAGCTCAGCGTGGAGCACAGGCCGCAGGGCAAGCCGCCGGCTGGGTGGCAGGCAAGGGGCAGCAGGCGGTGTCTGCGTGGAAGGCGCCGCTCCAGAGCTCCATGGGATCCAAGTTCCCGATGCCGAGCAACCCGCTCGCTCGAGCCAAGGAGAGCATTCAGTCGTGGCGGAGCGGAGCCCTCGCCCCCGGAGTCGAGGGTCCGACGATCAGCCCCATGAGGCAGGCTGGTCGCGCTGTCGCATCGAAGGTCGAGCAGGCGGGTCAGGGTCTCAAGCGGGAGTTCCAGTCCGGGTACTTCCAGGGCAGGCACCCCGTTGCCCGTCCGCAGCCCGGCCCCAACGCCCCGCCCGCTCCTCCGAGATCTCAGCCGCTCCCTGGCGGTGGGACCGGAGAGGTTGATCTGGCTGCGCTGGCAGGTCGTGGTCCGACACCCGGTGCAGCAGCGGGCAGCGAGCTCGGCGGGGTCGCTCCGAGAGCGGCTGCTGCGGCTCCGGCTCCCGCTGCGGCGGCCACGGCTGCTCCCGCAACAACTCCTGGTGTGGTGCCTCGAGCGGCGCCGCCCGCTGCGCCACCTCCTGGCGCGGCGGTTGGGAGTGAGCTCGGTGGCGTCGCTCCTCGTCCCAGCGGACTGCTCGATGCGCAGGGCCGTCCGATGGGTGGGGCTCCGGCAGCGCCTCCGGGTGGTGGTCTGCTCGATGCCAGCGGCAGACCGATGGGTGGAGCACCTCCCCCTGCTGGTGGTCTGGTTGACGCTGGCGGTCGCCCGATCGGATCAGTGGCCACACCGACAGGTGGGCCAGGACAGCTCGCTCCTGGTCCCGTGGCAGCCGCAGCTCCGGCTCCAGCGACGGCAGCTCCGGCTCCAGCAGCCGCGAAGCCGAAGGGACGCGGCGGCAGGAAGAAGGCTGGCCCAGCAGCTGAGGCTCAAGCAGCGGGTCCTGGTGCAGCTGGCGGCGTGACTCCTCCAGCCGCAGCCCCCGCCCCCGCCGCAGCGCCCGCCAAGGGGGGACGAGGCAGGAAGAAGGCACAGCCCGCAGAGGCAGCGCCGCCCGCAGCAGCCCCGGCTGGTGAAGGCAGCGTGGTACCTCGGACCGAAGCCCCACCGGCAGGTCCCGCCGCTCCTCCCGGTCAGCCCGCATTCAAGCCAGACGAGGATGCTGCGGGGTGGGCTCAGCTCATGGAAGAGAGCCCGATGATGAAGAAGTTCCATAAGCAGGGCATCACCCCAGCAGAGCTCAGGCACATGGGCATCAACCCAGAGCAGTTCGGCCGGCTCGAGGCCGAGATGTCCAATCGAAGTGCCGCAGAAGGTCTCCAGGGGTTCCTCAAGGAGCGGAACGTCTCGCCCGAGATGTTGGAGCGGGCGGGCATCAGCCCTGATCTCGCGAAGCAGCTCGGTGGCAACAAGAGGGACTGGGGTACGCTGGGTGGATTCGGTCGTGGGGTCCGCAACCTCGGGTACGGAACCCTCGCTGCCGGCACCATCCTCGGCGGCCTCGGACTCTCCACAGCCGGCAAGGTTCTCGACCGTGGATCCGCTCCCTACCAGTACGGCATGGGCGCTCCTCAGACCTGGATGACCCCGCAGCAGATGTAGAGCTAAGAAGATCACCCGAAGGTGATCGTACCCGTCGGCGGCGGGTGTTCTTCAATGGTGGGAGCCGAGGCTAGTCGATCCGGCCGGCCGTCTTCGCGTAGGCGACCTTCCCCGCCCTCTTCGGTTCGCGCCGTCGGATCGTCTCCTGGACGTCCGTCGGCAGGTCCTCGTAGGCCACGGTCTCCTCGACGATCTTCGACTTCTTGGCCGGCTTGTTGACGGCGGACAAGATCTCGTCGAGCCTCCTGTCGGTGCGGCTGGTCACCACCTTGTCGGCGATGGCCAACGCCACCTGGCTGAGGGACCCGGCGATGCTGGCGGCCGTCTCCGAGGCGAGGTCCTCGGAGGCCCGCCGTGCGTCGAGGATCCGCCCAACGATCCCCTTCGCCGTCTCGGCCAGCGCATCGATCTCCTGGGGCTCCAACTTCAGCACGATCTCCATGGGTCTCCTTTCAAGAGAGGGCGTAGTTGCCCTACCCATCAATGATCTTATATACAGGCCCGAGATCAGACTTTCACTTTTGGAGCTAATGAAGCCGCCCGAAGGCGGCTGTGGACGCCGACCTGACCGCCTTCGGGGTCAGTTGACGTCCTGGCGGGCCTCCACGCAGCGGCCGGTCTCCCGCTCGAAGGAGGCCGCCGCCTCGATCAAAGGAACTGCAATGGACACGAAGTCTATGCAGGCTCGCTTCGCTACTTCCCAGTCCGTGTCGCTGGGGTCGACATGGACCAGGAGCTTCTTGATGATCTCGCCCTGAGCGACGATCACCAGCATCCCCGCCCTCGCCAGCTCGAGGGCCAAGCACTTCTGCATGACGATCCTCCTTTCATAAGGGAGTTGACTCCCTGATCGTCAAAGTTCTTATACCCCTGCGGTGATCTAAAATGCGGGGGTCAGAGTCCGCCTGCGCTGTCGCACTTTGACCCTCAAACTACCTATACCATCCTGGGATCAGGACTTGCGGCTCTCCCACCAGTTGCCCACATCGATGGTGCCGGGCACCTCCAGCTCAGGTCCAGGCATGGGCTGGGGGGGCACCTCGAGGTGGTCTGAGCCCAGGTCCTCGAGGTCGAAGTCCTCCCCCGATGTAGGTGGCTGTGCGGCAGGTTGTTGGATCCGCCGTGAGCCTCCGGTCCTCATGTGCTCGCGGACGATGTCCGAGATGGCTTGTGGAGCGAGATCACCGTTCAGGACTGCGTGGAGGCGTTCCAGCTCCTCATCCTCCCACAGCTCCGGCTCGTTGACCGCAGAGAGCGCGAACTCCTCTGGTGTGATGCCGTACATCTCCAGGAGCTCGTCCTGAACTGGGTCTGGGGAGGGGGCGAGCTGCTGGGGCTCCTCGGGCTCCGCCGAAGGGGGTAGCGGAGGTGGGGTCACGAAGAACCCCAGCAGCTCAGTCGGGTCACGAGGCTTCAGATACTCCTGGATCTTGGCCAGGTCGTCAAGGGGTGCCTGACTCATCCAGAAGCTGTTGATCGGTTCCTTCTTCGTCTTCATCTTGATCTGCCAACATCTGGTGCATCCACCAGCGTGCGTCGCTCTCTTCTGATGCTACCACTTGCAGCCGCAAGCGGTGCATCTCGATGAGCACCTGAATGATCTCGTTACCGGAGAGCTTTACGCCGTACTCCTGGCGGAGGCGCAGCCTTTCTTGGTCGATCATCTGCGCCTGCTCTCTTGTCAGGTAGACGGTGAACTTCCGTGTCTGTGTCTCCGGCTGTCCCATCCTCGAACCCGACGTAGAGCTTCAGCTTGGGCTGCTCTCCCAGCAGCCGGCGCTTGGCGTACTCCATCGCCAGCTCGGCGATGGTGGTGAAGAGGTCCTCACCGAAGTCCCCGCTCACTCTCCCACTCCTCGTGATGCTTCAGCATCATCAGCGCCTCCTTCCTTGGTATTCCGTCGTCGATCTCCTTGCCGCGCTCCTTGAGCATCTTGAACGCGACGTCGAGCCCGATGCCGTAGCCGACCAGTGAGGTGGCTCTGGTTGCCAGCCTGTCCGGTGTCCTGTTGTCGGGGAAGATCAGCCACTCGGACTGGATGCAGACCGTTTCGTAGAAAGCTCGCCAGTACGCGCTGAAGAGGTACCTCACCACGTAGACGAAGCACCACTCCAGGACATGCGTGAGCTCGTGGATCTTGTGCGGGGTCACTGGCCCGTTCCAGTCCCACTTCGGGTGGTCGTAGATGGTGTGCCCGATGGTGGTGCCGTAGTCGGTCATGAAGTCCTTGATGTGCGTGATCCGCAGGAAGTTGGTGATCCTCAGACCGAAGTTGGCGAGCTTCATGAGGGGCGAGTGAGTCTTGTCCACCAGTCTGATCCTCGTCACCTCTTCGTTGAAGTAGGTCAGGAAGCTACGCATGTTGCCCTCCAATATGATCGTAAAATGAACGGCCTTTCCGCCTCAACCGCGTCTGTCAGACCCATCGGTTTACTCAGCCTTCGGTTCACCGCACTACCCTTATCACAATTTCCGATCATAATTTTTACGGGCACGGACGTCCTCGAAGGACAGGTTCTTCTCGTTCCGTTGGATGGCTTCACCGGCTTCGATGAGCGCCTCGGCCAACGAGAAGCACTGATCGGCTCCGTGGAGGATGAGCCCCGTGTCCGCGTCCCCAGGTCTTCCGCTGATCACCTTGAGAAGGGCGATGTTGCCCATCACCTTGATGCGATCCTTCATCCCAGAACCCCCACCCGTAGGAGGACGACCAGGATCGAGCTGACTGCTTGCGTGTCCACCTAACATCACCTCCTCCGAGATCGTTATACCATGGCAATCGATCGAAGGTCATGGTATAAGAGGCCCGGCCACGGAGTTGTTCTAGTACAGAAGATCATGGCAAATCAAGTACCACCTGTCGTGTGCATCGCCTGCGAGGGGACGATCTACTTCTGCAAGGCAGTCGGACGAGACTTCATGGGTGCGCCGCTGCGAGCCGAGGACTTCGTCCCGATGGGCGACTACCCGCAGCCGAAGGACGGTGACGAGGGGCTGTGCCCGATCTGTGGCAAGCCTTTCGCCCTTCCCAACGGCAAGGGCGGTGTTATCTTACGGCTCGAAGGCGGAGCGTGGTGGCCGCACCCACCGATTTGAATCAGCGAACGAGAAAGATCTTGACACAAGTGATCTCGATCTGTAAGAGTGGTCAGTGATCAGTGTGGATGTGGTTCACACCGAAAGGTTTGCAGGAGGAAGAGAACGATGAGTCACCCGGCAGAAGGGACGGAGGGGGTCAGCAAGGCTGACGCTCTCAAGGAGAAGCTGGCTGGAATCAAGGGCGCAGGCGGCAACGGCCAGTCGGCTCCCGCAGTCCCGGCCAACGGAAGCGGCGCCAAGGCCGCTCCGGCACCCGCGAAGAAGCGGAGCGCCGAGAAGACCCCGGCCAAGACCCCGGTGAAGGCCGAGGCCAAGTCGCCGGCCAAGAAGGAGCCGGCGCGCAAGGCGGCGAAGGCCCCCGCGAAGGAGCCCGCGCCCCGCAAGGCGGCGAAGGCTCAGACCGGCCTCCGGACGATGGACCGTGACAAGGAAGGGGACGGACTGCGCCCCCTCGAGCGGGACATCATGAAGGTCGTGAAGGCCAAGCGCGGCAAGCCGATCTCGATCCGTGACATCGCCATCGCCATCCACGGCGAGGCGAAGGTCAAGTCGGCCGACGAGGGCGAGACCAAGGACAACGTGCTCGTCCGCACGGTCCGCAACGGCATCCGCAAGCCGCGCGAGTACGGCATGCTGAAGCTGTGGACCGAGACCGGCGACTCCAGCGCCAAGAACGGCTTCGTGGTCCTCGGCGACGGGACCCCGCCTGCCGGTGCGGCCAAGAAGGCGTCCAAGGCGGCCAAGGACAAGGCCGCCAACAAGACGCCGAAGACGCCGGCGAAGAAGGCCGAGTCCAAGGGCGGGAAGAAGCCCGCCAAGAAGTCCTAGTCCACCGGATCAGCGTTCCGAAGCTCGTGAAGAGGACAAGGTGGGTCTCAGGAACCTGGGACCCACCCGTGTCTTCTAAGGCGGTGATCCAATGGAAGACGATGAGGACCAGTTCGCTACGGTAGAGGAGGCTCTCCTTCACCGCCACACCGACAAGGTCCGGTGGTATCCTACTCCTACGCCGAAGTGTCCAGCGACGGAGGAGCCTGTGAAGGAGAAGAGACTGCCCCCACTCGACCACATCATGAGGATCCAGAACCCGCCCGCAGGATGGCGCGGAAACGTCAGGAGGGAGCACGACCCCAAGGCCGAGCTCTGCTACTGCCAGCAGTGCTACCTGGCGGAGTACCCCTATCTCGTTGTCGGAGATCCAGTGCAGGTCAGCCCCCAGTACCCGGTCGACACTCCGCAGATGCGGGAGATGGTGGGGCTCTACGATCCCAAGCTCATCAAGCCAACGGTTCGTTGCTCGGTGTGCAATGAGATCATCGAGGTCGATACCAAGCTCAGGGTCCAAGAGGAGGCGGTACACGTGAGGTGCCTGCAAGAAGATCAGCGAGACGCTCTCCTGCGCATAGGGATCCAGGTCACGTACATCACCCGTGTGAGACGTGAGCCCCATGAATGACCGCTGCTGCCGAAAGCGGCAGGCTGTGGTCACGGTTCTTGAGGTGAACCTCGAGGGCCTGATGGGAGAGATCAACAAGCTCGTGATCGTGTTGTCGAACGGCATCATCATGACCTACGACCAGCAGTCCCATGTCTCGAGGACGCTGGGCGATGCGTGCTCGAGGCTTGGGCGTGCGGATCGGGCAGAGCTGCTCGAGGAGGTCGAGCGTGAGATGGGCTACGTGGAGGAGAAGCTGAAGATGCTGCGTCGTGTGCGGGTGATGCTGCTACCCGCTGAGGAGATCAGCGATGGCACCCGTTGACCTGAAGTACGCCCGCTTCATCAAGGAGGGCCAGGACATCGGGGCCGAGCTGATCGAGCAGGCGAAGAAGCTGATGGAGGGTGAGCCCAGGGAGGCGGCGAAGATTCTGGTCTCGGCCTGGGTCATCCTGAACGGCGTCGCAGCTGTCTGCCACAACAAGGAGATGTTCACGCAGGCTGCGAAGGTGGAAACGCTGCGACAGAAGATCAGGTTCATGGGTGGTGAGCTGGCGATGGCGGGTTACTCTCTGATCACGGATGTGCCGGACAGCCAGGTAGCTCTCGTCGTCACCCCGAAGGAGCCAACGAAGAGGTGAGGGAGATGGCAAGCAGCGAAGAGAAGAAGAAGGCGTTGGGAGCGTGGGCGGAGGCAGTCCAGGAGGGAGCGAACGAGTTCCTCGAGCTCGCCCTGGAGATGAAGGAAGGAGGGAAGGACGGCTACGAGTGGCCGTACCTGCTCGGGCTGTTCATCGATCAGCTGGCCAAGCACATCAGGACCGGGAGCTGCGCGCCCGACATGACCAAGGCGCAGAAGACGCACATGGCCGTGGCAGTGTCGGCCACCCACGATGGCTACACCAAGCAGCGCAACGTGGTCGACGCGAAGCTGTTCGACCAGGCCGAGAGCATGTTCGTGGTGTTCTCGGAGCTCCTCGACATCTGCCCCGTCAAGCTCCCAGAGATCAAGAAGCAGAAGGAACAGCCCAAGGAGGAGCAGCTCGAGCTCCCCGTGGAGCACGATGTGGTGATCGTGCTGCCCAAGGGCACGCCCGAGGAGAAGGTGAAGCGCATCATGGACAAGGCCACCGAGCTGATGGCCTCCGAGGGCAGCGGCCTTCTCCTCCACGTCAGCGTCGGCAACGACGAGTCGACCCAGGTTCGGGTCCGTGCCGGCAACGAGGAGAAGTACTCCGCCGTCATCGACGAGGTCCTGCGCGGGCACATCCCCGTGCCCGAGAAGTCCACCTCCCCCATCGATGTCCAAGACGTCCCGCCGCAGAACAACTGATCATTACCAGCTAACATGAATCTCCGAGTTGACCAGTCCTTTCGGCTGTGGCCTGGTCCACAGCGTACTGGGTCTGATCAACTCGGAGATTCGACCTTCTTCCTGTGGTGCCGGCATCGACCTTCGTTTTTCCTGGTGTCGATCGTCTCCCGTCCAGGTCGGGAGAACGCACCAGTCCACCAGTTCTTTACCCCTCTGGTGGGAGGGGGCGGGGTATTCACTCCTGGCCAAGGAGCGCCCCAGCCCTCGATCTGTCCCATCGCCATCCACGAGGTCGAGGACGCCTCGTGAAAGCCTGGGATGCGTATTGCGTGATCGCCCTCCCAGTAGGCGATCCCAAGCTGATCGACGGAGCCATTGATGAGGATAGCTTGGTCTCCCCTGGCTCAATGATCTTATATACAGGGCCTCCTGTGCTTTTTCGCTTATCTGGGTATAAGACAGGCAGAAGGCCAGGTCCGTTTGATCTGGTTATGGAGGTGCAGATGAGAGGGTGTCCGTGTTGCGAGGGGCGGGAGCCTGACAAGCAGCCCGACATGACGATCGAGGAGATCGAGGAGGGCCTGGGGTACCAGACCAGCGAGGAGTACCAGGAGACCCAGAAGAAGTGGCTGGAGTCGAGGCCCCCGACGGTGAGGGCGGTGGCCGAGAAGTTCCTGGCCCCGCTTTACAGGGTCAAGGAGGGGAACCCCTACAACTACACGCCGGCGGGATCCATTGTGACCCTCTACAAGATCGTGGAGAAGGGGTGCAAGAACGGCCACATCGAGGCGGAGCCTTGGTTCCACGTGCTTCGCAACCCGGCCGGCTACGCGCACCTCGTCACGCCCTTCGACGAGGAGTGGCTCGAGCCGATCACGCTGGATGAGCTCAAGGAGATCGTGAGGAAGGAGGAGACGAACTGATGACGGAGACGCGGTTCTTCAGGGATGGGCCGGACTACGTGAACCAGATCATCATGCCGGTCTGCGACTCGAGCATCAAGCCCGAGTACCTGCTCCAGACCTTCGTGAGCGCGTGCCTGAACGCAGCTCAGTGGTGGCTGGACAAGGCGGCCGACACTCCCATCGTGGACGAGAACGGCATCGTCAACGATCTGATCGAAGAGCTGGCCAACGCCGAGAGGTACATGGCGTTCGTCACCAGCTTGCTCTACTACCTGCCGCTGGATCCCGATGCCCCCAACGCCAGGACCAGCGTGATCCGTGAGCTGGCGGACTGCATGATCGCAGCCGATGAGCTCTACGCCATGATGGAAGAGGCCAAGGAGGCAATCGAGAAGGAGAAGCTCTGATGCAGCCTAGGGAGTACAGCTTCTACACGCCCGAGGAGGCCCAGGCGTTCATCGAGGGCGTCAACGCCGTGAACGATCCAACCTTCAGGGTGAAGACGGTGGTCCGCGACACAAGCAGCAAGAGCCCTCTTGTCACCTTCGATCTCGGCGAGGAGAAGCGTGAGCTGCCGAGGGTGCTCTACACCGTCCTCTGCGAGGATGACGACGAATGATCTGGATTGGACATGCCATGGGGGGTTTCCACTGGCACGGCAAGGCCATCGTGGACGGCATGTGCTACTGCGCCGACTGCATCGTGGAGAGGAGCGGGGGGCTCCTCGCAGTCGGGGATCTGAACGAGAAGCACAAGAGGGAGTTGCGTGATCTGCAACGAAAGGGCTACGTTGGGCTGTACCGGGTGATGAGGAAGCCCTGGAAGGAGCGTGGGTGATGGCTGACGAGGATGAGAAGGAGATCAATAAGATCACGGAAGAGGTCACCGAGGAGCACATGAAGTTCGCCGCCTTGCTCGAGTCGACGGCGTTCATCGTGCAGCAGATGGGGCAGAAGCTCGCAGAGCGTGTGAACGCCATCGCCGCTGGGCAGGCGAAGCTCCCAGCGCCCCAGAACTTCGTCTTCAACGTGGGCACGCTGGTCGGAGAGCTCGACCAGGTGGTCCACTCGACACAGGGGTACCTCCAGAGCTACACCAAGTTCAGGCAGGCGTACCTCGTCAAGATCGAGCACGGCAAGAAGGAGGAGTTGCACTGATGACGGACAGGATCAACTCGCTCACCGTGGTCCTCCGCCCCAACATGCGGGAGGACGACGCTAAGACCATCATGGACGCCATCAGGCTGCTCAAGGGTGTGATCGATGTGAAGAAGGGCGAGGTGAACAACATCACGAGCCACATCGCCCACGCACGGGTCCGAGCCGAGCTGGGCGTCAAGATCAACGAGCTACTGGACCAGGATACCTGGCTCAAGGAGGAGTGAGATGGGTGAGAAGAACGAGGAGCTGAAGCCGATGGAGGATCCCTACAGGACCGGGGGCGAGCCCCAGAAGCCCGAGTACCCCACGAGGGACGAGGGTGACGAGAAGCTGGTCGGCGGGATCAGGCTGCCTGGGCACCCCAGGCGTCCGGCCTTGAAAGCGGAGGAAGTCGTCAACGAGTGGGACGATGACGGGCACTACGCCGGCGTCAGGCGTGTCCGCAGGGAGGGCGTGGAGCAGCAGATCGAGCCCATCGGCATGGCGCTCAAGGAGCAGCAGCTCGCAGGGCGCCAGATGGCGGCCATGGCCAGGACCACCTACGAGGGGCCGGGTGGGGTCCGCAAGACGATCATCGGTCCCCAGAGCATGGTCACCTTCGGCGAGGGCGTGAACTTCGTCCTCGGCGAGGCGCACCAGGTGCTCGAGCAGCTCAGGAAGGAGTTCAAGGCGTACACGATGTCCGTCGAGGAGCAGTTCCTGGAGCTCGGGAGAACCCTCTCCAACATGTACAACGAGATCCAGGAGCTCGGGGCTTGTCGCGACGAGGAGCGTCGGGCCAAGGAGATCTGGATGGTCGCCTTCGAGGCGGCGATCAAGGACGCCAAGAAGCCGGGCAGGAAGAACATGAAGACGGCCCATCAGTACGTGCTCCAGTCCACCGAGTCGTGGAACAAGCGCCACCCCGACGAGGTCAAGGAGGAGTAGGGATGGAGCCCTTCTTCAAGCTCGACAGGAGCGAGAAGCGCAAGCGCCAGATCAGGAGGATGCAGTGGGACCTCCGTGAGATGCAGGCCGGTGGTCCCTGCATCGGGTGCGGCTACTGCTGCAACAAGAGCCCGTGCGGCATCTTCATGATCCATCGCACGCACACCTTCACCAAGTGGCGAGGCTGCCCAGAGCTCCAGTGGGATGGCACACGCCACTGGTGCGGCCTCATGCTCTCGAAGGAGGGCGAGGAGCGGCAGAAGCTGATGGACCTGGAGCACGTGGGCAAGGGCTGCTGTTCCTCCCTCAACAGCTGGCGCAAGGAACCATTGCAAGATCGGCGTGCGAAATGAGGAAGCATCTCAAGGACGTGATCGAGGAGACCGTCGCCTACGCCAAGGGCCTGAGCCTGTACGAGCTCAGCGAGTTCATCGACGTGGGCAAGAGGACTCTCGAGAAGGAGGACCTCGAGGAGGCCAGGGAGGCGATGACGGAGGCCATCGAGCGCCTCGAGGCCATCTACAAGCAGCGGTGTCGAGAGGAGGTGTCATGATCGTGGGATGGAAGGAAGCGATCAAGGGGCTGCTGCTGTGCCTGCTCCTCGACTCGCTGAACGACCGGATGTTTCTCGGTCGGATCGTCACGTTCAATGGGCTCGTCATGCACGACGCCAAGGATCGCAACGGCGACAGCGACTTCGTGTGGAAGGTCGACCGCCCGGAGTTCTCCTTCAACATGAACGCTGGGGACGTCGTGCAGGTCTTCAACATCACCATCCCCTTCACGCCCAGGAGGGTGTTCGTCGTCAGGCCCACGGCGAAGTGGGTCGAGGCATACAACCGCGAGCACAAGAGGTTCGGCCCCGATGCGCTGACAGCAGATCAGTTCTACAGGACGCTGCTTCACCCCGGCGAGTACGAGCTCAAGGAGATCTCATGAGCGTCACCAGGCAGGTCACGATCTGGTGCGATGAGTGCGGCAACTGGGAGCAGGAGAGCGCAACCAGCACCGTGCCTCTTCGTAAGCAGCTCAAGAAGAAGGGCTGGGTCTGGGTTCGTGGTCGGTGTGGGATGCAGGACTTCTGCCCGAAGTGCTGGGCGAAGCGCGAGGGGAAAGAGACATGAAGATCTGGGTGGTCGTGTCCGTTCGCCACGATGACGTCGAGGCGCACGGGGCCTTCGAGAGCAAGGAGGCGGCCGATGCGTACCGTGGCAAGCTGTTCGTGGATCACATGTTCGACGTGCTCGTGAGGAACTTCAGGGTCGTCGAGTGCGACATGATGAAGATGGTGAAGTAGCCATGCTGATGCAAGGGGACATCATCCGCCTGGTCCAGGAGCTCTCGGCCAAGGTCATAGTGAGCGGCACCCCAACGAACAAGGAGTTGTGGCCCCTGCTCTGCAAGGCTGGGATCCATGACTACGAGTTCGTGGTGATCAACCAGAAGGGTGCGCTGCTCCGCTGCTTCTACTGCGAGCACGAGAAGATCTCCACCCAGTCGTGGATGAAGCACCTAGACAAGCCGAGGGAGCCATGAGCGCAACGAAGACGAGGAAGCGTTCCTGGAAGAGCATCACGATCAAGTGTGAGAACTGCGAGTCGTGTGACCAGGTCATCGGTGGAGACGTGCGTGTGGCCAGGCGCGAGCTGAAGGAGCGTGGTTGGTCGTCGAAACATGTGGACGGCAAGGTCCTGGACTACTGCCCCCAGTGCACGTCGATCACCCAGATGTACCACCGCAGGAGGAAACCATGAGCGTCTACGATCACATCAAGTGCGAGGTCCCACTCCCTGTGCACCCCGAGTTCCAGGACCGGACCTTCCAGACCAAGTTCCAGACCCCGCCAGACATGGACTACTTCAAGATCAAGAGCGACGGCCAGCTCGTCCTCATGCAGAGGGACTACGACTACGGCGCCCAGGACCCAGAGCTGCGGTACAGGATGAAGGAGATCGGACCCCACGACTACACCGGCGAGATCTACTTCTACGACTTCGCCGACCCACATGGGAGGGCCAAGGGCTGGATCGAGTTCGTGGCCATGTTCGACAGGGGCAAGCTGGTCACGTTGGACTGCTTCAACTTCGTGGCCCCGACCAAGGAGGCGCAGCCATGAGCGAGTTCTGGTTCTGGGCGAAGACGGTGGGGATCGTCCTGCTCTTCATCGTCCTCTTGGTCGTCGGCCTGAGCATGAAGTTCAACTGCTGTAGGGACGCCGGGTTCACCGAGGAGCAATGCACCTACAGCCTGTTCTGCAACGGATGAGGAGGAGAAATGATCGGAATGAGAGTGATACTCATCGTCAGGAAGGATCAGGACGATGGCAGGAGAAGGGAAGCGGAGGCGGAGCGGAACTACGCCGGGAACCTCTTCGAGGTGCTTGGGAACACCGCTCTGCTCCGCGACCTCATCGAGGATGCGAGCGCCAAGCTCAAGTCCGACGAGCGGGCCGAGAGGAAGATCGTCCACGCATGGGAGATCCAATGACGGAGAGCGAGACCTTCATCTATTTGAACAACTGCCTCATGCTCAAGGGATCCGACTACGAGATGGACGAGAACGAAGAGCCACGTCTCATGCCCGATCTCAAGGCGAAGGCTGGGTACATGGTCGAGGCCGTTACGTGGTTCGAGAACAGGCTCCCTCGCCGGCGGCTGTGGGTCGTGCAGGAGGATGGGTCGTTGAGAGAAGAGGAGACGTCATGATCGTCAAGTGCCACTTCTGCATGGAGCGTGAGCCGGTCAAGCGCATCGCAGGACCCATCACCAAGAACGGACCCGTCGTCTTCGAGCTCTGCGAGGAGTGCGCGGCTGAAAAGGAGGTGTGTGACAAGCGCGGTGACAAGATCCTCGAGCTCCAGCACAAGAACGCTTCAGAGCTCTGCGTGGGCTGCGGCATCTGCTGCTTCATCCTCAACGCGCGCATCACCCATGCGGAGGCAGCCAACATGGTGGAGGCCCACGGCATCAAGATGGAGGACTTCGCCATCGAGACGGAGATCGGCAAGGCGCTATATCCGGGCGACCTCACCATCAAGATGCCGTGTGCCTTCCTGATGGGGAAGCCCCTCGGGAAGTGGACCGCCTGTCAGATCCACGGTAAGATCAGACCAGAAGTTTGTGGATCATACCTCTGTAAAATGGCGATTCGATATCAGCTCGGTACGATCAGTCTCAACGAGGCCCGTTACTGGCTCAGAACGGCGATCTTGACCAAGGACTTTTCCATCTTCAACTGGATCAAGGATGAGTCCGATGCCAAGATTCTGATCTCTGCTGCGATCGAGGGGCAGGTCAGCAGGATGAAGCGGGAGGGGCTGACCGAGGATCAAATACAGCTCAACCTGGCTTCTGTGATCACACCGAGGTACCACGTCAAGTCCGCTCTGGACGAGCTGACCCTCGACATGCACTTCGCAACCCATGATCGAGGAGACGATGATCCGAAGGTGTTCTTCACCGAGGAGGAGCTCATGGACTTTCAGTGTCGGCAGGCGACGAAGGACACCGTGGAGTTGATCGTCAACCGAGTGGTCGCCACCTTCCGCAAGTACTTCGACCGAGTGGACCGTGAGCTGATGAAGCCGACGGAGATCGACGAAGAGAAGGCGGACGAGCTGCGAGAGGAGATCGATGTTCGGTGATCGGTTTCCGCCGCACTGCCACTCACAGAACAGTCGATCCTTCACCTGCGCCTGTGGTGAGGTCCATCATTGGCGCAGGGGTAGGACGCAGATGATCGAGTGCGGGTGTGGTCGGTGGCACTGGCGCAATCGCGGGGGTCACGAAGATCGAAGGGACAGGCGGGGAAGGTGTGAGGGGTTCGGAGGCGGAGATGGGTGACTGGTGGGACTGGGTCATGGTGATCATGGTTGTCGTCTGCGTCGGCGCGCTGACTCTGGCCGACATCAAGGAAGGAGGGTGGAAGAGGTGAGAGAGCTCAAGCCACACCAGATCGAGTGCAGCATCATCGAGGGCGGCTCGGACTTTTCCTACCGAGAGCTCGTTCGGTTCGACGACGTCGTGTTCCGCATCTGGATCAGGGTCTACTCGTTCGGCGTCCACGAACTGGGTCCTGGGGAGGCGACCATCGAGGTGTGGTCGCATCGGGGCATGAAGTGGAACACGATCTACGGCCTGCACCCGGAGGAGATGAAGAGCGAGCCACCCGAGAAGCATCTCGAGGACCTGAGCCCCGAGGATAGGTTCGAGATCTTCAGGGAGGATCGGGATGAGCTGCTCAGGCTCGGTGCTGCGGTTGTGTTCCCTGGTTCGAGGATCGGAACGGGAAAGGGCAACTGAGGCATGAAGAGGAAGTACCGCAACTGGATCAGGAAGTACGTCGGGGACAAGTCAGTGGCGGGCCTCTGCGGCGAGTACTCGGTCCTGATGCACGCCACGTTCCCAGAGCTGATCATGATCGAGGGCGAGTACCACGAACCCGACGAGCAGTGGCCGGAGGGGCACTGCTGGCTCGAGGATCCCAAGGCAGGCGAGATCATCGATCCTACGGTCTCCCAGTTCGAGGAGGGTGGCGAGTACGCAGACGGCAGCCACAGGTTCCACGGCGAGGTCAGCGAGGAGATGTTCCAGCACGCCGTGAGGGTCGCCGAGCTCATCTGCGGCGAGCCGCTGCTCCCGGACAACACCTGGGTGGCCTGGGAGGTCCAAGACCTGCTCGATGCCTGGGTGGAGAGGATCGAGGAGCGGCGCAGGGACAAGAAGATCCTCCAAGATCACCCACTGGCTAGCCTCGGGGGAGAGATCGACGACGAAGAAGAGGCAGCCTGAAGTGCTATAAGATCGGCAGACGGGATCGTCCACTCTACGTGGGCGGTCCCGCCTGTTCTTTTAGGCGGGCAAGGAGGTGAGGGAATGCCCAGGAGAAAGACATCGATCCTCGATAGGTCCAGGAAGCTGATCTTGAAGACCGTGAGGAACAACATCTTCAGGACACTGAACACCTACGCCGATGCTCTCTATTGGCATGTGGGTAGCACCTTCACCCTCTCCAAGGGTGAGAGGTACGGCGATCTATACGAAGACGGTGAGCCGAAGGTGGCATGGGTGGAGTGCTACCTGTGGATCTGGACCCATGACGAGGGAAACGGATTGGCTGAGGACATGGGCTTGGAGGAGATCAGCAACGAAGCCCTCTTGAAGGAGATGCTTCCGGAGATGGAGACCGGAAAGCTAGTGATCAAAACGATGTCAGAGATGGTGGGGGAGAAGGGCACCGTCTTCGTCGACTTTCGCAGCAACTCCGACATGAAGGCATTCGTCAAAGAGCTACGGGGTATGAAGTACATCACCAGGGAGGAGATCAGAGAAGCAGTAGTCTCTGCGACTCGATCGAAAGGGAAGTGAAGATGGACAAGTACATCCTGGTCAAGGTGGCAAGGGCCTGTAGCGCGTGCAAGACCGAGCTGTTCCAGGTGTTCGTGGTCGACAAGGACTGGACGGTTCCGTTTTACGTGCCCGCCATCGGCATCGAGAACGACCCAGTGGTCTTGAGCAGGGCGAGGGATCGCATGGCCTACCTGATGGAGAAGGAGAAGGAGAAGGAGTGATGGGAGCCGATTTCATCTCGAGGTGCATGGTCCACAAGGAAGGTGGCATCTCGAAGCAGCAGTACAGGAAGGCGGTGTCCTACCTGAAGAAGCTGCACAAGGCCGCGTACAGGTCTCAGAGGAGTGGCGTCAAGGAGGGCACGGACCTCTACAACGCCGTCCAGAACATCATCTCGTGCGAGGACCTCGAAGACGACTGCGACAGCACCGCCGAGGAGTACGCGGTGAAGCTGGTCTTCGAGAAGACCGAGGAGCCCGGAGAGCTCCTGGCTGCGCTCAACGATGCGAGGGACATGGGCAGCCGGGTGTGGAACGGGCACATGATCTACTACGCCGGCGGCATGAGCTGGGGCGACGAGCCCGATGGCTGGGGCTATCAGTCCCTGAAGTGGATCGAACTGCTCAACGCCGACAAGGTGTTGGGCCTGGAGTAGGAGGAGTGATGACTGACTGGTACGTCGTTCTGAATGCGGTTGCGGACTACTTGAACAGGCAGCTCAAGCTGCTCAAGGTCGCCAGCCAGCACATGTCGATTGACCCCAAGATCTGTGGAGGTGTGGTCAAGATCGAGATGAACCTCACCCCGGCTGACGGGAAGATCTGGGAGGAGATCCTCGAGCCCCTCGGGGCCAGGAAGCAGAACTACGAGTTCGCGATCCTGTTCCCGAGTGGCACGTGGAGGATGTCCGAGGGGATGATCCGGGCGTACAGCGAGAAGGAGGCCGAGGAGCGGCTGAGGTCGGAGCTTGAGGCGGCTGGGTTCCCGGATGTCTCCGGGATCCTCCTCATGCGCGAGTGGAAGGATGAGGAGGAATGAAGAAGCCGAAGGTGAAGATCGGCAAGATGCTCAAGAACGAGGGCCACCAGTACCACTGCCTGGCGCCGTGCGGGAAGTGCTGCAACGGTGGACTGGAGATCCCGATCCACTCCTACGAGAAGCGCAGGTACAAGCTCAAGAAGTACGCTGGCAAGCCCAGGGTGATCCGGCTCGATGGTCACGGCAGAGAGTCCTCGACGGGTGAGCTGTTCTACCAGCTCGAGACGAAGGAGGACGGATCCTGCTGGTACCTCAAGAACAGGCGGTGCTCGATCTACAACAAGCGCCCCGAGGTCTGCCGAGGCTACCTCTGCCACCGTCGATACGACGAGGCGCAGGCGCTGCTAGAGAAGGAGGTGAAGTGAGATGGAAGAGGGGACGCTGGAGAGCTGCACCTGCTCGTTCTGTGTGGCGTGCTGCCGCCACAAGCCGGGCTGGATGAAGCCCAAGCAGTTCAGGGAGATCGCCGCGTACCTGAACATGGACCTCAAGGAGGCGTTCGAGAAGTACTTCATGATCGACTGGTGGGAGAACTACAAGGAGCCGGGTCGTAGGGGCTACATGATCCAGCCGGCCATCGTGGGCCACGAGGGCAAGTACGCCCCCGGCGTGCCGACGGGTACCTGCATCTTCCTCGACAAGGACGAGCGGTGCATGATCCACCCCGTCAAGCCCATCGAGTGCGCGATGGCGCTCCACGACGAGCAT
>Ga0316626_10000002_pt1 | contig 168260 bp, 223 predicted proteins | sample OWC_Aug_T1_C1_D5_FD_207656 | JGI IMG/M metagenome (GOLD analysis project Ga0316626, IMG submission 207656) | Wetland soil microbial communities from Old Woman Creek delta, Ohio, United States - OWC_Aug_T1_C1_D5_A | ecosystem: Environmental > Terrestrial > Soil > Wetlands | place: USA: Ohio...
TCAGCAGCAGTTCGTGGAGGTGTTCGGCCCGCCTGACGATACGATCGGCTATGAGGCGTATGCTGCGCTTCAGTATCTCCGGCAAGGTCGTCAGCTTTGGTTTGTTCGAGTGGTTGGTGCGGCTGCGGCTGCTGCAACGCATACTTTCCTGTATGGTATTCCGGTTACGTCAGAGTCTCAGACTGAAACCCCGGCAATCGATGGTATTGTCAAGAGCTTCACTGGTACTGTGGCCCATGCTCTTGTAAAGCCTATTGGGTTTACTTTAACGGCCAATCTTCTTACTCATGGCACAAGTACCATGACCGATATCACTGGCCAAGGAATTCTTGTTGGTGATCATGGTACTGGTACGATTACCTATTCGAGTGGAGCATGGTCAGCCACCTGGGATACTGCTCCGGCTAATGCTTCTGATATCACTGCCACTTATACGTATACCGATGATGGGTTCCTGGCTACCTGCATTTCCGATGGTGAATGGGGCAACAACATCACCATTGGTATCGAGGACGGTAGTAACGCAGGGACCAAGAAGCTCACGGTGTACTACGAGGGGATGTCGGTCGAGCGTTGGAACAACATTGACCTCGATGACACGGTTGGCAACACGCAATTCATCGAGACGGTGATCAACGGTAACTCCGAGTACATCACCGTTACGTTGGATGCTGGTGTTCCGGCTGCGACTGCCCTTCTTCCGGTTAATATAGCGACTCCAGTTGCTCTAACTGGTGGAGATACGGATGCCGCTGCGGTGGTCGCTGCGGACATCATTGGTTTAGCGTGGGACGATGGGCTGTCCTCGCCAACCGGTCTTCAACTTTTTGCTTCGCCGGGTGCGGTAGACATCAACTTGTTAGCTTGTCCGGGATGGTCGGATGCTGCGGTTGTAAACGAGCTGCTGAACATCTGTGAGACACGGGCTGACTGCATGGCGATCATTGACCCGCCTGATAACCTTCGCCCGAGCGAGGTGGTGGACTGGCACAATGGTCAGGGTACGTGGGTTGGGCAGCATGCGGCCTTTAACAGCTCCTACGGTGCTCTGTATTGGCCGTGGGTCAAGGTCTACGACTCCTATAATGCCCAGTACGTGATGACGCCGCCCTCTGGGCACGTTCTCGCGGTGTATGCCTTTACCGACTACAACACTGAGACTTGGTTCGCTCCTGCGGGCGTCCAGCGGGGTCGGGTGAAGTCCGGTGTTGATGTGGCGATGGGTGCAACTCCCGGTGAAACGGACCTCCTGTACGGTGACGGCAATGCGGTCAACCCGATCGTGCGCTTTACCAAGGAGGGGATCGTGGTTTGGGGCCAGCGGACCCTGCAACGGTCTCCGACCGCCCTTGACCGGGTGAACGTTCGCCGGTTGCTTCTGTATCTCCGGAAGGTGATCTCGACTGCTGCCCAGTACCTCGTGTTCGAGCCGAACGACGAGAAGACCTGGAAGCTGTTCGGCCACCTCGTGGTGCCCTACCTGAACGATGTCCGTCAGCGGCGCGGTCTCTACGACTTCCGGGTGAAGTGCGATGAGAGCACCAACCCTCCGGCTGTTATCGATCGGAACGAGCTGCACGCGCAGATCTTCCTGAAGCCGGTGAAGGCTGCTGAGTTCATCCAGGTGGATCTCGTAATCACCTCGACCGGTGCCAACTTCGACGAGATCATCTACTAAGGCTAGGCAGATGACTCTACTTGAACGTGTTAAGCAACGTGTTGGCCTCTTGCAGGCACTTGGGGCAGGGGCCAGGACTCTTTACCAGGGGGTAAAGGACACGCCACGTGATATCAAGCGAATGCGGGTTGCCCATAAGCTGCTGACCCGCACTCGCCCAATTGATCCGAATTTGCCGGGGAAGTTGCCTCCGCTTCTTCAACGGCACCAAACCTTGACGGCAGCACTTTCTCAAGGGAAAAACGCTTTCAGCCCAGAAGATTTTGCACGAAAATCTACTGAATTCGCTAAGGTAGAAAAAACACGTGCGAAGCTTGGGGCAATTCGCAAGGCTGCTGTTCAGCGTAACGCGATTCGGTTAGGGGCATTAGGACTAGGGTTGACTGCTGGCTCCTTTGCTTATCGCACTTACAAGTTGCGGAAGCGCCAAGCACAAGAGCGGGCTAAGTACCGAGATTATCACGTTTTCCCGGAGCATAATTACGCGACTGCTCCGGTTCAACCTGAGAATCGCGCTGTTTACTACGACAACCCTGTTCCAAGTTCTGGCCCACCGCGAGTAATTGAGAATGAACGCACTCAACTCATCAATCAGATCATAGAAGCGATTCTCGGATAACGGCTTTATTTGGTGGACACTGTATAGGAGGGTTCTAACATGCCATATTGGGAACCAATCGGATCGGATCTTCTTGGGGCCAAGCACATTGCCAGTCCCGGTGGCGGCTTTGAACCTCAGCGCGGGCACAACTTCGAACTTCTTCTTACGCTCCCCGGTGGTGTCCCAGGTGGCGTTGATGCAGCTATTCTTTTGAAGTCAGTGGAAACCTCGCTAGGTATCAGCCATAACAGTGAGCCACTGGCCCTGCCGTACATGAACGAGACCGTCTATATCGCTGGACGGCCCCTGTACGCGCCTGGGGCAGTGGTCTACCGCGACATGGTCAACATGGGTGTCTACAGCATGCTTGAGGGCTGGTATCAGCTCGTGTACAACGCCTATACCTCGGAGATTGGGTACGCGGCGGACTACAAGAGCATGGGCACGCTGACCATGTATGACGTGAAGGGCATCATTGCCCGTTCCTGGGAGCTGATCGGTATCTGGCCCCAGGATATCTCGCAGGAAGCGCCGTCGCATGTGAACGGTGACATCATGCGGCTCAATGTGACGTTCCAGTTCGACAAGGCAGTACCTTTGTTCATTGCTTCGTACTGATAGAGTTTGACAATAAGATCTTTTCTTGCCCGCTATAAGAACTTTCAGCCTGCCTAACCTTTCATAAGAGGCAGGCTGTATTTTTAGATGAGGACAAGAGTTAACCCAATTAGGAGGACACAATGGGTGAATTCGATTTCTTAACGCCAATCCCAAAAACCACGGTGCAGGTGAAGCTGCCGTCACGGGGAGTCCTTTACCCAAAGGGATCTCCTGCGTCGGGCGGTAAGTTGACCTTGACGCCAATGACGATGGTTGAGGAAGCCGTTTTCGCCAACCCGAGGTCACAGGGTGGGGAAGCGGTGGACACAATCTTGAAGCGGTGTATCCAAGAATCTGTTGATGTCAACACGCTTTTGTCCAGTGACAAGTTCTTCATGTTCATGATTCTTCGTGCCATCACCTATGGTCCGAAGTACTCGTTTGTGTGGACTTGCACAGCTAGGAAGAACCCTCGGGAAGCTTGTGGCCGGAAGAACGAAAAGACGGTCAGGATCCCCGATGACTTCGAGGTGAAATACCTGGCTGATGAGGATAAGGAGCCGTTTATCCTCCGGCTGAAAGACAGCGGCAAAGAAGTTTCTCTGCGGCTTCTTCGTGGTTATGACGAACCGATGATCGACAAGTACACGGCGGAGTTGGAAGCCAAGCGGAAGCAGGGTATCCAGATCGCTGATACGACTCAGGCGTACCGGTTGTCCCGGCATCTTGTGGCTGTGGACGGTAAGTCGGTCGAGAAGGCCCCCGAGGACAAGGTGCTCTCCTTTCTGGTGTCTTTGTCGTCCAAGGATATCCAGCAAATCCGTGACACTATCGTGTACTACACCCCAGGAATTAGCACGGGTGTGACGCTCGTGTGTGCTGACTGCGGCACTGTCCACGAATGGGATTTGCCGTTTACGGCGGACTTTTTTCGTGCAGTCGATACGGAGCCGGGGCGAACAGTGGTCGATGAAGTTCGACCTGATGTACCACCTCGGGATGAGGTACAGCGAGATAATGAGCCTGGACCTAGCGGAACTCCAGTGGTACTACGAGAAGCTGCGAGAGACGAAGGAACAGGAGATCGAAATCGAGAAGGTCAAACTCGAAGTGCTGGCTTACGTCGCATCAGCCGGGGCCACCAAGAAACAGGCGCAGAACCTACTAAGCGGTAAGGGTAAAAAAGAGGGTTAACCTATGACCCCCGATCTCGACCAAACTCTATCCCTGAAGGCGCAACTGAATGATCTAGTTACGCCGACGCTACGGAAGATCGAGCAGAATACTCGTACGACCAGTGATGCGTTGAATCAACTGGTGCAGGCTTTCGAGCAGGCAGGGGCACAGACTGGGAGTAGCACGAAGGGTATGACCGACAAGGTCGGGGATAACCTCGACCAACTTCAGGCTAAACTCAAAGAAACTGGTGGTGGGTTCAGGGAGTTCGGGGAGGAAGCGTCACAGAATTCCCGTAAGGTAGGTCAGGCGTTAGAAGACGCGCTGTATACTGAAGGGGCTACCCGTAAGCTCGATGAGTTAGACAAGGATCTGGGCGGGGTCAATCGTGTTTTCACTTCGATGGCTTCCCGACAACGGTCCATTTCGGGGAAAGCTCGGAACCTTCAGGCTGTAACCAAGGATAATATCAACAAGAGGGTCATTCCGGCCTTCGAAGAACTCCATGCTACATTAGACGACTACCCGGATACTTTGAAGGAGATCAACAGCCTCGAAGAGGGCCGAATGAAGATGCTCTCGGAGGGGGGAAGTGTTCTTAGCCGGGTAGGAGAACGGCTCAAGGGGCTGACTGGTATCCCCGAAAAGATCAAGTTCGGGGTAGCGGACATGGCAGGTGTTGTGACTGGCGGCATGCTCGGTGTTGCGGGCATGAAAGTGCAGGAGCAACAGCGAGAAGTAGCCCGAGTGGGTGGAGTAGATGCGTTTCAAGCGCTGCCTGGGGAACTCACCAAAGCTACCATGCAGGCTCAGACCACGATGGATGTGGCGGGGCCTTTTGTGCTGGCTCTGAAAGAGCTGAACGCTACCTCCAGTGAACTGATCCCCGAAACTGTCAGCCAGATGGTGAACTTGAGCAAGGCCACGGGGATGAGCGTGGAGGAAACGGTGGCCTTGCAGCATGCTTACACGCGCTTAGGGGGAGTAAAGCTCCCGGATTACGAAGAGATCATGAGTGGTGCCCTGTCAGCGGCACAAGAATCAGCCGCTACTTGGGACGACATGTCGGCAACCATTCAAGAAGCCTCTCTTCACATGCTCAATTACTCAGAGGCGCAACGGAAGACCTTTGTCAATAATCAAATCGCCGCCACTGCGGCTGCGAAAGATTTAGGGCTGCAAGCGGACGCCTTCGAAACTTTGCGAGATAACATTCTTGACAATTCAGATGCCTATGCTCGTTTTGCGGGGATGTTAGCTAGTGCCGGGTCAGCGTTTGCCCCCGATGAAGCGTTGAGAGATGCTAATACATTAATCGATGCAATGCAGGATATTATCAATACTTCCGGGGCTAAAAGCTTAGATATGGAAACCTTCCAAGGGCGACAGGTTTACCAGCAAGTTTTTGCTCCGTTAGGTATTGGCGAGGATATGTTCCGGCGTATGGTTAAAGGGATGCCCGAAGGAGAAGGGGTGCTCGGGCAAACCGCCGCAGAACGTTTAGCGAAAGTTGAAGCAGGTGCGCCTACGGCAGTTGAAGAAACGTCTAAAGCTATCCGTGGCACCGTAGCAGAACAGTATGAACAAATCCAAGGGACATGGGACTCTGGAATCATTACTCCAGGAACAAAACTTATTGAAGGATTTGGGGTAGTTGTTGATAAGTTTGGTAATTTCCTTGAACAAGGAGTTACGGCTTTTCAGCGGTTCGATGAGAGCGTAGGAGGAAAAGCGAGCACGGGTGTTGCTGCGGCTGGAGCAGCAGCCGGTGTTTACGGGGCGGGACAAGGTTTAGGCGCTTTGATGGGGTTCAAAGAGGGCGGTATTGCGAGTACGGTAATTGGCCTTTCTGCACTTACAGGAGGCGCTATTGTCGGGACAGGAGGCGCTGTTCTTACAAAAGATTTTTGGAAGGATCCTCTTGGCAATCTTTTCGGAGGAAAAACAACCCCAGAGGGGCAAAGTAATCTTTTTGGAGAAAAAACAACTCCAGAAGAGCAAGCTAAATTAGCGGCGGTTGGGCTTGGTCCACAAGCGATGCCTCAAGAACAAGCCCCCCTTTGGGCTAAAGAAGGCATCCCCGAGCAAAAAACAAGTATTTGGACGAAGGTTAAAGAAGCCGTACACCCGAAGTCAGCATTAGATGATCCAGAATTTTTTGCGCGTATCCAAGCTACTTTAGCCCAACAAGGAGTGGCTACAACTATTCCTACGGACTTATCTACTGCTGAAAAAGTAGATATGGCTAGTGCTATCCAAGATATTTTAGACCAAACCAATATTTCACGTGACTCTTTTGAAGGACGTAAATTTGAGGAAGCGTACTTTAAGCCTATGGGGCTTAGCCCAGATATGTTTGAGCGAGCAAGGATACATGATGAGACGATGACTGCCCCTGTTAACATTGCAAAAAAGACACTTATTGGTGGTCTCGGAGATCCTCTTGGAACTGCTTGGGCTGGCCTCAAAGAACTCCACTCTGTGTGGAAAGGGCAAAAAGACCTGGAAGAGATTCAGAAACGACAAACAATGGCTGATACTATCAACGCTTTACCCCAAGCAATTGAAGTTACAGCAGCAAATATTCGAGAGACTGGGGTACCGACTGTCTGGGACGGCTTGGGGGATGGGGAACTCATGAGCCAGACTCTCCAGATGGCTCCAGAGCTTACTACAACCGGTGAAGTAGAAATCCCAGCCATGAACGAGGTGGCACGTAATACTTCACAGCAAACGAGTATTCTGAAGTCCATCTTAGATGCAATTCGTAATCTGAACGGCCCGGATACCCCGCAGAATCCTCGGATCATTCCGGGTATGGCTAATGTAGAAACACCGGGTGTCCTTCGAGATTACGAGTACTTTGCAGCGGAGTTAGGGAGATAAGTCATGTCTTCTGGTTATGGTGGAGATCGTTCAGCCGCCCGAGTGTTGAGTCCTGAAGCATATTGCTTCATTCTCGATTTAGACAGTGACGATCAAGATCGGCTGGAGTTCCAGCTCATGCCGGAAGCATTTGTCGATACGAAATCGGCAGTCTATAACGAGACACCGATTATCGGACGTAGCTTGCCGCTTCTTGGGTACTCGCACTCTACCTCTCGTACTATCGGGCTTTCTCTTCAGTTTGCGTCATTGAACCCTACCGGGTCATACTCACCTTCTTGGGTAAGAGAGAAGATAAGCTGGCTGGAGTCGAAGATCTACCCGGTGTATGAGGAGGGGTTCGTGTACCCCCCACATCGGCTGCTGCTGTCTATCGCTGAATCAGTGGGCATGCAGGTAGTTATGACGAGTTGTTCAACTACTTGGATGGGGCCATGGGCTGTTAATGAGTATGGTGCTCAAGCTTTTCGGGCACAAGCTGACTGTCAGTTCCAAGAGTATGGCGCAAACGATGGTACACGCCCCTATAGCTTCGCTGACGCTATTGAGGGTAAGCACAATACGTTTGGGGCAAAAGGTACGACGATCTATTTTGACATTCCTCTGAGTGTCGGGAGTGGATGATGCCTATCGTAGAGACCCTTCTGACGCCCTTAAACCAGGGGCAAATCCCACGGGGGTGGAGACACATCCCCGGTCGTTACCAGAAGTCCTGGGCCTATCAGGACGCGGAAGAACGGTATTTCCTGGGGACGTTCAGCGTTCCGACTATTTCGGCACATAGTTCCGATCTGCTGTATGCGCTGGAAGTCGGGGATGTGGCTCGCCCTGATCTCATTTCCTATAAGGTTTACAAGCACCCTGGTTACTATTGGGTCATTTTGTGGCTCAACAATATCAGTGACCCATTCGAGGGTATGTATCCGGGCATGATGTTACGGCTTCCTACGCTTCAAAGGTTGGCTGAATACGGTATCCGAGCATAGGGGGAATGATGGTAGACACAATTATCCCCCGCCCCGAGATGTACCAGACGTATGCTCCTTTTTTGGAAGTCTACGTTCGGGGGCAGGATCTATTACGTTCTTCAGATGGGAAACCACGTAATCTGATCTCCTTTACGCACACCCGTTATCAAATGGGCGGTGGTCTGTGGGAGTTGGAAATCTTTGACCCTGACTATGTAAATGCTGAAGAACTGCTATTAGGCGTGTCTGCAAAAGAAGGGACAACGAGTGGGGAAGAAGGTGGTGACCCAGAAAGCTATGAAGTCACTCAACCCGCTATGTTTCGGTATGGTTACGTTTCGCAAGATGGAAAAGTTATCACAGTTAGTCCTCTTGGAGAAGAGTACTTTTTTGCGACTATAAATCAGTATAGAGCTACGTATCAACCAAATGGTACATTACTCAGTATCACGGGACAAACTCTCGGATACGTTCATGCTCGATCTATTAAAGAAAAACGTTCATTTTATGCAAAAAATATCTATACTATTCTCAAAGAAATTTGTGAATTATTAGAATGGGAGTTTGTTCCTCTGGGAGAAACTGAGCCAGGAGAGTTAGCCCCAGAAAAACAACCCACGTTTCTATCAGTCACGAATGCTGCTATTGACTCTACTGAAGAGCAAGAGCCAACTGTTACAATGGAAGAGAATGAAACATATTATCAATTTATTCAACGGATTTGCAATATGGCCCGCTCTAATGACCCAAAGTTTGGGGATTACGTTTGCTATTTACAAACTAGGACCAAAGGAAAAACAAGTGAGGGGGGTAACCCTACCCCAGAGAAGCCAGTTACCTATTTATATTTCGGCCCTTATGATGCTTTCAAAGGGCCAGTTCGTAAATATGTATACATGCGTGACCCAACTTCTGATGTTATCAGTTTTACTCCAAATGTTGCTATTACTGTTGCAGCTATAGCGGGGGCCTCAAGCGGTGTAGTAATTAAAGGGGATGACCCACAACGTGGGGAACCATTTGTACATCAAACTGATCATGCTAATCTCGACATGAAAACACACCGTACACGTCGTCCTCCAGTTGGAGTAACTGCGAGTTTTGCCGAAATGCGGCAATTCCAAGAGGGTCTTCCTGAACAAGGTGAAGACACTTTGAAACGACCAGAAGGTGGTGTTGCAGGGCCTACAGTATTAGCTGCTCCAAAAGCAGCGGATATTGACGCTCCTGTAGTGGAGATGTCCACGGCAATAACTAACCCGATCAAGTTAGACCATGCTGCCATGAATTGGTGGCTTGGTTTGAACCGAATGGTGAACAGTGCCACATTAGAGATTTTTGGTGACCCTTCACCTGAGTTAGATATTGGAAATAATGTTATTGTCGTGTATTTCGTCCCTACGGATAACAAGGAGTTTCGTGTTCATTGGATTACAAAAATTTGGGGAATCATTGGCATCACTCATTCGATCCAAGGCGGGACTTACATCACACAGCTTGAGTTAGGGACAAATGGTGGTGGGCTGGATATGGGCACCCGTCAAGCCTGGAACGCCATGACTAGTGGTATGGACCCAGGCGCAATGGGACGGGCAGGGGGTTAAGATGACAACGCCCCAAATGACTGCTGAACGTGATGGATTTGCTCACCTGCTAGATTGGAAGTTTGGCCGGGGGATCCATAAGCGAGATAATTACGCTATTGTCAGAGGTATCGTAGAGTACAACCGTGACCCTGAGCATCGTGGACGGATCATGGTCCGGGTACTTGAAGATGGCCCAGAGATGAAGCTCGGTAAGGCGGAGCAACCTCGGGTAGCTAGCTTAGAGCTAGGCTGGTGTGATGCCCTCTTTGGCCATGGTTCTGGCATGGGATTTGGAGCGTTCACGGTTCCTCCTGTTGGTGCCAGGGTGTTCGTCATGTACGAACGGGGAGCCAGTGAGAATGGCCTTTACTTTGGTGGATGGTTTGCGAATGCACCTCGGCAACGGCGCTATGGTGTAACGAGAACAACTCTAAAACCTCCAGTTAACGATCTCCCGGACAAGCCTGGGTTCACGGAAGAGGGTCATACGGGTGGAGATTACATTTACCCCCCGAAGCCCACACCGTATGGTGGCTATTGGATGGAGCCACCTCGCCCGGAGATTCCACTCGAACTTGTCGAGATGGAAGATCATACCCCTGACATCCAAATGTTTTTCAAGACCCTCAAAGGGGCTACATTAATTGCTAAAGAGCGCGATACTGTCGAAGAGTTAATGCTTATTGACCGATTAGGAGCCGAGCTTCGTTTTGAGTCAAATCTCATTTGGCAAGAGAACGGGGTGATTCGCCGGGGGATGAACTCAGCGACTCAGCTAGAGCCTATGGGGCTGGATAACCTGAACCATGCCTCCCATAAGGTCTCGCTTCTTACCGCTACCCAAGCGGGCTTGGTCATGGAGAACAACATATATGGAGACGATGCCGTTCTACTCCAGTCACACGCCACTCCCAGCACAGTTGTACGTAACGCAGAACTATCCCCTACCCGCATGGCCGTTGAACTCGATGAGGGGCAGGGCCGACTCCGAATCATATACATGGACGCCGGAGTTGAAATTGGGTCTATCACAATCGATATCGTATCCCGACGACTGGACATCCACGGCATTGAACATTTTCACCTGACCTCTTCCGAGGAGATCCTGTTAGAGGCTCCGAGGGTCCGGGTATGTGGGGACTTAGATGTAGAGGGCGAGATCCGGCACCTGGGCGGGAAGAAGCTGACCTTTATCGACAACGATACCGACCCGTACGATTCACAAGCTCGTAACTTCTGGGACATCACACCTGCTAAGGGGTGGGAGGGGTTCCGCAAAGACGAAGATGTGGATAGGTGGTAGTAATGGCTGACCCAGTTAACCCGCACGATACAACAACCTACGGGCAGCAGCAGGAAGAGAAGCTCCAGCACAATAAGGCTGAGGGTGAAATTCGGGATCTGTACGGTTACTACAGGTTCTCAGATCACCGGCTTACGAATATCGCCTTGAAGGAGAAGATCTATAAACGGCAGGAAGTGTGGTTTGAAGGCTACATGGACTGGTCGTTCAAAGAGTGTTTGTTCAAGGCACCTTTTCACTTTGGAGTCGAAGGAGAACGGCTAGAGGAAGATACTCGGGGGACCGAAAAGAACCCCGAGCCTTTCCCAGGGTATGGGTTCAACGGATTGAATTTCGAGACTTGCAAGTTCAAAATTGATGATCCTGAGTTATCACCACTATTTGAAATTAGGAATAACTGTAACGTCGTGTTTAAAGGGTGTTCGTTTGAGAAAGGTTCCGGTGACATATATCCTACCCTCAGCACCGGGGACAATTGCCGAGTTGAGTTTATCAACTGCAAGTTTGAATGTTCCCTTGTTTTCGATACCTTCTGTGATGTGAAGTTTCGAGATTGTGAGTTTGCCGAAAATCTAACATCTTATGTTTCTGCTAGTGATCATTGTAAGCTACACTTTACCAATTGCGATATGAACCACTCCCCAGAGAACGGGAACTGGATGAGTTTAGCTAATGACTGTTCGGTAGTAATTCATGGTGGAGCTAACCTTCCAAGTTTATTGGGTAAAACAGGTACAATATCTTTAGCTAATAATTGTCATGTAAAAATATACAAAATGAAGAAAGTTTGTTGTACCGAAGGAATTATTTTCTCTTTAACGAATGGTAGTAAGCTCGAAACATTTGATGTTGAAGAGATGTCTTGTGGTGCTGGGGTCTGTTTTGATATTGCAAATAGTGAAGTTTATGTACGCAATACAGAATTAATTAAAGCTGGGTTTGCGGCTATTTGTTTAAACGATGGTGTTTTTCGTAGCGATAATGTTAAAGAGATACGTGCTGGTCAAGGTAGTGCTATTGATGCTAGTAATGGCTCAAAGGCACAAATTAAGAACACTGAATCCATTATTTCCGGGAAGGGTAGTGCCGTTGTACTTATAGCGAGCACAGCAGATTTAGCAGATATTACTCTCGTTCAAGGGCTGCTTAGTGGGGTTAATGCTAGTGGGGCAGGGCGCTCCTACCTTCGTCGTGTAGAAACTGTAACCGGGGCGACCGAGTCAGGCATTGACCTGTCAGATGGTGTGGAGCTGTATGGTTACACAGTATCAACTATAAACGGGGGGCTGCTTGCGGGTGTTACGCTAGACAGCGCACGTTTTGAAATCACTGACGGCACCACTATTCATGGGCCAAAAGGCGGAATTGTAGGCACCCAGGCCCATATTCGAGTAGAACAGGTGACAACGATTTCCGGAGATGATGAAGCCGGAATCTCTCTTGCTGACTCAGCATATGACATCCGAAATGTGCAAACTATGTCCGGAAAGTCCGGACTTACTATGTCAAATTGTAGGGGAGTACTTCTTGACATCGGGACAATAAGTGGAGAGCAAGAGCCAGGAGCCATAATTGAGGATTGCTCCGGTCCTACCGAGTGGGACACTATTACCACTATCTCTAGTAATAGCGGTGATGGTCTGGTCGTAGAAGGTAACCTTAAGCAGCTTCGTATCATCAACGTAGACACGATTACCAGTACATCTGCTAACGGTGTGTCCTGGACCCAAGCGTCTGGTACGGCCTTCCTCGGGCATGTACTTTCGATTACCTCGACTTCTGAAGTAGGAATGACTGCCACAGTCACCATCGGTAGCTTAACGCTGGAAGAAGTTGACACCATCACCGCTAAGATGGATGCGCTGAACATCGCGGGTACTGGGGAAGTCTATGGGAACATCCTTGGTACGTTAACGTCACAGGAAGGAACCGCTTTTTCGGTTTCGATGTCTTCGAGCGGTAAGGCACGTTTTCGTGACCTTGGTACCCTCACCTCGCAGGAAGGGACTGCGGCCTCTTTGACGGCTCAAGGAAGCGCCGAAGTTGCCCTGTGGGCAGTGACTGCTCCTATGTCCTCGCAAGAGGGAGACGCGGCGGTGCTCACTGCGTCGGGAGACAGCTACATCACGCTCAGAGATATTGCCGGGATGACGAGCGAGGAGGGACGCCCACTGGTTGTTACGACTAGTGGAACGTCAGAAACGTACATCTATAGCATCACGTCGGAATGTACCGCTGTAGAGGTGGCTGCTTGGACTCTTACTCTGAGCGGGCAATCCCAGGTGACGGTGCGTGAAACCGCAGGAGCTAGCTCCGAGAAGGGGCAGGCGGTAGTTGTGAATGTCGGTGCTGGTTCCATCTTGACGATGGACGACAACACGAAGTTTTCCAGTGTGGAGGAAACTGCTTTTTCGGGTACGGTTCAGGGTACGCTCAAGGTCAACAACATGGACGAGATCAGCACCGAGGAAGGGCGCATGATCGTCCTGAGCGGTGGCACGGACTCTTGGATCGAGTTTACGAATATTCCCACTATCAAAGGGACGAATCCTTCAGAAGATGCGGTTGAGATCACAGGTTCTGGAACTACTCGGTTAGTGAACATCGATGAAATCGACGGTGGCAATCTCTCTAGGTACATTGTTGAGTTAACGAGTCTCGGGGCAGAGCTGGGGAAGATCGAAGTCATCGATGTACTTTCGATCAAGGCTACGAACTGCCGAGGGGGGTTACTTGTCCAAAACTGTGGTGATATCGAGATCTACTGTACGACTTCGAAGGGGTCTATCGTTTGTGACACGGGGTCTACGCACTGTCTGAGCATCTTCTCCGGTAACGCTGTTGTCCGAAACTTCTCCGAGATCAAAAACAGCGATGGCTCGATGAACGGAGTTTACACGTATGGGACTGGGCGTGTAACTCTTGAAAACATCGATCTTATGCAGGGGGAGCATGGTCTCTATGCGTATAATGTTAATCGAGAGTTACTGGTTTCGAACTGCCCCAGTATCAAAGCACCAGAAAGTGGTCAGTCTGCGTTGGAGATTTCTGGTCCGGGGCGAGTTGTTATCCAAGGGGTATCTCCTACAGTTGTTGAAGCTAAGGATGCGAACACCGTAGCCTTGAAGCTAACTGGAAATGGGGAAATTCGTAACGACTTCAGACTTTTAAATGTCGAAGTTACTGCAAGTAAAGGACAGATTCAGTGTGAAAGTCTATCCGCGTACTTCTATGGTTGTCAGTTCGATGGGTCCACTTCTTTCACTCAGTGTACCGGAGAGCTTCAAACAACGGAGATGACAGTTGGGCTAGCGGTTAGCCAGTCAACTCTGGCTTTCTATGACACCAAGATCCAGCTCGGTACAAACGATGGCCCGGATCAAAATTTGACTGTTACTGATAGTACATTAACTGCTTATCGTTCTGAGGTTACTGGAGATAAGGAAGTCACGATTAGCGGGTCAGTGGTGGACTTCACTTGGACTACGACTGCCTTAGCTGGTGGCACTTGGACGACTACTGATAGTGTGCTTCGAGGGGTAAAGGCTGACTGGGACAAGGATATTGACGCTAGCGCTTCATCCGTGCTTCAATTTACGAAGACCGACGCTGCAAATATCACCTTAAGTGGTGCTGACCAAGTTATCGAAGGGCATCTTCTGACTGCGGATAACCTTTCAATCGGGGCGACGTGTGCGGGGTTCATGTCCCATTTGACTGCGACTGCTCCTGTTTCTACGGGAGCTGATACAGCTTTGTTCGTGAACTACGGTGCTCTGGATGGCGTACAGCTTGGGCAGGCAAACGGAGTAGTTCTGAATCGGGTGACTTCGGGGCAGACAACTCTAGCAACTGATATGGCTTTGTTTGTGAATTACGGTGCTCTGGGTGCTTTACAGTTCGGGCAGGCTACTGGTGTAGTTTTGAACCGAGTGACTTCGGGGCAAACAACTCTAGCAACTGATATCGGGTTGGTAATGAATTGGGTGGACTCTGGGGCGTTTACGGCTAGTAGTGATGACGCTATCATTGCAAACAACTATAGGACTTCATCGAACGTTACAACTAGTAGTGGTTGTGGCATCGTTGGTGCCAGGATGCGAACGACTGCTGCATGGAATATTGGACAAGATAACGGTATCATTTCAGCTAAAGGTTCTGGTAGTTGGAGTACTAGTGCTTCGGGTATTGGTGCTCTCTTTGCTAAACATGACACAGCAATTTCGGCAGGTGGGTCAAATGTAGGTATTATCGGCGCTTCAATGGCTTATGATTTAACGCTTAGTGGGAGTACTACTGGTATCGTTGTTGCTTCTCAGGCAGGAGCATCAGAAGCAAAAGGTGTAGTCGCCGCTTATTCAGCCGAGGTTACTGGGTATGGAACAATTATGGCTGCTGGTGGGGATATCACTGCCGATAATGGGCTTGTAGCCGCAGGATGTACTGGTATTGGATCCGGTGGTTATGGGTGTGTTGCTTCCGGTGGGGCAGGTTCTCCAGATGGGAAAGGATGTGTTGCCATTGGGGGGGAGTACACGGCAGTATCTGGTAGTAAGGGGGTTGCTGCTGTTGGACCAGAAAGCTGTGGTTCTTTAACCGCAGGAGAAAATGCTGGGATGTTGGCGTTAGGAAAACATTTTTCAGCTATTTCTACCCCAACAAGTGGGGGGGCTATGTTAGCTGGTACCGAGGTTGACTTAACTTTGGGGGGTTCCTCCGGTACTATTTTAGCCGGTTGTTCAGTCCCAAGTGGACTTACTGTGACTACTACTGGTGCAGTAATTGGGGCGGCTGTTTCTTCTTCAGCGGCGCATAGTGTAACAGGGGATGCAGTTTTACTCGGTAACCAACACTCAACTGGTACTGGGCGAGCAATTACTATGACAAGCCAGACAGATTGTTTAAATCTTGGGTCAACACAACAAACAGCTATAAAATTTAATACTAATTCAATCGGATTATATAATGCTTCTGGTGGTTCATTTGTGGAAGAAAGTGGTGATGGTGGTGAGAGTCCTGGAACGGCTATAGTACTCGGGGCTAATGATCCCTATAGGGGGGCAAGTATTAAACAGCAAGTACGAATTGCTGGAGTTGGAATTACAGATTTATCCCCAATTATTCATCATAATTATCCTTATTATGACCCACAATAGTGTATAGGAGAGTATATGAACATCCAGCGGCGGATTGCATACCGTTATTTAAATGTTGTAGGTAATACAGGTTACATAGCTTTAGATTGTATTGAAGATGTTCGTTTATCCGATTTTGCGCATAATTATTCAAAATGGTGGACTACTGCGTTTGCAGTTCGTAAAACAGCAGAATATGATGGTTCTAAAGTAAGTAATTATTATGTTCCTGGTGTCTACTCATTAATCTTGGAAGGTTCTACTAAAACTTTTGCTCGTGGCTGGCCTGTTGCTATTTCAGGCGCGCTTTTATCCGATGGTCGGCGTTTAGTAAAATACAAAACTACGTATCTTCCCTCTGATAAAGGTATTTTTGTGAGCCAATAATAATGTTCAACTATACGATTCAATATCCTAACTTAAACTACTCGGCAAAATACACGCCGAGATCAGTGCGTAAAAGTAAGCTCACAACCGCAGAGCAGATCATGGTGGACATCACCCCCTTAGACCGAGGGGACCGGGTGAACTATATCCCCGGTGATATCACCCAAAACGTTTTAGCTGGTGCGGTTTGGGTGGCGGCGACCTTGAACCTCTATACAGCTAAAATAGTTGCAACTACACCTGTCCCAGTCATTCTTGGGGATACCGAGTTGGGGTTGGCAATAAGCTGTCGAGAAGTACCAACTTCTCTTTACGCAACGGTGGAGCAGCTAAACAAGATGGTTGCTTCTTTCTTGCTTCGGTTCGATTTGTACCGAGCAGCGACTTGGGACGAACTGCTTCTCGGCATGATGGAAGGATACAGCCCGTTGATCGGGGGCACGGTGTACTCAAGTTTCCTTTCTGCTAAAGATACCGGTGTCGTGCCCATGCCTAAGCCGGGGGAAGATTTATTGGGTGGTCATATTGTGAATCTGGTCTCGTTTGACCGAACTCAGGAGACAGGAATGGCGATCGGAAACTTGGGGATGAGCTTCGGGAACTACGGAATGTTGACTTTCCGTGGCTCCTATCTCAGAAACCTGGGTATTTGTCGCGATTTCTTTTTGCTGATTCCAAGGAAGGTTGAGCATGCCGTTCACTGATGAGGAACAGCGGATCGCCCAGCAGACGGTCGCCACTAACCTGTTGGAGATCATCGGGCAGGGCATTGCGTTCCCGTTTCAGTTTACTGTGGCGAAACAGATTGGCACGATTCGGCAGTCGAATGCCGGTGAGCGGATCAACGACTCGATTCACATCATCCTCTCAACCAGGATCGGTGAACGGCCTTTCAACCCCGAGTTTGGTAGTCGGCTTCCCGAGTTAGTGTTCGAGCCGAATGACGAGATTCTGAAGCGGTTACTGGTCTTCTACACTGCGGATGCTTTGAAACGGTGGGAGCGCCGTATCGAAGTCCTTCGTGTAGTCCTGTTAGAAGGATATAACGATGACTGGAACCAAGTTGGGGTTCAGGTCGAGTACACGATTCGGAATTCGCATATCCGAGGGAGCTATGTGTATCCCTTCGTTCGCGAGGGCATGCCCACTAGCGAGCTGTATACCGGAGTTGAAGCACGTCGGATGAGCACCTCCGGAATGGTGGTGGAGTAGCCCATGGCAACCAAGTACAAAGCTGACTACTTTCTGAAAGACTACGCGACGATCCGTACCGAGATGATTTCGCGCCTTCCGATCCTTTCGGATGGCAAGCTCACTGATCTTAACGAGTCGTCGATCAGTGTTACGTTGGTAGAAGTCTTTGCTGCTATCGCGGATATGCTTGGTTTTTATCTGGACTCCAATGCTCTGGAAGCCTTTCTTCCTACTGTTCGCCAGCCGGAAAACGTGTATCGGTTAGTTGACCTTATCGGTTATCGTATTCGGGAAGTCACGGCAGCTCGGGTGCATGTACGTTTCTCTTTGCCAGCTATTTTGGTTGAGGAAGTGTTTATCCCGAAGGGTACTCAGATTGGGACTACGAGTGGTGGTGGGCCAGGGAGCGAGGGGCTATTTCTGACCCTGGAAAACACTACGGTTCCAATTGGGCAAACTGAGAGTGAATTGGTCGAAGCTGTCCAAGGATACCGATATATCGAAACCTTCTTGAGCGACGGCACAGCGAATCAGTATTGTGTGTTAACGAGAGATAGTATCGACATCAGCACAATTGAAGTGACTACAGGAACCGTCAAGTGGACTCAGGAAGAGTCCTTTCTGTACAGCGAGGATATTGATTTTGTCTACACAGTAAAGACCGATTACCTCGGTATTACTAGGATTTACTTTGGTGATGGGAAATTTGGGCGAGTTCCTTCGGTGGGAGAGAACATCGGCGTGTCCTACATCCGTTCCTCGGGAGCCGCAGGGAACGTTGGAGCCAATTCGATTACGTTGGTGTTCTCTGATATCCGAACAGTGAGCACCAACTCGAAGGTCGAAGGAATCGCGGTGATCAACCCGGCTGCTGCCGCAGGTGGTAGCGACCGACAGTTGCTAGAAAGCGTGAAAACCAACGCTCCCGGCTCTCTGTCTGCGTTGTACCGACCTATGACTAAGTATGACTATACCACCCTCATTGCCCGTCTGGGGGGCATCCAGCACGTAAATGTGTGGGGTGAGCAGGAAGAGGATCCACCGTCTTACGAGAACATGAACTGGGCGAATGTGTGTCTTGTCCCGGTTGGGGGTGGGTTGCCATCTATCAATCTGCAATCGATCGTGCGGGATTACCTTGTGGAGTATCAGCCAATTACGGTGAGAGTTAGGTTTATTGACCCTGAGTACGTCTATCTTAATGTTTCGATGGATGTGTATACGCTTCCCGGTTACTCGTTAGAAGACATTCGTATCCAAATCACTGATGCTGTCAGGGTGTTTTTTGACTTAGAGAACGTCCAATTCGGTCAAGATATCCGAGCTTCTACCTTCTACAAGATCGCTATGAATATTGATGGGGTTGACCACGTGACCGTAGACGATTTTGTAAAGGTAGTAGGCGATACGGAAACTGATTTAGGGCAAGAAGCCATTTTGCAAAAGTGGGAGATCCCGGTGTTGAACACCTTTACCATTTCGATTCAGGAAGCCACTGAGCTGCCGGTTCCTGACCTGTACCCAGACGAAGAGATCGAGTAGGGAGTAAGCAATGACATTTCCCATTATTGGTACTACAAGTGTTTGGGAGAACTGGAACGGGTCAGGACTCGGCTCCTGGCGTATGTGGTTCATGGCCCCATATGGATCATGGATATACGCCGGATTTGTACGTGACAATGAGGTCACTTACGAGAAGATCGATATTGGGCCGGTGGATACAAACTATGAACGTTACAGTTGGGATTTTGGACTAGCGGCGAATACTCCCGAGGATATCTTTACCCATGAGCAGCATGAGGGGAATCCAGATGGTGCGATTGGGTGTGGTTGCATTCGAGGAGCAACTCCTAAGTTGTATCTGATTGGGCGAGGAGATGCCGCTCCAGCCACTAATGCCGTTCTGCATCGATTTACGGTAGGAACGGGGTTTGTCCAACAAGCGCCAGGAACGATTCCGTTTGATGATTCTCTGACAGATACTCCGGTCAACATCAACCATGTTGCTGGGATTGAAGTTATTCAAGGGACCGCTTTCTTTCTTGTGCTCAATAACCGTGACACGAACGAGTTCCGGTTGTTTCGTTACCCCTATACGTGGACTGGTGGAGGGCAGAATCCTACCCATCATATCGAGCTTTCAACCAATTACATGGAGAATAACCTTGGCGCTCGGGTACGGGGGATTGCTCGGGCCAGTGATGGCAACATTTTGGTTTTTGTGAACACAGGTGTTACAAATGCTTCCTGTAAGGTGTTGAAGTTCTCTAGTACCGATTTGAGCTACTTGGGGCAGACTACCTGGACCCCGAATATCGCATCTGCAACTTGGGGCTATATTGTCCAAGTAGCCGAAGTGTTCATGCTTTTCCAGGGGCTGACCAGCAACTCTCTATATGATTGGAAGACTGCGATCTATTATGACAGAGCGACTGGGATCCCGGACGGGACGAAGAGCACCTTTATCATTGCTGATAACCTGACGACTTTCGGGTCCAACGAGCCTATTACCTTGCAGTATGAAGCACGGGATGCGTTCAACATTGCGGTGACAGGAGTGAGCTGCAAGTTCACGATTAACGGTGAAGATGAGGATGACCCCACGACTTGGACTGACCGACTTGGCAGTATCCAAGGGAGTACAGGGGTTGATTTCTTCACGACAGATGATGTGCCAACTGCGATTTCGGCAATCGTGACTACTAACGGAAGCGGTGTTGCGACTGCCTATTATAAACCGATGCGCTCCGGCAGTGGCACGGAGATCGATGCGATTGATGTGTTCTGCCCCTCGGATACCTAATGCCGATACCGACTCCTCCGACTGCCCCACCGGTTGAGGCGCATAACCGGGTCTTCATCATTGAACCCATTTTCGTGGGTCAATCGAAGATCTTCATCTATGCGCCGACAGCAAGTGCAGGGAAAATTATGGTTATCCCCGTGTCCGATATTTCTCGGGCACAGGGGAACATTATTGTCGAGTCAATCACACAGACCTATTTCCGTGACAATATCAAGACGTTCATCCCTTATGAATTTTGGAAGATGGATGCACGGACTATCGAAGAGGGTGGGGGCGAAGGAGCTTTAGCAGCTTACACGGAAGTCTTCGCTATCACGCTTGACGAAATCAAGCAAGCTATCGACGAATTCCCCCTGTTATTTGATATTGATCATTGTCCACCTAACTACTTACGAGTTATCGCGGAGCTGTTGAACTACCCCTTGGAAGATACAGACACTACAGCTAAACAGCGAAAGCAGCTTAAGTCTGCTATCCAGTGGTATCAGTCAAAGGGTAGCCAACGGGCATTCGTGGCAATCTTGTATGCTTTCGGGTTCTATGCCAAGGTCATTCCACTGTGGACGGAAGACTATGAAATTTTCACCGATACGATCCCTGGTGTCGCAAAAGGCAATGACCCCCCTAACGATTTTCCTCTGCTGATTGAAAACGGGGGGACGTGGTATCGCTCACCCCACTTTGGTATCCGACTTGTTGGCATCGTCAATGACCAACACGTTTTTGTAGAGTGGGGGAATGCTACTCAGCAGCAGATAGATGCTTTTGAGGCCATAGCAGCTACGTCTAACGCCCATACAGCGTGGTATCAGATGGTGGATGAACTGAGTGCCGCAGGCGCATTTCTCCGCTATCACTTTTCCGCCGAGGATTTCCGATACATTTGGCGTAGGTTGGAGTTTCTGCGCCCTGTGTTCGCGGTGCTTGAGTGGTTGGAATTCCTGTTCGAGATGCAAGAGCAAGTAGACGATGCCGTCGAGCCAACCTGTATCATGACAGCGAACCCAACCCGAAGCGAAAAAGGTTGGTACCTTGGCTATTGCGACCAGGATGACATCCAATACACGCGGTTAGATGATCGTTTGCTTGGCCCGGATTATTTGACTCTTACTTCCCCGTTGGGCGGTGGGTTACCCGGTTCTACTCCTGTGGTAGATGAGATTGCTGCGACAATATCAGGCTCTCCTAGCCATATCAGTGGCACGTTGGACAATGCTTGGATGTGGCCGGGTGTTACGTTTACTGTTACGATTGATACGAATCCGGTAAACGTAACAGACGGCATCAATCAGGGGGTGTTCTATTACCTGAATGTCCCTGTCACCCATGAGGTAATTGGGGTAGGGGATGGAGTAGAAACCGATTTCCATACTGTACTTGCAAACCACCCGATCATGTATGGCAGCCCGGATCGGGTGTGGCTTACTCTTCAGATAATGGAAGGAGGCATTCCGTTATCTGTTGATGAGGATGGTGTTATCACAGGTTCTAGTGGTGCCCAAACAATTACGGGAGCCATTATCGAAGACACTGGAGAGTTGTGGTTATCCTTTTCGATACCTCCTTCAGCCGGAGACATCGAGATCGATTATGAGTACTGGACCTTTGAGGAAGGGGAGATCATTGTCCAGTCGGACGAAACTGATGGTGTTACCGAAACTTTCACAGGTACGCTTGAACAATCTCCTTTAACCGAAGGCAGTCTCGACTGGGTGAAGTTCAATATTGGGCCAGGAACCAAAGCCACTCTCATTACAGATGCAGCAGGAGTTATCTCAGGTGGGGGTGTTACCGGTACCATCAACTACACCACGGGAGCGTGGAGTATCACTTTACCTGCTGCCCCAATTGCAGGGTCAGAGGTAATTCTACAGTACTCGTTCCCTCGGTATGAGGGTGTGTTACGGGCTGAAGGCATCTTAGGAGTCATTGATTACAGCACTGGGTTCTGGTGGTTGGACTTTGCTACCGGCTATGAACCAGATGATGCTACCGATGTTTTAGCCGACTATACCTATACCTCAGAGGTGCCTCCTACCGATCGTTCAGGAGTGTGGCCTCGTGGGTCAACAGAGCTACCGTTCCCGCATGTGCGTGACCCGCAAGAAGGTTACTGTCACCCACCGGAAGAGTTGGATATCGATTGGTACTGGATTCCCGAGGAGCAGTACACCTTAGCGTTAACACGAGATGGGATGAACCTTTACCCACCGTCTGGCCCGATTCCTTATATCGATCATGCCGATTTCCCGTCTCGTGGGTTTGACTACAACACCCCACTTGAGCCGGGGCACGCTAATACGTTCACCCGTCAATACGGGTACTCTACACGTCCACTTTGCCTACTTCGAGTTGAAGCGAACCCTGCTCCTGAAGAGGAAAATTGGGAGAACCAATTTACAGAGTGGGAGTCGTGGACTGGATTCTGGGAAACTCACGGCGACGGAACTTAGGAGGCCACTATGGCTATGACTGGACAAGACCCGAAGGATACCTATCTGGATATCCTGTGGGTTGATAACACGAATCTTGGCATTCCTCCGGCCTCTACGGTCACCGTAAAGAGTGGTGGGGGTAACGCCTCTCTCTTAGCTTTGAGTCAAGCTGAGATCGAGTTCCTCGGTATCCTGAGTGCCACTGTAGCAAGTGGTGTTGTGCTAGAAACCGGGGTGGGTCTGGTTGCTGACGCTGTGACTGTGGACAGCGTGCTGGATAAGGGTGACCCAACGGTGGGAGTGTTCTTTACCACTGGAGACCCGGAAGGGGCGTTAACCGCAGGAATCGGCTCTTTGGCGTTGCGTGAAGATGGTGGGGCTGGGACTACGGTCTACATCAAAGAGAGTGGAACGGGTAACACAGGATGGAAAGCCTTCAACGTTATCGCCAGTTTCACTGATTTAGATGATGCTCCTGGCGCTCTTGTTGCTGACCAGTGGGTAAAAGCTAACGCAGGTGGTACTGCCCTAGAGTTTTCTACGGTCCCAGCTCCCAGCTTCTTAGACCTCACAGATACTGACCCAACGACATATGCTGGTGCAAGTGGGCAGTATGTTGCGGTTAATGGAACGGTAGACGGGTTGACGTTTGCCGATCCTCCTGTTGGTACCTTCATCGCTTTAACTGACACAGACCCGGCTGACTATACCAATGCTGACGGCAATCTTGTTCGGGTGAACTCCACCCCAGATGGGCTGGAATTTCTTGATGGCACACAGGGAGATATCCTTTACCACAACGGTACAGCTTGGGTTGCACTTACAGCCGGAACAAGTGGGCACTTTTTACAAACACAGGGAGTTGCGGCCAACCCAATATGGGTAAATGCTGGTTCTGGAATTACCTTTATAGATTTAGCTGATACAGATCCAACTGATTACACTGATGATGGTGGCAGTCTTGTTCGGGTAAACTCGACTCCAGATGGGCTGGAATTTCTTGGTGGGGCCGAAGGCGAAATTCTCTATCACACTGGGACCGCTTGGGCGGCACTAGGTGTCGGCACTAACGGTTATGTGTTGACAACTCATAGCACTGGTGAAGTACCGACGTGGGAAGCACTCCCTGCTGCTGAGCTACCTTCAGGAGTGCAAGGGGAAATCCTCTACCACTCTGATACTGCATGGGCCGCATTAGGGGTTGGTACTGAGGGGTATGTATTAACTACACATAGCACTGGGCAAAACCCCACTTGGACGGCAATACCTACTGAACTTCCATCTGGTGTTCAAGGCAATATTCTTTACCACAATGGTTCTGGTTGGGTTGCCTTAGCTCCTGGTACGACTGGGTTACAACTCACAAGTTCGGGAGCAGGTGCGAACCCTGTATGGGGGGAGAGTGGTATTCAACATTTTGATACCACAGATGAGGTCAATACTCGGGAGTCATGGCTCGGAGCAGAGATTTTCGCTAAGATGATTGATTTCGGCACTGGCCCGGATGGTACTTCTACTCCTACTACTAAGAGTGTTGAGTCTGGGTTAGCCATCAATGGGTTATACACTGTTGTTGACATGCAAGTAACTGCGAATACTCCAGCGGCAGGGTGGCTTGCTAGTACTTATGATGTTGGGGGAAATACCGCGTCATTTACTTATAACAAAATTGACCAAAAAATTTATTGTACTGCAAACACTGGAACTGATTTATCGGGCACAAATTACTACGTGTTACTGAAGTACATTAAGGAACCGGGGACTTTAGCTGGGTCTGGGCCACACGTGATTGCCACTATTGTAGGTGAAACTTGGGGTGGACTTGACCAGGGAGTTCATATTCTCTCTCCGGATTTGTACAACTTTGCTTATACTGGGAATTACAACGCACCGGGTGCTCTGTCTTTTACGTGGTCAGTGGCTCCGACTACTGATGCTCTCTTCAAGTTTAAGGCTACTGCGGATGTTAATCATCGTGAATCATATGGGTTGCTTCAAAATGGGACTGGTACAGGTAATACAGATAAGATAAGCCAGTCGTTTACAGGAACAGAGTGGGTAAACCCGTATACCAAAGGTATTGGCCCTGGCAATAATCTCTTTGCGGCATACACTGTGGGAGCATTAACACTGACAATATCCAGACTTTCAGACTTCCCGTTGAAGCCTGCACTGGCTTAGGTAGTTAATGGGGTTATACGTCGTTTCAGGTTGCCCGCGCTCTGGTACTTCCTTGATGATGGATTGTCTTCGCCATGCATTGGGAGAGGAGCGGCTGCTCGGGAAACAGTTTGTCCACGAAGAGCCGTCTGAACCAGAGACTCCCATTGAACGATGGCATCAGTATCTTCGGGAGTTAAACCCGCCTACAAAAAACGATGCGTCTGATGATCTTAACCCTAATGGATTCTGGGAGGATGGTCGATTCACGGTTAAGGGATTACGGTACCGAGCTTCGTTACAGCAACTTCTAAAGGATATTATCCGGGCGGATAAGCCTTACTTTGCGAAAATTGTTTCACAGGGGCTAGGGAAGACTGACCCGATGTATATCGATCAGGTCATCTGTATGTTGCGCCATCCTCGGGCTGTCGCGAAATCTCAAGAGCGGCTTTCCCATCAGAAGTTCAGAACAGCAGATGGTACGCTCTTCGATATCGATAGCAAGGTCATTCATACCCCAAAGATGTTCATCAACGTCTCTCTGGTAGCAGCCAAGTGGTTACTGGAGAACCCCGAAATTCCTTATATCATCGTCGAGTATGATGACTTGATCGAGCAGCCTGCTGAAACCTTAGCTCGTGTTCAGGAGTTTCTTGGAGAAGGAGACTTTGAACGGGCAGCGGCAGTCGTGAACCCGAAGCTGCGTCGTAGCTACCCCCAGGAAGTGGAGAACTCGCTGTGGGGCGAGGCGGAAAAGACCTACGAGCTGTTTAAACAGCAGAAGCTACAAGAGCTTTTGGACTTCTTTGCCGATCCCAAACGACTTATTCATCGAGAGACACGAGGTTGGACTTGTGTCCGCTTCGGTGGGGGAGTGAATGAGGCGCAATGTCGAGTCTGTAAAGGCAGCGAGGAGTTTCGCGCCTCCCTTCGCGGGTTCGCGAACGAACACAGTGTTCCTTGGCGAGAACGCCCTTGTGCCTTCGAAGTCGCTTTTGACTTTGACCATCCATTGATTTCGATCGAGGAGAGCATCCAGAACAATTTCTGGGAGGACCAGCATGAATCTGTTCGACAGCATCAAAGTTCCAGAGGGCGTACTCGACCTGAGAGCATACGAGGTTCCGTCCGGTCGCCTTATCGCACACGTTACTGGCGAAAATATTGTCGTCAATGATGGACGACAGGCTCTTGCCCGGTTACTCGGGCATGACACCACCCAGACGTGGTACGTGGACACCATGAAGTTCGGTGACGGTGGGCATACTGCAACTGTGCCTCCGGGGATGGTTGCTGTTGATGTCACTGACACTGACCTCTATGGTGCTATCCACATTTCCAAGGATGTAACTGGTGCAGGGACCACGTTCCCGGCTACTCGGAAGGTGACGTTCACTGCTACGGTGGAAGCGGCTGAAGGGAATGGAACCGGGGTTCTAGAGTACTCCGAAGCGGGGCTGTACTACAACGCTGGCACCCAGATGTTCTCGCACAAGTCGTTTGGGTACATCGTAAAGAACGATACGATTCGGCTAGTGGCCACGTGGACTTTCACTTTCTAAATGAAACTGTTCACCCTTACTGAAGCGCGGAAGCCCCGCTCGGCATACAAGCAGGAGCTGAAGCAGCAGGTTCTCGGCCCGGTAAAGGGGGAGAAGTGGGATATGGCTTGGCGGGAGAAAGTCCGTCAAGCTTTCATCGATTTCAAGATCTCCCATAGTTACCAGCGCCGGATCATGGAGCTATTTGAACTACTGGCAAAGCAGAAGGGGGAAGACTACTTTCAACGGATCAACGTTGTCGTTATCCGGGATCTGGTGAAGGCACTTAACCAGAAGTATGAGTTGGAAGCGGTTGGGCCGAAGAAATCAGGGGCGTCATCCGCGTATACTCGTGCATTAGGGGTGACTTACCGTCATTCTCCAGCCGCAGAGCTGCAAAAGCACATGGCGGATGTGGATGTTGTTGCGTTGAAGAAGGAAGAGCTTCCGACGCATGACCACCCCCTTGTCCGTCGCCTCTACAATGCAATCTCCCCGATCAAAGATCGCCACCTTCAAGATCAAGCTGTTGTTTGGGATTTGGAAGGGCACCCGTTCTATCTATTCACTCGGTTGCATATGACCCATCCCGGTGCAGAAAAACCAGATGCATCGGGGAAACGGTGGTTTGAAGCGATAATTCCTCGGGTACTGGATTACCGTGGTGGGCGGAAACTGTCTGAACACGATTTCGAGATGTACACCAAGGACACCGATTGGCGCAAGCAAATGCGCAGCACTTCGGAAATGGCGGTGCTCCATAAGTTTCAGACCACGAATCTCGATGCCAGCATAGAACGGTTGCAGACTCAAGCTTGGGAGAAGGCACGTCCGTGGTATGCCGTATGGCACGCTTATTTGGAAGCCAAATTCCAGCGTGACCTTCTCGACAAAGAGTGGTACGAAAAGCACACTAGTGGCTTTCCGGTGGAGAAGCAGAGACAGCTTTATGAGCTGAATCAACTTGTTGATAAGTACTATGCTGCCCTAACTGAGGGGGGCAAAGCACCAGAAAGTTACACATGGTATCTGTGGCTGCTGATCGCGGAAGATGAGTATGGGATTCGGGTTCCAGAACGACAGGAGATGTATCCGGCGTACCCACGTACTCCGACTGCGGTTAAAGGGTTGGAACCGCATTGGCCTGTTCGTCCTGCACAAGCTGAGGGTGGAGAGCCACGTTGGGACGGAGAGCTGTTAACCGGGATTGGCTTTGGCCGAAACGAGTGGGAGCGTTTTGTTAGAGAGCTGAAAGCTTCTCGGTACAAGTTCTACTCCAGTCCTAAAGAGATTCAGCGGCTCATGGTCCCCCTTGTCGGAAAAGTTCGAGAGCGCTTTGGTGTGCAGCTTCACCCTGCCAATATCACTGAGTACATGGATGTAGCCCGTCAGGCTAAAAAGATTTGGCACAAAACTGGACCTGTGCTTGGCCGGGAAGGGAACGTATTAACAGTCCACGAGGGTATGCCTTTCCCCCAGTATCGGTTCCTTGGTGCGGGAGGACGGGAGATTTCCCTTATCCCTGCGCTTGGTTATCTCCAATATTTTGATTCGCCGACACATGGTGGGGAACGATTGATCCATGGTCGGTTGGATCTTGAGCCGCCTATTTCGAAGAGTATTCACTATCCAGCAAAGAGTCGTGCTGGCAAGCCTATCTTAAGAGGGCAAGCCACTACCCGTGACGCCACGGATCTGCACTTTAACCCGGAGCAGGCACGGCAGCGACGGTTACGGATAGAGATCGCTGCCGCTGAACGGATCATCAACCTTCGAAATAAGCGGTACAAGGAAGAAGTGGCACGGATGGCTCGGATCAATCAGCGGTTGAATGATCCGCACTGGCGGGCACCCGGTCCTTCGTCCGCTTCACGGCAGCAGTTTATCCATAGGCAACGCGGCGTGTGGGAGAAGGATCCTGCCAAGGCTGGGCGACGGTTCACCATTCGGGATTCAGGGACTACGTATCAACATCCTAAGCATGCGCCTAAAGGTGAAACCACAACTGGGATTCATCCTAAGAAGCTTTATCGTGAGAGGAAGTTCACGTACCAGATTCGGCGGCAACCTCTCCCGCCTCGGCAGATCGTGCGGCCTGAGTTTAACCCGTCCAGAAGCTATGTCCCACCGCCTTTAGGCTGGGAGGAGTACTGGAAACAGGATCAAGCAGCGTGGTCGAAGGAAACCAAACAACGTGCTCAGAAAGATCCGAAGTACTTGGCAGAGCTGAAAGCTTTTGCACAACAGCAACATGACCAATTAGTAAAAGACTTCCATGACGCTCATCGCAAAGGCTTTATTGTGATGACGGATGAACCGAAGGAGCGGGGGTAATAAATGGCTGACATCTTCAAACCAGTAATCACCTCGATCGGGTATGGGCCAGGAAATGGTCTGGAATTGTTTGTCAGCACCGATATCTATCGGTATGACGTAGACAACCGTCCACTGGAGAACCTTGCTGCCAACGATGTTGCGCTCAAGGATGCCATTGATGAGATCGTAGACGAGATCGAGGATGCCTATGACGGTAAACTTTGGCCAGATGGGACAGACTATACATGGCCTAACTTAGACCCTCGCTTGGACAACATGGATAATGTGTTACAGAACTTTACCGAAGTTCGTAACGTCCAGTACTCGGCTTTCGTGCAGATGGCTAACTACCTGCGCGAGCGGTACACCAGCGGGTTCATGAACGGTCCTTACCCGGACAAATTTGTTCGCTCCAACTACGCGATGGAGAATAACGAGTTCATGCCTGCTCCCTTCGGCGGGATGTACGTGCCCGAACGAGGATGGTCAGTCAAGAATCAGAATGTTCCTGATAAGATTGGGCGAGATCAGATCGCGATTGAAACTCGTATTGAGCCTGATGGTTCATCCCGAGAGTATGATTCTGGTAAGCACTACGCTTCACGGAAACCGTTATACGCCATCATGAATGGTTATGTCGTACCGATTTTCAATGCCCATGGCGGTACGATGACGGAAGATCAAAGTATTGATAACAAATGCACGAGTGGTAACTGGGGACCGATTGATATCAACTTCCCGCCAGCTCCCACTACTGGGCATCGGTTTGATTTTGCCTTCTTGGAGATGTGGTTAAAGGAGATTGACCCGGACAACGGGGTGTTCTACCCCTATGGAGCAGTCGATTGGGGTGGCTGGGATTTCCCGACCTTGGATCAAACGGCTGGTTCGGCAAGCGATTATTCAGGGACAGTTGACAACCGTGAGATTGTCAAATTTACTGAAAGCAATACTCAACCGGGGTGGCGATGGGGATTCCGGGTCTATGTTCGAGATACTGATTATGACACTAACCCTATCGTCTGGGCTACTGAAGACCCCGTGACGATGGTCTGTGAGGATAATGGGTCAGGGGCGTTAATTGAAGTTAACAGCTCCGGCTGCACGGGAACAATTGACTATGAAACTGGAGAATGGACTCTCCATTTCACTACTCCTCCACCAAATGGCAAATACATCGTTGGTATCTATGCTTGGAACGCAGTTACTAGCGCGAATCACTGGTCACTTCGTGGGTCATTAACCTTTTTGCCGAATGGGCATTATCTCCAGATTCAGTATCGGATTCGTGTCGTCCCTGGTGTAGATTATGCGTCCTACCCGGATTGGTTTAGTGATCCTATTGTGGAAGCTCGGGGGCCGAAAAATACCCCAGTAGCGAACTACACTTTCACTAACATGTTGAATGTCCTGCATGATGGGACATTGTGGCGGGCAGGAACTGGTACTTCAGGTTCTGTAACAGATTTAGGTACCTATGACGGGTATATCTATGCTCTGCCTCTGTGCGTGTGGTCTCGCTTTAACCAGCAGCCATGGGACTATGATGAGCAGAATGGCGGGCTTAGTGATCGACTTGATGATTGTATCCATTACGCTCCTGATGATCGGCATGTGATCGATCTTCGCCCGGTCATCTTCTCTGAGCGGTATGGCATGAATGAAGCGGCAGAGAACACCCTGGATAGGATCATCCGGGGCGATCACCGTTCAGTGTTTGGGCAAGCGGTTGTTGACGCTGCGGATGATGGTACTCCGACCAGTATTAATGTCTGGGGTGTGGAAGTCCCCGAGCTGTGGCGGGTGTATCAGTATTCTGGAATGGCGATCGACACCAACATCAACACTGTTCGGGACATTGGGTTGGCAACGACTAATGACCCGTTAGAGGGAGATGGTGGTGAATTCACGGCACCTCGGGCACACCATGACGGTATCCGGCGTATCTTCTCCCCGCAGGAGGAGGTTCAGGAAGTTCCGATCAGTATCCCTGATGTGTCTTTAAGTCCTGCTAGCCCCTCTCCTCTTGTTACGTACAACCCCGCTACGGACGTTATTACGTTAAGTACGAATGTCACTACTCTTTCTGGGTATTCATCGACTTCAGGTAAGGGGCTTCTTATCAATGATTCTTACCCCCGCCTGTGGTGGCGTGGTTCTCGTCAACCGGTAGTCTATTCGACGCGGTGGTCAGGGTTGGGTACTAACACAGCCACAGCCACTATCAAGACTGACGCAGATACGTATGAACCGAATGGTGCTATTGACGGTATTGTCGAGCTGATCTACCCAGAATGCACGGGTATTGGTCGCCCGGTCAAGACTATTGATGGTGTTTTAGCTTACGATGGACTCAACAACTACGCGACTGTTATTGTGGGGAATGAAGATGGCTCCCCCGATGACATGGAAATGGTTGAGTGGAAGATCAATGCTGGGCTTCAACCGGGGATGAATCTTCCTGCCGGTATGTGCTTTAGCCCAGGGCCAAGTCCTACTTCCATATATGTGTGTGACAGTGCCAATAACCGAGTGGTTAAACTTAACGCTTCCACTCTTGCCTATCAAGCACAATGGCCGACGTTAGCGAATTACCCGGTACCATCAGACGGAACTTTCGATTTGAGTGTCCATCTCCGGTACCCAGTAGACGTAGCTTGTGATTCGTCTGGAAATGTCTACGTAGCTGATCGGGACACACATCGAGTCGTTAAGCTGAATTCGACATTAACGACGCGGATTAGTGCTTTTGGGAATGGTTTGCCAGCTACTGTCTACAACGATGATGACCAATTACGCTATCCCGAAGGTGTCACAGTAGACAGCGCGAATAACGTTTATGTGGCTGACACCGAGTTGTTCCGGGTGGTGAAGCTCACTAACTCGTTGACCTATGTGAGCCAAATCGGCAACGGGTATAGTGGCCCCGGCAAGAATCAGTTCATCCAACCGGCTGGGCTTGACTGTGGCACTGTGGACGGCGACGAGTTTATCTATGTGGCCGATGAAAGCCGCATTGTGTTGGTGGACCCCACCAACATGACCACTGAGACCATCCTCGGCTCCCTGATGGGAGCGCAGATGCAGCGGTTCTTCCGCAACCAAGGATGGGTGACTGTGGCCGAAGATGCAGCGGGGAACAAGTACGCCGTCTCTTGTGAGCGGAAGCAGGTGATGAAGTTTGACTCCGGCTACCAGCTCGTGGCGGTTTTCGGTGAAGACGGTGTCGCCGGGTGGGATGACGAGCACCTGACTCACCCTCGTGATCTGATTTATGACGCAAATGCCTCTCTCTTGTACGTGGCCGATAACGATACGGAGGGAGATGATGGGCGTGTTGTTGTCCTAAGCTCGTTGGATCTTACTTATCAGGGGCAAAGAGATACGGATAAGGGGTTAGTTGGTCTAGCCTTCTATCAAGATGCGGGTACTGCCGGGAAACTGTATGCAGGTGGGCAAAATACGGTTTACAGGTTCGCTTTACCTGTTCCAGGTTCTCGGTTAGATCCGGATAATTGGACGCAAGATTGGGCAGTAACAGCATTTTCAGGGACTGATATCGCTTTTGTTCATGACTTGTCGTTAAACCAAGCGAGTGGTAACTATCTTTACGTCGGTGATTTGTTGGCTTCGAAGGTATACAAGGTAGATATTTCAGGCGGTACACCTACGTTAGCTGATACTTGTGACTTGATCTCTGAGGGTAAAGCTCCGCAGTGGCCTCCGGCTGTAGGTGTAGGTTGCCCCTTTGGAATGGAGCTGAATGCGGATGCATCCAAGCTGTACCTTTGTGGTGGCTCCCTTAATGGGGAAACTACTGGTGGTGTTATCCGGGTGGTTAACACTTCCACTATGGAGATCACTGACGATGATCTCTTTGACAATCAGCACTGGCCAACAGAATCGTTCCCATTCAACATCCGGTTCAACAAGGACGGGGATGCATATGTGCTCCTGTCCAACCGGGTGCTGCTCTATAATCAACCGTTTGTTCCGTCGAGCGGTAGCATCGCTGGGGATTTCCTCTATGACGTAGCCGATGTCCCACTCAACATCGACCTTGACCTCGCGGTTGAGTGGGAAAACGTTCGTGCCGTCCACATTAAGGACGATGTCCTATATGTGGCAGACATGACGACCAATACCCTCACTTCGATTGATGCGGTGAGTCTCACAGTCTTAGGGCAGATCGGGTCACCGGCAGTGGTTGGTCGTGGAAAAGCTTCAACGGCTGGCCCTGGTGGGGTGATAGTTCATAACACGGAGATCTATTTCTCTGATACGCTCAACAACCGGGTTGTGAAGGGTTATCGATTCTTCCCGAATGTCGAGCGAGGTACTGGTCGGCTTACGTATCTGATCGCACCTCCGGCAACGCATACTGTCACTTATCAGGTGCGATATGCTCCGTACCAGGGCTACTGGAAGTTTTTGAATGAGCCGAGTCTGCATGGGCGACACTACATCACTGACAACAACACCATGTACTTAACTACGTTAGGCCGGGGTACTCCGAGTATCGTAACTCAGGATGGGGGCATGGGTTTCTACGCTAATATGATTGCCCATCTTCCGACGCCTACGGATACGCCGACCAAGGCTCCTCGGGTGACCGATGAGTACCTGTTTGCCCCAGAACCGCTACCGATCACGGGAGAGACTGGCGGGACGCCTTTTGCCCGGTTGCCGGTCATCAATCGGTATCCGGCGACTGCCCAAGAGGTCAACCCCATGTATGGTGGTGGGTCTCGGTATGACTTCACTCGAATGTTGTTCATGCAGGGGTTAGGACCGAATTGGCCGTCTGAAACTCCAGTGGACTATGTGCAGCGTGGATTTGAATGCACCGGTACTTTCCCTGGTTATGACACGCTGGAAACCTTCCCGCTGCAAACGATTTCGGTGCCGCGTCTTCTGTTTGCCACAGCTATCGTGGAAATCGAGGGACAGGGATTCTTGGTCATTTTTACCTGCTATCGTGCCGAGCAGCGTAACCGGTTGAATGACGGCACCCCGATTGTGGCAGATGTGTTCAAGCTGTTCGGCAACCCCGGTGTCAAGGCTAGGTATTAAGGAGTAGCTAATGCCCTATGCAGTATTTTCCAAGCGCACTAAGATCGTGTCGCGGATCATCCACGATCTGACGAGCCTGTTGCCTAGTGAATCGGCCATCGAAGTGGACGATGATATCGCTTATCCGCGTAGGCAGAAGGCTATTCCTATCGGACAGCAGGTGAACACAAAACGGTTCAAGCTGTTTGAAGCTGCTGACCTTTCGCCTACGATCAAGCCGTATGCGCGTGTGTATGACCCGGTAACAGATATCGCTGGAAAGGTGAAGCACACACCGTTGCTTATCCGGGCAGCTAGGCTGTCTGGGGGTGATGTTCAAGATCCTGATGAGTTTATCGATCTTCCGATCTATGCCAACCCATTTGCCTGGAAGGCGCAAGAGGTTGCCCAGATCAAGTACGAGTCGATGCTGGCCGAGAATTACCCTTATCAAGTAGTGATTGGTGAAGAGTTCATTGACACGAAACACATCGATGCTTCTTCTTCCAATTACATCCTGAGTGAGGGGCATTGCATGCTCTCCCCCGGTGGGGTGCTCGTCACCAAGGAGTTTAGTTTCCGGTTGCCGAAGCGAATTACCTTCTCCACTGCTAACTATGAGAAGGCGTTTAGGTACGCTTTTGATACGTACTTCTTCTCCACCAACCCGGAATTCCCCGAAGGTGTCCAGATGGCTTGGCGTGGGGATAAGTATGTAGACGGGTCTGACACTGACTATCAAGACCTAGTTGTTGACGAGGAGATGCCTACGCTAGTGGGTTTAGAGACAGCTTCCACGTTACTTACTACTTTCCAACTCAAGTTCACGAATCTCACTCCGGAAATGTTCGAGATCGAAAATTACGTCCTCTTCCTCCGTCTGCGGAATGTGCCTGGGTCGTAAGGAGATACCAATGGCTTTTATCGCGACTGTCGTTAACATGCCGCAGCTTAGGCGGTCAAACTGGCGTGGCCCTGGTAACCCTAGACCGCCGTCACCGCCAATTATCGAGCCTCCGGGTCGGCCTCCGATCAAGCCCCGGTGCAGTGGGGGCTATCAGTACATGAATGTTCGATGCATCCCGGTTGGCCCTCGGGGCGTTGGGGACCACCGTCTCATGTACAGATTCGGTTGTCGGCGTACGACTGCTCGTAGTGTTCGAGCATCTCGTTACACTCGAAACGGTGTGGTGTGGCGTGGAGTGCCGATGCAATATCTTCCGTTGTACCGGAATGACCGTCGCGTGATCGGTGGACGACGTATTCCACGTCGTGCGGTGACCCGTCATACGGTTCAAGAGGGCTAAATGAACGCTCGTGAACTCGTGCTCGAAGAGGTATTGGCCCGTATCGTGGACGAGCATGGAGTGGAGACCATGGCTCTGAATTGGGCCATTTTGAATGAGCTTATGAAGGAAGAGGCTCCACCGGAAAAGTCGGAAGAGCCTGCTGAATAAGATCTTTTAGTTGTAATTACAACAATAGGAGGGGTAATGCCTCGTTGGACACATATCGTAATGCACCACTCGTTTACCGGAGATACTACGCTACCTGATGCAGTCGCGATTCGACGTTTCCACACTAGCTATAGACATGGTGGGGACATCATCACCGAAGCTCAGTATCAGCAGCTTAAGAGTGAAGGTGCTTCAGGGTTAGAACTTCCGTGGCAAGACATCGGTTACCATTGGATCTTTGAACGTTTGTCGGATGGGCGGCCCTGGTTGCTCAAAGGTCGTTCTATGATGAAGACCGGAGCGCACTGTAAGGAAGCCGGAATGAACCGACGAGGTATCGGAGTCTGTATCGTTGGCAATTTTGACCCGGCACCTCCTCCCGAGGATATGCTGGAGATGGTAGCCGATGATGTCGCATGGCTCTGCCGCATGTATCGGATTCCGGTAGAAAACGTGGTTGCTCACAGGGATTTCGCTACGTATAAAACTTGTCCTGGGGCGAAGTTCGATATGAACTATTTTCGAGAACGGGTAGCTGAGTATCTGGCAATCTGGATTCCTCACACCTAATCCGAGGAATAGAAAGACATACGATCATGGGGAGATATCTCGTGAACGCCGTAAAACTCATCAGTGAAAGCACCGGAGTTCTTGCCACGCTGTTTGCCATGACGGGCATGACGGCATCATCGATTTTCCTGTGGTTCCGCCCTGAGCGGTTTACTGCCGATAACTGGCTCTCTGCGTTGTTAACGTGTGCTGGGCTGGTTGGAGGAGTGGTAGCTAAACGAACGATCGAAAATACCAAACTCGGTAAAACCGGAGTCGGTGATATCGACGGCGCGGGGAACAATCGAAAAGACGATAACAATGGGGGGTAAACAATGTTCGGGTTAGCTTGGCTAACAGGTCCAATGCTCTATGCTGGTGTTGGTGGGTTGGTAGTTATCATTGCTCTTTCCGGCGCACTTTGGGTCCAGACAGATAGAGTTGCTTCTAGGGACGACACCATCAAAGCTATGGAAATCGTTGCTGCCTCCTGGGAGCAGAAGGTTGGCGAAAAAGAAGCTAAGATTGAAAGCCTACAGTTCACGATCGACGAGCAGAACAAGCTCATTGAAGACAATGCCGCTCAGGGTGAGCTTGCTAAAGCCAAGCAACGCGAGGTTGACGCCCTTCAGCAAGAGCTAGCCCAGGCTAAGGGCGATCTTAAGCTGATCTCCGATATGTACAGCCGTATGCGAGATCAGGCGGTCGGGTTGAACACCTGTCAGACTTACGAGATGGTTCTACGCTCCATTGCGAAGAGGGTAGCGCCATGAACCGCAGTCGAAATATCTTAGGCGCTATCTGTGCTGGTGTCATGATCGTTGTGTCAGTTGTGCTACTCTTGTCCTTGTGTGGGTGTAACCATAAGCCCAAGTTGCCGTGCCCTGAGTCAGAGCTACAGATTGTCAAAGTGGATAAGCCCATCCCCTGTATCGTTGAAATTGCTCCATTGGAGCCAGCCCCCAAGCCGACGCCCCTCCCGTTCCCCGAGGATGTTCTAGATGAAGAGGTCAAGAAGGCGTGGGCGTTGAAGGTGGGTGAAGCTGTTGAGAGCCAACATGCGCTTCAGCTTGCTCGTGACGCAGCGTGGCTGGTGAAGATCACGGAGCATAACAAAGCGCTTCCAAAGTGCTCGGAAATCCCCACTCCGGTTCCATAGCCCCCTTACACCCTTGTAAATTCAGCCCCGATCTTTGAGATCGGGGTTTTTTGCTTTATTAGGTAATCGCGCAAAGGCATGCGCGAGGGGTGTTGAGGCGCGAAGAGAAAGAGTCACATAGGAGGTAAATCTATGTTGATCTATAGGGTAGCTGTCCAAGGAAAGAGTGCATGAGCACACCGAAAGCAACACAAGAAATACAACATTTTGTTCACGATGATGGCACAATTGAAGTCACCGTCATCCCAATTGTAAAAGGAAATGTCAAAGCCTTTTTTACCGACAACGAAGATGTACGCCATTACGGGTACACGACAGAACAAGAACTCCGCGCTATTGCTAACATCCCCGATAATTACCACACCAAAGCCTTCAATCCGAACAACTGGGCAGCTCAAGATAGCGACGGCCCCTTCATTTGTCATCAGGTAAAGGGCATCTTCTCCCCGCCTGTCCCGGAGGAGAACGCGATCGGGGCGTTGCTCAAGCACATGGAGAGCAAATCACGGATCGTACCGAGGCTATACCCCAAGATAAGGTTTGGCTCGAAGGTCCGTCGTCGCCTGTTGGAGATCAGCGTCATGGATCCCCACCTCGGGCTTCAGTGCTTCAGGCCGGGGGCAGACGCCGACTACAACTTAGAACAAGCGGAAAAGACCTATCTGTGGGCGGTGAACAACTTACTTGCCCTTGGTGAGCATTATGGCCCCTTCGAAGAGATCCTGTTCCCGTTCGGTAACGACTACCTGCACGCGGAAATGATGCCGATGGGCAAGGGTGCGGGGCACACCACCTCGGCAGGCACCGCTCAGCCCGAGATGATGGCATGGCACCATGTGTACCTGCGTGGGGAGAAGCTCCTGATCCAGGCCATCGAGATGATGAAAGACAAGGCTCCGGTTATCTTACTGGAGGTTCCGGGGAACCATGATCGGTATTCGGCCTTCACCATGGGCCGGGTAATGAACGCATGGTTCCACAACGACGAGAATATCGTCGTAGACGCCTCTCCCAGCCCCTACAAGTTCAAGCACTATGGGGTGAACCTCATAGGGTTCGAGCACGGGCACAGCGTGACTCCGATCCGGCTAGCGGCCTTAATGGCCAATGAGTGCAGAGACATTTGGGCGGGCATCAAGTACGCTGAGTGGCATCTGGGTGACCAGCACCGAAAAGGATCGTCAAAACCGTCTGTGTTCGAGGAGCAGGGCGTTTCGGTGGAGTTCCTGCCGAGTATCGTGGCTCCGAACGAGTGGCATAGGCTGAAGTCGTTCAACCACCAGAAGCGGGGAGCCATGGCATGGGTCTGGGACTACGAGACCGGCCCTGTAGCTCGTCTTCAGGTGAACCTCGATAATCTGACCGGTGGACCTATGGGAGGAGGCACCTGTGACCTGGAGTGACGTTTTATGGATTCTGGCCCTGATCCCGGTAGCGTTCATCCAGAACATGGTCTTTACGGCAGTCAGTCGTTCCCGTAACAGCGGTGACCCGCAGTACCACAGATGGTGGGCATATGGTAGCAATAGTGTTTGGCTGCTGTGCCAAGTGTTCATCTGGAAGGGTTTCTGGGGGGCGTTCAATGATGCCGACTACCTGACCATGGTGGTTATGGCATTCGTCTACATCGTCAGCACGACTGAAGGTTCAGTCGTTATGATGCGACGGATGCTCAAGACGGAGACCGGGGCACGTAAGGTCGGAGCCAATCCGAATGAAGTCAAAGTTCAACAGATAGAAGTGGATATGGCTACCTTGAAAAAACGGATCACTGAACTTGAAGAGTGCTGGTAGGAAAACCCGGATGGGGTGGTTGCCTTCTGAAAAATAGTCGTGTATATTTGTTCCTGTGAGGTTCACAGGAGGTACGTAATGAACACGACGACACTTAGGGATTACATCTACTCCGAGTCTGCCAAAGTGTTCGATCCCCCAATGACGCGGCAGGACGTGTCATCGTTGATCGACATTTTCCTTGATGGATTGGCGGCGGGTCTCTCGGGAAAGATCACGGATGCTGAAGGTGAGGAAGACGGTATCAACAAGGTGCTGCTTCGTAGCTTCGGCACCTTCAAGGTGGTCAAGCGCCGTGGGCGCACGTATAGCGTCCGGGGCAAGGAAGTCAAGGTCGGTGATCGTTTCACGGTTGTCTTCAAGCCGGGAGCGGACCTCGTCCGGATGCTTGAAACCATGACCCCGGAGAGCGAACCGGCACCTCCTATTCAGCAGCCGTAGTGTATATCGCTCTCCCGGCACCCTTTCTCCCAAGGGTGCCAAATTTTTTCCTTATCCTTGGAACAGGGGGTTGACATCCGAGGTAGAGGGTAATATATTGCCTCTTGTCGAGAGCGAGTCTGGTACACCCGGTTCTCGGCACGAGGCTCGGAGGCCACAGGTAGTCCCCTTCCTGTGGCCTTCACTCTTTTTAGGGGCTTGACACAAGGGTAACCAAGGTATATCCTGATAGTGTCATGAAGTTCACACGTACCCCCGATGGTTCACTCGTCCAAGTCCCCTCGGCAGTCCTGCCCAGGCACCACGGGTACACACCGGACATGACGGTAGAGATCAGGTTCGGCAAGAGCAAGTGCCAGTTCCTGACCCCGTATCCCTCCCAATTGGACAAGGCACTCACCGCACCCCACCCAGGGTACATCTTCACGCCGCAGTACAAGAGCGGCAACTGGGACGGGCAACACCACTTCATCACACGGGCTGGCCAATTTCCTACAGGGTTATTGCCAGTGGTATTTCACATCTTAAAGACAGGGATAAATCCGTTGATAAAGGAAGGGAAAAAGGAACGGAAAGTCCTGTCTATTCTACCGGCTAATGTGAAGGTCACGGTACCCGAGGAGGAGATTTTCCACTTCTATCCGGGGATGGTCACCTTCTACCAGGACCACGTCAACGCAGTCGAGTATCTCTCTGAAGATGGAACCTTTGCCTACTCGGTTCCGTCGCTGAAGCAGTGGAAGAAAGTTGAGACGCACAACGCTTTCGCAAGATCCGTACTCGATTTAGCTAAAGCTTTGAAAACAAAAGACTTATAAAAATGCAGAGGACGATAACCACAATATCAAACGTTTCCTCGCAAAAAACATGCAGGGAACCCGGAGATGCGAGGTGTAAACCGAGCATAAACGGGTCTATTTGGATGAGGTACTTTAGTACCGAATCCGAATAGGAAGGTTGAAAGGAAGGGGGGGTATATATATGTACTATATAAGGGACCGGGGGGGAAACCATAAGGAAACCATCGATAGCGTCTACCAGTCCTTTCCGGAGAGTTGTTGAGATTCCCAGTTCGGGTAGGTTCGTTCCCAGGTCGGGAATATTTTTTCCAGGGGGCTTGACGAGTGACGAAGTGGGGTTTACATTAGCTGATCTGAGCCTCCGGAGACTCGGCAAAGGAGCCAACGCTAATGCCAGTCGGGTGTACCAACTTCCAAATCAACTCATGGCAGACTGTCGCAGATCACTTCCCAGGTGTTCAACCTCTAGCAAACCTTGAAGATAACCAGGAGATCGAGTTCCGGAGCTATCAAGCTCTGGCAGTCGCTTCGGTTATCTTTTCCGGTTTCAGGGGGGTGGTTCGAGCGGCTACCGGTAGCGGGAAAACTTTAATCGCAGCCGGTATCTGTGGTGCATTTTTGCCAAAGCGTTCACTCGTGATGATCCACGGGAGGGAGTTGCTTCGCCAGAATCACGAAGAGTTCGTACGTTACCTTGGTAAAGAAAACGTTGGTGTTATCGATACTTCCAAGTTCAATCCGAAACTGATCACGTTGGCGTCAATCGACACGTTCGCGTTTTACATGGGTAGCCTTCCGTGTAAGAGTACCGGTGTCCCGATCATGAACCCGACTGCGTTTTACGAGCAGAAGAAGCGTTTCCTCGACTACCTTCAAAATGACGTTGATATGCTGGTTTTCGATGAAGTTCACCATGGTTCAGCCGATACGTGGCAGGATGTGGGAAAGCAAACTGAAGCGTATTACCGTGTTGGTCTCTCGGGTACACCGTTGAAGCATGACGAATTGTCCGACATGCTCATGATGAGCCTTGTCGGTCCAGTGGTCTACGACCTTAACGCTTCGTGGCTTCAGAAGAAGGGTTATCTCGCACAGGCGCGACTCGAAATACGTAAGCTCGATTACACGTCACCAAAAACTCGCGGGTTGAATTACCAGCAAGCTAGAAAAGTTTTATTGATCAACAATCATCAACGTCATGTTCGTATTGCAAGTGATATTTTAGATGCAATTGAAAATACGAACACTCGACTTCTCGTACTCACGGGGAACTCAGTCGAGATTGCGGAACAAGTCGCTGCTGAACTCGAAGTCCTGGCCAGACCGTTGACTCGTAAACTGGGGTTCGAACCGTTCACCATGGTTACGGGTCAGATGCACCCGAAGAAGGTAGCGAAAGCCTTCAGTGACCTCCGTAAGGGAAACATCCGGTGTGTCATCACCACGAAGCTGGCTGATGAAGGCATCGATGTGCCCGACGTGAATCTCCTTTTCCTTGTCGGTGGTGGGAAGGCATATGTGTCCACCGTCCAGCGTATCGGTCGGGGTCTCCGTAAGAAGGACGGGGAGCGAGAGCTGTTGGTGGTGGATTACTTTACGTTGGGGAATAAGTACATGGAAAAGCATGATAAGCAACGGCTTAAGACCTACGAAGCGGAGGATTTCTTTTACCAGATCGACATCATCGATGCCTAATGTACACCGATGATCTTCCTCCGTACGCAGATAAGGATCCTGATTACGCTGTCCTCAAGGATCCTGATGAGATCGTGGTGCTCCGCATGCTCAAGACCTACGAGGATCTGATCCTCCGGTACACGAGCAAATCCCCCCTTGTCTACAATAACTTCAATGGCACTGATAACTTCCGTAAGTCTAGGGCATACAAACCCATGTGCCGTTTGGCGGGGAAAATTCGCACCGCCAAGATAGCGGACCCGGCCCACTTCATTGCGTTCATCTTCGAGCTTTGGGCGACTCAGCCGAAGCAGCATGAGCGTAAGTTTCAAATGCGGAAGAAAGGGATGGGACAGTTTCAAGGCTCGGGGGTGGACTACCCTTCGCTGAAGTACATCGTTGACTGCGGGGATGCGCTGCTGCAAGAGTTTGCCGCCATCACTAACTATAAGCCGACGCACTTCATGCCGAGGGACGACTATGCCAACCGTGACCGGCAGATGATCCGGAACATGGTGGATCGATGGTGCGAGATGGAGGGTAAGACACCTGCGGACTACTGGACGACGCCTCAGCATCTGCGGGACTTGGAGTGGAAGTACATCGATTACGCGGACTCGTTGTGGGAGTGTGATGCCCTGATCCAGGAGAAATTCGGATTTAGTGTACAGGAGATGAAGGAGTACCTCATCGAGAGGGAAAGGGTCACTAGGGAGTACTTCGAAACCCACCCTCCGATCCCGTTCAAGCACATCACCGTGTTGGATTGGGAGGAAGAGAACGAGGTCGATCAGGAGCGGATCGACCGGTACCAGCAGGCCATCGAACAGGGTATCGACGTTACGACCGAAGAATTTCAGAAAGGCGTAGAAGATACTGTAAACCCCATTGACATAGATCATCCGGATACGCTCGCTTGGTATTTCTTTGGTATCGGCCAGCCACGTCGTCGGGATGGGGAGGAGATAGACGTTGCCGAAGATTTTGGAACTTCTGACGGATGACTTTCGATACGATACGTTAGCCTACATCATCAGGGATCAACTTGTTGCGAAGTCACTCATACACGGAATACCCGATGACTTCTACGCTTACAACCCACGGTTGAACGCGATCTTCTTAGGGTTCCGGGAGTTTCTGAGTAAGTATGGGTGCCGCCCGAGAGAGCATGAGCTGGAAGATTATCTTCAGGACTATGTCCAGAAGAACAAGCTGGATGTCCACCAGCAGCAGGCGTTGTTCTCCCAGTTGCATGATGTTTGGCGGTGGAGCAACTATTCGTCGGATCGAGTAAAAGAGAAGTTCTCGAAGGCTATCAAGTGGCATAACCTGTTACGTGTCGGCCTCCAGATGCCGGATCTGGCTGATAACGATGACTTCGACAGTTTGTTGAAGGCGTGGAAGGATGCCGTGTCATTGGGGGTGGAAGACACTCCGGTCACCGAGTACTGGAAAGACATCAGTGACCGTATGGAGCGGCGTAAGAACCAGAAGAAACGGTTGATTCCGACAGGATTTACGCCTCTTGATGAGATGGTCAGCGGGGGGCTTCCCCGAGGGGCGCTGGCGTTGTTGCTGGGAGGCACGGGGTTCGGGAAGAGCGCCTTCCTTTCACAGATCGCGATGCAGGGGTCACGGCAGGGATACCGGACGGCCTTCATTACCCTGGAGTTGGATGCTGATTCGGTGATGGCGAGGATGGATGCATTCAACACCAACTTGCCGGTGGAGACCTTGCCGCATAAAGGCCCCACATGTGCCAAAAAGCTGTATGAAGTTTTCGAGGGTGACCCAACGCAACTCCCGGCTGAGATGTTTGTGAAGTATTACCCCACCAAGAGCATCGACCTGACCCACATCGAGTCTTTCTTGGAGCGGCTCCGGATGGAGCAGGGGGTCACTCTCGATCTGCTGGTGGTGGATTACTTCGACCTGTTGAAGATGGTCGGCGTGTACAAGGACAAGTGGGCGGCGCTGGAGGAGAACTGCGAGATCCTGCGAGGCATGGCGGGCAAGTACGACATGGCGATCTGGACCGCAGGGCAGACCCGGCGTGACGGCATCAGCAAGGAGCTGGTCGGGATGGATGACATCTCGGCCTCGTTCGGCAAGGTGTTCCCGCTGGACCTGATGCTGACCATGAGCCAGACCCCGGAGGAGCGGATCAAGAAGGCGATGCGGGTGCGAGCGGCCAAGAACCGTTTCGGCCCCACGGACGGCATCATGTTCGTTGAGCATGACTTTACCAGGATGCGCTTTACCGCCTTCTCAGAGGATGAGGCGAAGAAGAAGGGTCTCTACACTCCCAAGGGGAAGAAGAAGCGCAATGCTAGCGCCTCTACAGGGACGCTGTACCAGGGCTTTGGCACCCAGGGGCCATGATGGGTAGGGCCATCCGTCCAAACGTGCTGGAGAGGCTCCTGGACAAGGTGTGGCCCGATCACAGGGTGGAGAAGGATGGCACCGAGCACATGGTCGAGTGCCCCTTCTGTGACACGGATAAAGCCAAGTGCGCTGTGAACCCCGGAAAGGGCGTGTTCCAGTGCTGGGTGTGTACGGAGAAGGGACCGGTTCAGAAGCTGCTGTTCCATCTCCGTGACCTGAAGATCATCACCCAAGCGGACATAGATGCCGTGATGGTGGGCAAGGGTATCCCGGCACTTTCTGACGCCATCCAGGTATTGAAGCCAAAAGCAGCTAAGAAGAAAGAGCAGTATTGGAGTAACATCATCCCCTGCGTGTACCCGCCCCACACCCAGGAGCTGATGACTATGATGGCGCATAACACCCTGGAGGGTAGACTCCGTAGGGCAGCCATCGAGTACCTGAACAATCGAGGGGTAACGGACGAAAATATCAAGGAGTTCCGGCTGGCTCTCTGCACTGAGCTGGGGTCACCGTACTATGGGCACATATTCTTCCCGGCATTGGGGAAGTGGGGTAGGCAGCTTACCTTCTGGACCACGAGGAGCATCCTTCCGAACCCGGAGCCGAAAAGCCTTCATGCAAGTGGCAAGTACTCGCGGTTTTCGGCGAAGCAGATCCTAATGAACGAGCATTTGGTTGTAGGTACAACGGTGGTTCTATGTGAAGGCCCGTTTGATGCTATCAGCATTATGAATGCCACCGGTTATCCTGCATGCCCGCTTCTGGGGAAGATCTTTCACGAGTATCAGTTCAACCTGTTGAAGGACGAGAAGAAGATCGAGCGGGTGTACGTTTGTTTGGACCCGGATGCCAGGGAATTCCAGGATAATATCACGCATAAGTTCACTAAACCGATCAAGACGTACGTGGTGTTGTTGGAAGGTGGAGACCCGAACGAGGTATCCCCGGAGACGTTGAGAGCCGCCTTTCAAGCGGCGGCTCCCTCAGCGAATGATCAGGTCTATCGTCAGTTTTCGAAGCTTCGTGAACGGGTTTAGACGTTAATGCCGCCCTTGAGCGCTGCTTGAGCGAGCTTTCGCTCTCTGGCTTTTTTGATCGCTTGGCTGGCTTTGTTGATTCCTTTGTCTGCGGCAGTCCAGGCTGCGGTATCGATGACTGTGCTGCGGACAAAAGGACTGCGGACGAACTTGCTGGCAGCGGCAATAACCGGGCGTCCGAATCGGGCAAGAATCCCTACTGCGGGTCCGATCTCGGTAAGGTTGGCCCTACGCTCGAAGGCAGAGGCATGCATGCGCCTCTTTCTGGTGAGGGCATTGACACCGGCATTGAGTGCCATACTTGTCCCGACTTCCTTAGCAACAGTTCGCACGATGGGTTTTGCTGCGAATCTGGTAGCAGCAGCGCGAAGTCCAGCTCCCAGGGCGACACGACCAGCAGCAGCAACAACTGGAGCGGCTACTAGGGGGTTTTCGGTGATGTCATCGGTGGCATCGATGTCGGCCATCAGTCCCATGCCTTGTGCTGCCCTTTTTGCCCCACTCCTACCCATGATGATCGGATTCCCTGTTGCTGCCCCTAAAGCCATCCGGATTTTACCCGCTTCATAGATTCGGGCAGCGGCATTGATCACTGGATCCTCGATGTCATCACCAACAACGGTTTTTTTGGTGTTGGTCTTAGTCTTCTGGTTTAGCTTGATGGGACCGGCAGCTTTTGCGTTTTGCGTTCGGATTTTCCCCCCATCCTGACTCAGCATGAGAGCGGTGTGGGCCGTGTGTTGAGGGTGGAGTTTGGTATAGGCAGACCCAGCTTGGGGTTTCGCTTTTGCAGCTTCCATGATGTCCTCGTGAGTGGGCTTAGGTTTATGCGGTGTCTTAGCCCGGAAATGCCCGGTGCCAAGCTCTTGCTCCTGACCGAGTTGCTTTAACTTGGCGGCATATTCGGGGTCACGGCGAATCTTGGCTCGCATGGTCAGTTCGTGGGAGCCAACGTCAACGGCGGTTCTCTGGGCAGTCTGTGAGAGTGTTTCACCTGTCCATCTAAGTAAAGGGTGCCGAGAGAGCAGTCGCTTGGTTGCCCCTTTCAGGACACGGTATTTATGCCCACCGGGGAGGCTTTTGGCCCCAACACGGATATGTTGCAAAGCTCGCTTGGGCCACTTTTTCCATCGTTTGATCACGCCCGACCTGAGCATGACATCTTTCGGCCCCATCGGCCTTTCGTCTTCCTCAACTCGCCTACGATAAATCAAGGGAGCTTCCTCTTTAAAGCGCTTTTTGGCATAGCGCTTTTCCCGCCAGTCTACGTACTTGTTGACACCCTTTTGACGGGTGTCTTCACCTTTTTGGATACCGATCATTTGGGCGGCTTGGACCGCAACACCCCCTGGATACGTGTTTTTGAAGGCTTCGGCTTGCCGTCTGAAGCCCCAATATAGCCCGTATGAGTCAGGTGTTTCGGAACCTTGGTGTTTTGGGCGTCCAGATGCAGGCATATCTGTCTCCTATCACGTGTAATAAAGCGATTTTACCAATTGGGCTTCCGGGAGAGGTTTTTTGCGTCATACCGGAGCTGATTCTGGGAGTCCCAGAACCCGTTCTGGGACAGTTAAGTGCTTGAAAACACATCGTTTCTGGGAATCTAGGAGCCATTATTTTGAAAAGCGTTTTAGGGGGGGTCGGGGCGGGGGGGTCGGGTAGGGTTGGGCACTCGCGGAGAATCATTCAACACGCCTGAAAAGCCTATCGTGGCTTATGCTTTCTCAGGACGGGCGAGATGGTAGAGAATGGGCATAGGCACGGGAGCGCCCGCTCCCGCGTGTCAGAGAGATCCTCGGCTCTCTCTGCGTCTCTGCGTCGCATTTCCCCCGACTGCCACAACTGTGGGTGGTTCTGCTCCAAGCGCCGGGAATTCACTCCGGCCTGGGGGTGGGGTACGCCCACGCAACCGGCAACCTCGTTGCCAGAAGGAAAGGTCCGCTATGACCAAGCGCCAGTCGTCCAAGTCCACGAAGTCCAACGCGAACACCGCCGACCCCATCGTCCCGATCTACATGTACGTGACCCTGCTCGTGCTCACCCAGGGTGGTGAGTGGAAGCGGCACCAGGACACCGTCAGCGACCTCAAGGCGATCCGCAACGCCTACCTGCCCACCGACCGCATCGACTGCTCGAAGGTGAAGGCGATGCTCGACGAGTCGCCCGGTGTGAAGATCGAGATGCCGCTGTCCCGTGAGGGTGTGGCCAACCTCGTCGCGAAGCTCGACGCCGTCCCGGTCACGTCGCTCGACGAGGCGGCGCGGCTGCTCAAGGCCAAGGCCCGCATCGAGCGGATGGTGGCCTACAAGTCGGCGGTGCCCGCCGTGTCGAAGGTCGTGCTCCGTGCCGGTTACGCCATCAAGTAGATACTCTCGAACCCCCCGCCGAGGGGGGGTTCTTCGAAGCCACTCAGCCCTGGGGTGGTTTCGGAGAACCCGCAACATCAACGCTCGGCTCAACGAAAGGGGTTGCCTGTGGCACAGAAATTCTATCAACGCATCGACTGGAACGGCGGAGGCGTGACGCACGTCTTCAAGCTGTTCCTCTGGACCATCGCCTTCGGGTGGTTCGGCAACTGCACCCCCCGGACGCTTCAATTCCAGCGCACGGGTCGCGTCCTGGAGATCGCCTACGTTCACAAGAACCTGCGGGACACCGTGCTGTGGTTCAACCTCGGTCGGCACCGGTACGACGAGAATGGTAGGCGGCTCACGTACCGGTTCGCCTGGAACTCGGAGTGGATCGCCGGTCGGTGGGGGAAGTCTCTCGAAGATGAGGGGCCGTGCCCTCGTCACCCTGACGCCGTCATCTACGATGGGTGGCTCGGCTACCACCTGTGGGTTTGAAGGCGAAACGGGGCGAAAGCCCCGTTGTACCGGGTGGTTCCCGGTACCTGATGAGCCAGCCGCTCGACTTCGTCTTTGAAAGGGGTATGCCTATGTCCGTTCCAGGGTATCCGGTCGTGTACTCGACCGAAGAGGACAGCGACAAGGGCGTCAAAGTCCATTGCGCTGTCTGCGGTCGAGACTACAAGGGGGATTCCCCCCACCAAGCGTACGGTTGCGCGTCGTCCATCGACAACGGTCAGATCTCCGGGGGCTACGGTTCCGTCGTCGCCGATTTCACCATCTTCAATATCGTGCAGGACTTCGGAGTCACCCAAGGCGACATCTGCGACGAGTGCATCCTCAACCTCTTCGACGCGGGCAAGATCATCCACGTCAAGAACGAGTTGCCCGAGGACAGCGAGCGCCCGTTCAACTCGAAGTACTATCGCCAGTATCTCGACAGCGTCAAGCACGAGATCGAGTTCTACGGGAACTAGGGAGCTGCATCATGGCACTCCCTCTGACCGAGGAACTTGGTGACCTGAAGCTGCGCGAGTTGTACGAGGCGCTGAAAGCGCTCGTGTATCGCGACGAGTACTGCACCGACAACGAGCATGGTATCGCGAACTACGTCCTCGAACACGGCCCGACGCGCATCCACCTGTACCGCTACTTGGGGGGCGTGACCTTCGTCCTCACCTTGACGTACACCCCGATCGGCGGGCCGCAGCGCGTCTTAGAATTCGTTGACCAAGTGGAGGACGGCCAGTTCTTCATGCTCACTTCGCTGTAAACCCTCGATAGCGTCGAGTACCGCGTATCTTGTTGATCTATCAGCAGTTTCCAACTCAGGAAAGGGGACATACTGTGTCCAATCTGACTCCCAGTCGCATCGCCTGCTTCGACCGCTTCGCGGAGCGAGTCGAAGACTTCCTCAACGCGAACTCCAAGCCCTCGAAGAACGGTCACCGCTCCCTCATCGCGGCGATCTTCGAGGTCATCGTGACCATCTGCTTCCGACCCACCGCCCTCGCGCCGGTCATGCACAACGGCGTGTCGCTCCAGGCCACGGGCATGACCAAGCGGCGCTTCCAGCTCCGCGCCCCCAAGACGCTGCCGAACGGCAAGCCCAACCCGAAGGCCGACATGCTGATCTTCGATCGGGCGACCGGCAACCCGGTGTACTCGAAGGCCCACGCCCAGATGTACACCGCCAAGGCGTTCCGGGAGTGGCGGGCAACGCAGACTGGTCTCAAGACCCCCGAGACCGTGTACGTCGTCAACTGGGACAAGGTCTCCCAGGCCAAGCAGCAGGGTCTCGCCAAGTCCTTCCCGCCCAAGCGCGACGGCAAGCCCGAGTTCGTGCCCCAGGTCGTCGGCATCCTGCTCCGGAAGGGCAACAAGCCCGCCAAGGGCGAGAAGCGCCACTCGTGGCAGCGGCTCATGCTCGTCGTGGTCGGCAAGTACGGCGAGTTCGGCACCTGCGTGATCCCGAACGCCGCCGTCTGGCAGTCGGGCTGCGTCAAGGCGCTGGGTGAGGCGATCGGTTGCCCCGAGGCCGACATCCCGGTCTGGGACGACGAGAACGAGGCCCAGTTCGCCGCCCAGTTCTCCAAGGCCGCCAACGCGGTGATGGAGGCGCAGCGGCACGGCATCGACCTCGACTTCGACTTCTAGTCGAGCTAACGAGGGGGCCTCGTGGCCCCCTCACTTTTTCGAAAGCTCTTGGCAATGGAGCCGAGCGCTTTCGAGAAAGGGGATCTTATGGCCTTGACCAAGGACTTCGACAACGTGCCCAGGAAGTTCTTCGGGGGGAGCCGCACCCCGAAGGCGGTCAGTGTGGACCTCTGTGTCCACCCCGAGGACCGCAACCGCCCGCTCCAGGTCAGCAGCATTCTCTGCCGCACCTACAAGGGGCGGGTCACCAAGGACGAGCTGCGACGGATCAAGTTCGCCCTGGACGAGGTCCAGGCGGTGCTCGTCATGAACAAGCTTCAGGGCCAGAGGCTGACCGCTATGGCGTGGTTCCCCCGCTACGGGTGGCACGTCGTGGCGAGGAAGGACTAGCCATGCCCGAGCCGGAGCTGACCGTCGAGAAGCTGCTCGACTTCTTGGAGGACGTGCTCTTCACGTTGATCGTAGACGAGCACCTGCACCCCGATCACGATCCGGATTGCGGGTGCGTCTACGGGCACATCAAGAAGGTGCTCGGCCCCGAGCGCACGGTGAGGATCGTGGCCGATGCCAAGCGCTGCATGAGCGAGTAGGACTGTTCATACAACGCCCCTACATGGGGCGTTGTCTGGATCAGCTCCCCCTGGTCCAAATACAATCTTGGAGGTGCCGATATGGCATTCAAGGGGACCGTCAGCGTTCGCATGGGCCGGAACTGGATCGAGACCACCGAGCAGGTGCGCCCGGTGACCAGCCAGGACCGGGTCAAGTTGGGCTACGCCAACTTGGCGCTGCACCAGTTCAACGCGGTGCGCGAGGTGTCCAGCACGGAGAAGGACATCCTCACCCCCTGCAACACCAACCCTGAGTCCCTCAAGTAGGGACTCATGTTAGCGCCTATCCGCCTGGATAGCTCTCGCTTCGGGTTCTATCTGATCTGGGCACAGCCTGTCACGGCGTGGGGCGGTCGGGGGAATCCCCATCCACATCCACGTGATCGCGTGGTAGACTGTGCCTGTCCGACTCTTCACCTCGGGAGGTGATTATGCCTGCGATCGAGGAACCGGACCCCCAGAAGGTCTACGCCAGCGGAGGACTCACGTCCTACGGCGTAGTCCAACTCATCATCAACCAGCTTCTGGGGGGGCTGCGAAAGCCCGACCTGGAAATCCTCGCCAGCTTCGTCAACCACCGCCTCGCCAACTTCCCCTGTCACTGGAAGAAGGACTTCGCGACCATCGAGGATGTCTTCACCCTGTGGGAGAAGGTCGCCTTGGAGCAGGGGAACACCGTTTCGGTCATCAAGAAGTTGCGTGACCGCACCGGCTGGGGGCTGCGGGAAGCCAAGGAAGCCACCGACGCCTACAAGGCGGCACTGGCGAAGAAGGAGATCGATCCTCTGACAAGGGAGATCCCCTTGTGGATGGACGAGGACGAAGACCCCAACGACTGTATCACCGCGAAAGAGCGGCGGCTGATCTTCGAACAGATGCTGAAGGGTGACAGCACATGGGCGCTGATGAACCCCGAAGGCATCGACCAGATCGCCCAATGCGAGTGCCTCAACAGCATTCGGGAGCGGCACCAGAGTTCGTCATGGTCTCTGATCGACGCCAAGATGCTGTTCGACGCGGTCGCCAGGGACATTCGCGCCGGGAAGATCTCGAAACCCGCCGTGCAACTGGTCGAAGAACCCGAGCCGGAAGACCTCGACGCTGCCATCCGGAGCGGAGAGATCGAAGGCGTGATCGAGTTCAAGGAACTCGACGGACAACTACTGGAGTAGCCATGAGCACCTTTCGGATCGAGCAACTGGAACCTCTCCCCCCGGACGAGAACCCGTTCCTGCACGACCGGTTCCACATGGGCAACTCCCTGGGGAGCAACGTCATGCTCATGTACCGGGGTTCCGGGGAAGACCAGCCTGCGGACTACCTTATCGTCGTTCATATCCCGACCGGCCAGCGGCTGAAGATCACCTTCCCGGAGGCCAGACCGGACATTCTCGACGGTGGGGTCATGAGCAGGCTGTTGGGAGGTGTGTCGTGAGAGCGATCAGGAACCCGAAGCTCGTCACTCAGGCGATTCAGGAGGCGATGCTCATTGTCTCCGATCTGCGGGTGGGGCAGCTTCTGGCCAACGCCATGCAGTGGTACAACGAGCGGGAGGGCAAGCACTCCCGATTCATGGACAAGCATGGCTCACCGGACCTGTACTACGTTGAAGACATCGAACTTGCCAACATCATCCAGATGTACGTGATGTCCCTTGACTGCCCCAAGTGCGCGGGCAAGGGTGGCAAGCACTTTCTCGATTGCCCCGTGTGGGAGCACAACCAGAAGAAGGAGGCAGAGTGATATGAAGACCAAGCAAGAGCGTCAGGACGCGGCGAAGCAGTTCATCGTGGAGCGCAGCAAGCGTTCCCCGAAGGAGCAGTGGCAGCGGCTGGACGCGAAGTTCGGTGTCTACGAGGGTGCCCGCAAGGAGCGGAAGCGTCTGCTGAAGCAGATGGGTGCTCCGGTGTGCGAGTACTGCGAGGGCAAGGGGTGCAGTCGCTGTCATTACTCCGGGTACTTCGTCAATTTCGCGTACGGGGAGGCCCCAAATGGCTGAGTACATCAACACCTACGAGGCGTGCTCCGTCCACAAAAATGGTCATTCGGGCCATTGTGAGAAGTGCGAGACGGAGAACGTGCGTGGCTTGCTGCGCGAGGTGGTCAACTCCGAGATGATGGAGCCGGATGAGTTCGGCAACATCACGCTTTTCGTCAAGCCGGAGCTGTGGGGCAAGATCGTGGTGCTCCGCACTGTCCCGGTTCCTGTCCGCACCGCCTACGAGATGACGGATGCGGCCACGGCCACCGGGATGTATGACCACGACACGGAGTGAGACCATGAAGTGGATACTCATTCTGTTGCTGTTGACGTTCTTCGGCATGAAGTGGCTCGACCGGCTGTCCCACCCAAGAAGGTGAAGCCATGAGTCGGGAACCATTTATCGACCTGTCTGACAAAGATGAAGTCATGGCCTCAATCGGGTGGAGAGACAAGGAGATTGCCCGCCTGCAAGCAGAGGTGATCGCGTTTCGGGTTCTCTATGGAGAGGAGCAGACCAAGACAAAGCGCCTGCAAGCGTTGGTGGACGCGGCGCGACCCGCTGCTCAGTTCTGCCTGTGGTGCTGCGAGTACTTTTTCGAGGGCAACGACATCTGCGGTGGAGATGCTCAGGACAAGATGGTCGAGCTGGGGCTGCTCGAACAGAGACCGACGCCGGAGGATTCCGAGTGGTATGGCGAGTGTGACTTTCTGTACTTCCCCACCAAGGCTTTCGAGGCTCTGGGGGGTGAGTCGTGAGTCAACGTTCTGCGTTAGAGAACGATGCACTCATTCGAAAATTGATCGCCTATGCCAAGGGGGATTGCTACAGGCTTACGGCGATCATTCGCAGGTTGGGTGCAACCGGGAAGACTCCCAAGTGGAAGGAAGTTGTCCGCGCCCTGGGAGGTGGGTTATGAGCCATCCGTTGCTCACCATGTGCCAGGAACTCATCGACGAGAACCTGCGTCTCAAGAGCGACCTCAACATGATGTTCTTCGAGAAGGAGGCGCTCCAGCAGGCGCTGGAAGCGAGTGAGGCGTTGCTCCATCAAGAGCAACTTCGGAACGAGAAGGTGGTGCTTGACCTCAGTGGTATGCTTGGCCATACCTTGCAAAAGATCGAGCAGTTGCAGGAAGAACTGCATCAGGCACAGCTTCGAGCGGACTCGATGAAGTTCAGGATCATCGACCTGGAGAACGAGGCGCGATATCCCGAGATCCGAGCGGCCAAGGACGCCGAGTTCCTGAAGAAACGCTGCACCGAGTGTGAGGAGGAAGGCTGTCCTGGCCTTATCCAGTGCCCCAAGTGTGGGTACAAGGAGCACGGTGCGAGTGCTCTTACCCACGTTCAGGACCACGGCTACTGCCACGAGTGTCTGGTGGCATGGCAATACGGGGAGGATAAATGGCAACACAACGGGGAGGATGAAGATGACTCTGTTTGAGCGGGCGATGAATGACTTGGCCGAGAACCTCAACCACGTCATCAACTACAACTGGGAGCAGGAAATCGAGGATTTCGAGCAGCAGCTTTTCGAGGAAAATGCGGATAGCAACCACGTTTTCGTCAAGCTCGTCAAGCTGGAAAACGCACGGCGCGTTCTGGTAGGGGGACCGATGCCCGAGGAACCGCCTCGCAGGTTGGGTGAGTACCTGTGGAACGAGCTGCTGAACACGTCGCAGTACTTCGAGTGCGACAACTGCCACCACATCGACTCGAAGCTCGATCCGATCCCCCCGACCTACTGGCAGTACGTGGAAGGCGGGGAGATCGCTCCAGCCGGATTCTGCGTCAGGTGCGGCTGTGCCGCATTTCCGGTGTAGCAGGAGGTGTTATGGCCCGGTATACGCAACCACGTAGCGACACCCCGAACGAGGGCACCGGCCCGAACGAGCGGAAGTACGTTCCGAGGACGCTGACGAACTACGAGAAGTTCGCTCGGAACGGGGAGTTGCTTTGGCACTGTTCGCATTGCGATGCGCTCAACCAGACCAACGCGAGAGCGTGCGCTCAATGCGGTGCTGACAGACGGCAGAACAAGCGGTGACCACCATGAGCATGATGGATTCGAGACTGGCTCAGCATGAGCGGGATCTTGAGTACCTGAAGCATGACGGGAAGAAGTGCCCGTTTTGCGGAGTGGTGGACTGCATCGTCATGACTGGTGAACTCCAGCATGAGGGCACGGCCATCTTCCAGGAAGTCAAGTGCGAGAAGTGCGCCACTCGATGGGTGGATTGCTACGAGCTGACGGGCATTTCGGCAATGGAAGATCTGGCAGAGCAGTCTGACTTTGACGAACAACTGTGACTTGGAAAGGAGCCTCGTATGAGCAAGAGTCAGGTGACCAAGGGGACGGTCGTTCTGCGTCGGCACGAAGTCGAGGTGCTTCAACAGAGGTTGAACATCATCCCGGACCACGTGAACGGGATGCCGCTTCAGACCAAGGTGCGCCGGGGTGCCATCGAGCGCCGCCGTTTGTCCTTGGTCAAGGCCGACAAGCTCGCTCCGAACCTGCTGGCGAGCCAGGAGCTGTACCGGCTGTGCCAGTACATCAATGACGGCTTCAAGACGGTGGGCTGGGCGATCCGTTCGACAGTCTCCGGTGACTACTTCGTCTACAGCGAGAAGTGGTGATGCGACTCTTTCCGGCGAACATTCTCATCTGTGAGGGTGATTCACTCGTGCGGAGGGATACGACAACCCCCATGGGCTTCAAGGGGGAGTGGATCATCGTTCCCAAGGAAGACTTCGATGCTGCCCGGAAGTTGTTCACGGATCTCCAGGACGCGATCATCATGTTGAGCCGAAACGTGGACGCCGAGGACGACTACTATCGCCGGAAGGCGATCGTCCCGGAGGTGAATCAGCTTCGCCTTCTTGTGGGACTGCCGGTACTCGGAACGTCAACGCTATGAAGACGTATATCGCGATCGAAGTCGTGACTCGGGGTGGTCAGTCGTACCGAAGTGACGAGCAGGAACTCACCCCCGAGGTCGAAGAGGCCATGGCCGGGTGGAAGGAGATCACGAGTCGTTTGCGGGAGGTTTCGGACTTCAGCATCGTCGCTACCCATGTGTGGGGCGAAACGACATACCACTTTCATCCGGACGACATTTCCGTTGTCGCCATTCTCAAAATCCGAGAAGAATGGAGCAAAGCAATGAAGCGGTAGCTATGTCAAGAAGTGCTTGAACCTATCGTCAACTTCTCACTCAATAAGGAGATTTCAGATGGCAACGAAGCGCACCTATCGCAAGACGGCCCCGAAGACCCAGACCAGCCAGCAGGCTGCCCCTCGGGACTATGATGTCCGGTATGTCCCGGACTTTGTGCTCGGGCAGATCTCGGGAGCGAAGAACGGCAAGTCCGGTCGCCCGGAGCTGTTCAGCCTGCGGACCTACAAGGTCCGGACCAAGGAAGGCGAGACCGTCGTCGGCAGCTACCTCGTGTTCGGTGGGGTGCCGCCCCAGAAGCTGCACGAGAAGCTCGACAGCCTGGGCTTCAAGGTCCGCCGCCGTCCCGCTTCCTGGACCGACAAGCAGAACGTCGTCCACGAGGTCGGCAGCAACGACCGGGACTGCTACGCGGTGTACTACAACACCGAGCCGTCCATGACTGAGGAGCAGGCCGAGTACATCGGTGGGTTGCTGGCGAAGACCACGAAATACGTGGCCGACAATGGCCGCACCTTCCTGCTCCCGTCCTGGGACGCCGTCGAAGCCGACTGGGGAAGCCGGGACAACTGGCTCCAGATCTGCACCGTGGCCGAGGAGGAGCACTCCCCCGCATCGGGCGGCAACGGTGACGAAGAGACGCCGGGGGTGGACCTCAAGGCCCTCGACGAGATGTTCTAGGCGACCATGTCCAAGTCGGTGACGCTGCTCGATTTCCTAACCGAGGAGCAGATCACCAAGGCTGACCGTATCGTGGGGGAAACCCCCGATATGGGGCAGGCTGCGAAGCGTCTGCGAGCGGAGGTCATCGAGCCGAACATGGCCGAGATCGACCGCAAGCTCGGGCAGGAGAACGATCCTGCGTTCATGGCGTACGCGACTCTGTACGTCTTGCTGCGGCTACGGCAGTAGCTACTCTGGGTGGGGGCTATCCTTCGGGGTAGCCCCCATCTTTGTCTTGGAAGGGAGCCTTATGGACGAAGCAGCAGCACGGCAGCTCATCCTCGATACGCTGGCGAAGATGGACCAGATGGAAGAACTCCGGAAGAAACAGACGGAGACGATCGCCGAACTGCGGCGTGCGCTCTCCCACAAGTATTTCTGGCCGGAAGCATACGCGGGGCGAGCTGTCCCTAAAATCTTGTTCGTCGGAGCGGGTAAAAGCGACAAGTTCACCATGACCATGACGGATCTGGAGACGTTGGAGATGCGTAGCTTCACGTTCCGGGTTCGGCACACGACTAAGGAACAATCACAGTTCATCCTAACGGGGCGAGTGGGCGGTTACGCTCGTATCGAGTTGGTGGAACCGCAAGGGCTGGAAATCCCGGTTGATATCATGCTTGAAGTCGTGAAACCGTGGCTCAATCAGTGCTTCTGAGGAGGCAACTATGTACATGAAAGACGTGCGAGTCGGTCAGACGTATGCGTATGCCGAGGACTACAGCCGGAAGTGCCGGTTCAACGTCAACGAGGTGACGGTGCAGCCGGTCGTCATCACGGACAAGTCCGTGCAGGAGGTCTACACGACGGACAACTGCGGGAGGTTGATCCCGACTCGCAAGACCATCCTGAAGGGGAAGCTCTATGGCATCCCGGCCACCGACATGCGGGCGCTCGACCTGGACCTCGTGGAGAAGGACAACCAGAAGCTCATCCAGGTGGTGCAGGTTAAGCCCGAGGATATCGTGTCCCCGTGGGAACCGGAAGTCGAGCGGGCACGGTATCGTGCGGCGATCAAGGTGAAAGCCATGAACGCCCAACGGTATCTTGGGATTCTGGCCTGTGCGGTGCTGGATCAGATGCGACTTCAGTCATCTTTCGTCGTTCAGAGCAACCCATCAGTTCTTCTCGATATCTGGCCCCTGACCCTTTCTGGCAGCTCCCCCTTCATGTACTCGAAGGATGAGGAAGTCACCCAGCTTCTGCGGCATCAACTGAAGTGGTCGCTGTTCTCGGGGCTGGTTGCCTTCAACCGTACAGAGGATGACTACCTTTCGTTTGCTGTGACGATGCAAAAGCCTTCGGAGGGATGGCCCAAGAAGGAAGCAGCTACTACTGATGTGGCCGCTTCAATGACCACGTACAACTACGTGAAGGTCTTTGGTGTCAATCTGGCGATGCTGTTTGGAGCCACGTACTGCAAGCCGCCCGCACAGCCGCCCAAGAGCTACCGCAAGAAGAACGTAGCTCTGTGGACAGCGAAAGACAGGGCTGCGAACGAGGTTTACTTCGACAAGAAGCTTCTCCCGTGGTTCGAGCGTGTTCGTGCCCGGTTGGCGAAGAGCACGCAGGAGGAGCGGCATCATGTCGTGGAGCTGGGGCTGAATCAGCTTCGACAGCAGGTGATGGATTTCACCGGTTTCTCCGGACGGGCTGCCAAGGATATCCCGGTGGGTAAGAACATCCCGATGTTCAACTTCACCTTCTCTTCGGATGTTTGGCAAAAGGAGTTGAAGGCACGGTCTGAGTCAACACTTGCGCTGCCGAGTGCTGCCCAACTTCAGACACTCAAGTCTTCGGAGCTGAGATACACCGCGTTCTTCCTGTCGAGGTGACGTATGCCCTGGACCGAGCAGGAGATCAAGGAAATTGAGCGTACCTATCAGGCACCGGAAGGGTTCACCTGGGTGTGCCTGATGTGCGGGAAAACCGCACGGAACCGTGACCAGTTCATGGACGTTTCGTGCTTCATCCACGCGGTGGTCATCAAGAACACCGATCTGAAACGGGATGAGACCGGGGAAGTCATTGCCGTGCAAGAGGTTGCGTTTGATCCACAAACGGATCGGATTCGGGCGTAGGAGGCATCATGCCTGAGACCCCTGAGCAGGAGTTGGCCCGGTTGAGGAACGCTGTCCGAGAGCTGCCGAATTTTCTTCGGTTGGAGATCCCGGACATCCTGATGGATGAGCATGGTTCTCAATGCGATTGCGACGTGTGTCGTACTTTCGGATACGCGGCTGAGCAGGCTGAGGACGAGGAGTAGGTCATGCGTAACCTTCAGGGTATCCCGCGAGAGTGGTTGACTCAGGCCCACCTGACCCCCAAGGAGCAGCGTGAACTGGAGCAGCGTGAGAAGAAGCAGCTCCGGGAGCGGTTGAGCCGTGAAGAGATCTACGCCAAGGAAGAGCCTGACTTCGATACGTGGCAAGCGGAGAAGTAGATGACCTCTCAAGAAAATCCGCTTTGGTTGAGTGATAGCATCCAGTTCCCCCGGCTGTTGGCTGAGATCCATGCTATTGATATGCCTCAAGATATGCTGGATCAGCTTTGCCTAAACATGGATTTGGAGCCGTTCCAAATCGGAGAGATTCTCAGGCGAGCGACAGAGGCATTTGACAGGATCAAAGAGGAATTTTGTCCGTCGTCCCTAGACACTACCAAGAGGATCAACCCTGATGGCTAAGTATAGCCCTCTACAGCATGAGCATCTTGAAAAAGAGACCAAAGCACAGCTCATTCGGCGTATACAAGAGCTGAGAAAAATGGACATTGCCAAAGAGGAAACAATAGGCAGTCTCCATGATCAGCTTTGGCAGCAACATGACCAGAAGCGGGATTTTGAGTGGTTGATGCGCACAAGGGAAGATAAGATTCGTGATGTTTGTGCCATTTTCATCCATCTGGATGTGAAACGGGTTGCCCCAACATCACTTGTACTCATTCAACGTCTACTGCAAGAAGCCCTGGACTGGCAACAGAAAAAGGCAGAGTGATGGCTAACAGCTACGAGCAGACGTGCTTTGGGATCGAGAACGTGACCAATAAGGAGTATGCGTGGATCAAGGAGATGACCCGTAAACTCCAAGATGTTGAGTCACAGGAGGAGGGTATCCCTGAGCTGGATGACTTCGTCTCCCATGGGTGGACCGGGTGGAAGCTCGTCACCATGGTCACGGGCATCCAGGGAGAGGCTATCACGGAAGATAACGTCCGAGGTGAAGTCTACTTCGACATCGAGGAAGGCTTCGACAACGACGCCCTGATTGCTCTGCTCCAGGGGTTCCTGAAGAAGTTCCGTCCCGATGGCGTGATCGGCTTCGAGATCGCCTACACCTGTTCGAAGATGCGCCCCGATGAGTTTGGTGGTTCGGCAATCGTCATCACTGCCGATGAAGTTCAGTCGTTCGGTACGGCAGCGTGGTTGCTGGATCGCCTCGGGGAGTACAGAGCACAGGGGAAGGTGCGGGCGTAGTATGCCCTTCGTGCTCATCTTCGAGCATCGTTTTGGGAAAGACGTGTACGTGGCCCACACTCGGGAAGCCATCGAGAAGCAACGAGAGTATCTTGCCCATCAATGGCGGGACGAGTACGATATCCCGGAGGAAATCCCGGATGCTGTCCTAGCCGAGAGCTGGTGCGAGTACACGCATGGTACAGAGGGTTTCGAGATTCGTGACATCGACTTTGTCGAGGAGGCACCTGACGGGGTTACAGACTGATGCGTATCTATCTCAAAGGCGGGGATGTCGTCGCTGCTAGCGCAGACTTCGAGATCGTCACGGATCAGGGGGAACATACCTTGTGGAGTATGGGCGTCCCTGATGGTGAAGTGATCCGTTATTGGCACCCCCAAGAAGAGAAGTGGTACGACTGCCGGTGGGATCTTGAAACCGACAGTCCAAACTATGGCCAGCTCTACTACGAGGGTCTGGAGCGCGGGGATGAGTCCGTTCTATAGGACCACGATCACGTTCGAGGTTCTGAGTGAGGGGCCTATCCCGAGCCATTGGGATCTGGCGCGGATTCACGAGGAGACGATTTCCGGGGAGTGGTCCGGGAAGTCGGAAGTCACTTCAGTGAAGGAACTGACCGAGGAGGAGCTGATCCGCGAGTGCCATGAGCATGGTACGGACCCCCACTTCTTCCTGATTGACAAACCTTGAAAACCGTGATATCATCAACCGTAACTGGCACTTAGACGGAGGCCAGACATGGAAGTAATCACCATCGAAGCGGGTCAGGTGTTCCCCCAGCTCAAGGGGGAGAACGCCAAGGTGAAGATTCCCTTCGGCCAGTATGACGATAACGATCCCGAGGATCAGCGGCTCAAGGCTCTGATTCCGGCAGTGGATCCGTACTATCGTTTCCCTGGTCGGCAGGTGATCTCGCTGCTGTTGGCTTTCGCCAACCGCGACAACGTCCTGCTCGTGGGATCGACCGGTGTTGGTAAGACGATGCTGGGGATGCAGCTCGCGGCAAAGGTCATGCTGCCCGCCGTCAGGTTGAACCTGCACGGTGAGCTGGGATCGCCGGAGCTGTTCGGCTACTTCGGGTTGAGCAACCCCAACATTCTGAACGATGACGGGTGGAAGTGGACCACCTTGACCAAGGCGATCCAGCACCCGTGCGTCCTGCTGCTGGATGAGTGGGATTCCATCAGGGCTGAGCTGTCGATCGGCCTTCAGCGGCTGTTGGAAGATCACCAGCCCGGTGTGATGCTGCCGGAGCGGGATCAGTTTATCCCTCGGCATAAGGACTGCATCATCATCGCCACCGCGAACACCCGAGGGCTGGGTGACGAGACCGGCCTGTATGCCGGGACCGGTGCTCAGAACTTCGCGCAGTTGAACAGGTTCCATCTGGTGATGGAGATGGAGCCGCTGCCGCCCAAGAATCTGGCGCAGATTCTGGAGAAGGTGGAGTTCTACAACCAGAGCTTGAAGCCGGAATTGGTGGATGCGCTCACCAAGTTCTATGCGGCAACCCTGTCCTCGTGGGAGCAGAACGGGCTGTCCACTCCGATCTCCGTGAGGATGATGCTGCACTTCGCCAAGTACTTCCTGGTGCTGAAGTACGAGGCATTGGGGATGACCATCCTGTCCAAGCTGCCCACAGCCAGGGACAGGGAGATCATGCTGGGTATCGCTGATCGGTTCAACTTCGTTGATCCGAACCGAACTGCCGCCAAGTAGGAGGCAGCCATGGACGAAATGGAAGAGTGGGCCACGCTAGAGCTGGCCATGGCAGAACTGGGTGTCAAACACATGCGCGACCTGTTCGGGGGGAACATCCCCGTCGCGCAGGTTCTGCAAGGAATTGCGGCTGGCTTGGCCGACTGCGATGTCACGGTCGTGGTAGACCCGAAAGTGACAGTTCCGCAGGCGATCCCGAGCCAGAGAAAGATCCTTCTTCCAGCCCACGTGAAGTCGGAGCGGGCGTTGCTGATCGTGTCCTGGTATCTCGATCATGAGACCGGGCATATCATCTTCACCCCGCCGCCCGAGAACACCGTGGAAGGCTGGAAGCAACAGTCCCGTATGCTCGATGTCTGCAAGGCAAAGGGCTATACGGAGATCCCGGAAGAGCTGATCAAGACGGCGCACTTCTTCCTCAACTGTGTTGAGGATGCTCGCGTCGAAAACCTGATGGTACGCCGGTTTCCGGGGTGCAAGAAGCACTTCATCGGCGGGCCGATTGCGTTGGATCTGCAAGATCCGTTCACGCCGACGCTGGAGAAAGCCAAGGAGATCCAGGCAGCGAACAACCTGCCGCATCCACCGCTGAATCCGTTCTTCGTCGGAGAGTTGCACGCGAATGCGCTTCTGAACGGTAAGCACGGCCAGTTGGACCGGGACTATATCCGGGGAATCGCGCCGCCGCATGTGAGCTGGGTGCTCGATGCAGTGGACGATACCTTCGGGGATATCCGGGATGTGTGCGCCGTGACGTTGGAAGATCTGGCAGCGCGGGTGGATAAGGTCATGGCGCTTATCCTGGAGAAAAAGCTCCCGGATATGAGTGAGGCCGAAGAGAGCGAAGGCGATCAGGAAGGCGAGGAGCAGGGTGGCGACGATCGCTTTGCCGAAGAGTTCGCCAAGCCCAAGAAGGGCAAGAAGAGCAAGAAGGGCAAGAAGGGAGACAAGGATGAGCAATCCGATAGTGACTCCGATGGAGCAGATGAAGCTGGAGAAGGAGATTCTGACGAATCTGAGTCCGGAGACGGAAGCGATAATGATGCTGGTGCAGGAAGCGTGGGAGACGAAGATGAGTCAGATTCGGAAGGAGAATCGGACTCTGAGGGAGGAGAAGGAGACGCTGCTGGCGAACATGATGGCAGCGAGGAGGACGATGAGGATTCTGAAGACGATGATTCAGAATCTGATGGCGTATCCGGGGCCGGAGATGACGAAGACGATTCAGATGAAGGTGATTCGGCGTCTGGGGGAGACGATGAAGAGGGCGACGACGGAGATGACGAGGATGACGCCGATGAAGATTCTGGAGACGACGGCACCGAAGGCGATGACCAAGATGATGAAGGAGATCGAGACGGAAGCGAAGAAGGCGAAGAGGACGCTGAGGGAGATGGAGAAGACGAAGAAGAAGTCGCTGCCGAAGGCGATTCCGACGACGCGCTGACCGGAGACATCAGCAAGCAGGCGCAGTTCGATCAGTTGATTGAGTGGGCGCAGGATGCTCAGACGGACATGGCGCAGCTCATGCGAGAGGCGCAGGAAGCGGAGGAAGCGGCCAAGCAGCAAGCGGCTGTAGAGTCGAACAGCGCCACAGCCGGTTCACCGAGTATGGAGCATGCCCCGGATGCGGAGGGGATGCCTGACGAGTATCTGGCACGGTTGGACCCCGGAGTCGGGGTGGTCGTGATCGCGGATCAGGATCTGGACGCACTGGTTCAGGATGATGACTCCGCCTTCCAGGAGTATGACCGGTTTATCCAGGAGATTATGCCCCATGATCTGGGGCCAGCCGCTCGGCGGCTGATGGGCAAGTTCAAGAGCGCACCGGGCAAAGCGTGGCAGGGGAATCGGATCAACCCGAAGATGCTGCAACCGATCATGTCCGGACACGCTCATGGCCGACCGCTGTATCTCCGACGCCAGGAGACGGTGCAAAGCAAAAAGGGCGTGGTCGTCATGCTGTGCATCGATTGCTCAGGCTCGATGATCTCGGATGTGCCGGGGTTGAATCTCCCGAGACCGCACAACTCCAAGTTCGCGATCTCGCACGCAGCAGGCCGGGGGATCGCTCGGCTATTGCAGCGGATACAGGTGCCGTTTGCGGTGATGGGCTACACCACCGATACGACGAACAACAATCGTCGTAACTATAACGCATCGAGGCAGATGGACATCGTCAACTTCTTGTTCAAGGATTTCCACGAGCCGTGGACGACTTGTGAGCAGAAGATGCTGGCGATGAACGCTTTCACTCGCACGACTTATAAGGGCCGGTATATCTATCCGGAAACCAATTCCGATGGTGAGTCGCTGCTGTGGGCGGCGACACAGATCATCACCCGACCGGAGGATCGGAAGATCATGATCGTGCTGTCGGATGGGCTGCCAGCGGCAGGGGACTACACGATGCAGTCCAAGTTCCTGAAGTGGGCAGTGCGCCGGATCGAGATCGCGGGCATTCACATTGGAGCGTTGGGTATTGGAGATCGTGGTGTGACCCACTACTACCGGATGTATGAACTGCTGGATGTGTTCCCCCAAGGTTGGGGAGACAAGCACACGGCACCGTTCCTCATCCAGGAGAAGCTGATCACACTCATCGATCGGTTGGCAACGGACCAGACGGGGAGCTAAGGGGAACATATGCGCTCACTGTCAGTGACCCAGGGTGTTGTACTGGACCCGTTTTCGATTCTTGCCTCGGGGGTGATGCGCCAGCATGGAGGGCTGAAGATCACGGGCGATCTGGACTGCCTGCACGGAGAAGCCAGATTCAAACAAGCGTTTGTCAATGCGTGCTACTTCGCTGAGTCGATGACCGTGGTAGGACCGATCGCTCAGCTTATCCAGGAGCATACGGACCCTGCAACGCACGCAGCGCTGGCATGGCGGGCAACTCCGACGACTGGGGATAACCGTGACTTCTTCAACCAGTTGAAGCAGTTCATGGCCCAGAATAACCTGGACAAGATCCCCTCGGATCTGATCTTCGGTTCCATGTCGGACGTGGACTATCGGCTGCATACGATGCCGGATGTGACGTTGGGGCATAAGCGCAACGACTATGGCTCGGATGACTTCCAGTCGAGGCTGTTCGAGCAGCTCTTTCAGAGCACGTGGCGGCAGTTCCGGATCGACTCTAGAGCGCGGGCTTTGAGGCCGAATCTGGACCAGTCGTTCTTCACGTATAGACCGGAATCGATCATTAAGGGCAGTCCGGTATCGGCACTGATGGCGGTGATCTTCACCTTCAAGAAGCCGGTGGGGCCTCTGGCGGTGGGAGAGCTGACCAATCTGGCATCGTGGCCACCCGTGGTGTTCCTGCTGCCGGTGTTGGCTCCGGCGTTCGCTTCCATTGATGATGACGATGTCTACCATAGCCCAGCGGGGGCAGTGGTCCGGAATCAACCGGCGATGATGACCTATCAGCTCCGGATTCCGGAGAGCAACAAGGTGAGGAACCATACGCTGCCTTATGGTCAGCCGTATCGGTTGTCCTCGGTGCATTCGTGGGGCAAGGAGCCGGATACGCTGCGGTCGCTGTCGGACGTGTTCAAGGCTCTGTGGTCGCAGGCCGCGCAGTACTCAGCCTGGAATCTTCGGTATGAGTGGGACGCGAAGGCGACCTCGTTGCCGGTCGGAGAGCTGGCTCTGGATCCGATCGGAGCCGGTCGGCGTATCCGGAGTCATAACCGGTTCTCCGGCAGGTATCCGCTGCACGCTCCGGCGATGCTGTGGGAGACGGGGATCTATAGCGTATCGGGAGGTAGTGCTCCGAGGCTGTGGGGTTGGGAACCTGAGCGAGGTGAGAGTCAGTACATGGATTTCGTTCACCGAGCGCATCTGTTCACGAATCAGCTTCGCTCGTATCGTAGTGGTGGTGGCAAGGAGTTCCTGTTCGTCTTTCCGAGCTACTTCCAAGAGGAAGTGAGCGATCACTTCCTGCCGACTGCTATCACCTTGGCTCGTTGGATGCTGGTGAAGCACGCCGGGTTGGAGGACTTCGTGGACGGGCATGTTGTTGCCACGAATAAGCCGGGGGATGGTGGAGCCACAGCGGAAGAGCTGGCGGCTGACCCGGAGCTGGAGCCTGGGGTTGGCGGACGGTCTCTTGCGGATCGGCTGGCCGATCACCTGGGACAACAGAATATGCAGAACGAGGGTGCGCTGCCGGTGCATCGGGTGAAAACGCCTATCGGTTTCGATAAGACCGGTGACCCGACTGTGTTCGGGCTGGCGGTTGATACGACTGCCGAAAACGTGATGCACTATCACGAAGCGCACAACGGTATCAACATTACCGACGAGAACCTGGAGAAGATGGTCAACGGTGTCCAGGTCCAGGGTAACTTCAAGTTCCTCGATGCTTTCTGCTCCAAGAGCACGAAGGATCTGACGGACGTGTTCGCCACCGTGAGCAAGAAAGCCGTGTCGAAGATGCGGGCTGGCGAACTCGTGGACGAGAGCATGGTGGTCGATCTGTTCGACGACATGCTGGACTAAGCAGGGGGATAACATGGACACCTCTCTGGTTCTTGGTCGAACAGGATCGTTTGACGAGGAGACAGGGCTGTTTGTCCTGACAGGCGGGTATCCCGATTTTGGCTTAACGCCGGAAACGGTGCGTGCTATCGGTAAAAGCCGGGATGGGGTGGAGATGAACTCCACCCTTCCGTTCATGGACAATAAGCTCCAGACCAAGAACAACGTGATGTTTGTCGATCAGACGCCGGGTGCTTTCAAAGATCCGGTGAAGTTTGCAGGAGGGCTTAAGACACTCATCGACCATTGCGAGCGTGTTGCGGTTCATAAGGGAGTTTTTGCACTGGATGTTTCTTCAGACTCGATGTTTTATCGGTGGGGCATCGCGAAGATCGCAGAGCGCCGGTACGTGACTGAGTGGATGGGGTTGTTGCCCCCAGAGCATGTACTAAAGGTGATCCTCAAGCAACAGGGGGTGGCAACGAAGCGTACCATCCTCTTTGCGACTGGTGTTCCACCGTCAGCCGGTGGCCGGATGTGGTTGGTGTCACCACACGGTTTCCCGTGGTGGGGTGAGCAGTCCAAGGTGGTCCTCGACATGGGCGGCTCGACTGATATCGAGCAGGCTATGATGATGAATAAGTTCTTGTTCCTGCTTGTCCCACATGCCGTCCCGATGATCTCCGGTCACCGGAAGCTGCAACAGGATGAGCTAAATCCACGAATCCTCTGCTACGACAGTTTTGACGAAGGGGCTTACCCTCTGGAGGTGGATAGCTTTTTGGCTAAGGTGATCCAGAGCAGCACGACGTTACAGCAGGGAGCCGATCGCTTGCGGTGGCTGTATGAGAATGCAGCGGCAGGGGCCGGGGTCGCCGCCCAGGCCCAGGATTTCGGGGTGGACCACGCCTTGGCCCTGCCCGAGAACGACGAGATGTGGTGAGGTATGTCCTACGCAAAGACGTATAAGGCTACGTTTCTTGAAGATATCAGTCAATTCCCCAGGGTTTGGAACTATGGTCAGTACCGGAGCAACAACTACGGTGAGCACACTGTGGCGGTGTCGGTTGGTGGAGTAGACTTTTTCTATAGCTACAAGACGCTGGTTGCGTTTTCTGATGATAAGACTCTTGTTGTGCATAGCAACAATTGGACCCGAACAACCGGCAAGCACCTGACCTGGATCAAGCGAGCACGTCCAGCGGGGATGCCTTGCATTACTGCTGATCATCCTACATTCGTAGCGATGCTCTATAACCTGTTGAGAGCAACAGGGTTAGTCGCCCGCAACTACGCGAAGAAGGTGCCTTGTAGGGTTCAGGCGTTGGAGACTGGGGAGATTATCGATGGGAATATCCCGTCAGCGGTGACCCTGACCCCTGGGCGAGCGTACGTACGAGATCAGGAACGGAAGATGGCGAAGGCAAAGGAGAAGGAGGAGGAGAAGGCGCGTAAGCTGCGCCTTAAGCTCCGGAAGGAACGGCGGTTGGAGAAGAAGCGACGGGAGGAGATGTTTTCGGGGTTGATGCCCCTTGAGATAGTGGAGGAAATGCTGTGAGCCGAGTGGCACTGGCAGAGGCAGTTGAGCAAGGGCTGGAGAATCCGTTCACGACCGAATATCTGGAAAAGGAAATCCAGTTTTACAACCCGGTGCCGTATGCCAAGGATGGGTTGGTCCTCAAGCTCAAATCGATCAAACACCCTGTCCGCATCGATGAGTACCTCAACAAGCAGATGGTGTGTGAGGGACCGGCTATCCCGATCCTTACGTTTGACGGTACGATCTGGATGAGCCTGACGTGGCTGGAAGTGGAGTCGCATTGGGTACCGTTCCAGACCTTTGGCGGGGATATCCTGGTTGGTGGCCTCGGGATGGGGTATGCGGCGCTTCGGTTCGCGGCGATGGAGCATGTTGATTCCGTCACCGTGTACGAGACGGACAAGAGGGTGATCGACTTCTTCCAGGCTACCCAAGGAGATCGCCCGGAGCAGGCTAAGATCCGGGTTATCCACGAGGACATCCACAAGGCCCAGGGCCGCTACGAGTTCGCCTTTATTGATATCTATCCGACGCTATTGCCGGATGAGCTGCTGAGGGACGCGAGGTTCTTCTGTGAGAGCCGTCCTGGTCTGTCGATCATGGAGACTCCCCACTTCTGGGGGCAGGAGCTTGCGTGGCTGACCCTGATGCAGCGGCGGGTGTACAAGCCGTTTAGTCTGTCCTATGTCGAGCGTATGTTCTTTGAGTATTGGTGGAAAACAGATAAGCCTGATCTTGCCCGTGAGATCGAGGATGTTCGCTTCTGTTCATCTTTGGCGAAGGTGATGAGCAGGGTGGAGGACTAAGATGCCGAATACGTCCAAGCCATGGCGCGTGCAGTATCAGCATCCTTGTCAGGGTTGTGGTAAACCAACTGAATATGTGTGGTGCCAAGAGTGCTGTGACAAGGGTTTGGCAAAGTGTCCTCATGGGAACAAGGCCGGAGAGTGTGATGCCTGTGACCGAGAGGGCGACTTTGCCTATGACTCAGGGAGGGAAAGCCGATGAGCAAACGGCAGGTGCTGGTCGAATCGATCACCGAGTGCCTGATCAAACGTGATCGAGTTGAACTAAACATCAAGCTCTATGATGAGAACCTTGCGACTGTCAATCTTACCAGTAAGAATAATCCTGGTGGAGAAGCATGGGATTGGGCGCAGGGGAATTGGCCGGAGTTCGTGCCGGAGGAGAAGGAGTTCGAGCTGATCGCCAGTGATGGTAGCCTGGTGAAGGTTAAAGCGCCGGTTAAGTGGGTGTGCGTGACGGGGGTGGTCGATCCTAAAACTCGCAAGTCCTTGCCGATCGAAGAGTTGCGCGAGAGCCATGCCAGCAACAGAAGGTGGGGGGCGGCCAAAAGGGGACAGAAGGTCAAGCCGGTCAAGGTCAAGGAGCCAGTCCCACTTCAGGCCCAGAAGACCAAATCAAAGAATTCCCCGAAGGGGAATTCTTTGGCTAAGACCCCGAATAAGCTGGCCCCGGCGGAGGACGTGGGTGAGGTGGATTTGCAGGCGCTGATTGATGAGAGGGTGCAGGAAGTGATGGGAGAAGAAAATTAGTGACAACAAGAAGAAGGTGATGGTATCCTACGGTTATGGCTAATCTTACTCCCATCTACGATCACAATTGCACGCTCTGCCCCTTACATAAAGTGCCGGGGGTTACTTGTTTGTCCGGGATCGGCAACCTGGACGACCCGAGCATCCTTATAGTGGGGGATGGGCCGTCGAAGCAGGAGGTGCTGCTTGGTCGGGCGTTCGGCGATGAGCGGGGTAGGCTGCTCGCTCAGTCGCTCGATGAGATCGGTTTCCCCATCGGGCCTAAAGGCGATGTGTTTGCTACCTACGCCGTTAAGTGCTTCCCGTCTGGTAAGGTAAAGGTTAAGGATGCCAAGATTTGCGCGGCGAAGTATCTCAACCAGGAGATCGACCTTTTCCGCCCGAAGTTGGTTATAGCGCTGGGTAAAACCGCCCAATATGCCGTCTTGGGTAGTACTGCACCTATCTCTAAAACTAGGGGCAAGCTGTTCCCCTTAGTTCGTACCGACGCAGCAGGAAATGAGTGGACAACCCAGGTCATGCCGGTGGATCATCCATTCTCTATCCTCACCACACCGGCCAAGCTGGACCCGTGGCTCGCTGATCTGCGGCGGGCTAAGGCGGTGTTTTATGGCGACGGAAATCCTTACTGGTCGCCGGAGAAGCTGGAGCGGTTTGACTTTAAAGTGATTGATTCTATCGCGCAGTTCAAAGCAGTTGCACGGGAGCTTATTGCCAAGCACAGGGGCGAGTACCTAGCTATCGACATTGAAGCTAGTGGTGTTGATGAGGCTATGAACGATGATGACTTTCGGGTTTTCAGCTTGCAGTTCGGGCTTATAGATTTGGAGGGGCGCGAGGAACATCCGGTCTACTTCCTACCCATCCAGTCGGCGGGGTTCCCGTGGACATCTGAGGCTAAGTGGCTGGATAATACCGCCCGCCTGCTGAATCGGTTTCTGAGCACGGACTACTTCAAGCTGGTGGGGCATAACCTAAAGTACGATTTGAAAGCGCTTAGACGGATTGGTGTAACTGAAGCATATGCCGTCTATGACACGCTGATGGCATGGTCAATTGCACATGGTGAAGCACCGTTGTCTCTGAAAACAATTGCTTACGAGGTTAGTGATTTAGGTGGGTACGAAGTCCTTATGGATCAGTACTTTAAGGAGCACGGTACTTATGACGCCCCCCCCGAAATTCTAATCTCGTACAGTTGCCTTGATGTTGTGCTTGTGCGCTACCTTTTTAGTGAGCTGTACAAAACGATCCTTCAAGAGAAAAAGCGTGTTAACATTGGAGTATGAGCTATTGTCATGGCTGGGTGCGGTGTGGCGAGGCCAGGTAGGGTATGGCATGGTGTGGCTCGGCAAGGCAGGGGAGCCTCGGTTTAGTAAGGGGGTCTAAATGATTCGGTTCCATTCGGATGCCGAAGGCGGTAGTCCTCGGTGGCTGTGTGATTATCAGTCTCTATTGGTCAATGCTTTTGTCGATATTGAGAGCTGCGGTTTTCCTTTCGATCCTATTCAACATGCACAGTTTATCGAGAATGCCGAACGTACTTATGCCGAGTACGAACGGCGATTGATGACCAGCCCCCAACTGCAAGCCTACATCCAGCAGAAGGGGCTGCCCGCTACGGGTAAACGGGCGTTTAACCTGTCCTCGGCCACCCAACTCCAGGAGTTCCTCTTCAGCCCGCGTAGTTCAGGGGGCCTGGAGCTTGTACCCGTAAAGCGCTCTAAGCTGACGGATAAGGCTAGTTCCGACCGAGAGTCCTTGCAGCATTTCGCTCAGGCAGGCAACGCTTTCTGCTCGGATCTATTGGTGTTACGGAATTTCGGTAAGCTATTGTCGTCGTTTGGTGAGCCGCTCTTAAAGTTCTACTGTCCTCGCACCGGAGCAGTTCACCCGACCTACTTCCTGGCCAAGGTGACAGATAGTGCTGGGGTTGCAGGCGGTACTGCGACCGGACGGCTGTCGTGCAAGCACCCCAACATGCAGCAGCTACCGAAGCGGGATAAAGATGACAAGGGAATTGGGCTGGCGGGGATCGACGTGCGGAAGTCCTTCGTGCCGTTTCCGGGCCACATCCTTATAGAGTGCGACCAGAGCCAGATCGAGGTGCGGGTCGCCGGGATGTACGCTAAGGATACGACGATGGGTAAGTTCTTCGATGAGGGGGGAGACTTCCACATCCGGGTGGCCTCTCAGGTGTTCCAACAGGATTTCGATCATATGGTCGAGGTGTTGGCGAATGAGCACCATCCCGAGTACAAGAAGTTCAAGCAATTCCGTACTGCCGCTAAAACCTTTACCTTTGGTCTGATGTTCGGTATGGGGTTGAATAAGCTGACCAGACAATCCGGGTTGACTGAGGCTGAAGGTAAAGCTTTTATCGATGAGTACTTTGCTACTTTCCCTCAGTTCGCTTCGTGGCGTGAGGAGATGATTGATTGGGCTACCGAGCACGGATGGGTCCAAACCTTATTCGGGCGTAAAAGAACCATAAAGATTAGCGGCTATGAAACGGAGGATGGTCGGGAGGAACGCATTGGCATCAACACTCCGATTCAGAGTGCGGCGGCAGATATTACTCTGTTTGCGCTCAGCCGGTTGTGGGAGTTCTTGAAGGCCAACGGTTACGGGGCAAAGATTCTTGGCACGGTCCATGACTCTATTATCTTCTCGGTGCCCTACGAGGAGTTCGAGGAGCTATTACCGGAGATAGCCCGGAGGATGATCCGTCCACCTGGGCTGGAGTGGCTTTTGGATGACGTGCCGATTCCCCTGTCGATTGGCATTGAGGCGGGGCCTAACCTCAAGGATATGCACAAGTTAGACCTCGATGACGTGCTGACCTGCTCCCTCGACGTAAAGGATTATCTATGAGCGATGCAGACGAGTTCGAAGCGACTTTACCCGATGGTAAAGTAGTTGACGATCCAGCCGTGTTCACGAAAGCATGGAAGGAGTTCGCTGCGCTTGTAAGTGAAGAGTTTGATGAGCTTGAGCTAAAGGCGGTGGCCTTTAACCCAGGTGTTCTCTATGCCTTTGGCCCTGTGGTGAAACAATGGCATAGCCTGGAATTGCCTATGGCTTTTCATAAGGCATTGAACGACCGGATCCAGGAGCTTCGACGCCTTCGTGAGTTCTTCTTTGAGATGGTGGAGATCAGCAAGCAGGCTGGTTTCTATACCGAGGTGAAGGACGTGATCGTGAAGGTGGGAAAGAGGGAGTGAGATGGCCCATCTGGTGAGCCTCGATAAGTATTTGGTGCAGCACCCGGTTCCGGCATGGGATCATGATAAAACTTCGGATGAGAACTTTGCAGCGGAAACAGCCTGGTTAGTAGCTCTGGGCGAGGCTATCCGGCAGGATAACGGTGGGTCGGGAGCTGCTTCTGGGATCATCGGCGAGGTGGTGAGGTGGCCGCGTGCTGATGGCTATGCCGAGTACATCATCGTGAAAACAAAGCCACTTCAGCTTGCTCATATTCCTCTTGGGGATGGCTATATGGTCGAGCCAGCGCTGATCCGAGGGACTACGCTGGCCGAGGTGAAGCGTATGGTAGAGGATGAGCGGCGGTGGAGTAAGCTGTTTGCGGGCAAGGGCGTTGTCCAGGTTACGATCGATAAGAACGGGGAATTCGTGGAGGCGAAGTGAAACCGGGACGATTGTTAAAAGGTCGGATTGTGTCAGGTGAGTGGGCCGGAGAGGACACGCTGGTAACTTACCGTGTACCAGGGCATCTAGTGCTAGAGATTCATGACGCGCTGATATTGGTACTTGGTGATTATCTTTGCCCATACCACCAAGAGTCCTTGGGTTGGGACGAGTGCTCGGAAGGTTATGACGGGCGATGTGCTGTGCGTGCTCTCCGCCAGGAACTCTATCGCACCTACAAGTTGCCGGAGCCGATCTCGTATGGTCCGCCAGACTACGTTAAGGCTGGGGATAGGGCGATGATCCCGTGTCCTTCTTGCAGTAAGCCTCGTGAAGCGGTTCTGTCTTTGGATGGAGATGGTTGCTTCGAGTTTGAGGTAGGAGCAGCTTGTCCGCACTGTGGGCATCCTGGCGATGAAGAGGAGGATTAGTCAATGGCCAAGGTTACGGTTGATTTCGATTTGGACAACCCCGAAGATCTGAAACGGTTTGGACGGCTGTCTGAGGATTCTACTTGTGCTAACTACGCTAAGTTAGTTGAAGCTCTTAAACAGTTTGATGCTTGGTTGTTAGCATTGCGGGATGAGATGTCCAATAAGCCAAAGGCCATGCTGGTGGACACGATCCGAACTATGCTTCTCGATAAGGTCGTGTCGCTTAGCCTGTTCAAGAAAGATTAAGGGGGAAAGCCCGGATAGGATCTTGACTTTCTTAGTGTTTGGACCTATATTTTCTATGGAGGTGTCATGAAAGTCCAGATGATCGTGGGGAATGAGCAGCTCGATTTTACCGTCCACACGGAGCTAAACTTCGATCCTGCCAATGTTTTCGATGTGATCGGGGAGCAACCCGGCAAGCTGGCATGGTGGACGGCTCTCGTCGCGGTGAAGGAGCAGGAGCTGGCCGACTTCGTGGTGGACATGGAGGCCCGCACTTCCGCTATCGAGCTGGATATCAGGAAAAACAGCAAGAGCTTGGAGGATCAGTATGGCAAGGTAACCGAAGGTGTGATCAAGGCTGTACTCGCGGCTAATGATGAGGTCGTCCAGTTGAGTACGAAGATGAACGAGATCAAGCGGGACGCCAACATCCTGCGAGCGATGGCGAAGGGTTTCGACTCTCGCTCGTCGTTGATGGCAACCGCAGGGTCCATGCACCGGGCCGAACTGGAAGCGGGGTTGCGAGCCTTGACAGGTCGGGCCAAAAAGGGTATGATGGAATAGTGTTCGTTACTATCTGTGTTTTCGATTAACTTACACGTACACGTAAAAGGAGATAGTAAGATGGATAGACTGAGTGCTGAGCTGAAGCGTGCCGAGAGAGCAACCCGCCAGTTCCTGCCGTTCTTCAAGTTCCCCATTGGTAAGACGGATCTTAGGATTCTCCCTGCTCCGAAGGGGGAGGATGAAGATGGTTGGTTCGTGCCGGTCGGGTTTCACTACAACTTGAACGAGAAGCAACCGATCATTTGCCGCGCTGAGACGAATTGGGCGCACGAGGATTGTGCGGTGTGCGCGGCGGTGACCGAGCTTCGGGCGGCGGGGCAGAACGATGAGGCGCAGCGCATCGGAGTGCGCCGTCAGTACATCGTTCGCGCCATTGTCCGAGGCCAGGAGGAGAAGGGTATCCAGATGCTGCGACTGCCGACCACCGTGTGGCAGTCCATCGGTAAGATCGTGCTGGAGAAGGAGACCTTCGGGGACGTGCTCAGCATGTCACCTAAAGGGCGGGATATCCGGGTGATCAAGACCGGGACTGGCTTGGCAACGCAGTACGAGGTGCAAGCCCTGCCACAGACCAAACCGGCTCTGCCGACGCCGGGTGAGGTCAAGGCTGTGATGGAAAAGCTTGACCCTATCGCCAATCTCGTGAGTATGCCCACGTCAAAGGAAGTGGAGATGTTGGTGAAGGCCAAGCTCGGTTTCGTGGTGAGTACTCCAAGCGTGGGTGCGGTTGCTACTGTGGATGAGGCCGACGACGAGTGGAACAGCCCGCCCAGCAAGGAAGAGACCGATTGGGACGATGCCGCCGAGGATAAGGCAGCGGATGAGGGGGATGATGAGGATTGGGGGGATGAGGGGGGCGATGTCCCTTTTGATGACTCGGAATCTGAGGAAAAGGAAGGTGCCGTTGAGCCGGTGTCGGATGACTCGTGGTTGGCAGATGACGATGACGAGGATGACGGCATTGATTACGGCGCGAAGGTGCAGGCGCTGCGGGATGAGCAAAAGAAGAAACAAGCTACGCAGATGACCGGGCTGACCGAGGGGCTGAGTAAGGAACTGCATAAGACGCACGCTGCCCAGGAACAGGAACCGGAGAGGCGCAAGAAGGGTAAGTCGCGGCAGCGTTTGGGAGCGTAAAGTGCCTAAAGTCAAATCGACTACAACTTCGGGGGCAGCTTCGTCTGCCCCCTCTTCTTCTATCACTTTAGACATTGTCGAACACCTTCAAAAGAACAACGAGGCTCATACTGAGCGGATGACGGAAGCTGGTTCCATCGTCACCGTTCCGAAGTATCTGTCCACCGGGTTGCCTATCATCGACAGTATGCTCGGAGGTGGGGTTCCTGCTGGCCGTATCACGGAGTTGTTCTCCAAGGGTGAAGGCCAAGGCAAGTCCTCGCTTGCTGCCACGCTCATGTACGAGATGCAGAAGCGAGGCGGTACCGTCGTACTGATGGATACTGAGCATGGTTTCGTTGAAGAACGGTTGAGGATGTTCGGTGTTGACCCGGCCAACGTGATCTTCGTAGAGCCGAAGCACATCGAGAATGCGTGCGAGGTGATCTCCGACATTCTGAAGTACCTGAAGCAGAAGCCCGAGGTCCAGAGCAACGTCCTTATCATCTGGGATAGCGTGACAGCCACACCCAGCAAGGCCGAGTACGAGGCGAGCTATGGTGACCTCCAGATCGCGAGCGCGGCCCGTGCTTGGAGCGCCAGTATCAAGAAGTTGAAGGCCGAGATTGCTAGGTCCGAATGTTACGTGGTGATGATCAATCAGACTCGTACCAACATCGGGCAGATGTTCGGGGAGAAGCATCAGACGACCGGTGGCATGGCGATCAAGTACTATGCTGATTGCCGACTGGTGCTGTACCGCGAGCAGGCTTCATGGTTGAAAAAGGGTGAGGAGCGGATCGGTTTCAAGGTCACGATGATGACGGAAAAGTCTCGTGTGGCCGCACCTTTTCAAAAGGCAACCGCGTACTTGTTGTTTGATTCTGGTTTCGACCGGGATCGGGCACTCTTTGACCTATTGCTGACGATAGGCGTACTAGAACAGAAGGGTGCGTGGTACGAGTTCGAGGGTGTGAAGTCCTTTCAGCAAAAGGATTTTCTGGACGTAGTTAAGAACTTGGATCAGCCTGTAAAAGATAAGATCATAGCGGCGATGAAGAAAGCTCGGGTGACGGACGAGACAATCGCCATGTGGTTCTGATACCCTGTAAAGGGGGACAATATGAGCAAGATCTGCCTAATTGGTGATCCTCACTTCGCCAATCGGAAGCTGTTCGGTTTTCCTACTGCGGTCAAGGGGCGTAACACTCGGCTTGACTCTGTCATCCGTGCCTTTGAGTGGATCGATCAGAAGCTGAAGGACGACTACCCCGAGGTCGAGACGGTGTATATCCTGGGCGATATCACGCACGACCACGGCATCATGACCCCTGCGGTGTTCGATGCGGTTCAAACTAGTGTGTATGCTCTGACCAAAGGGGGCAATCGGGAAGTCCTGCTACTGAGCGGCAACCACGATCAGGACATTCACGGGCTGTCGATCATTAAGGTGTTCGGCACCTGTGACGATTGTGAAAGTGCCTCTGTGTTCGACATCGATGAGATTTTCCCCAGGCAGTTCGGGGGTATGCAGATCTATCCGGTGTCCTATGGCAGTGATCTTTCACAGCTATGGGTGAAGCTGGCAATTGATAAGGCGAGGAAAGCTGACCCTGCCATCCTTTTGATGCACCATCATTTCGAGGGCGCGGTTCACGGTCCTCATGAGTTCGAAGTGCCGGGAGGTCTTGCGCTGAAGGATATCCCCGACAATGTGGCGCTGGTGGTGAGCGGGCATTACCACAAGTGGCAGTGGATCGGGAACCGTGTCCTCTATATCGGTGCGCCCATCCAGCATGACTTTGGCGAAGCGACTTATCTGCCTGGATTTACGATTTTGACCGTGCATGATGACTCGAAGCGTAAGCCGGATGTGGAGTTTGTCGAGATCCCAGAAGGCGAGGTGCCGAGGTTCCATATCCTGCCTCATACCCTCACACCTGCTAATTTGCCTGGGATCCCGGCGCTGGACTATTACCGAGTGGATTTGCCGATGGATGTGGACCCGGCTTCAATTGAGTGGTTGCACAAGGCGGTCCAGCATTTGGCGGTGAAGCCACTTCCGAGCACGACCGAGCTTCGGAGCAGGGTGGAGCAGTATTTCATCGAGGCCGGTACCCAGCAGCCAGAAGGACGTGTGGATCTGGGCGAGGTTATTGAGGCGTATACGATGCTCAACGTCGAGGACGAAGGCCGCCAGCAGGATCTGATCCGGATCGGGAAAGAAATCGCAAACAAGGTGGTATCAGGATCATGAGCAGACCTATGAGTATTGCGGAGTTGTTTGAAGAGGCCACTAACTTTATAGCTGAGGCTCAGGAGGACTACGAGAACCAAAAGCTGGAAGAAGCTGCGAACGAGGTAGAGGACGCGATGGAGATGCTCACCAAGCTTTTGGAGAAGATAACGAAAGAGATCGATGAGGCGGGGGATGCTTAAGTTCACGAAGCTGACCGCTAAGGATTTTATGGCTCTGGGTGAGGTCGAGTACCTTTTCACGCCGGATAAGGTACGCCTGCTGCTTGGCCGCAACGAGGACAGCCTCACCGCTGATGACAATGGAGCCGGGAAGTCGAGCGTGGCCGAGGCGCTTCGTTGGGCGCTGTATGGCGAAACGGTGCGACAGTGCTTGGACAAGTCGCTGAGCGTGGACCATGTGATCCGGCGTGGGCAGAAGAAAGCGATGGTGTCCGTTTATTTTGAGGCACACGGCAACGAGTATGAGGTGAAGCGCGAGCGGAACACCACTACTCAGAAGCTGACCGTGCAAGTGCTGCGAGGACAGGGACCGTGGCAGGAGTATAGCGGTAAGGCGGCGCAGGAAATCCTCGATCAGGCGCTTGGTATCAACGTTATCCAGTTCTCCAATTTGGTGTATCTGGACGGCTCGTATCCCCTGTTGTTCGCTCCGAGCACCGACCGTACCCGGAAGGATATCCTGGCCGATCTGGTGGACGTGGCCATCACGCAGCAGATGGAGGAGGAGGTCAGACAGCAGCTTCTCCCGATCCAGACTGAGCAGGTTCGGTTGGAGCGGCTTATCGACCATTGTACCCAGGCGATCGAGTACCAGACCGAGTACAAAGGTAGGAAGCATACTCAGGGGCTGGCATTGACTAAAGAGTGTACCTTGCTGAAAGGCGCAAGCGACCAAGCTCTGCAAGAGGTAGAGGCGCTTCGTCAACAGGTGAATGACTTGCGCAGTCAGGTCGAAGCTGCGCAATTGAAGCATTTGGATCAGCTCACTAAAAGTGAGAAAGAGCTTGGTATTATCGACCGTAACCTGGAGACGGCTACAGACAATCTTATGCAGGCGCGTAGCTCATTCCGGGTGGGTGACATCGATCAGGTGCAGAAGCAAATTGATTCTTGTACCAGGGAGATAGTTGCCCGTGAGAAACGGATCAAAGAGATCCGTTTACTGCAATCCCGAGGTCAGTGTCCTACATGCGGGCAAGCTACGAGTGAGGTCGGCACCAATGAGTGCAACGCCCTGGAGGACCAGATCAGGGGGTTTCGAGATGAACTTCAAAAACACCAAGCTGCTCAAGCAGTTCTTGAAACGGAACGAAACGGGTATGTGGATGCCCTTACTACAACCGTCCAGAGTTTGCGTGAAAAGCGGGTTTTGGCAAACACTGCGCTCCAAGCTATCCGGCAGCAAGGCGCGGGGACGGGTACGCTAACTGATGAATACAATGATCTTCAGGAGAAATTCAGCGCCAAGCAGAATGAACGTAACGAGCTTCAGTCTGATTTGAAGGCCAAGCGAGCGCTTCTCCAGCAAGCGAAAGAGAACTATATCGAAGCACGGAAGAAGCTGAAGCAGCTTGTTCAGGACAAGGAGCAAGCAGAAGGAGCGCTGGCTGAGCTGACTAAGCAGGCGGATAAGCTGTCGTTCTGGAAAACTGGGTTCGGCCCGAAGGGTGTGCCGTCGCTGTTTATCGAGACGGTGCTGCCTCGTATCTCCTCACGTATTCAACATTTTGCTAACATCCTCACGGGTGGGGATGTGATGGTGCAGTTGAGGGCATACAAGGAGACCAAGAGCAACACGATCCAGGAGGCGATTCAGATTGATGCCGTGAACTCAAAGGGTGCCTCGGTGTATGGGGCGAACTCTACGGGTGAGCGTAACCGGATCAATCTCGCTGTGACCCTGGGGCTGGTGGATTACTTCCGGTCTACCAAGGTGTTCGCATCCAACCTGTTGATCTGCGATGAGGTGTTTGACGGATTGGACAGTATGGGGGTTGAGGCGGCTCTGGAAGCGTTGGGAGAGGCCCACGTGGATCATGTGCTGGTTGTGTCGCATCACGAGCACCTGAAGCCGCTGTTCCCCGAAATCTTGTACGCCCACAAGAAAAATGGTGTGTCGTCGCTGGTGGAGGTCTAATGGGCAAGATGTCGAAGCGTAAGGGGAGCAATACGGAGAACACGCTGGCCAAGATTCTCCGTGAACACTTTATGCCCGACGTTGACCCTAAGACAGCCTACCAGATGGTGCATCGTACGCCGTTGTCGGGGGGGCATGTGGAGCGGGGCGACCTGATCATCAAGCCCCCCGTCTTGAAGTACTTCCCCTGGTTTATCGAGTGTCGTAACCGGGAGAACTGGGATTGGCCGCAGATCTGGAAGCAAGCTGAAAAGTCTCTTATCATCAGGTGGTTCTTGGTAGATGCGGTGGAGAAGTGCCACCCTTATGATCAGAACGAGAGGTACCAACGGTTGCCGATGCTGGTGTTCACCAAGAACCAGCAGCCGTTGTATTTTGCGGCATGGTTAGAAGATTTGAGCATGCGCGGGATTGAAGCTTATCAGTTCGATTCGGTGATGTACGTCCCGATTACAGTTGACAAACAAGTCGAGAAAAAGTATGTTGTTATTGGTGACTTTGAGCGTATGCTGACGCTTCATCCTGTACCGGATACGAACGTCATGCAGGAGCAGATCAATACGTACCTGGGAGTGACTAATGAGTGCCTTAAAGGTGTTGATTCAGGTTGACGTACAGAACGTCTTCTATGGATCACGTAACTTCACGCACGGGCAGAGCCGAGTGGATTACGAAAAGCTGGTTGAGTTTATCAAGCACGCGGTTGTCGAACATGCACAAGAGGACAATCGCTTTCTGGCTTCGATAGCGGATGTGGCAACTACAGTATTTGGCTATGTGGTGCAGACGCCACGTTATAAGGGCATGAACTTCTTCGCGTTCTTACGTAGGATTGGGTATGTGCTGCGGGTGCGGACCTACCCCGAGGATCTTGAGGTCGAGGATGAGTACTGGCGTGGAACCGTCAGCAACATGATCCAAATGGACTATCTCCAGTATGCCCCGGACTTTGACTACGTGGTCATTGTTTCGGGCAGTGGGGTGTATGAACCGGTGTTCAAGGCGTCCCGACAGAACTGGCCGAACGTGAAGCGGTGTATCGCGGCGTTTAAGGATACTCTCCACGCCACGTACGGTCGGCGCGAGAATCTTGTATGCTTGGCTATCAGCTTGGATGAGCAAGTGCTAAGGAGCTAGTGTGGCAAAACGAGGGGTGTCGAGAACTCGCAAGGACGATGGGCTGTCTCCGGCCCAGGCTAAGAAAGAGCGGGTGTTGAAGAAGTCCCGTCGTCGTAAGAATCTCCCTGCCTCTCAGCTTCGCACCGTGACAGACCCCACAACTGGGGCCATCACCGTCATGCAGGCGTATGATGAATACCCCGACGAGTTTCGTTACATCGCCAAGATGTTGTATCTCACAGGGCAGGCAACGCCAGCCGAAATCTCACAGCGCATGGGCATACCACTAGGGACTGTTCGATCCTGGTCACAACGGGATAAGTGGACGGCTCTGCGTCGTAACGTTGCTCGTATCGCCAATAAGGACATGGTCAAAGCTGCTCGTAGGGCGATGAGCAATTACATGAAGGACATCGACCGTGGGCTGAATACCATCTTGGAAACGCTTAATGCCAGGATGCTAGCCGTGCCTGCGGATAAACAGCTTGATAATGAGGGCCAGATCGTTCGTTATCTGCTGGATGTCTGGAGGTTGAAAATCTCCCTTGTCCGTACACTGACTTATGGTGTGCATGGCAAGGCGTTCTTCCCACACCCGAGTAACCTTACGTTTGACGATACTGCCGAAGAGCCAACGGCGATGTTGTTCGGCGAGCATGATATCGAGGAGCTGCTGCAAGTTATACCGGCGTATATGCAGCAGGCGGCCCGCTTGGTCATCGGGGTGGGGCCAGAAGATTTGAGTGAAGAGATGTTGGACGCGGTGCAGATGAGGCTGGACGAGGTGGAGGAGGAGCAGAAAGAGCGGGAGAAAGAGAGTAAGGAAGCTCGGGCGAAGCAGCGCCGTGAGCAACAAGGTATTGAAGAATGGCCGGAAGGATTAGACCCAGTCGAGGATGTCATGGACATCGAGGAGGATGATGACGAATGAGCCGTCCACGAGATTTTAGAGACACGCGCAACCGAGGAGGACGAATTGTTCTTCCTAACGAAGCGAGGGTAGATGACATGGCCGCACGTAGGGTGGCGGAAGAGCAGGCGGTCGAGAGTAACCCGTTCTTTAAGCTGATTTCCAACGTCCGCAAGGAGCTGTTGGAGGAGATGGCACGGGTGGCTGAGCAGAATCGACAGCTTACCGTTCGATTGCACGCGCTGTTCGATTACTTGAACTCGATCGGTATTTTGGTGTGGCACGGCATGGATCAGCAGACCGGCAAGGTGAAGGCAGATGTTCCAACTAAGAGTGAGGACGCCACGCTGCCGGTGTTGAATCTGTTGGTGGATCAGGGTGCGCTTCCTAATCTTCCACAGCGTGGGTTTGACGCTTACATCGAAGAGCATCTGGCCACCACGGAGATGATCATCAAGCTCCATATCCTGCACGCCAAGCAGGATGTGCCAATGAAGGAAGTCATTCAAATGGCGCGGGAGTTCAACAACGCCCCTGGTCGCCTGCGTAAGATCAGCGGGGAGCAAATCCCGCTTATCAAGTATCTTACGGAGAATCCGGACCATCTGGCTGAAGAAGAGTTGGATGCTCTGGCAACTGAGTTCAATCTACGAAAAGAGGAGGAACAGCCAAATGTCGTGGGAGAGATTCGAGTTACCAGCAACGAGGGATCCAATGTTCACTAAGAAGGTGCGCCGCTACCGTAGGCAGCAGTGTTGTTTGCGTGCGATCATGAGTCAGCAGAACCTGAAGCCGATTGATCTTGCTGAGCAGTTGGAAGTTAGCACCAGTACGGTCTGGAATTGGATGCACGGCGTCACGGTCCCCGATGTCTTGATGGCCGATGATATCTGCCAACTGTTGAAGGTTAAGCTGGTGGATATCTACCCGAGGTGGGATGGTGCTGAGATTGTCGAGGTCGAGGCGGTCCAGCTTCCTCTTCCGGAAGAGGCGCTTGCTTCTACCACCAATGAAGAGGTGCCGATTACTCCTACTACTACCGTGGACGATGTGAAGGAGGAGCCATGTACGAACCCGGACAGCGTATCGTGATTCGTAAGGATGACGGGACCGAGCAGATGGTGCTGGTCGAGGATGTCCTGGCTGATAACGGTGGACAGAAGCTGCGGGTCAAGGATGTGGAGACCGGCGTGTCCTCTGTGGTATCCCCGATGGAGACCACCATTGTGGAGCACCTGGAGGATTAGTCGTTTAGTTGCTGCAACTTGTAGAAACCCTGGTCTATACCGGGGTTTTCTACTTTTAGGGGGTTGACAACCGGATCAGAATGTTGTATCTTTGCTATGAAATGATGGATGTCAACCACCACAACCAAGGAGTCGAACATGGGGACCAAGGTTCGAAGAATCCTATTTGAGGGGCACTTGCTCTTTAGCGTGCCTGATATGACCGAGTACCTAGAGATGGGGGACTTCCGACGCAAGATGGACAAGGTGGGGCTGATGCCTCTTACCCTGCCTTTGCCCAAGGAACTGAGGACGCAGGCGGGACAGCCCCTTCAGCATGATTGGATGACCTGGGACGATGTCTACAAAATGGACCAACGCTTCAAGTGGAGCGGCAGTGAGATCGGCAAGAAGCTGGCGATGGTCCGCATGTGGTCCAGAAACAAGGATGGAGATGCGTATCGCCTCACTATGGGGGGCGATATGGTGTTAGTGGAGCAGCGGCCCAAGGTGTTGAAGGATGTTGGGGAGTTCATCGAAACGGTGGTAGATCTGGAGGTAGCGGACGTGCGTCAGAACAAGGCAAGGGCGAAGGCGAAGCATGAGCAGGATAAGGTAGCAGTGCAACAGTTCCACGATAAGGTCGCCATGCAGAAGGCAGCCCAGAAGCAGAGCATGGTGCAGGCTATGCGGACGGATAGCCAGCAGGTGGACGAGCACCTCACCCAGGCCAAGCTTGATCTTGGGCAGTTGATGGTGGATCTTGATTACATGCCGAAGGTGGATATGTTCGATCATCCGGTGCGGGTGGTGGCGATGGTGATGATCGAGGGAGTGGAGATGCCTCTGCTGCTGCAACAGGATTTTTGTTTGGCAGTGGGTATCCACCCTACTTCGTCCATGCTCAGTTCGGTACCGGAGACGGATCGTGGCTTTGTGAGTACGACAGGGGAACGGAATGCTGGCCCCGCGATGCGGACGATGTGTTGGATCTCACTCCGTGCGGGAGTGGATCTTCTGCGGCGTTCGAATAAGACTAAAGCGCGGGAACTGGCACAGCAACTCAATACGGTGGACTGGAGAGTCATCATGACGGGCAAGTATGAACCGAAGGGGATGGGCATTGTCCCGATGCAAGAGCAACAGGCGTTGACGGTGTCCTCGGATGTCAATTTGGACCTGATGGCAATTGTCGAGAACGTGCAGGTCGAGTCGATCAAGGAACGGCGTGAGATGCGGGCGCAGATGGAGAAGCTGATCCTTGGTGAGCAGGCCAACACGCAGACGATTGTGCAGGAACTGGCTGGTGTTATCAAGCATATCACCAACAAGTTCGACATGATGTTCCAGGTGGATACCACGCAGCAGCCGAAGGTGAACGTGGTGAACTACGAGCCGGAGGTGGTGAAACCCGAGGTTACCCCCGAGGATAACCCGGTCCCAGTCACCACCGAGCCTGCTGAACCGAAGAAGCGGCGAGTGCGTAAGGGTGGCCCTTTCGTTCCTCAGATCCCGAAGCGTGACCCGCTTCCCGGCCAGCCCAAGATCATCGGGCAGGATGAGCGTACGCTCAGGTTTGTGCGGGAGAAGGTGGGCAAGGGCTACGACACTACCAAGATGTTCTTGAACAAGCGGGGTAAGCGCACCGACAAGTATCAGCTTTCACTGGCACAGCGTGCGAGGGGTGAGCTTGAGCGGCAGGGTAGGCTGCATGAGCTGTACAGCGTCCCTAGCCCGAAGCCGACCAGGGGGCCGAACCCGAACACCAGCAACGAGAATGCCTATCCTGTTGATGTGTTGGAAAAGGCTTATGCTACTATGGAGTTCGAGGAGTAGGCATGCCACGGCGTAATGTTTATCGTGATCTGTTGATCCGTATCCTGCAACAGACCAGGGCGGGTGCAATTGATTATGATGAAGTACCCAAGGAGCTACTCTCCGAGGCCGCAGAGTTGTGCGATTTTGACATTGACTCATTGCCCCCCATCATCCTGGGGGCAGATCTATCATCGTTGGGTGCCAAGTGGCATAAGGAAGGTGACGAATGACTGAAAGAGAGTACCCCAAGACGCCGGAGTTGGACAAGATGCAAGCGTGCAGGGAGGGGGCGCAGACCATCGGGGAGTTCATCGAGTGGCTCCGTGAGGAGCAGAAGGTGGGCTTTTTCAAGGTGGCGCAAACGGAAGAGGAGGGGGCAGTCCACCTGAGCTACACCCCGTTCTGTGAGGATATCAACGTCCTGCTTGCCAACTTCTACAACATCAGCTTGGAAAAGGTTGAGGCGGAACGACAGGAAATCCTTGAGTACATCAGGACTAAGCACGGGGATAAGCCTGCACCTGGGTTCTCCTTGAAGGCTGAGGGTGAAGAGCTGGGGGATGTGAATGTCTGACAGAGCGGATAGGCGGGGCTGGCACATCTATGCCAGATTGGTGTGCGAGCATCAGCAGTTTAACGACTGTGCGAGGCCACAATGGGTGAGGGTGTTGGTGATGTGGCACCCGGTGTTGGGCAAGCTGATATCCGCAAGTGCGGTGTTGCGTTGGGTGCATTGGGCGTTCCCGGTCCTCATTGGTGGTAGGGCATTGATGTGCGCCAACTGCCACCGGGTGGCGTACCAGAGCAGACTGTCGGAGTGGATCGCTCGTTTCGTAGCGTTCGTTACGTGTATGGGTGAGGATACCTCTGACGCCATCCTCATGATCGATGAGGATCTGAAACACCTGTCGGAGCGGACGCTGGCTGAGCTTAACCCTGAAGATATTTAGCTTGACACGCACTACATTTGTGGTGTAATGGTAGATGGGATCAGCTAATTCGAGGGAGCAGAGCAATGAAGATCAAGGAGATCACCATTGGTGGTAGCTACACCTACCAACCCGCTGCGTACCACAGCGCGAGGGCAGAGGCTACTTTCACGGTGGAGCTTGATGACGACGAAGATCCGGATGCAGCTCAGGATGAACTGAGGCAGCAGATCGTGAACTCTATTGTTCACACGCTAGCGGGTGTGGACGAGGTCCACAATCAGGTGTTCAAGAAGGGCATGAACCCGAAGGACTTGATCAAAGAGTCCAACGAGGGGGATATGTTCGAGGACGAGGAATGGAACCCATAGACCCCACCAAGCTCAAGCTGGCTGGCGTCAAGGTATGGGGCGTTATAGCTGAAGGACAATCTTTCGGGCTACGCATCGAAGAGCTTGTGGGTGACGGGCATAAGGTGTTGGCAGTATCAGCGGGTAGAGAAATAGAAGATGGCTCGTATGAGAGCCTGGACAACCCATCCAAGGAATTCATGATGGGCTTGCTGACTCATATCCTGTACTTCAATTTTGAACCCATGATGACGTTGAGTGGAGATGCGTTGGCAGCACTTGAAGCGGAGGAAGAAGATAATCTACCACGACAGTAGAAAGGGGACATGAGCATGACGATCTATCTGGACGAGCAGCAGGAGTACTTCGACGGTGGACAAGGAACGATGGTGCCATCCCCGATGAAAGAGACGCTGAAGACTTATGGCAGGGGATTGGCAGCAGCGGTGGCAGCAGCAACCGTCGCGTACACCATCAAGTTTCTGAGTGATGGCTTCATGGCCGACGAGCTTACAGTCTACTACGACGAAGAACCGGATTGAGAGGTAATGCGGGATGGCTTTCTTGAGCAACTGGCAAATGCGGATCTTCCTTGACGATGAGGAAGAGGTGTCACCTTCCACGCCTACTCCCTCAGCACCCCGTCACACTGGCACCAGGGGGAAAAGCAGATCCAGTGGAAGGCCATCCCGCCGTTTTCTCACCTCGAAGATCAAGATACTAGAGGATACGGATATGCCCAATGAGGAATCTAAATAGCAACCCCTGGTCCCGTCAACCATTACCGAGGTTAGGCAGTACCACTGTCTCTGCACATACCTACCTCACATCTCACGCAAATAACAGCCCATCCCACATCCACCAGGGGTTGCTAATTCTTCATAAGAACAGGGAGTATGCAATTTATGCCTGAATTACACGCCAAGTTCATAGTCTGGAAAAACAGGATAACAGCGAAGCTTATCCAAGAGGATAGGTTTGTGTTGATGCCTATTCTGTCTACTCCTCAAGTGATTGATAACAATAGGGTTAGCTGGGCAGCTCATAAACCTGCCTCCGGAAGTCACTGTATCAACTGCACTTACTACGTAGTGGCAGTAGAGGAAGAGCCAAGTCTTAAGGACGGGGATGACAACCCGTTGCACACAGCCCCCCCACAAGTGAATGGGAGCTGTATCTACTTGATGCCCGAGTACCTGATCACCAACGTCAAGGTGACCCAAGGGTGTGAGCTACATGAGAAGCGACCTGATGAGTTCGTGGACGACGCAATCGAGGACAAGCTGAAGGTGTGGTAACAAAGTGAACGCGAGAGCAATCAAGAAGCGGATGTTGAAGAATGCCAAGAGGGTGTTCTGGGGTAGGAGGGCATTCATAGGTCTGAGGTTCCCCCTGGACACCGTACTGCCCCCTAAGCCACCAGATATACAGGTGCCGGATGGGTTCATACCTGATGATTGCTTCCCCGGTATCTGGCACCGTAAGAACCAGGATGGCAGTGAGGATTACCTGACTATCCACCATCCTTCGTGTAGCCAACCACCAGACCCGGAAGAGGGGAGGAGCTATTACCACATGGAGCGTAACAGGTGGGATAGCGCCTACCAATGGTGGGAGGTGTACCAGTCGAGGTCAGTGATTGGTTGTGAGGTAGCGGTACAGGTGCCGGTGGACCCCAGCTTGGCAGAGACAATGGCGGGGCAGGCACGTGACCTGGATAGGTGGAGAGACCTGATCATCTTCGGGGATGACGATAACACCTATCCGCTGGTGTGGACCCTCATGGCACCGGAGTGGGCAGCTAAGACTGGCTACCTGTATAAGGACGACACTCACTACTATTGGATCTGGTCGGTGAAGTACTTCTATGCCTACTTCCTGCGTAGGTTCGTGACCTTGTTCAAGCACAGCTACCTGGAGCTGAAGAAGCAGGGAGTGGACGTTAAGGTGGTGGATAGCGAGCCAAAGGGCGCTCTCTACCTGTTCTAGGGGGCAGTGATGGCTCATGCGAACACAGATGTGTTGAACTCCTATCAGGTGAACACGCTGCTTGAGGCGCTGTTGGATCTGGTCCAAAACGGGGATGACATCTTCATTCAGCAACAGGAACGGACTGCCCAGTTAAACGAGGATTTGCTTGCTTGTAGAATGCTTATCGAGCAGCAGCAGAAGCAGATCGAGATGCTGATTAAACGGGTGGATAGCCTGGAAGTACCGGACATGCTCTGATGAAAGCCGTAAAGAAGCCAGCCACGAAGCGTACACCTAAGTCTGAGGATTACAGACTTACTACGGAGATATCACCGGAGCTGTCAGCATTATCAGAGCCGGAATTGGATGAGCCGTTCCTTCGCGAGTTGTTAAAGGAAGCTGTAACCTTCAACAACACTCTGCCTGCCCCTGGTACCTATCACGCAAGCACTGACCCACAGATAGATGGGCCAGTGTTGAAGAAGTGGGTGCAACTGATACAGCAGCAGCAACAGGCAGAGGCCGAGAAGTCGGCAGCAGTCAATGTGGCCGTGACCCGGTCAGAGGCAGAGCGGCTCATCTTTCAGCAGATCAACGAGCTACGGTCGGACATGAAAGACGTGCTCCGTTGTCTGATGAAGGTTGAGAACCTCGTACAGTCGATGTTGGATAAGAGCCAGCCTATCGGGGAGCTGGTTACAGGGCTGAATAAGCTGGTAGACCGCATGGACGATCTTGACCATCGTGTGAAGTCAATCGAAGTACCGGACATGCTCTAAGAAAGGGGATGAGCAAATGGCAACCAAGCGAGTGACGAAGCAAGTGGATAAGAATGTCATTGATACGATTGATCCTGACGTGCATTGCACGGTGAGCGTGGAGATCACCATAGAGGATCTGTTGAAGCTGCTGGCCCCCAAGTACCCGATTCTGGATGTTATTGTCCAGGAGGCGAGGAAGGGGGCGGTGCTTGGTGTAGACAACTGTGACACCGAGTATGGCACCCTGTTGCTCGACATCAGCGTGGAGGATTAAGATGGCCAAGAAGAAGAACACCCGGTTGCTTATCAACGATGACATCTACAACCCGGCTGACGGTAAAGGGTATCGCTTGCAGATCACGAGGCTCGATGATGAGGGTACGCGGCTGGACTATGCGCTGTATGTGCAGCACGAGGACTCGTTCGGCACCGAGTACTGGGAAAAGATCGATGAAACGGCTGACTATGAGGATTTTCCAACTACTCTCGTCCGGGTGTTGAGCTATCTCCTGTTTGAGAGCCGAGGCATCAACCTGGGCATGGGTGACTTGGAGAAGTGATGAAGAACAACAAAGTGGTTGATGAAACTTGGGACCGGGTATTGGATGACTTCGAGGTGTGGTACGAGAAGGAGAGCCAATCGAAGTACTGTGCGGTGTGCGAGAACACGGAGTATCCCCACCCTGAGTGGGAGGATCAACTGGACCAGTTGTTCAAGCTGGTGAAGAAGCACTTCATCCTCACTCCGAAAGGTAAGAAGTAGATGTTCACCCTTGATGCTATGGATGGCCGGGAAAAGTATGACACCATCGTGTCTACTATCAAGCAGCGTAAGCGACAGATCGAGATCGAGGTGGACGAATGGCTCACCCACATCGACTCGGAGGACATCAGTAGGATCGCGCAGCGTCTGGAGTTCAGCACCGAGGTGGTGCGTGCGGCAGCTTATGGGCAGGTATACACCCAGGTACTGAAAGGGCTGGAAGAGAACGATGAGAAGCCGAAGTACACCTGGGATCTCAGGGTGCCGCACGTATTCCAGTATGCGCTGCAAGAGGTGTTGAGCAGGTCGCAGAATCCGAGGTTCTCGACCAGCCCGATGGGTAACCTCATCCACCAGTTCACTTTGTCCGCATGGGCTGATGTGGTAACCCTTATCGATGATGTGTGCCACGTTATCTACAAAGGAGCGAAGAAGTAATGGCGACCAAGAAGGAAGTTTCGGTTAAGCCCACGGGTATCACCATCACCCACTCCATGATCGTGGAGATCACGTTGGACGAGCTGGTGGACATCCTAGCGCAGCGGGATCCAGCGATCAAGACACTACTTGATAATGACAAGCATTTCGAGGTAAATGATGTGACCGCTGATCTGGGTGCCATTCAGATCGACCTGTTGGTGGTTGACTAGGAGATTCTTGATGATGTGGTGGAAGAAGCTCAAAGTCCGCTTTGAGTGCTGGCGTTGGGGCCACGATTGGTGGTACAGCCGGGACTACGATCGAACGTATCGTAACATCGGCATGTTCTACATAAATCGTACGTGTCACACCTGTGGTCGGCGTGAGGTGGGGATGCCCAAGCTGGGCGAGACCGCCTATCAGGATGTATATGGAGACCCTGACCGCAGCAAGTTCTTCTGGGTGAAGGAGTCAATAAAGTGAGCGATATGGTGAATGCGTTCTTTGCCAGCCAAGTAGGCTCACTCATCGTGGGCATACTGCTCGGTATTGCGACCTATCGGTTCATCAAGCTGTGGCGGCGGTGGAGGGTACGGGATGACTGAGTGGGTGCTGAAAGAATGTCCAGGTTGTGGCCGTAAACAACCCCCTTTTCTCTATGACGAGGGGGTTGAGTTGTGTATGGGGTGCGCGGATAAGGGCACCACCTATACCGACAAGATGCGGAAGCCAAAATTGGCAAAAAAGAAGTTGACACTCGAAAGCAAGGACACTATCATTGATTCCGTGAAGAAGCGGAAGTACACCAAGCGAACCAAAGTGCTTGAGGTGGGGGAGCTTGACCAGACTGCATTGACTCGTTCGCGGATGATGAAGGAGCTGGACGATGAGTGATGCTGGATGGGTGGTACAGATAATGACCAGCATTAACGGCGGCAATGGGCAGTGGGTGACTATCTGGAATACTGCAAACTGCCACCGGACTGGTGCGATTGCCGAATGGGACAGGTTGTATGGGGCTTATGACGGTGAATGGGAGTATTGCCGCAAGAGAAAGCTCTTGCGCTGCGTGCGGTGTGAGGTGAAGCCATGAGTGAGCTTACAGAGCGGCTTATCTCCTGGGCGCAGAACGAGGAGATGATCGACCAGTACTACACGGACCACGGTAAGGATTGTATGGATGCGGTTGATCAGCTTGAGCGGATGCAAGCGCTGCTCCATGAGGTCGCGTGTTGCGGCGTTGAGTTTGAAGACGAGCGAGTCAGGTACGTGACCATCCAGATTGACAAAGAAACGCTCGACGCCATCCGTGCTCTGGACGGTGTTGATGTTTCAAACTTGTAACATCTACCAGGATTCGGAGATCAATAGCCATGTTTCACGGGTCAACGGATAAGCAGACTACGTGGTGTGGTGAGAGCGTCCACTATGTCAGTGGGTGGCAGGAAGACGCGAACTACGTGGAGTGCATCGAGTGTCTGAGGGCGAAACTTCATGCCCAGCAGCAAGTGGTGGACGAGGTGTTGCGGGTGATCAGAGAGGAAGTCTACGGTTTGCAGGATCTGCGGAACGCGCTGCGTGAGGGCGGGTTTCTGGAGGTGAAGCATGAGTAGTTTTAAAACTGCTTGGGTTAAGGCTTGTAAGGGTTATGAGCCACCGGATCTAGAGGCTGAGATCGCCCGCCTCACCGTAGAGAACAAGCGCCTGCTAGCGGTGGTAGACGTAGCGGTGGAGGCTGTTGAGAACTGGAAGTACGAAGATGACATGGCTGCTTGGGAGAGCATGAAGAAACTGCATGACATCCTCCGCACCATTGGACGTGGGGTGTATCGTGAGTGACCGGAGCCAATGATGGACACCTTTCAAATCGTTGTGCTGTTTATCTTCCTCCTCGGCTTTGCTTTTGTGGGTGGCATATGGGTAGAGCGGCACACCACGGAGTTCAATATTTATCGTAGTTTATCGCGTCCTGATAGGCCGTGTCCGACGTGTGGGAGGAAAAATACTCGCCATGAGTGACTGGACTCGCGATGAGATCGTGTCGGTGTTGAAGGTGGGCCATGAGGCCGAGATCAAAGAGGCCGACGAGTGGCGACCATTGGCGCAGCACGTATTGGACCTGTTGAAGCTGCACGACAGGAAGTACGAGAAGCTGGTGGCAGTGGCCCACAATGCCAGCCAGAATGTAGGTATCTGGGCGGATAAGCTGGACCGTGCTCTCAAGGAGCTGGAAGGCAAAGACCCAAGGGTGTGCCCGAAGTGTCAAAGCCAGCCACCACCGTATACGCTGCCGGATCTGTGGCCGGTGAGAGTCATCCCGGTCACCTGTACGGGTTGTGGAAAGACGTGGGTGTGGGAGGGTCAACGATGGGAGGGGAACTATGACGCAGAATAACGACTATGTGGTGCAGCTCCAGAAGCTGCTCGCTGCCATCGACTGGTTGCTCCAGTCGCCGACCAACAAGGACGGGGCTATCCCTGGGGATAGCAAGGCATTTAGAAATCTCATCGAAGTGACTGATAAGGTCACGAAGTTCCTGGTGGGTAAGTCATGAGTAAGGCGTTCTTTGAGGGCTTGGTAGGGAGCACGATGCTGGCGCTTCAGAAGCAGAATGACGCCTTGAAAGTGGAACTTGCCGCAGTGGTCAAGGAGCGGGATTTAGTCAAGTCGCAGTATGCGCGGGCGATGGAGCTGGGCCAGCAGTCGATGCGGGTGATGGACGCAGCCTGCCGCACCATTGACGCCCATAAGAAGGCCCTGGGAGCGATTGCGGAGATCTACCCCATCAGGGCCACCCCTAGCTTGACCAGCGTGTTGGAGGGGCTGCTGGACCAGGAAGAATGCGAACTGTGCGAGGGCAAGGGCAGGGTGCCAGCGTCGATGCACGCGGAGTCCATCATGTCGCCCACCTATGACGGTAGGAACTGCGAGTGTCCACTGTGTAAGGGTAGCGGCATCAAGTACGACGCAGATGGCTATGTGGCGGCTGACTATCTCTGTAAGATGTGCAAGGGCACGGGGAGGGTCAAGTGATCCATCAGATTAGCTTGGAAGTGGGAGATAAGGTCAAGCTTAACCCGGACATCACAAAGCGCATGAGGTGCATCCAGGACCGAACGTTCAAGCTAGTGATCCCTACTGATGTGAAGGAGTGGACGGTCAAGTCGTTGGGGGAAACCATGGTGTCGCTGACTGCCCCAGGGTATGGGGAAAGACCCTATGGCAGCGGGTGTATCACGATGAACAAGATCGACCTGATCATGGCGATGGAGGACTAATGACCGCAAAAGCTGACGTGCTGGAGTGGCTGACTGAGTGTGCTGAGCAGTATGAGGATGGATTGTCCAGGGAGGAGCGCAAGAACAAGCGCAAGGTGGCGGCGATGAAAGATAACGTATACCGCGCTGCCATCAAGGAGATCAAGGGGTTGAGGAGGGAGATCGAGCGCACCGACCTCACCCTGTCCGCGCTGATCACTAAGAACCTCAAGATCCTGGGCATGCTCCGCCTGAATGCTAAGAGCATGGATAAGGTAGACCAGGAGCTGGAGCACCTGAAGAAGTGGAGCAAGGTGGGCAACTGTTTGATCAGGGTGAGGCAGTCAGATCCTCCGATCCTGGTCAAGCACGAGAACGGAATTATTACTGCAAACCTTGATGGCTACGCTATTATCCCAAGGGAGGAGATGTTGTATGGCAGCCCCGATGAACCTGCTGTTTGAGCATCAGGCAAAGGATAAGATCTGCCCCATCATCTACATCGGCCAAACCCCAGGGGGATACTGTGTTGGGTCAAGCTGCATGATGTGGCGGTGGGCGGGTGAGCGGGCCGAGGGTGACGCAGACGTGAAGCACCCGGTGGGCTACTGTGGTCTGTCTGAACTGTCCGAGAGGATTGAATGTCATGAGTAGGGAGAACTTGCTCGAACGGTTGGATAAGAGCCGGATAGAGGTGGACGACTACTGGAGCTACCTATACGACACGATAGGGGAAGTTCAGGAAGACATCACCACTTTGCGGGAACTGGTGTATGATCTGGTGATGCAAACCTGTGCGAGCACCACGGTGCCGGATAAGTTGGACAGCATGGCAATCAGCGCTTATGCGGATGCGATGCGTTACCTGGATACTATCGGGAAGATCGTGATCACCGAGGAGCGGGGACGGAGAGTTATTGCCCATCTGCCGGGGGATGACAATGGGGATGCCAATCAAGTCGAAGGGCCACACGACGGAGCATGATCTCGGGTGCCTGTGGTGTGTCGTCATATTCTTAGTGCTGGTTGCTGTAGGTGCAGTCATCTACTCGATCATGGGGGTAATGTGAGCGAGTTCGTGCAGGCGCTGTGGGGTGGCTTCGTGGTCGGGGCGATGATGGGGATGTGCATCGGCATGGTGATGGGCTACAAGCTGGGAAGGGACGACCAATGAGTAAGACGCGGTTGTGCGATCTATGCGCCTGTCCTATCAAGGACACCAGGAAGAGGATTCGAGTGGTGCCTAAGTTCATCTGGCATCTCCCAACGATAAACGGGGATTTTGAGGGTAAGCTGGACGTGTGCTATGACTGTTGGTCCTGGTTCAAGCGGTTCATCCAAGAGGGCAAGAAGATCCAGTTTAACCCGGTGGAAGGAGCATTCGATGGATCATAAGTCGGTTATGATCGAAAAGGTGGATAATGGCTACGTTATCAGGCTTAATGTGGACGGGCCGATATCGAGTGATTCGGTCACGTATGTTGAGAAGTTGTGGCTTCAAGCGGCGTGTACGGTGACGGAGTTCTTTGACGAGCAGCTTGCCATCAGCCCGGTAGCGCCACCTATTGTCTCTACCTGGAAGGGTGAGCCGATCACTGGTCCTCCGGTGTATTCGATTGAGCGGGATGACACGGATCGTTGTTGAGGGGGAGAGATGCCTGATATCACCTGTTGTACGGGGGAAGGTTGTCCGTTGAAGGATAGCTGTTGGCGCTACACTGCGCCCAAGAATGACTATTGGCAGTCGTATTTCGACTCACCACCATGGGACGAAGAGACATACGATTGCAAATACTACTGGCCCCTTGACCCACCGAAGAAGAATGGCACGAAGGTTCCGAAAGGATAGGGGCGTATGAGCGCAGATAACGGCGTGTACATCCTTTGCACCGAGGGGCCGGAGTACCGGGTTCGCCATCTTCAGGCGGTCGAGAACGTGTACTGGGACGATGAGAAGAAGGAAGAGTGTGACAACCCTGATGTCCACATCAAGAACGCTAGGGAGATGTGGAACAATTGTAAGGTATTCACTGATCGCATGCAGGTTTTCGAGGAAGCGAGAAGGATCTATAACGAGATCATGAGTGACGACTTCTGCCCGGTTTGTGAATACGGCATCTGCACTATTTTGGTCCCGAGGAAGTTTTAAGAGGAGGGGGAGTTATGCTGTGGTTTATCCTGGGTATTGCCGTGGGCATCATCGCTTATCAGTACTTTCTCGAACATCCTGATAAGGTCAAGGCTACCTTCAGCAAGCTGTGGCAGATCATCAAGGCTCCCTTCCAGAAGAAACGCTGATGATCTGGCTCATTTACTTCGTTGGAGTCGGGGTAGCGTTGATCGCGTGTCTGTACTGCATAAGTGTCGTTTTTGACATGGGTCCGCTGCAAGCTGAAGACACTCTGATGGCTATGATTGCCGCAGTAGTTTGGCCGGTCATTCTTGTGGTCTTCGTGTTCTGGGCCTTCTGTGAGGGGATTGCGATAACGTGGAACATGCTCAGTGCGTACTATCGGGGCCGTTAGCTCAGTTGGTAGAGCATTTGTCTTACACGCAAGTGGTCGCTGGTTCAAGTCCAGCACGGCCCACCAAAAATATTTTCTAAGAACCCCTTGACAACATCGACCACTTCACCTATCTTAGGTACAGGAGGACAATACAATGGTACGTAAGAAGAAAGAAGCGGTCGCCGAAAACGAAGAGATCCAGGTGTTTAAGGTCGAAAGGGGGGAAGTGTCGTACTGTGTTTTGGGTCTTACTCCACTGATCACGGAAGCGATGAGCGAGAAGGTGAAGCGGGAGCTGTTGCTGCCCAAGGGCCGTAAGACCGCTGCCGACAAGGCGGGCACGGCCAAGCACGATGTGCTGGAGGAGTACCGCAACAGCACCTATCAGGCGAAGGACGATACGTCTCCGACTCGGATCGTGATTCCGTCTACTGCCTTCAAGGGTGCGCTCAGGGACGTGGCGACCGATATCCCCGGTGCCGCAAAGGCGCAGATCGGTCGGTTGGCGTTTGTTAAGGGCTACCATATCCCCGTGTTCGGGGTGCCGCAGCTCATCATGTCGGTGGTTCGTAACTCGGACCAGAACCATACTCCTGACATTAGGACTCGGGCGATCCTGCCTCGGTGGGCCTGCTATCTCACGATCGAGTACACGATCCCGCTGTTGAATGATGTTGTCGTGACCAACCTGCTGGCCGCTGCTGGCCTGATGCGGGGTATTGGTGGTTGGCGTCCGCAGAAGGGGGCTGGTGACTTCGGGCAGTTCACGCTCGTTGACCAGGACAACCCCGAGTTCTTGGACATCGTTGCCACTGGTGGGCGTGAGCCGCAGGATCTGGCGCTGGCCGATCCTGAGTGTTTCGATAGCGAGACGGTGAACATGCTGTCGTGGTTCATGGCGGAAACCAAGCGGCGTGGTCTCAAGGTTGTGAGCTAGGAGGAATAATGGAACACGAGCGGACGAAGATCATTCGGGAAGAGCTGATCCGCCTTGAGAACTCGCTGGGGACGTTGACCCCGGACAAGGTGGTCGAAGCAGCTACTCCTGTGAAGAGTCCAATCCACCCTTGCTTCGATTGGGACAATACCTCGGCAGGGCACAAGTACCGATTGGAGCAGGCGCGTGGTCTTATCCAGTCGGTGAAGTACCGGGTTACGACCGAGAAGAAGGTGTTTACGGTGGCTCGGTATGTGCGTGACCCGAGGGTGGACCCTCAAACGCAGGGGTATGTCTCGGTGCCGAAGCTGAAGGAAGATCCTGCTGCGGCCCTGAAGGCGGTACAGTGGGAGTTTTCCAGAGTGCAGCAGGCACTGGAGCGTTTGGAGATCTTGGCCACGGTGCTGGAAGCCAAGTCGGTGGTTACGGCAGCCCGTAAGCACATGAAGCGGGTGCAGGCTAAGGTGGAAAAGTCTTTTGCGATCTAGCCGACATTGTCACGGTTTAGCTGTCAAGGTACGATCGGGATTGTTCGGGTTTGTCAAGGAAAGTCAAGATCTGGCGCGGTCGGGTGAGGCTGTCGTGGTTCGGTCAGATCCGTTCAGGGATGTTAGGGAAAGATATGGTGTGTTCTGGTGGGGGAAGATTCGGATGGGCAAGGTGAGGCTGTCCAGGTAAGGTTCGGTGGGATGGGGCGTGTTACGGCGACTTAGGGTTAGTCATGGGCAGGTTCGGCTGTCACGGTATGGCACGTTAGTTTCGGGTTAGTCAAGGACGGGAACGGTGCGATCAGGTCTGATCCGGTCTGACTGTCACGGTACGTGTCGTAGGGTAGGAAAAGGCAAGGCTCAGCATGTTAGGGTTCGGTGAGGCTAGGCTGTCACGGTGTCGTGAGGATGGGACCGGCAGGGCCGGGTTCGTTGCTGGCGTGGCATATTTTGGCGGGGCTTGGCTGTCATGGTGATTTTTGCGTTCAGGCGTGATTGGGCCTGACAGGATTCGATTAGGCAGGGCCGGGTAAGGTTTGGCTGTCACGGTGGGATATGGACGGATCCGGAAGGGAGAGATGCGTTCTGGCGGGGTCTGGTGGGGCTGGGTGAGACCGGGTGGGACGAGATTTGGTAAGATCCGGTCAGGTCTGACTGGTATGTTGGGGGAGTAGCCCAACGGTAGAGGCGGAGGACTTAAAATCCTTTCAGTGTGGGTTCGAATCCCACCTTCCCCACCAATGTGCTAAGGGGGGTATCACTCAGTGGCCGAGTAGCGGGCTTTTAACCCGCCTACCAGGGTTCGATTCCCTGTGCCCCCACTTTTGGAGCTAATATGGACGAGCTTAATCAAAATGTTGAACGGTTGCTGTGGATCTGGAGTCTGCTCTGCCTCAGCGTAACTGTAGTGGGTTTGTTTATTTGGTGGATAGGGAGATATCGTGATAAGTAGGAGATAGGAATGGCTTCGACTACGGCACTGGATAAGCGACTCACGGAGCTGGAGAACCTCATGAAGGAGGTTATCCGTGCCTCTGAGACAGCGACTCGTGTTTATGCTGAGAATCAAGAGCCGATCGAGCGCCGCTTCCATACTTTGGAAGCGAGAGTCAGTGCCGAGATCAACGGGGTCATTGAGCGACTGAATAAGTTAGAGGGCCGTTGATGGCTACATACTACATGCGGGCTGATGGTAGCGCGACGAAAGCTAATGCTACTGGGCCGTCTTCTGATCCCACCAAGTGCATGAACAAGACCACGCATGACGCGGCCACGTTTTCCCCTGATGACTTCATCATATGCTCCGGGCTGGGTGGGATCTATCGAGGCTACTTCAGACCACCGTCAAGCGGGACGGATGGGCATCCCATCACGTACATCGGAAGCGATTCTCCCCATTTTACGGCGAAAGAGTTAGCGACTGGGTGGACGCTCCATGCCGGGAATGTCTGGAAAGTAGCGTGGACACGGGGCGGTGATGTTAATGCCCAACACCTTTTTATCGACGGGGTAGATCAGGGATTAGGTCAGTCTGCGCTGGTGAATGTTGATGCCGAGGGTGAGTGGTTTCTTGATGACCCCGGCAACATGTTGTACTTATATGACAGCGGTGGAGATCCTGACGGGCACGTTGCTCCAGGGATTGAGATTAACTCCGTTGAGCGCATCATAGAAGCCGGTAAGTCCTATACCATCTTCGATGGTTTGCACTTATCATGGGCGTCCTACGCACAGATCAGGTCGGATAACGCAGGAAGTCATGTCACTATCCGGAACTGTACTTGTGAGTACGGTAACCGTGGAATCAGTGCAACGACTACTGCGGGTACTTATACTGACTGGGAAATCTATGATAATACGCTGCGTTACTTCTGGAACTCTGGGATTGAGTTTCTTCACGGAGGACGAGAGTCGCGCATCTACAGGAATCACATCCATGACGTTGACCATGACTCGTTCGCCATTGGTTCAACTTATACGAACGGGATCAAGCTGTGGGATGACGGTGCCCTCACTGGATCTGTCGAAATCTTTGAAAATCTGATTTATGACATTGGCCCAGGTGGTGCAGCGTCTGGCCCTGGTCAAGGATCTGGTATCTGGTTTGACCGTATCCAACCTGAAGCTGGTGACGAGTGTGTGGCGTACCACAACTTCCTCTACAACTGCTCGGGGACCGGGGTCTTCATCGAGATCTCAAGGCATTGCATTGCCTACTCCAACGTGATGTACAACTGCGGTTATCACTCTGGAGGAACCGATGAGTTCAGTCCTTCCGGCATGAGAATCGATACTAGGACCGGGTACAATAGTGAATACAATTATGTGTATAACAACACCGTGTATGGGGGCCGTTGTGGGATGGTTGTGGCCGGTTACTATGATCATACTGCCGTCATTAGCTATAACGAGGTGAAGAACAACATCTTCATCGGCTGGACGGAGCACGGTCTTATCGCTCGTAACGGTGGGGATAACACTACGCTTCACGGGACCGGGGTTGGCAACGTCTACGAGCACAATTGCCTGGGGCCGGAATCCAATGCGCTTGTGCAGTGGAACTACCATCATGTTGGAACCCATGATGGGTGGGAAGCGATTGCTGACACTGCACATCATGTCGTTTTGCAGGATTACTGGCTGGATAATACATCTCAGCCAGTTGACGGTAGTGGTGGCTATTGGTGGGGCATTGAAGTCCCGCTGAGTGGTACAGGTACAGTCAATGTTAAGCGGATATTTGCAAGGTTGTGTCGCGTTGGTACTCCTTCGAACAGCACCGCGAGGATGAGGATCTATGACAACAATGCCGGTGCGCCAGGGACCAGCATTGCGGAGACGACGCTTAATATTTCTGCCGTCACAACCGACAGCGTTGATGGTGATTGGTATGAGTTCGTCTTCTCTAGTTCGGTTACCCTGACCAAAGGTAGTACTTACTACTTTGTGATGGTTGGAGACTGGACTCACGATAACAACAACTGCGTTAAGATGTTTGGCAGAACCAGTGGTTACACCGGGGTTCATCATTCTTGGCGCTATAGTGGAACCTGGACAGAGACGACTGCGGCCACATTTGCTTTTATTGCTTTAGACGATACTTATGTCCCTGGGTGGATGCATAACGTCGAAGGAGATCCGCTTCTTGCAGATGTTGAGGCCCACCAGTTCTGGCTCACAGAAACCTCTCCCTGCCTTGAAGCTGGAGTGGACCTTGGAGCGGATTACCGGTCTGGACTTCATCCATCGAGCGTTTGGCCAGATGGTGTAGTGACGGCCAATCAGAGTGGGGATTGGGATATGGGGGCATATATCTTTCCCTCTTCCGGGGGGCATTCAGCACTCCCACTCGGTCAAGCTTTTGACCAGGATGTCTTTTTCCCATCGTCAATAACTTGGATCGTATGACACTAATTCATAAGGAGCCGTTGATGTGTCCTCGGGATTGATCACTGCCTTGGCGATTATTGGAATATGGCTCGCAGCGGGTGGGCTATTCGCTTTGGCAGTGGGTTGGGTCATTCAACGAGAAAGAGAGAAGTGACATGGGTGACATGACCGTAGCCAATGACGCTAGCGTGATTTTCTCCAACAACAGTAACGACACGTACTCCATCAGCGACTCCACGACATGGCCGGGAACGACAGGGAGCTGTTGCCCGGACTGCGGGATGTCCCAGTCAAACGGGTACGGGATCCACTACGCCGGGTGCCCACGGTTGAACCCTGCGTGGCAGCCGTATGGCACCTACATCAACTCTCCCTCCAACTATGAGCAAAAGCTCGATGAGATCCATGCGACACTGAAGGAACTTCTGGTAACGGTTCAACGACTCGTGCGCGAACTCTAGAAGGGAGCAAGGAGCATGACCGTTGGTGATCTGAAGCGGGAGCTATTACGGTGGGACGACGAGGACAAGGTGATGGTTAGGACAGCGTTTCGTCCGTACAGGACATACAAGACGCAGCGGGTGGAGATGGCTGACTATCACAAAGATAAACACACTGTCAGGCCACGAAGGGTGTTAGTCTTGGTTGGAGAAGAGGAGTCACGCAATGTCTGAGGACACGCTCGCAATGCACCCAGGACCGGATCTGATCATCCGGCACTATCGCACTCCCGATGTCCAGGGGCTGTTCCAATACGGCTTCGTCCCGTGCTCCGAGAAGGAAGCGCACTTCATGCTCGAAAAGATCGGGAAGCTGGGACGCAGGAACCGGGAGAGTTATGGCGGATTTACACTTGTCATCGACACCAAGCGCCGGGTGATGGGTATTGCCCTCTGCTCCCTCAAGGACCAGTACAACAAGAAGAAGGGCATTCAGCAGGCGATGGAGAAGCTCCTGGCCGCGTGCTCGGATACTACTGCTGTGTTGGTGCCCGAGGCGAAGAGCCGGGTTGCCAAGGGGCTGTGCAAGGCGGCGGTGTGGGCGGCATGGTCTGAGTACATGAAGCGGGACTGGCCGCTGGACGAGTTTCACATTGACACCATCAATAACTGTTGGACGCTAACTGAGGTGGTGGAGTAGCTTAGGGCTTTATTGAGCGTGGGGAGAGTATGGCTGAAGTAGATCCGTTTCCGACTTGCTATCTGGAGTTCATGGGGCATACCATCACCGTGATGTTCACCCCGGAACGGCCTATCAGGGATAACAAGCCGGGAGAGCTGCTGGACGGTTACCTCGATCCAGGCTCGGAGATCATCTTCATCTACAACGAGCTGCCGGAAGACAGGAAACGCGAGGTGCTCGCCCATGAGCTGACGCACCTCGTGGACATCGACACCTCCCCCACCAAGCACCTCACCGAGAATCAGATTGGGCGGATCAGTCGTGGGTTCCAGGGTATCTTGGCAGATAACCCTGATCTGGCCATGTACTTTGCCCGTAAGCTCAAGACAGGCACGCTTATCAAAAGATTGGAGAAGCGCCGCTATGCTGAAACTGACGTTTGAGTTCGAGACCCCACAGGAAGCGGTTGTCGTACTCAAGGCGCAGGAAATGGCTTCGGCGCTCTATGACTTTGATACCTACCTGCGTAACATGTTGAAGTATCACCTGGATGAAGCCTCACCAGAGATCGTGGCGAAAGTGGAAGAGATCCGTAAGGAGTTGGCGGAACTTATGAACGACGCGGGCATTATCGAGGTAGTCTTCAATACATGAACATGAGCAAGTGGTACGTGACGCATCCCCATGACAAAAAAGAAGTACCCGAGACACGCGGCAAGTCCAAGCAGGAGTCGCAAGAATTATTTCTGCTCAGGATGTCGATGCTCAAGGGAGTTCACCAGCCGTGGGTCTGGTGGGAGAAGCAGGGGTATAAGGTCCGACGAAGTACTTGACACGGACGGCAATTCCACCTATTTTGGGTATGGGGATAGGAAAGGAGAGTCAATCATGGCCGTGAAGCAGATGAAGCAGCAGAAGTTCAAGAAGGGCCAGAAGGTTGCCTGGGGATCACAGGCGGGGGGCATCCGTACCACCAAGAAGGGCACGGTTGTCGCGGTAGTGAATACGCCGATGATTGATTTGCCCAAGACCGAGAAGCTGGCGATCCTTCGAGAGCTTCACCCGGAGTTGTCGAAGAAGGAGCTTGAGCGGAAGGCGATGTTCGTCACCACGGAGCAGGCGTTGAGTGAACAGTACCATCTGAAGTTTTCTCCGCTTGAGGGCTGGCGGGATAAGAGGAAGGAGCCGGTCCACTATCTGGTGGCTGTGGACCGAGGGCCGAAGCGCAAGAAGGCGCTGTACCATCCGGTGACCAAGCATCTGACTCCGATCAAGTAACTGGAAGAGGGAGAGTGTGGTGCGCCCCCATGGTTTCGGCCATGGGGGCTTTGTCTTTCAAGGGTGCATAGTTAATTGTGGATAGAATGGGTTTTATTTAAGGAGTCTATTCGCCAGGATAACCTATTAGTAGGTGAGTTATATCACGCAATATAAATCATAAGTGCATCATATGTCGCCACCATGTATATGAGATAACATAACGCAGCATTGACAGATGGGGTGAGACGCAATATGAGCCAGTATGATAGACGATATGACGGCCCCCCTGCTGGTGAGCTGCGCCGGTATCCGACGCCTCCCATGCCCCAGGACTTCCATGTAAATCTGCCTTCTCCCAAGGGGGCAGTGCATCCGAAGCAGCTATATTCTTTAACTAGAGGGAAATGGGACGCCAAATCGTACTCTCCGTTCGTTGGGAGAGCGTTGAGGCTGTGGACTCGGGAGTTCGCTGCGGATCACGTTATCAAAAGACTTAAAGCGTTATTGATGATCGATGATCGGACGGGTGTGGTGTGGGTGGAGGAGCAGGCAACCAAATGTCAACTTAGCCCCGAGTTTTCCAACCCCTGGTGCTTATTGAACTGGTTGGAGTATGTGGGGCTGACCCGAGGGTGGCTGATGGTCCACTCGTGGGAGAACCGTTATAAGGAACGAGGCGAGGAAGTTACTCGCCGTGTATTTGAACTTCGGAGGATTTGATGTCTAAAGTGATCCATCTCAGTGACTTGCATGTCGGAAAGGAGGATAAGGATTACCGTAAGTGGCGCAAAGTCATGTATTACATCCAGGAGATGCATCCGCATGTCCCGGTGCTTATTACTGGCGATATCACTGATAGTGGCTCGGAGTTCCAGTTCGAGATGGCGCGGGAGTGGGTGGGTGAGTTGGCGGTTTCAAACCCGGTGCTGATGGTTCCCGGCAACCATGACTATGCCTTCAAAGGCATGTTTCCCTTCCACTGTGCAGCTACCAACTTCGACAAGTGGTACAAGTACTGCGGCGATCCGCTCGGGTTTCGGTATGCCCCCGACATCCTGAACATGTGGAGGCCCGCAGAGCCTGCTTTTGAGGGCTATGGCTGCTTTCAGCTTGACGACCACATGATGGCCTTCTATGTGGACTCGGGCGATCCTAGACGGCGTGCAGGCTGTGCCAAGGGGTGGATTAGCCCCGGCATGTGCAGCACGCTGGCAAATGAGCTGCCCCAGTACGTGTCCTACACCCGGATCGTGATGCTGCACCATCACCCGTTCAGCCACACCTTTTATCGTGGGCTGGAGGGATGGGCTAACTTCATGCAGGTGTTACGGGGCAATTGTGAGCTGTTGCTGTTTGGTCATGAGCATCGTTTCGGTGTGTGGCAGCAGTCGTATCTGCAAAATTATGAAGATTGGGGTATCGAGTGTATTGTCTCGTCCCATCGCACTTTGAACAAGGTATCCGGCACTTTCGGGGTGATCACGGTCATCGAGATTGACAACCCCGGTACCCCGCATGTGAAGTTCCGCCCGGTGCTCGAAACGGTAGATTTCAGCTAATGGTGTGAACTATTGACAACATCGATATGTTCATTGACAATAGGAGAAGGAGAGCTAGTGCGGGAAAAGAGGCCACCATGCCGTTAAAGGGAAAGCTAGTTGTAGCTATGCGTTTCGAGGTGCCGGTGAGCGAGCGGATGTACGCTGCCACACTGCGGGACAAGGGTGCCGTGACGGTGGAGGACATTCTGTCGGTGGAAGAGCAGAACTACCTCGCGGACAATGACACCTACCTGTCGGCGATCCTGGAGCATGTGACCGAAGTGTCGTTCAGCTTCGAGCCTACAAAGGAGCGGTGGGATGATAGACCTTCAAGCGAACGGTGACATCATCATGATGGACGACATCGAGGAGGATAGCGCGGCTGCTCGGGTGGCTACCCTGCTGAAGCAGGTGAACGATCTGGAACGCAGGATGGAGAACATGACCCTGCTGCACCAGCAAGCGATGCAACGTCAGGAGCTGGAGCACAAGAAGCAGATCGGGGAGCTGTACGATGAGTTGCTGGCGAAGACCAAGCACTTGAGCAGGGTGCAAGAGAGCGTGTTCGCGCTGCGGCGGAAGATCACCGAGTTGTTCGGTGAGGTGTTCAATACTTTGGAGATCCCGACTCCTCCCGCTACAAACAACATGAATACATTTACTGTAGAGACAACTAAAGATATCCGGTTAGATGACCGATAGGTGTTTCTGCATCTAATAGGAGTATTGGGTGGTATACCATGTATTGTTCATTTACACTCCTTACAAAGAGCCGGAACGTTGGGTGCAGGGGCACAAATCCTTTGAGTGGGACACTCGGCCTGTAACATGGGAGGAGATGCAACTTGTGTATCGCTTTCTAAAGTTACATAAGCAAGCGAGTCATGTGTACATCTATGGCATCAAGACAGATGCAGAGTACCAAGCACATCCACATAGGTGCGTATACAGCAAAGGACCACGTAAGCTGAATAAGGAGGAGGAAGGGGAATATGGCGACGTTGCGTGCGGCTCAGGTTCAGAAAATTAGGAGCCAATGGCGAGGCAACGGAGGGGATAAGACACTGTATGAGCTTAAGCAACTTTACGAGATGACGGTCAACGAGATGTATTGCATTCTGTCCACATGTGATTTCGAGGCGATGCGGCGAGCGAACAGTAGGCACGGGTGGAAGGTCCACTCGTACCGAGAGGTGGCATAATGGTCCGATTCCGTGGTGTTCCACGTACGAGGGTCAAGTATGAGCCTCGTTACAAGACGAAGCGGCAACCAGTAGGTGCAGCAACAAAGTCAACAGTGCTGGCCAGATCGGTGAGAAGAGCCATGGACGCATATCAGAAGTTGCATTCAGACCCGGACAAGATGCCTATGCGCGGGCGGACTCTTTGGACCGCCTATTACGGGGGGCAACAGGTCTCCATTCGGGCGTCGGCAGTGTCGCCCCATCAGACCATTCGCCGGATGCTGATCGAGCACCTGGGCTACAATCCGGGGGAGATTATGCTCGTGCAGGCTGGTGGCCTGGGGCAGTACTACGACGAGGCCGATAGCCAGTGTGAGGTGGATATCGACCTGTTGCATGAGGACGAGCAGACAGAAAGTTCTCCGTGATTTAGGCTGTCTTGTAAAGTTTTGCGCAGCTACCTCTTTATTTCTTAGAGGTGCGCAATATGAGCCTTTATGCGTTAACTCAAAATGGTAATCGTGCTCTACTCTTCAGTTTCCTAAAAACCGCTGTAGTCATCGTTGTTTTCGGTATGATCGTCATAGGGTTTTTAGGAACGCTTTAGTTCCTCTCATGCTTCGCACCTATCCTTTTTCTACAGGGTGCGCCCACCTACAAGCGTGAGCTTTACTCCGTTTCAACATAGTCCTTGATCTTGACACCCTTGCCCTTTATTGGTGTGGAAAGGGTGCGTTGAGTTCCGGAAAAAGAAAGGGCAGTAGCCGACCACGGTTAAGGTCGAGGGTTTTGTCCAAGTTATGTAGTAACAAGCTCCTTTATTTCCTGGAGGATGACCGCCAGGATGGCTAAGCGTCTAACCGAAATTGCCGTAGACCGCATCACCCCGGCTATGGAGAAGACTGTCAAAATGCTTGACCGCATTATGCGGAACAAGGTCAAGAAGTATGGTGCTTCTCAGCTTGTGACAAAGAGTAAGCGGTTTGGTAAGGATGCCTTTTTCAACGAGTATAAGGGTAGGGTCATTCGTTTAGGCGGGGGCACTGGCCCGACTGTTCATGTAACTCGTCTTAGAAAGCCAGCTAAGCTGCGTAAGCATAGGGAAATCCCCGGAGGACAGTTTGACGATTTGAACAATGCGGTAACTATCAATCCGTCAATTTTTCGGGGCAGCCCAGAGTCGTCACAAAATACTATTGCTCATGAGCTATTTCATAGTACAGATCCTGGTGCTTTGATATCAAGAAGTTACAAATTAGGGTCAAAGGGGTACTATCAAGACCCTGCGGAAGTCTCAGCCATAGCTGCAACTGGTTCATTAAGAACTGTTCGCCATTTTCATCAAAACGATATACCTGACAAAGTTGCCAGGATGAAGATTTCCAGTCGGAACCGAGACGATTGGAGAGATCCCCATCTGTGGATGCTAATGCAGAAGAATAGTGGAAGTTCTAAAGTAGAGAGGAAGATCCGTCAAAAGGTGGGGAAGAACCTTCATCGAGCTTATGAGCGGGTATACCGCCCCGAGACGTATGTGCCTCGGGCGGTTAAACGGGCGAAGCTGCCCGAGGGGTTGGCTGAAGCCGTTTCCAAGTGGACTCGGCAGGGGTTGCGTCAGAAGTGGAGCATTTCTCCGACTGTTGATACCCATGTTCCTAATCCGGAATTCGATCAAGTGTTCTCCTTGTGGCAGATGCAGCACCCTCACAAGAAGGTTGTGGGGAATACTTTGAAGATGGCTAACGAACGTCGTGCGGCTGTGAGTAAACGTAAGAAACTACCGGAGGATATGAACATGCCCGAGCGTGAAGAGCTGTTAGAGCGTGCCCATGCTTTCTTGAACGAGGGACCAGGAGCCTATGTGAACTCATTGATTGGTATGGCTCCTCATCAGGAGAATCGGGGGCCAACGTATGAGAAAGCCTACAAAACGTACCAGCACCGGGCAAGAAAAGGAGCGGTGATCGGGGCTGTGACTGGTGCCGCTGCGGGGTTTGCTGGTGGGGCGCTTGCTGGTGGGATAACTGCGCCTTTTGGAGCTGTGGTTGGGGCACTCGGTGGTGGTGCTGCTGGGAGTGCAATGGGGCAATATTCTGCTTATCGGAAGATAAAAAAAGCTTCTTACCCGAAACCCGTTAAGCCCACTACCGAAGAGCTTCTCGACCGTGCCGCTGAGTTTTTGAATGAGGTTGTATCTCGGAAGACTAGAGCCGAGTTGAGTGGGCCGTGGGATGAGCCAGAGGGCAATTACTCATCTCGGGACCATTTGGCATTGTTAGCTAGTAACCCAGGGGACTGGATGGGGTCAAGGGAGCAACAAGCGGCTCAGAACACCTTACAGATGAACAAAGAACGAATGGACGCTTATTCTGCTCAGACTGACGCTGCTATTAAGGGTGATTGGTTTAAGGAGCGTCTTTCGGGTAAAACTCGTAAAGAGATAAAGAATGCTTTTAAACGTTCGGGAGTAGCTTATCCCCATGGACGGCATCCTCGTAAAGATCGTAGAGGTGGTAGTCTTGACACGCTTATGACCCAATGGCGGAAAGAGCATCCAACGGAAGAGCTATTAACCCAAGCTCGTGCTTTCTTGGATGAAATTGTTGCCCCTCAACCATCTCTTTCGCAAAGGGTGGAACGGGCAAAAAAGAAGGGGCCATTGGGTCAGATGTTGGACCCCTACGCCCATGTTAAGTTTTAATGAGGTAATAAGAAGATGAACCCGAACATCGTTAGAGCCGCAGTGACTGCCGTGAAGTCGGGTTCGCATACGCCGAATCATGTGATTGCCCTGCGTAAGGCGCATACCTTCTTGTCGGCTAACAAGTCCCACGCTTGGAACAAAAGTCCCTCACTCCATCAGGCTTTCAACAAGGTTGGGTTAGGCATAAAGACGGAGAGTGCTATGAGCAAGGATAAGGCATTGTTTGCCCAGGTTGTTAACCATCTGATTGAGGAAGAGGGCAAGAAGAAAGCCCGTAAGCCTTGGCCGATCCGGCCCAGTGAGTTGAGCGGGATGATCAAAGCCAGCCGTGATAAGAAATGGGGTTATGGGCTTTCGGTGGCGGTGAACCATCCAGAGGTGGGGCAGGTGACCTTCGACAAGTTCTTCAATAAGCCGAACCAAGTGGGGCACCGGTTGGATACGCGCTCCTTCAGTGATCAGGAGCGGCTTGTGAACTTTCTCAGACGGTATGGAGTGGAGCCTACGATCAAGGGGCCATCCGCAGGTGGGGAAGCTGCTCCGGTCGGCAAGAAGACCAAGAAGACCAAGAAGCTGAAGGAAACGCTTGATGAGGACCGCGAGTTCTAAGCATGGGCAAGTGGTCGCTTCTTGAGGTTCGAGGCTTCCCGAGCATCACCGGGGAGGAGCTGTTGCAGCTTGTCCAGGATGCTCGGTTCAGGGGCGGGAACACACTCAGCTTCAGGGTGGACATCGATGACCCGGTCAAGGGTTTGTTGTCCTTTCGGCGTTTCCTTGGTAACGGTACCAGTCGAGTCGAGATCCGATCTTTTGCTAACCGGGACAAGCTGATCGCGTTCCTCGGTGAGCATGGCGTACGTTATAACGTACGGCACCATGTACATGAGGATGTGGGCCACACCTTTACCAGACAGGCTACTGGGATTCCTTTCTACGTTAACGGCAACTTTGAAGTTTGTATCGGAAAGCCGGGGCAGTTCCACGCCACGATGAAGGGCTATGAAGCTGATGAGCGTACCAAGGGCGTGTTCGCCCGTGGTTACTATCATTCGGCAAGGCCGATTCAGGATGTGCCATCTGCGTTGCAGTGGTGGACAGAACATCTGCATGATGCCGCAACAATGCAGGAGTTAGAGAGAATAGCGACAGAGGCTTTTGAGAAAAAGGGATACAGGGTGGAAGAGCCTAACTGGTCCAAGTGGTTGAAGAGGCGCAAAGAGCAAGAGTTTGTGGCACTGCGCAGAGCGGGGAAGGTCATGCAGCGAGAGGGAGCTATCGAACGAGCTGTTGACCAGCTACTCCATGAACATGAAGCAAAATATACCGGTTATTCTCCATTTGGTGGGGGGATTAGATCTAAAGAAGCACAATCTCATATGAAAAGACTTGGAGGAGAACTTCGTAAGGAGAAGGGGTTATCATATCTTTTATACCCTGAGTATTACGGCCACTGTGCTCACTGTCGTCAAGATGACAGTAAAATGTGGTTAACGTCGCATAGACAGTGGAGTAAACTTCCTTTAGAACATCGAGATAAAGTGTTATGTGTGAATTGTTTTCGCAAATTAAGTAATCTAAAAGAAGTACATGATATTACCCAAAAGGTTTATAGCGAAGCGGTTGACCATTTGCTTGAGGGGGTTCAGGTGACATCAGGTCAAGCTCGACGAGTGGCTGAGCGTATCGGGGCGAATAAGGTTGACCTGGAGCAGCTCCGTCGAGGGCTTGAGGTTGAGCAGGAGCACGGGGACAAGGACAAGCAGACGGATGTGGTCCCTGGCAAAGATGCTAAAAACCTTGACACCTTCGGCAAGATCGCCTTGGCTCACCTGAAAGAGATTCCGGACTACTACACCCGGCTCGCCAAGATGGAGAAGGTAGGCAAGAAGGCGGTCAAGGAAGCGGTAGAGCATCTGCTTCGTGAAGATTCTATAGCTGACACTCTTCAGACTATGCTTGCGAAACATCGTAGTACAAAGGTTCGGATCAAAAATCGTCCACCGGTACGAGTAGTTGTCCGTCATAAAGCAACATCTAGATCTCTTACAGGGGCTTATTATCACCCTGGGGAGCAACAGGTATACGTTGGTAAAAAGGGGAAGAAATTTTCGCCTTTTGAGCGAACAATTTTAGCGCATGAGCTGGGACATCACCGGAATTGGAGCCATGTCCCACTTTCTCCGCAGGGGAAAATGAAAATGGCATCAACTGCTCAGGCAGCGTACCAAGCTGGGGCGCTTGCAGGTACGGTAGGAGCGCTTGGTGCAAAGACTGATAAACAGGCGAAGGCAGCGGCGACTATTGGCACGGTGGCGGCATTACCTCGTTATGGGGATGAGGCGTTGGCTAATGCACGTGCGCTTGGGCGTACTGTAGCGAAACACGGAGCGCGGGGGCTTTTAGCAGGTAAAGCAGGCCCATTACGTGCTGTTGGTGTGAGTATGGCTAGTTATAGCATGTTGCCTGCTATGCCTTGGTTAGCTTATGCCCATCGTCGAGCAATTAGAAAGTCGGCAAACTATCATGCTCTTCAATCAAGAACCCGGAAACAAATTCAACATGCTGTTCAACATGGGGAGAGCACAAGGCGTTTAGCTAAAAAGTATGATGTGACGCGGCGGTCTGTGCGGGCGATGGGCAAGAGTACTCGGACACCTAAGCCATCGTGGCATAGTCATTCTCCTTACTATGGTTATTTTCTTCAAACAGCTAAAAAGCAACGTCATGGGGTCAAGGAAGCGGTAGAGCATCTGCTTCGTGAAGGCAGGTTCGATTACAAGTCCTCGGTGGGGGTACAGAGTCAGTTTGCCCCGCAGCAGAAGATGACGTTGCAGAGAGCGGTTAACACGAATAAGTATTCGGCACCGAAGGCTTCACAGCAAGCGGTTAAGCCGCAGGTATCGAAGCAACAGGAAGTCAAAGAAGCTGCGGATCAGATGCTTGCCGAGGGGTTCTTCAAAGATATGTTGTTCTACGACCTGTCCCGACATCACCCTCGTGCCGGTAGGCGGGCTGAGCACATGCGTCCAGCGTCTTCAAAGCCTAAGCCAGCTTATGAGCCTATGGGGCGGTATAACCCGGCTACGGTGTATCCGGAAGGGCACCCGATGCATCCAGGTACGGTGAAGGCTCCTAGCCCGATAGCAACAACGGCAAGTAGTTCAGCAAAAGCAGGTACGGCAAAGAAGCTTTTTACGCGACGGAGTGCAGCGGTTTTGGCAGTTCCGCTATTAGCTGTAGGCGGCACGAAAGCGTATGAGGCATGGGCGACTCGTCGTAAGAAAAAGTAGTTTATCTTGTTGGGACTAGCGATGTAGCTTTATTCTAGGGAGTATAGGAGACTTAAAATGGCTAAGCAAAAAACTGTATCCTCTAAAGAACATGCAGCGCAAAGTAGAAGGTGGTTAGCCCAAGTTGGAACAGGGGGACTTGGTGGCTATATGGGGGGGCGTGCTATTGGGTCTGCTATCCCTACTAGTAGTATGACTGCGAAAGCTGCACTTATGACTGCTGGTGGAGTTGGTGGGGCAGTTGGTGGGTATTATGCTGCCAAATCTCATTTAGGACAGGACTTAAAGCAAATGGAGCGAAGTCCTAATAAGCCAAAGGCAGCTAAAGCTTTTGCTGCTAATCATCCGGTTGCAGCGGTAATGATCCTGCCGAAGAATAAGTTTCAACAGCAAAAGTTAGCTTCTCGTGGTACTGGTGGGCACATAGGGCATGCTCTCCTCCGAAATATGGGGGGCGGCCCAATGAATATTATCCGGTATGGGGCAAAATCCCATTACGCTAAAGCCGGATATTATCGAGAGGAAGATATGCTTAGAGATGAGCTGATTGAGCAGATTCTAGTAGCTGCTTTAGACGAAGGTAAGCTCCAGGATCTCGATCAAGCGCTTCATCGTCAGCGGAAGTTTAAGAGCAGGGGGCTTCAGAAGGCTGACAAGTTCTTACACCGCCGCCCAGCACAGGATGTTGGACGAGCTGCCCGTCGTGTGAAGCGTGTTGCTAGTGGTGCGGCGCATAAGGCTGTCCGTGGGCTGAAACGAACGGATCGTAAGCTGCACCGTTCTTATCAATTTAAGAATAAGGGATTGAAGAAGGTGGACAGGTTCCTGCATCGGAAGATTGCCGAGGCTGAACTTGCATGAGCGGTAAAGAGTAGTATATTACCTTTTGAAGGTAAGGCAGGTGGGTGTTGGCACAACTGCCACCCCGGCCCCCCATATCACCAACACGGGGACCGGGGCCTTCTTTTTTTAGGGGCATGGTGTAATCGGTAGCACGCAACACTTTGGATGTTGTGGTTGGGGTTCAAGTCCCTGTGCCCCTGTTTCGGATTTAGTGTGGGGGTCTTTTACTATGGAAAGTGGCAAGATGCTTTACCTTCTTGTGCAACGCACGGAAGTTCTTCATGGGCATAATGATATCTACGCTGGTGTTTTCGAACTGCGCTCAGATGCGGAAGCGGCTATTGCCCAACAACCTATCAACTTGCGTTGGCAGTTCGTGATCTATCCGGTCATGTTTAAGCGGCTACGTACTCCGGAGTATTCGCCTCCGTAGTCTTTATTGCATGGGGTGGGATGACCAGTTTACTGTACCTCGGGGCGCTGTTGTTGCTGCTGCTGGTCTGTATCGCTGTCACGAATACCCGCTCCAGTGTTCGTTGCCCTGCTTGTGGGACAATGATGCGGCGGATGGCGAATGCTGGATGGGGCATGACGCTGTATATCTGTCCTATTTGCAAGAAGTACTTCTATGAAGACGAGGTTGGATAGTTGCGGTTGCACGGGCTTGACAAAGATGCTCACGTCATCTACGATTTAGGGGTCATGGGGATGCCCGTTAACGCAGCTAAGAGACCTTGAACCGGCCCGCCGTCAGGCGGGTCTTATCATGAAAGGATGACATTATGAATGTTTATGTGTTGTTTGCGCAACGGAAAGAACGTTTCCCTGGGCAGTACGCCCCGGAAGCCTTGGCAGTGGTGGACGAGTACGTGTTGAACGATGACGGGGTCTCTCTCGAAGAGATTCAGAAGCGCACGCTCGAACAGGACAACCCGGATGACTTCGTGTCGGTGAAGTGGGTGATGGTGAAGCTGACGGCTACTCCCGCTGATATCCGGGAGATGTTGGTCGGCATGCCGACTATCACGGGGGATGTGCCGGTGCCCCCGGAGCACAAAGGGAACCACCCCTCCTATCAGGGGATGACCGTGACTCAGGGGCGCAAGGGCGGAAAGATCGAAGATTCCGAGATCATTGACTAGGTATCGCTATGGCACAGTATCGACGATATGGCTATGTGACGACTGTTCGGGTTGAAAGAGATGGGGAATTGGTCGAGGATGCAAACATTGCATTTGACCTCAATCCGGGCTTAGCGAACGATAAGCTTGATGCCGTCATCAACAACCGAGTGCATGCAGATGCACACAATAAAGTACTCGAAAATAACATACTTAAGCCTAATGGCGATCTTCAAGGCCAGGAGATTCGTACCGTCTTAATTCGATGTGCGGATGGTGTGACCCTCCGGTTTTCCATCCAGAGATGGTACGTGGTTGTCGGGAGGGAGTAACACCATGGGGAGCGGGTACTATGAGAGTGCTTTGCTACGCCTCCGCCGCATCGTGACGTATCTGAACGCGAGGTACAATGATGTTTTCGAGGGGCAAGACATCACGCCAACTCAATTCGAAATTCTCCTGTTCGTCGAATCCAATGCGCCATGCAGCGTGTCTGCCATAGCGGAGTTCATGCTCGTGGATAAGTCTACCTCGTCGCGAGTTCTCGGGGGCATCCAGGACAAAGGGCTGGTTCAGATAGAGCGGGATACGGTGGACCGTCGCCGGAATCGAGTGAGTCTGACCCATATGGGGCAGGATGCCGTCACGAGCTTCAAAGCTGCATGGTTCGAGGTGGAAAAGGGCGTCAAGGGCCAGTACGATAAGGCAATTGAGCATTTGGAACGTTTCTGACCGATAGGAGGCTACTGTGTCCGTACCGATTGATGTGGTATTCGAGAAGCAGGTGGATAATCATTGGCAACCAGTTCGGAGCGCAGAGTTACGGCCAGGGGACATAGCCAGGATGCGGATGCTCAGTGGCGAGGTTCTACGGGATGACGCAGGGCGGGAGACGTTTCAAGTAGCCGGGGTGAATGGTCGGGATCCAGATTCTAAGTCACAATTCGATGTCAGTCTCGAACCAATGGTATAGGGGGCACAATGGTAGTTGATCCAATAGAGCGTATCCGGGAGCTGTATGGGGACGAAATAGCTGAACGGATGCAGGTGTTCGCTGAGCGTGCTGAAAAAGAGAAGGCTGTAAAAGGTGCCTCGTTCTCGATTGACCCTCGCCCCATCTTTGTAATCATGACAACAACGGCTCTTTTGTGGGGTAAAGATCCTCGGCAAATACTTACCGCTGAAGTGTACGGTAAGGTGATGGACCTCATGAATATGTTCTTCAAAGATAAGTAACCACTCCCAAGATGGGATTTAGGGCCGAGTCTTTTGACTCGGCTTCTTTATTTTGCGATGGGAGGCGGCTTTAGATGTCTCTGACCAAAGATGAGCTGCTTGCTTATGTTAGGAATCGTCAGCGGCCAGGGCATCGAGCCGCCGTGTTGAAGAAATATCAGTCAATGGCACTTTCACCTGCGATGTTGGAACGGGGGAAGAAAGCTAAAGAAGTGGCTGATAAACTTCGTGATAACGTTTTAGTCCGTGCTGCTGTGAAGAAAACATTTGAAACTGGAGAAGAAGATATGCCCATGAATAGGCTAGATGAGCTACATTTCGATTTAACTAAAACGCGCCAAAGAGAACGGTTAGTTCGTGGCTCAAGTGATGCTCAAGATGCCTATAAGCGGCGTTATAAGGTAGCCCGAGTCGGACAGGCTGCAACACGACTTGCTGCTCATACGGGAGTAGGATTAGCGGTTGGGGGTACTGTTGGTGGCCCAATTGGGGCAACTATTGGCGGCGGGCTTGGGTTAGCGTCGGGACTTCATTCAATTAAGTACCCGAGTATGCATCTGATGAAACTGCGGCATAAGTATGCGTTGAAGAAGGGGCTTCGGGATGTGAAAAAGAGTGAGAGGCTCCAGCGATGGGGTGAGCGTCGAATGGAAAAGTTTCGGCGGCAGGGAGAGCGGCAGCAGGCTATTCAGAATTATAAGCGAGAATTTCGTGAGGGGTTGTATGAAGCTCCGATTGTGACTGGACCTGCTGCTGCGGCAATTTCTGCTCTTGAGCGGAGTGTTGCTAAGAAAGGCGCTGCCTCGGCTGTTCAGAAAGTTGGTAGACTTGCTGCGGCTAAGAATAAGTTTTTAGCCTCGAAGTTTGGGCAGTCAAAGTACGTACAGTCGAGTCTTCCGCGTCTTAAGAAGACAGGTGAGTTTTTCGGTGATGTTCGGCATATGCCTAAAACCGCTCGGGATCTTGTGTTTGCCCCGAAAGGACCGAAGGGGTTTCGTAGTGGTCTTGCAAAGCGGTTAGGAAGACAGGCGCTGGCCGGTGAGGTGATGCTGACTGGTGGAGTTATGGCCCATCATAAGATTAAAAAGATGGCCGATCAACATTACGCTCATAAGGCGTATCAGCAGCAAGCAGAGTCTGATGAGTTGTTTAACGCAATTGTGCCAGGGTTAGATCTGCAAGAATTAGCTATGCGCCGAGACTTGATCAATGAGGCTTGGGGTGCAGCTATCGGTGGTGCTGTTAAGTCTGCTGGTAGTTGGCTTGGTAGGTCAACGGGTGTGTTTACTGGTGCTGCAAATGTTGTAAGATCAGGTGGTATTAAGGACGTTATGAGAGCACGTGGTATGGCAAAAATTAACCACCCGATAGCTGGCCGAGTAAGACAAATTGGTTTAAATAAGATGGCTCCTGGTTTGGCACAGATTAAAGGTGGTTTGGCTCCTGCGGCTACGATAGCTGGAGCTGCGGGGGCTTATAAACTTGGTCAGCGATCTGGTCGTCGATCGCAGCAAAACTACTGAAACTAAAGAGATAAGGAGTGAGGTGAACTATGACTCATGAGGAAATGCGGCAGGAACTGATCGAGGCGATTATTGACGAGGCCCTCAAGGACAAGGCCAAGGCAGCGGCTGGTTGGGTTGGCAGTAAGGCTAAGGCTGGCGCAAAGGGTGTTGGCCGTGGGGCTAAGTGGGTTAGTCGTAAGACTGGCGCAACTGCTGCCGGTAAGTGGCTTGGTAGCTCCAAGGAAGCGTGGAAGGGAGCAAAGGGCCTGCGGCGAGCGCGTAAGATGGCGAAGCTTGGTCACCCGGTAGCAGGGGAAGTCCGAGCGGCTGCGATTAAGGCGCTGCGGAAGGGTGCTCCTCCTGCGGCTGTAGCATCGATGCTTGGTGCCGGTGCTGTTGCTGGTGGGTATGCTGGTGGCAAGAGCCTGCTCCGTCGTCGGCGCGAGGGTAAGTCCTAGTCACATGGCTTTCTCGTCTTCCACTACCCCAGAGGCGACGTGGAAGCGCATGAAGCGTCACATCGCCAAAAGTGCTCGTCGTCTCGGTAAACGGGGCGACGAGTACCGGCGTTATGTCTACGGCGCGTTGAGAGCCAGGGGTTGGAAGCCGAAGCGGGAACGAGTGCATGAGAATGAGCATGCTCGGGTACGTCAAGATATTGACACCGATTATGCTCATCATGCATTGAGGGGTAGCCGGAATCGGGACTTCAAGCACATTGAAAATAGGCGGCGAGGTGTGGTGAAGTTCTCGGTAGCTACAGAGGGACTTTTAGCTCGGGCTGACCATTGGTTGAACGAAGTGTACGGTGTAGATATTGTTCCTACTTTCCCTCCTGAACCATTAGCGGGGAAGCTTGCTAAAAACCTTACAAAAAAAGTGCATAAAGAGTTACAGCGTGAAGCTTTTTCTCCTACGCGAAATGTAAAGCGAGCTTTGAGATATCGCCGTAAGGCCCTGAAAATTAGAAAAACAAATGCCCCTAGAGCAGAAACAATGTTACGTCGAGCGAACGCGGTGTTAAAAAACCGGGTGCCAACATTGGCTGTTACAGGAGCTGGTTGGGTAGCGGGGCCAGGGTTTGGCACAGGGGAAGTTATGGCCGCGAGTGCTGCAAAAGGAATGAATCGCTACACACGAATGAGACGTGCTCGTTTTATGAGACGTAAGTAGGAGGGTATAATGCCCGAGCTGAGTTTACCTGCGCCGAGTCTTGTTGTTGGGCGAGATCACTACATGAGCCGTGCGAAAGCATGGACTAGCATTCTGAGCGCTCAGTTGACGGTAACGGTTCAAGCCGCAACGCTGCGTTCCTTACTAGAGAGCGTTACGGTTAGCCTTACCGATCAGGCGACTGGGTGCTACCCGGTTCCGAATAGCTCGGTTAAGAGCTTTTCGGGGACTATCGTTCTGCCAAAGGCGTATACTCAGATTCTTGATGATACCTCTGTGACGTTCACAGCGACAGTGGGTACAAACCCGGTATCAATCACGGATGACGGGGATGGTGCCCTTACTGGGACGAATGTGACCGGTACGATTGACTATGCGACCGGTGCGTGGACGTTGGTGTGGTCAACTGGGGCACCGGATACTGGTTCAACCATTACGGTGGACTACACCTACTACTATGTGTTTGGGGCAGAGGATATCCAAGGAGTTTGGTTATACCCGGCTGGTGACCTTCGAGCCACGTTTGACGGGGTGACGGCACCGACTGCGGGCACAGGTATTGTGCTCAAGGGTGAAGAGGGGCTTTTCCTGGCGGCACAGCCCGGTCTTATCGGGCAGATGCAGCTTATCGCTGGGGGTAGTGTTCTCCTTGACGTGGAAGTGCTGATGTAATGTGGAGACAGGACGAGCTTTATCTGCCTCCTTATCCTGGCGCGGGTGAAACCGGTTTAGCTCCGGCATTCCGACAAGCTGGTTTCTTTGGTGGGGAAGATCTCCCATACGAGGAAGCGTCGTGGAGTCCGACTACCGTGACTCGCCTCGTGGATGGGAATACCGCAAGTGGGTATATCTGGGATCCAAACTCAAGGCATCAGGGCGGGTATCTTGCTCCGAGGATGTGGCGTACGTTCCAATGGTGGATGTTTGTACGCACCAATTGGAACTCTACTCCTGGTTTGCGTTACGTTTATGAACCTTCTAGCACAAGTGGAGCGCTGTACATTCAGTACAACGCGAATACTGGAACTGGTGCTGGGACATGGCGCATTGGACGTGTTATTACCATTGCGAGCGGATATGTCGAGTTCACCCATCTTATTACCCGAGGTGAATGGCACCATATTACCGTTGTTTACGATGATAGCGAGCTTCGCTTCTACGTCGATGGCGAATTGGAGTATACCAACACGTCACGTCGATGGTTTGCGGAGAACCACGAAGGTAATACGACGCTCGGTAATCAGACGACGGTAGCGGTCCAGGGGCATTCTGCCGGTGGTATCCAACCTGCGTTTACGCATGGGGGAGTGTTCAGAGCCTTTAGCCAAGCCATGGAAGATGCTGAAGTTGCCTCTACTTGGAACAAGGTTTTGTGGCCCGGTTATCCTGGGATGACGTATCAGATTGTCGGTCTCGACAATATTGATAGTAGAAACTCAACTTATCAGGATAACTATTGCTGGAATTCGCGCTACGAAGCAGTAGCTGTCAGTGAGGCGTTGTTCAACCAGACTCCGCCAGTGGCGTTTCCTGAGATATTACATCAGACCGTGTCTAACGTTTCGATTCCTGAAACAGTCCATAATATCAATATCAACACATGGACGACTGGGAATGTCAGTGCATGGCCCGAGAATACGCTGAAGACATTTCCTGGTGTTACAACTGATGCGGTTTTTGGCGCTGTCGTAGACCCAGGTGGGGGTAACCCGAAGTATATGTCGGTTAAACCGGTGGCATCTGGGTTTAAAGCGATGTATTGCTATATTGACCCAGCCGGTGTTGAGGAGTGGAATACCCAACATGTTGCCAAGGGCGGGTTGTCCATTATTGTTCTTACAAAGGACTTCTACCAGAGTAACAACAGACTTTACTTGTCTTTCGGTAAGCGACCTGGGTATGTAGACTTCGGTCATTTTGCTTGGAAAATGTCTGATACCTACACTCTTTACGGACTGGATGCCACTGGTTCCCCGGCAGACTCATTGGCGACTGCTACTCCAGGTACCGGGGTTACGCGAAATTGGTACTTCCATGAGTTACAGTGGGTTCCAAGTGTACGAAGAAGGGATGGCTGTAGCACAGGAACGCTGCGTGCCCGTTGGTGGGCAGAGGCAACCGGTATTGATAATCCTCCTGGTTCATGGAATCTGAGTGTCGATGTTTCGGCTAACTCTACGCATAAAAGGTATCTCGTCGGTGGTGTTGGCAAAGAGTTCTTGAACGCTAATTATCTGGAATATTCAGGATACGAACAAGTGATTCAGCCAAACTTCTTGTTGGATTTCCAGTTGAATAATGGCGAGACCGGGTACATTAAGTATATTCGGGTCAAAGAGCTTGCGTACACTGCTTCGTAACCCTTGACAAATTCAAAGTCAGTCTATATATTGTTTTTATGCGACTCGTTCTAGATGACGTGCAAGTTCACGTTACGGTCATTGACAAAAGTACTGTTATCACGTATCCTTTCTCTGATGAGTACACGTCTTTTTTGTCGCTTCCTCATCCTCGTAATTTTGCTCGTAACCTCTCCCGTGTTCGGGCAGTTCTGGGAGGTCACGCCGACACCAACGACACCCATATGGTGGCAGACCCCTACTGCTACCAAAACCCCCACCCCACGGCTCACCAATACTCCCACCCGTCCGCCTTCCACAACTCCCCCGACTCGGACACCAACGAGAACGCCAACGAGAACGCCAACGAGAACACCTACAAGAACGTCAATAATGACGCCCACAATAACTCCGACACCAACAATAACTCCGACACCAACCCCGTATCCATGCAACTCCGAAGTAACTTTCAATGCTGCACCCGAAGGTACCGTACACGTCATGGAGTGGTACAAAGCAACCGGGAGCGCACCGTATCCTACTGCCCCTAGTGGATACGGTTTTGCGTTCCCGGTTGTCCTAGATCGACATCGGGTACGGGTTCAATATATTGGACGTTACCAACATGAAATAGCCCCCGGAGTCCTGTACACAGATGAACAGGACTTCGTGCTTTTCACAAAATGCCCAGTAGGCTTTATTTTTGGAGATGGTTTCGAGTCTGGTACAACGTCTGCGTGGTCTACGACTAACCCGTAACCCAAGGAGGATGGCACTATGGTAAATCTGGAAAGGGAAATCGCTTTAATGCAAGTTGGTGCGACGTTCCTGGAGATGCTTCAGGAGCGGCTGGATGGCCGTACTTCAATCGGTGCCTCGACGTGGTTCGAGGATATGGCCTGGGGTATCCGGCTGTTCGTGGAGCAGAAGCTCCCCTTCTTTGGTGGCGGGAATGCGGCAAGCTGGCTGACTGTGGCGGAGCAGTTCGAGCTGCGTGCCGAGTTCTACAAGACCAAGATGAACTTGCTTGTTCCGGTGGAGGAAGATGACGAGGCGTCTGCGATTATCGTAGCCCTCAATAACATCGAGCGTTTCAAGCGTCTTGTCGAGTTCATGATCGGCCTGACTCAGACGGAGGCGTCTGACCTCAGTGGTCTGTTGCCGTCTGGGGAGAAGGGGATCACTGTGGGCGAGGCGGTGAAGCTTTCGCGGCAGTTCACGGCGAAGTTCTGGAACTACTCGTATAACATGAGCAGCAAGAACCCCAATAAGCCGTGGCTGAAGGCGGTGGTGGACGATCTGATGACCGCGCAACAGACGCTTGGTGAGCCGATGCATGCTGGTGATCTGGGTGGGCCTGGGACGGGTGGTACTGGTCCGTTCCCCTGGTCGATGCCAGGGCAGTAGGGTTGGATAGAAGCCCCTTCCATGGGGATTTTGTCGGGCGGGGGCGGGGAGAAATCCCGCCCCTTTTTTGATATACTAGTGAAGACGGGGGCACTGTCATGGAAATCACCCCACAAGTAGCCATCGAACAGTATACGGACGCGCTGAAACGTACCGGGGAAAACCCTGATGGGTACCAGTTTCGGTGTGAGTATGGACGGGTTTGTATTGGTGTCCCTAGCCCGCAACTTCCAGGTGGAGTGCAGTGGGGGATGGACTGGCATACGCCCGAGACTTTGGCTAAAATGGCCAAGATGCGGGTGCTTTTGCACAACTCCCCGGAGTTTGACATCAGAACACGGTGATGTTATCTTTAGTTTCGAAAGGAGGAGATGTGAACACGCGACAGCCGACATCCAAGTTAGAGAAGTTTTATGAGGGGCTGAGGATCATCAAGCAGCACCAGCCTGCTGCTTCCTTGGCTGCTGCGGAGGGTAAACTCTTCGTAGGGAACACGGAAGACGTGCATATTTCTCCGGGAGCGCGTGAGTATCTCAAGGGGCTGGGGTTTACTGAGGATAAAGATCGGATGATGTTCGTGTTTTCCACACAGAAAAATGAGCGATAAGTATCGTGACCTGAAGCGCTTGGCGCAACAGAAGCACTTCCGCTTGCGGGCACAGGAGCGGCTAGGATATGCACTGCGAGAGGAAGAGATCGCGGAGTTGCTTCGAAAGATCCAAGCTGGGGAAGCGGAGCTGATAACTCGTCCTTCAGCACGGTTGGTGCTTTGGCGAGTACTGGTGAATGGACGTTCAATGGTTGCTGTCTATGACCTGGAAACGGATGAACTGGTCACGCTCATGGGTGAGACGATCTGGCAGAATCAGGAGATGAGCAAGTCCCCCCATGTGCGGGATGACGGTGTTCTTCGTTCTACTTTAGCGGAAACGCAGGCAGGAAGAGTGCTTGCGGAACTGTTGGAGAAGAAAAATGGGAACAGGTGATTTGGATGAAGAGGAGAGGCGCTACTGGGGTACGGGAGACTTTGAGCCGACTGTTTACAATACGGATATTGTGGACAGATCAATAGCGTATTTGCAGCAAGAGTATAAGCGCCCTTATTTGCGCCCAGAGCGAGATCTCGGGCTTGATGAGTCTTTAGTGGTAAACCTAAAAATGGTTGCGGACACAATGTTTTAGGAGAAGGAGAGCGGTATGAAGAGTTCTAGAGAGCTGAAGGACATGATTCTGCGCCGGATGGAGGAGCGTCAACAGGAACAGGAGCGGGAGGAGCTTGTAGAGCCTTCCTTCGCGGAAGATGAAGTGAAGATCCCGGAGTTAGATGAATTGGACGCAGAGGAACTGGTTTGGCAGGAAGAAGAGGACGATATTAACCACACCTTGATTGCGATCGAGGAAGAGGGTTTCGCTAGCTATGTAACGGGTAAACAGAGCGAGGAAAACCCGTACATGGCGGAAAACGAGATCCTGGCTGAAGCCTGGAATGAGGGCTGGATTAGCGCCCATGTGCAGACCTGCACTACGAACATTCTGTTGACAGCCAAGCGACTGGTGGAAGCAGAAACCCCCGAGGTTGCAGAGCAGGAAATGGCCAATCTCGAAGAGGCGGTTAATCTTGCTAAGGAAGCCCTCGATTTCGAAGAGGCCGAGATGTTTTGGAAGGCTGTCCTCGAAGGTGGAGAGACTTCAGAGTGACCAAGTGGAGCCGTTCTGTTGGTCTGAGCATCGTTCTGGCGATTTGCGCTGCATTTGCGTGGGCTGGAACCCCGCAAAGCCGCATGTATACCGTGACTTCAAAGAGTTCGGTCACGATCCCGGAACAGTATCGCCAGCCAACCCCCCTGTGGGATATTCACGTCGGTAGCTGGTTGAATGAGGCCCGTCACCAAACTGGAGACTTGTATCTACACCGAATCGAGAAACTCGGATGGAAATACAAGATAAAGGATGATAGGGGCCGGATTTTCACATTGTACGCGGGACGAGACTGGAATCTCAGTCCCGGTACGATTTTGATTATCAGTGGTGAACCAGACCGTACCGGTGTGTTTATTCCACAGGGGGAACGGTATTATGCCAAATAAGTTTACTCCCCAAGAGTTACTCCAGCGTGCGCTCGTATTGCTTGGGGAAGATTATGATGCAGAGAATGATTCGTTTTTCGTTGTGATTACGAAAGACGGCAAGCTTCCAGAGGCGCTGGTGGGTGACCAGCAGATTATCGGGGAACTGAATCTCAAGACCGTTATTGCTTTCATCAACGAAGCTATCACTCAACTGTGTGCGACATTCGGAAGGCACCCTTACACTTTTATCGTGCGGCATATCCTCAGCCATTTCATCGACCAAGAGCGGGTAGTACTCAACGAAGTACTAATGTCCCGAGCCACGCTGGGTGACATGTCCCCAGGCGAGGTGCTTGCCTTGCAAGCTCTAGAAGATGAGGGTGAGGATGTAGATACCGGCGCTAGAGCCTTTATCGTTAACCCGGCTATGGACGAGGTGAACAACTAGTCGTAGTCAGCGTAGGACGATCCTGGCGTTATCCCTCGGGTTTGCTCCCCCCGAGTAGGTAGCTCCCGCACTTCTATCTACCCCCGGTGGCCACCGGGGGTCTTTTTTGCTATAGTGACCGGGCAGGAGGAGTATATGCCTAACGTAACCCTTGATAACGTCGTGGAATGTTTTACTTATCATCCGCCTGACGGTGAACAGCAGGTGCTCTATCACACCATCCAGGAAGAGACCGTTCGGTTGGCAAAAACAATCTTGGAGTTGTGCCCGGAGTCCAGGGAAAAGGCACTGGCGATCACGAAGCTGCAAGAGGCTCGGATGTGGGCGAATGCGTCGATTGCGCTGAAGGGTGTGAAGACTAGCGACCTTAGCTAATTAGCACCATCACTTAGCTGAGAGCGAGCTGCCGTCATTTATTGGGTGGCTCGCTTTTTGTGTGCCCGGAGGTTGTGCGTGGCGCTAGTCTACCGAAACATCCTTGGCCCCATTGCAGGACCGGATGGGACGGTACTTGCATCGGGTGAGTTGCGCGTGAAGCCCCTTGCCCCAATCGTTGATGGCACCACCTTTATCTCACCGGATGAGCTGGTACTGTCGATTGTAGACGGGCTGTTTACGCTCACGTTGGCCGCTCCTGCAAACTATGAGTTCCTGGTGATCGATCAGTACAATGAGACGCTATGGAACTTTCAGGCGGGGCTGAGCGGGGAGTCGGCAGCCGACATTCGGTTGTCGGAATTGTACTTGCTGTCGGGGGTGGAAGTAGATGATGTTGTCGATCTTTCCTTTACTTTCCCCCAGCTTCTCGATGTTCCGGGGACGTATGTCGATCAGGCTAATAAGCTGGTAAAGGTCAACGAGGCCGAAGACGGCTTGGTTTTTACGACGCCACTCCCAATTACAACTGGGAGTGGTAGCCCGGAAGGGGCTGTGACGGCTGCAATTGGTTCTCTGTTTTTGCGTCTTGATGGTGGTGTAGGTACAACTTTGTACGTCAAAGAATCCGGCACGGGGAATACCGGCTGGGCAGCTAAGTAGGAGGTTTTTCTATGGCTATTGGTGACGACTTCAGCGTTTCTGTTGCTGGTGATATCCGGCACGTAAGCGGGGCAACAACTTACACGGTGCTAGAGTTGCACCGATGGCTCCAGAATCTTGCTGATGACCCGGCAGCTTCTGGCAATGATTATCTTGACATCACGAGTGCTACTCCGTCAGAGCGGTCAACGGATAACATTATTACGCTTAATAGCCCGTATAACATCGACGCGACCGCTGCCGAGTACCTCTACGACGGCTCGATCTCGCAGGGCGGTGGAGCCGAGATGTACAGCGGGCTGGTCGTCGTGGGATCGCTTGCTGGTACCACCACCCTCCAGGTGGTGCAGGACAACGCGCTCTATGACACCGACACTCCGTTCTGGGGCACTGGGCTGAATGCCGATGCCACTCAGAACATTCTGATGCGCTGTTTGATCCTGACCCGTACCGGAAGTGCCGACATCGACGGCAAGCGTATCCGTGTGTATGCCCGTGAATGGGGCGATACCTACGCGGAGTTCTCGGTGACCATGGGTCTCGGCAACTCGGTCGCGGCTATCTTCACCAACGATGACCTGAACAACACCACTGGTTCAGGTACGGTTGCCACCTGGACCGAGATCACCAACGTCGAGGGTTACCAGACTATCGACCTGGGTAACGGCAACGGTGCCCGTCCGTACTACTCGCAGTGGAACAGGGCTTCTTACACCATCAATCAGCTCTATGAGCGTGCCAAGTACATTACTCGCCGTGGAACCAGTGAAACCATCCACGGGATGGACGGAGAACTGTTCCGGGGCATCACGCACCAGTGGGCTTATGACGGAGAGACCGGTACTGCATTCGTTGAGGACGAGGAGCTGTCGTGGGGGACGGGTGCGACGGCTGGTACGGGCACGTTGCTCGCACTCAAGGATGATGGGAACGCCGGTACGGTGTGGATCCAGCTTCTTACCGGTGTTCCACCGACCGACGATCTTGCCTTCGCGGGTGCTACCGCGCAAGCGGTGGTCAACGGCACTGTGACTTCCCGCTCCCTCCCGGCTGTGTTCATCGGGCAGTCCACGGGTTCAGCCATCATCGGTGGTTTTGGTATCGGTATCGAATCGGGTGATCTGACCGTTAATGACAAGCTTTTCGACCTGACCAACACCCAGCAGACTCCTCCGAACAACGTCATCTTCTACGTGTACGGGTTAATCAGTGGTCAGGATCGTCTGTTGGTGACCAACGACAACGGTTCCGTGGGTATCGATACGGATCAGATGTTACTGGCTACCACTTTGAACGGTGCCACTGAAACGTCAGTGGTTGTGGGTGCCGCGAGTATTCCGGCTGATACCCCCCAGACTGGTACACTTCGGATTGTGTTGGATGATGGACGCCACCGAGCTGTTGCCTACACAGCGCACGATAGTGACGATACCTTCACCATTGCCAGTACTGACTTTACTGACCCGAACGACGCAACTGCCGGAAACGGTGTTTATATCGCGTACCTCGATAAGGAGGCAACGGCTGCGACCGAGTCGTTCACCGTGGTCTACTCCGCTCCCAGAACTCTGTTTGTACGGGTGCGTGACGGTGGTGCAACTCCAATCAAGACCTTCCAGACTACTGCTGGGTTAGGTGCTGGCGGTGGTTCGGCGACCGCGATTCGTACTCCGGATGCGTAAGGTGAGTAATGACAGATGATGCGGTTAATCGTTGTGGAGGTTGTACTTTATGCTGTGACCTGTTAGAGGTCAAAGCCTTAGACAAACCTACACATACGGCATGTAAATACTGTAGCTATGGCGTGGGGTGTTCCATCTATGGAGATGAGCAACGCCCCATCGCCTGCTCAGCCTATCAATGTGCCTACCTTTTCAATAAGAGTTGGCCGGAGTCCTTACGCCCTGATCGTTGTGGGGTTGTTTTCGAACCATTTAACGAAGATGAAAAACTCTGCTTCACAGCCTGTGTTTCTTTAGATTGGCCGAATGCTTGGCAGGAGGGGGCTGCGGCGGCTGCCATTGACCGCATGATGCGGGAAGATTGCGCTGTGATCGTTGTAGTTGGAGAAAAAAACCACGTTCTACTGCCCCCAGGTCAAACCCCAGAAATGGTTTGGGCGAGGTATGAACGTGTCGTGAGGCAGCTATGGCCGCACCGACTTACGCAACCGACTTAGCCGATATCACACTGTGTGAGTCGGGGAGTTTTACCGAGTTTACTGGCTATACGGCTGGTACTATCCAGACCGTACCTGAAACCGACTACTTCATCCAAGGTTCTGGTTGCGTCAGTTCTACTTGCAAAACTACCCTTAACAGCATTGCTTTCAACTATGGTAGTGGGGTAACCGTTCCATCCAATGGGGCTGTCCTCTACTGGCAAGCTTGCTGGGTGCCCAACTCGATGAACACGTTCACCAGTGGTGGTCAACGTTGTTTCATTGGTACAGATGTTAGTAATTTCAAAGCATGGATATCCGGTGGTAGCGATTTTCCGCCAAACCCGTATGGTGGTTGGAAGAACGTTGCTATTGACCCAACTGTAACAAATGATTACTCAGCAGGGACACTTACCACCTATCAGTACTTCGGGGTTGGGCTTAACCTGCCAACCACCTACCCTGGCAAAGGTGCGATGTTCGGCATGGATGCCATCAGATATGGCCGTGCTGAATTTCGAGTCTATAACGGTGAGAGTGGAACCCCCGCAACTTTTGCGGGGATGGCGTCCAAGAACGACGCAAATGATGCGACGAATGGCTACAATCGATGGGGGCTGTTCCAGTCCGTTGCTGGTGGTTATCTGTGGAAAGGGCTGATCACATTAGGCTATTCCGCTGCTGTTTACTTCAGCGATTCGAACAAGACCATCCTGATTGACGACTGCCCACGGGTGGGGTCAGCGTTTACCACGTTGGATATCAAGCAGTCGGGCAGTACGGTCATCATGACCAACTGTTCGTTCACAGCGTTAGGGACCACTACTCGGGGCACCTGGACGACGACTGATAACGCAACGGTGACGCTGACGAACTGCGTGTTCACCGATATGGGCACCTTCGGTTTCTTGTCGAACACAACGGCCACCGGTTGCACCTTCCGTCGTACCGACCAGATCACAGCTCCAGGATCGGATCTGACCGCTTCTAGAGTTGAGCTTAGCCGAGTTGCGGCTGATACATCAGCGGTCGTGTGGAACGTAAACACGGATACTGATGGCTATCTAGATGACATGTACTTCAGCAAGGGTACGAATGCCCACCATGCTATCGAATTGGGTACATCCAGCCCAACTGAAGTAACCCTTCGTGGCATCACGTTTTCCGGATTCAATGGTTCGAATGCGCAAAATGACTCGGTAATTCATGTTAAACGAACGACTGGTGCAGTAGTCATTAACGCATCAGGGTGCAACGGCACCGTCAGCTACAAGACGGATGGTGCTACGGTTTCCGTTGTCAGTGATCCGGTCACTATTACGATCACCGTGCAGGAAGTAGACGGCACCAAGATCCAGAGCGCTCGGGTACTGTTAACAGCCTCTGACGGTACCGGGCCTTTCCCCTTTGAAGAGACGGTGACTATCGATAACACTGGGACTACCGCAACTGTAACCCACACCGGGCACGGGATGACTACCAATGACAAGGTGCTCATCGAAGGGGCTAGCCTCGCACTGAATAACGGAGTGTTTTCGATTACTTATGTCTCTGATAATAGCTATACTTACACTATGTCGTCCGATCCTGGTGGAGACCCCACAGGCACCATCAAGGCAACCTTTGTCGCGGTGTCCGGGGAAACCAACAGTAGTGGAATTGCTACTGCAAGTCGTGTCTATTCGGCAGACCAGCCAGTTGTTGGTTGGGCGCGAAAAGCTTCGTCAGCACCTTATTACAAAACAGGACTAATCTCTGGAGTTGTTGATAGTACCACTGGTTACTCAGCAACCGTGCTTATGATTGAGGACGTATAATGGAAAAAAGTGACTGGCAAAAACTGTATGAGGCTCTTGCAAATAGAACCGAAATGCTAGAGCGTGAAAACGCTTGGTTGAAGACGCAACTTTTAGTCGCTGGTGCTCAGAGTAAAACGTGGGAGAACGATAAGGAGCAACAGCAGACGATCATTCAACGAGAACTCACTCGACTCAATACCATGCACCAAGAACAAGCTGAAGAAATTGTTCGTCTGAAGACAGAATTAAGGAAATACCACGATGCAGATTGACTGGGGCACCAAGGTTATCTATGTCTATAAAGCAGATGACTTTATGACAGACCTTGGTGGGAATCTGTACGAGATGGACACCAATGCCTTTCGCCTTGCATTGAAGAATGCGGAAGACGATGAGGAAGGTATTCCTCATGACGACACCCATAGCCACAATACTCAGGTTCTGCTTGGTGGCGTGATCTATGCCCGAGTGATCGAGATGATCAATGGCTACACCATCACTTTTGAGGATGGCCAGTACGCAGTTAACCTTAAGGGTTCGAATAACAATATTGCTGATGTCACCAATGTAAACCAAGTTTCCCTTCGAGTTTTCAACTCAGCGGGTCTCCAGGTCGTAGAGACCGGGATTACTGGTTTAACGGATGAGGAAGCAGAAAATCTGGCGATAGCCGCAGGGCAGGCTACGTTTGCCCATCTTGCAGCAACGACAGCGGCAGAAGAGGCCGAGATTAGCCGGAAGCTCAGTACGAACAAGGCAGTGATCAGCCCAGATGATCTGCTTGTCACCGTTTATGACGACGATGGGACAACGGTACTTTACCAGTTCGATATTTCTTCGGATAAAAGGGTGAGAATACCACGATAACATGGATATCTTCCCGGATTGGCTCGGTCAGTATGGAAGCAATGTCGTAGGCATTGCCGGATATCGTACTGTAACCGGCCCAATCAAGAATACCCAAGGGGGAAACCTTGCGAGTGGTATTTTACGGGTCAAACTCCGGGATCCAGTTATCGAGGGGACGATGTTCATTGTTCCGCAAGAGCTAGATGCTGAAATTGAAAATGGTATCGTTGCCATTAACCTTGCCGCACCCGGTCATTACGAATTCCTTGTCCTAAACCAGGACCACGATGCTCTGTGGGATTTCCAGTCTTACCTGTCGGATGACACAGATGCCCCGATCTCGTTGGCGGAGCTGTATATCTCCCAGACCGACGTAGAGCAGGATCTGACAACCATCCCCAGGACGTTTGTGGGGCTGCTGGACACGCCTAACAGCCTGTTAGGGGCCGGTGGCAAGCTCCTACAGATCGGGGAGGACGAGGCAGGGGTCCAGGTCACCTCTAAGATCCTATGGGGCACAGGAAGCCCACAGGGGGTCATTGTGGCCACTATTGGCACCATCTACATCCGGGAGGATGGTGGTGCCGGAACAACGATGTACGTTAAAGAATCTGGCAATGGTACGGCGAATGGATGGGTGGCGAAGTAAATGGCGCTTCAAACGCGACAGATTACAGGTCCGATCGAGACCCCTGAGCATGAGGTTGTAGCTCAGGGTTTCTTGCGGATACAACTGTTATACCCAATTGCTGATGAAGACACCTTAGTTGCCCCGTTCAAGCTCGAATACAACATCACGAATGGTACACTTCCGGTAAGTTGTAAGCTCGCTGTACCGGGGTCATACCAGTTCCAGATTCTCGATATCGAGGAAGAGCGGGTGTGGACCTTCCAGGTCGAGGTGTTCCCGAACTCTGGAACCCCGATCTCGGTTGCTGAGTTATGGCTCTTGTCGAGGTTATTAGACGGGATAGGGGATGACGAAAATCCCGAGAATTTTGATGCCTCCCTCCTCGGGTCCAATGGCGCAACTGATGGGCAAGTCCTGACGGCTGATGGTGTTGGTGGGGCTGCCTGGGAGTTTGTGTCTGGATCCGGGTTAGGCGACATGCTCAAAATTGTCTACGACACCAATGACGATGGTCGAGTAGACGCCGCTGATCAGGCCACCGCAGCCGATTTGGCAGATGACTCAACTCGTTTTGGGGGGCTGCTACCAGCCGATTTTCAAGAGGCGCTTCAGGATGCCACAACGGAAGGAACGCTTCTTACCTGGGACACGACGTTAGAGGCGTATACCCCAAATGGGAATGCGCAACTTACAGATGGGGGCACGCTATACGTCACTGGGCTGCATGTCACGGGAGCGACATTCGGCAACGTGTTCGTGATGAATCAGGTTTATTATTCGATAGGGGGCGAGACGCATGTGCTCGTCATAATGGAAGATGACGTGGAAGTCCGGTTACCGGACCCTATCGAAAGCAATGGACGTGTGATTGAGATCAAGAAGGGGTCAGCGGACGGGAAATTGGTCATGATCTCATCGGCTGGAACTGGGAAAATCGACGGTGAGGCCAACTATTACTTGAACTATAAGTATGAAGCAATCACCTGCGTGGCTATGAACAACGGGTGGTTCATCTTCTAAGGAGATTGAGATATGTCGCACATTCGCAAAGTCCCGTCGCCGTGGGATGATTTCCTTTCGTTAGTAGACACTCCGGATACGTATGCCGCGCAGGGGGGCAAGTTTGTCCGGGTGAACTCCACGCCAGATGCGTTGGAATTCACTGATGATGTCGTACCTAAGTCTGGCGCGACAATGACAGGGTATCTGACCCTGCATGCTGACCCGACGAACGCGATGCATGCTGTCACCAAGCAGTATGTGGACGGCGTGTCGATCGGACTCGACTTCAAGGAGTCAGTACGGCTCGCTACCACCGTAACTGATGGAAACCTCGATCTGAACGGTGCTGAAACCATTGACGGTAAGGCTACCGCAGTTGGTAACCGTATTCTTGTTAAGAATCAGAGTACAGCATCGGCAAACGGTATCTATGTTGTAGCCGCAGGGGCGTGGTCTCGTGCTACGGATGCTGATTCCAGTGCAGAAGTTACTGCGGGCATGTTCTGCTTCGTTGAAGATGGTGATACTTACGCCGATACCGGCTGGGTATTGACCACTAACAACCCGATTACCCTTGGCGCTACGGGTTTAACCTTCACTCAGTTTTCTGGACCGGGGTCATACACTGAAGGTAATGGTATTGACATTACCAATCAGGTTATCTCCGCTGATTTCGAGAACACCGATGGTGAGATTCTTGCGATCGGTACGCAGGATGCGGGTGATAGTAACAAGGTAGCCCGTGCGGACCACGTTCACGCCCATGGTGATCAACTTGGTGGTTCCTTGCACGCGGATGCCGTGGCTGGTGTATCTGATGGTTTCATGACTTCCGCAATGGCTACAAAGCTTGATGGGATTGAGGCAGGAGCCGAAGTCAACCAGTATGCCTTCTCGAACGTGGATGTGAATGGGGCAGAAGTTGTAGTTGCCGCAGACGCTAAGACCGATACTTTGTACCTTATCGAAGCAAACGTTATCAATATCACTGGTAATGCTACTGCTGATTCGGTAACCATTGGTCTCTCGAACGGTACTGAAGGCCAAGTCATTCGGATGGGTTCATCTGCTCCGGAATGGTACACCCTCGGGGTTGGTGCCACCACGTTCCTCACCCTGACTGACACCCCGGATGACTACACGGATGATGGTGGCAAGCGTGTTGTTGTCAACGCTACCCCGGATGCGCTGATCTTTGAAGCTAACACCTTCGTGAACATGGATGACACGCCAGCTAACTACACTGATGCGGCGAATAAAATCCTGAAGGTAAACAGTGGTGGAACCGCTGTCGAGTTCGTGACTGCTGGTACCGTCCCGAGCACTTCGACTACTGGGTACACCCTCTATTGGAATGGCACCACCTGGACGGCATCGAACATCCTCTTTAACGAGCATGCGAGTGCCGAGGTCGGCATCAACTCCCAGGCTCCGAACTCGACGCTGCATGTCGAGGGGTCTTACTCGGGTAAGGTCTATACCACGACTGCTTCGTATGACCTTGGATCCGGTTCTAACGGTGCTATCAACACCCTGTTGTGCAATAACACGAGTGGTTCGATCACTATCACGCTTCCGGCTGTGTCCGGTTTAGGTGGTCGGACGTACCACATTAAGAAGATTGGTGCAGCAGGAAATGATGTCGTGATTGACGGTGCAAGTTCAGAAACCATCGATGGTGCCACTACCTTCACGATGGACATTCAGTATGAGTCGGTCACGCTCGTTTGCAACGGATCAGCTTGGTTCATCGTGTAACCGGGAGGTTACTTGAGTCATATTCTGGAGTTCCTCGATCTTGTTGACACTCCAGATACTTTTGGTGCGTCCGGAAGTATCTTAGTAGTCAATGGCACTGGAACTGCGCTGGAATTCGTCACGGGCGTCAACGCCAGTTCCATTGGTGGGTCAGCCGTTGGTACTTTAGCCCCATCAGATGGGCAAGTTATTGTTTTTGAGGGTGTAACGAATGACCAGTGGGAGGCTGTAACTCCGGTTTGGTTGCGTAAAGACGGGGATAGCATGACGGCAGGTGATCTGACGTTATTTCAGAATCCGTCCAACAATATGCATGCGGCCAATAAGAAGTGGATCGAGGACAATTTCTCTGCCGGAAGTCATGCTCACGATTCTACTTATTTGAAGCTCGATGCCAGCAATGACCCGATGACGGGTACTTTAGAGTGGACCAATGCTGCTGGCCCGAGCATCATGAATGAGGCAGCAGACAGTACAAATCCTACGCTCGTTCCTAACAAAGCTGACCCGGATACTGGAGTTGGCTGGAGTACTACAAATATCCTTTCCCTGGTTGCTGGAGGGGCAGAATCGCTTTCTGTTGCCGCTGGTACTGTTTCTATTGTAGCTAGTGATTTAGTACTAGCTAAAGCTCAGGAGTTACAAGGATTAGATTCTGAAGGTACCGCTCGTTCTCTAGTTTCTTTAAATGACTCAACGAATGTTGTTTACTTTGGGGATATACACAATAGTGCCGTTATCTCTGTTCTTGATACGTTAACTATTACAGGTGGGGATGTTTTACTTGATAATAATGAAACGTATCAAGGAAAACTAGTAGGGGGTACCGTTGTTGGGTTTGCCGGGATAAACACTTCGGACCAAGTACAACTTGGGAACTCATCTTACCCGCTAGATCTTATTGGGACTAAAACTGTAGCATTTCCCGCACTAGTGAATGCTGTTGCATTACAATGGCGAGATGCGACTGATACTGGTACAATTACCGCACTTACTGTTAATTCGTCTAATGGTGTGGATGTTGGAACTACCTCATTTTTAACAACACTTAAAGGAACTTATATTGTTGCTGACGGGGATATTCGTGTTACTACTGGTGATGCAATTCAGTTCCAAAATGTTAGTGAAACTTGGTTAGATGCTTTATCGGTTACGAGTAGTGTTTTATACTTAGGAAGTTCTTTTGCTAGCATTGTTATCGATGACCCGATTTCAGCTAATGTTGTGTTAAATAATGCCATCGTGCTTCAGGGTAAAGAAGTTGGTGGTACTGCCCGAAACCTCATCCTGTTAAATGATAGTGACGAAGTTGAGGTCGGGTCTAGCTCCGTTGAGCTGAATTTTATGGGGACGCAAATTGATGCTGTCCCGATTCTTACGTGTGATCTAGTATTTAAGGATTCCGCAGGACCAACTATTTTAAACGAAGCCGCCACAGCTACAAATCCTACTCTTATTCCGAATAGGGCTGATCCTGACACAGGTGTAGGTTGGGGGACAACGAATGAAGCTACACTTATTGCTGGTGGTACAGAGGTTGTCCGAGTAGCGGGTGGTACAGTTACTGTAACTGCTAGTAATGTTGTACTAAGTAATGCTAAAGCGATACAAGGTAAAACAACCTCAGCGGCTGTACGAGAGTTAATTGGAGTTGATTCTAGTGATATAGTTGAAGTAGGATCTACTTTTCTAGCCACTCTTATCAATGGTACAAGTGTTACATCCAACACGGATATTCGTGTGGATGGAGCAAACGCTTATCAGCTCAACCTTGGTGGAACAAGTGGTGTTTTCTCCGATGCTCTGAGTGTTGACAGCACGGGGTCTGATTTCGTTGTCCTTGGCAACACTAGTTACGAGACGAAGATCAAAACATCAGGTGGGGTAATTCTCGACAACGCAAAAGCGCTTCAAGGTACTGCTCTTATTACAGGTACCTTTTACGACCTTATCCAACTTAATGCTTCCAATGAAGTTGCTGTAGGCAATACAAGCGTAGCTTTGAATCTTCTAGGGACGCAAATTGATTCTATCACTGCTCTTGCGAATACTGTGTACCTTCAGGCGGAAGAGTCGGGAGGAACTGCTCGTAACCTTATCGGGATGGACAGTTCTAATGATGTTGCTGTTGGTAGCACATCTAATACGCTTGACCTAAAGTGTACTGATTATGTAACTTTAGATAATATGGGGGTTGTTAGAGTCGGTAATATTTCTGGGGGTAACTACACCGATATATCTGGTACTGCTGGGAGTCTGTACCAGTACGGAACTTCTATTGTTGATACGGAGAACTATGTAACAGCAGATGAGGGAGTACGCTCCAAATTATTTGAAACAAACAAGGTGCAAACTCTTGCCAATGATACTGCTGTAAACCCGTTTACGTGGAACGCAACGACTACTGGGGATCACATCTTCGTGATGATTCCTTATTCATTTTTCTGTTCGTATACTGAATCTTCCACGACAAAATACTTCCAACAATCTGGGGTTTACTACTGGATGGGGTTCCATGACGGCACGAATATCAACTTGACCAGCATGTCAGGTTCTATCCCGACCCCGGTTACGGTTAATACGGGCACAGGAACAGTTGCCGTCACGATTAACGCTGGAGCAGATGGTACTCCTCCGAAAGGGCCGAACTGGAAGATTGCCGTTAGCGGGACAGGTACTTTCGTTTCCGGGAACGTTCAGTACTGCGTTATCTCTTGTGACTCTGACCATCGTGGGTTTAACACCCTTTAGGAGATCAGATGCCAGTTACACTTTGGCCGACAGGACTTGAAATTACTGACGAGCAAGCAACACGGCTCGATAATTTTGTAGTTGCTATGATGTTATCTCGATATCGTGACCTACATAATGGAGAAGATCCTCCAGGTTGGCCGAGTCAGCTTGCACATCGGACACTTGCGGAGTGGTCGATTGAGCATTTGACCATTTCCCGTGTACGTGCATGGGAAAGAGATATATTGGAAAACTCTGTAACGGTACCGGAGTGGTAATAGTTGACGATACCTCTATCTTTAGCTATAATGTAAAGACAGGAGGTAGGAGAAATGTCGTTGACTTTTCAATGGCAGCATCCAGAAGGGTACGTTTCCCCCGAAGCCTACCTGGGTTTTACCGCGATCACAGTCCGTACTCCGAACGCCGAGGTTATCGCTGAAGTGGGTATCTGGGAGAATAGGCGGGCTTACGAAATTCAGAGCCAGCCGTTGAAGCAGGATACCCTGCACGTGGCACTTGAAGACCTCGGGTTGACAGTGGAAGCTTTAACCTTCATCGATCTTCAAACCGCGCTGATGGAGATCCTGAAGCGCAAATACAACATTGGAGGAAGTGTGTAATGAGTCACAATGTGGATAAGACGAAGGCCCAGATCCCGCAAGCAGAGACGCAGGAAGCCCCCAAGGTGATCCCGTTGGCCACAGATCCGGGTACTCTGGTGGACGAGTGGCGGAAGTATCAGGGCTTTGTCGCTCAGGTCAATGTGAAGATCCGGGAGCAGCAGCAAATCGTGGCTAATGCCCAGCAAGTCATTGAAGAACTGAAAACTCAGGGTTTGCAGGTAGTCGGGCAGGCGAACACCATCTACCGGATTCTGACCGGAATGGGCGTAGACCCCAATAAATACGGCTTTTCCGAGGAACCACAGCCCGCTTCTTTTTCTCCCGAGGAAGTGACCCCCCCGGTGATGAAAGCTGTGGAAGCGCCTGTAACTAAAGAGGTTGCGCGGAATCCGAAGGTCGAAGCGATCAAAAAGCGTTTTTTACGCTAGTGAGTTGAATCTCGCTTTATTGGGTGTGTGAAGGTAATTGCCCTCCCGAGAGGGCAACCCAGGAGAACACCCGTGGGCGAGTTTGATTACACTTATGCGGAACGCCAGCGTGATATGAACTCTGAGCACTATCAGAAGTTCTATATCAAAACCCCTGCTGACACCGTCGAGTTCACCGTTGGTGACGAAACGGCTGAAGTTATCAACGTTGGGCTTCAGGTTGTGGACCCTAATGGGGTACCTGTCGAAGCAGTCACTGCGTTAGAGTGCATTGTCTGTAGTGACGCTGAAGGAACAACTCCTGCGGCGATCTCCGATGTTACTGTGGCAGTGGGTACTGATGGCACCATCCTTGAGACCTATACTGCTAACGCTCGTTTCAAGTTATTGACGGATGACGAGGGTAAGGCGGATCTCGATTTCACGGATGCTGAAGATGCTGCCGAGACGGGATATCTTGCCGTTAAGCTGGCTAACGGTAATTACGCCGTGTCCGATGCTTTGACCTGGGGCATTGAGTACGACGTTACGTTCACTATCGGTGCTGAAGCAGGTGAAGTAATCAACGTTGGTATCCAGGTTGTTAACGCAAATGCTGATCCTGTTGCCGCTGTGATTCCGTTACTGTGCTTTGTGTGCAGTGATGCCCTGGGGGAGACTGTTGAAGCTATCCCCGATGTAACTGTGGCGGTTGGAACAGACGGAGAGATTACCGCAACTCGTATTGCCAACGTGGACTTCACTTTGACAACGGAAGCTACAGGGGCGGCGGATCTCGACTTCACGGATGCTGGAGCTGGGGCAGAGACTGGCTATCTTGCCATCAGGCTGCCTAATGGTACGTATGTAGTGTCTAACGCATTAACCTGGACGGCATAAGCTTTATTGTCAGGACGGATAAGGACTTCAGGAGGATATTATGGGAAGCACGTTTGATTACACTCAACTGGAACGGTGGAACCGGGACATCACCGCTGGCCATTACCAGAAGTTTTACATCGAGACCCCGGTCGAGGACGTGGAATTCACCATTGGTGCAGAGCAGACGAATGTCATCAATGTGGCTTTTCAGGTGGTAGACCCGGCAGGGGACGCTATCAATGAGCAGGTGGTTCTGCAACTGTTCATTTGTAGCGATGATGCAGGCACGACTCCCGCAGCCGGGAATGTTACTGTGGCTGAGGGAACGGATGGCTCTATCCTCGTAGATGGCACCTCTGGTGCGGGTGAGGGAGCTATCGTTGTGCTTACTGATGACGAGGGTAAGGCGGATCTCGACTTTACTGAGGCGGTTGGTGCCGCTACTAAGTATATCGGTTGCATCCTCCCGAACGGTAAGTATCAGGTTTCTACTATTCTGACTTGGGGTGCGTAAACCTCCTGGCTTTCCCTAGCGTGTATTCTCGGGGGCCTCTTGGCCCCCGATTTGTTTATTGACTGGGGCATGGGTTGATGCCTAATAGTTGTATGGAGGGAGCGCGTGGGTACCTCAGCTATATTAGAACTTGGTGTAGGTGCAGCCGTTGCCCTGCTCATGATCGAGCGGGTGTATGTTTTGGTGAAGATGATTCTTGACCATAGCAAGAAAAACCCTGTTGATGAAACCATCAAGGTCATGGGGGAGCAACTGCACGATTTATATTCTTGGCACGATATCAATGACGATGAAGGGGTTAAGATTTGGTATAACCGCCGCTCAGTCGAACGTGCCGTAGAAAAGATTGCCGATTCCCAGGCGACACAGACAGAGATTCTGAAGAACCTTACCCGGTTAGCGGAGACTCAAACCGAGCTGACCAAGGAGATTCATAAGAATTCAGCTAATTTGTTCATGAACCTGACGCAATATCGGGAGACGACATGTCCGTTTCGGGGATCATTAGAGAAGTTAAAAAACGGGGAGTCAAAGTAACCCTCGCAGATATCCCGATAGGACGGCAGCCTTCGCCACAAATTCCTCGGGTGCATGAAGCCATAGAGCGTGAAATCCTGATACAATTTCTCGATAAAATGTTAACTTGGTTTAACGCACTCGCCCTCCAAAACTACGAAAACCCTGATGTTAACGAAGTGAATGAATTTAGGCGCGAACTCTGCGCCCAGATCAACATGTTAAAAAAGTACAAATCGGCGGACGCGCCGTAATGTATTGACAAGGCAAGGACTTAGGACATATACTACTTGCTCAGGAGCTGTAATATGACCTTGGCTATTGGGGAAAGAATACGGGCTAAGAAAGGGGTTTTGGGGAGGGGATAAGCGTGGCTACAGGCTGGTTCAGCTCATTGGGGTGGTGGGATCAGTATGCGGCATACGACGCATTCGATATCTATCGAGCTGAACCAACACGATCACACTTAGACATAGCGATCCAACTTGCACTTCCTATTATACGTGTTGTGTATTCGACTCAAAAGTTCAAGATAACGTACTCTGGTGACGAAGACGACTTCATTTCCCACGCTGCGTACACGATCACAAAAGCCATCCCTAAGATGAGTCAAAAACCACGAGAAAAGCTAGATAATGACAAGAAGTACATGCGCTATTTGTTTACTTGTGTGGTCAACGCTTTTTACCGTGAATACGATATCCTCCATGGTAAGCACAACAAGCTTCAACGCCGGGTAACCGAGTACCGACCAAATCTCCAACCATCAAGTAGAGGGGAAAAGACCCATCAGTCTCTCGAAGCGGAGCTAACACTTCGAAGACTGCCTGGGCAGTTGTTTATCATTGCGGTGGATGCTATCCGGTTTGAGGGTAAACCTAAGCGCATTTGTGAATATATCTTGGGACAAATGATTCATGACCGAGAAATCGCGAAGTCGGTCCTTCAGCTCATGGGTTGCAAGGACCGACTTTTTTATGAGCAGTACTGTAACTCTGTTCTTTTCCACGCTTTCTTAACGCTTCGGCAGCACAAACCTCAATACGACGAGGAGATGGAGCAAGATATTCAGGAGGAATTCCTGAATGAGGTTGAGGACTTCCTGCCTGAAGAGGGCTATGACGCTCTCTTTGCGGCGGAAGAAGAAAGTGAGGTGGCCTGATATGTCATACGCTACTCGGCAGTTTTTGCTGGCTGAAGCTGAGAAGTGGATTCAGAAGGCGACCGCCAGAATGGAAAAGAAAGGCACGAAAGGATCGTTCAGTGCGGCTGCTTCACGCGCTGGGATGGACACTCGTGCCTATGCTAGAAAAGTTTTGAATGATCCTAATGCAAGTCCCGCGATGAAGAAAAAGGCGAACTTTGCTCGTAATGTGATGAAGTGATTCCGGCGTCCTGAGTGTGGACGGCATAGGTGTGTTACTCCGATATTTGGGTTTTCGACTGGTCAGTGTACCAGCCAACTTTTTACCAGTTAGGAGATCCCCCCTATGTCGCTAGCCCGTTCAGGACGCCTTTTTTGGATGTATAAGCCATGGATGACAGTAACCTTCTCCCTATGGTCTTTGGGGAATTGATAGAAAGGGCCAACAAAATCGAACAGTTAACTGATGTTGTCATGGCAGAGTATTATGCTGCTATCAACAATGACGAGAGCTTGATCCCAGAAGTGGTATCTATCCTCGGGCCGAACACCTTCGAGTTGCTCGTGAAGTACTTTGGCGGACATACAATCCGGATCCCTAAGAGCGAGGATATCCTGGCGACTGTGAGGCGTAACAATGGGCAGTGACCAATCTTCGTTAGCGAGGGAGATTGCGAGTCAACTTCTAGAAGCGGTTCAAACTGGTGAAAAGACCGTTGACAAGAAGCTTATCGACATGGCCGAGAATGTGCTGCACGCACATTCGGTATATGTGCAGTTGCTGTATGTGGCCATGGTCGTGGATCAGATCACGCAGCTCACCTACTACTTCGAGACAGTAGATGAGCTGGTCGAGACGGTGGATATCGAAGATTTTGCCGAAGCATCTACTGCCGAGAAAGTACGCGGTATCGCGGCGATGAACCAGGCGATCAAGATCAAAGTGGACGTAATCAATAGTATGATGGCGTCCAAGGATGCGATCGGAATGTTGGTTTCCAGTATGAAGGATACGTTTGGCAGTGGCGAGCTTTCGATCGCCGAAGCTGGTGTGTCGAAGACGCTGTTGGACAAGTTGAAGGGCTTACCTGCCGAACAGCGGCAACGGGTGCTGACAACTGCGGTCAATGCTTTACGGACTTCTATGGCTGGAGAAGGCAACGTATAATGATTGACTCTCAAAAATCAATGGGAAACGGTTGACCCGAGGTGAAGTATGTTTCGTGCCGCAATACCAGTTTTGGTTGTGCTGATTCCTTTGAATATGGTTGTTCTTATCTTCGGTTTCCGGTGGCTTGGTCGGATCTATAGTGCTCGGTTTGAAGCATTGACCGCTATTGTGACTGAAGCAGTGAACTATCAGCGGGCAGAGCTAGGGGCGTTTAAGGGACGATTTTTGAAAGAGGTCTTATCCCACGACCAAGCCTTTGATGAACTGGTAAATTTGAATGCCGAAGAGCTAGAAAGTGAAGGCAATGCCAATGGACATGAAAGCGATTCTTAAAAAGGAGTTGAACGACTTTTTGTTCGCCATAGCTGAAAGCTATGACGGGTTGGTAATGTCAAACATCCCGGATGCAAGGTTCGAAAAGGTTGTTACGGAAATTCAAGCTGCACAGGATAAAACGCTAAATAAACTGATAGAGGTGTCCCGTCAGCTTGCAGACGAATCAGCGAAAGCGGTTATCTACCAGACTCATATGTCTGAGACCCCGAAAGAGTTAAAGGAAGTTGTGGAGGATATCGTGCCTAAACCAACGTTTCTAGGCCCTGCGCCTGCTCCTCCACGACAGGTGGCTGAGGACACCCCTCCTCAGATGAAACAGCTCTTAGAGGCAGCGGATAGGGTTTCTACCGGGGTGGGCGAGGCTCTTTTAGACTTTGGTGACGACGGGGAACTTGACCACGAACCGCCGACAATGACTCTGGCTGAAGAAAAACGAATTGAGGCAGGACTTCCTCGAAAGCTCTACCGGCCTCATATCCATGTGGACCACACTGGTCGTCAAGAAGTTTCTCCTAGTGGAAAAGGGTTAATCACGGCTCCTCCGCTGGCATCCTCTTCAGGAGCGGCTACACTTCCTGAAGTTTCATTACGCGCTCCATTGGCAGCTCGGGAACTCTTTGAACAGATTCGAGCCGTAGCAGGTCCACTGCTTCAGGAGCGGAATAACAAGTTTCGAGAGATCGGGTTTAAAATCATAGCTTTAACTGCACAGGGGTTAGCTTTAGATTATGCACTTCCTAGTTCTAGAGAGGTTATAACCGAGGATATGGAGGTGACTGTAGAGCCGGTCCCTTTCGCGGAGAAGATCAATGCTTGAAGAGCGAATTTATCTCGTGGCAGTACTGGTGCATTTATTGGGTGGACAAGATGTTGTGGCCATTGACGCAATTGAGGCGCTATCTCCGGAAACGGCTTCCAATACCGCTTACAATATGTTTCTACGAGCTGAAGGCCAAAGCATCGTTTTTGGGAGACAGGCTTTTTTCTCGGAAACAGTAGCCTCTTTTCAGGTTGAGGTACTTGCAGTAATTGACATCGAGGAAGAGGCTAATAAAGTGTGGAGACGCTCTATAGAAGTCTCGCGGGAGTTTTTCAAGAGAACAGAAGATGGCGAAAGAGACTGATATTTTCAAGGTTTTACCTTCTATCGACATCAATCAGTTGATGTACGATGGGGGGGATAACGCGATTGTTTCCGAGCTGCTGACCTACCTTCAGCAGACCGGGGATACAGATATCTTGGATAGCATCTTCTATGAGGACTACGACGAGAAACCAGTATCCCCGCGTGAGTTTCTGAACTCCACCTACTATCTCGGGCCGTTTTGCTATTCGCTCTATCCCAGGTGGAAAGAAGAGCTGTTACGAGTGCTTGACCCGAGGAACGGTATTAACGAGTGGATCTTATACGGAAGTATCGGTACTGGGAAAACCTCGGCAGCATGCGTGGCTCAGCTTTATAAGCTCTATCTGTTGAGCTGCATGAAGTCTCCTCAGAAGCTATTTGGTTTGGCAGAGCACTTCCCGGTGTACTTTGCCTTCTTCTCGGTGACTAAGGGCAAAGCTGAGGATGCCATCAACGCCAAGTTCCAGAGCATGATGAACATGTCCCCGTACTTCCGGGAGAAGCTCGAAAAGAACCCGCGTAAGGTCTTCCTCCAGGGTGCGGCGAACCTGTTTGGCGCAGGATATCGAGAACACCCTAAAAAAGACGATCTGTTCGAGTTGACCCTTCCCCATAACCTGCACCTGCTCTTTGGCTCTCAGACGCAGCACGCGCTCTCCCTGGACGTGTTTTCGGCCACTCTGGATGAGATGAACTTCCGTGCCAAAAAGTCGATTCGTGAAGAAGAGGACGAGAACTCGGCGAAATCGCTGTACCATCAAGTCCGGACCCGTATCGAGTCTCGGTTCAAGCAAGCAGGGTTCAATGCGGGGCTGCTGATCAATATTTCATCGGCACGTTCTTCTGACTCTTTCGTCGAGATGCGGATGCAAGAAGTCCGGGATCGGGCTGTCAATAACGTCCATATCTCTGACTTTGCCTTGTGGGATGTGAAACCCGGACGGTATGGAGCTAAGCGGTTTCGGGTTTTCGTAAGTTCTGGGTTCCGTTCTTCCCGGATCTTGGATAAGAATGAGGCTGTCCCAGATTTACGCGAGGGGGAGCGGATCATCGAGGTGCCTGAAACGTTTCGAGAGTCGTTCGAAACTAGTCTGGATGCATCAATTCGTGATCTTGCCGGAGTGGCAACCGCAGCCGTCAACAAGCTGTTCCGTCGTCGAGAAGTTATCAAATTGGCCGATGGTGTCTATCCAAACCCCATCCAACCAGAAACTATCGAGATCGGGCTGCGGACTGGGCTGGAGATCTCCGATTTCTTCGATGTGGATGAAGTCAGCCGGTACGATAACATTCAACGGCACCTACACCATTACCCTCGGGCAGGACGGTTTGTACACGTAGACTTGGCTCGTCGTGGAGACTGTGTCGGGATCACATCGTTATGTGTCCCATTCTATTATGAGAAACATTCTCCACATACCGACAACAACGTTGAAGATGTTGTACTGAAGCTCCCATTTGTCTTTGTAGACTTCGTGTGCCGGATCAAAGCTCCGAAGATGGACGAGATCAGCTTCGAGAAGGTACGACAGTTCCTCGTTTGGCTGAGGGATAACGTGGGGTATCCGGTTGTGCGGATTTCCTATGACTCTTGGCAGTCGATCCACTCGATTCAGCTTCTCCAGGAAAATGGTTTCGAAACTGAAACAATCTCGGTGGACAAGACGGATGAACCGTATATGGAGCTGTTGAACGCTTTTACGGAACACCGGCTCATGAAACCGCCACACTCTATTTTGGACGAGGAGTTGAAGAACCTGGAGCACGACATCTTGGCTGCAAAGGGGCAGGTAGACCACCCAGTTGGCCAATCGAAAGACGTGGCTGACTCATTAGCGGGGGCCTACCAGAACGCCCTAGAGTACATCCATAAGAACGGGTTTGGCGCGATCGGTTCCCAACTTGTTCAGGAAGCGATTCTTCCGGGGTTGTTTGCTAAGCACCCGAAGGAAATCAAAGCTGCTAAGCTATCGAAAGAGATGGGGTATTCAGAACCGGTGTACTTCGAAGATAATTATGATGGAAGGTTTTACGGAACAGGTCGAACCATCCGTTGATATTGGAACAATGCTTTATTGGAGTGACTCGTAAGAGTTGGAGGTTTGATTATGAGCTTTCGTGATGAGGTGGCCACATATATCGAGCAGATGCTTGTCGAGGGGGTTCTTCCGGATTCCGACTTTGTGTTGGAGATGGAAGTCCCTGGTCAACAGCCTGGACCGCAAGCGAGTGGTGATGAGGGTGGGCCGAAGAGTGCTCCATCGGCCACTTTTCCGTGGATGGGGTCAGATCGCCCTCCGGTATTTAATGCCCCTGGACGAGTGATCCCCCCGGCAGCGTTTTCACAGCAGAACGCTCAGCATCCTCCGGCCATGTTCAGCGGAGCGTCTCAGGGCATGAAGGAAGAGGCGATTGCTGCTGTCCTGGCTGACCTGGAAGCTCTTCAGGCTGATGAATAGGGAGGTTGCCTCATGGCAACCTTAAAGAGCCGCGCTCAGCATAAGCTGTTCGCTATGCGGGAGAAGGTGCGCTTAGACCCTTTGAGTATTGGTGACGCTTATTCTGTAGCGTTGACCGTGATGCGTTCCTTGTGCCCCCAGTTATTACGGGCAGCGGAAGAGTCCAAAAAGGCAAAGAAAACAGCGCCTACTCATGATGTGGCAACCTTCACGAGTACTGTGTTGTCTGTTATCGAGCATCGAGATGGCAGCATTTATGCTGCTTTTGTTACTGCCGTGGACTCAAAGCGGATCTTCCATGGGGATCGGTTTGCTGTGTCCTTGGCTCGTTTAGGCATTACGGACGAGCTACAGAGCAAGCTTCATACGAATGGATTCCCGGATATTGCTGAAATAGTAGCTTACAAGGCTCCTTGGTTCTGGGCACAGTATACCGCACAGGAGCTGCTCACGGTTCGCAATGAAGTTAGCACTGTGGTAACGCGGGTAATATCGCGCTTTACTGAGTCTATCACTACAGAAGATATCAATGAGCTGTTAGAGGCTCAGCTTTTTCCACAAGTAGGGGTAACCAACTCTTACAGAGTCAAACTTGCTACAGCCGCTGATGCGCTTGATGTTACAGGTAGCCCAGAAGCTGCGTATCTACATCTTTTCCGGCAGTTGGCCCGTTCTCCGCGTGTTGTCTTACTGGACCAAAGTAGCAGCTTAGACGGTGTGTTTGAAACCTTTCATCAGCATTTGATGACGGATGTAGTGGCGCTACAGCGGTTGCTCCCTGGGGCCAAGTTTGGGGGGAAGCAGATTACCCCTTCTAAGCTCCAACAGATGTTCAAAGATCCGCAGTTTACTCGGCGTTTGAAGCAAGCGTTCGAGAATGCCTATGACGTGACTCAGCATGATATCTCGATGGATAAGCTCTACCGGTCTATGCAGAAGTATAGTGTCTATACTGAGCTGGCACGAGCTGCTCGGGTCAAGGCAAACATCAAGCTCGATAGTAGTGCTGTTGATGCCATAGTTGGGGGTATTGTCGGCCTTTTCTTTGCTTTTGCAGGTGACATGAAGGGGCAATCTTTCCCACTTATGAAGACGTTTAAGGGGTAGCTAATGGCTTCGCCGCTTGTAAATGGTTTGATGCGTCTGACTCGGTTGGACAAGATTCTCCAGCAGGAGATGGCGGTACGCGCCCAACTTGGCGGTATCCCCACGCAGATGGCAGGGAGCGATGATCTAGTTGGCGATTTGGCTGTTATTGAGGAAGCCCTCAGCCAGTTCAACATGATCACCCGCATGCACCGTGAACGACGGTTGCGGTACCAAGATTATGACGCCATGGACAACTATGGTGATGTGTCGGTTGCCTTGGATATCTATGCGGAAGAAGCTACCCAAACTGATCTGATGCAAGAGACCAATCTGTGGATTACCGGGGAACAGCGAGATGATGTCGAGGAGATGGTTCAGCGGTTGCACCTGCGGACCATGGTCCAAGGGTTTGCTCGACAGCTTGCCAAGTATGGAGATGTGTTTCAAAGCTTACGGTACAACTATGAAGGGTTGGACCGGATTCTGTATCTTCCCCCACAGTATGTCCATCGGATCGGTCCTAGCATTGACCTTGTGAAGTTCTTCAAGATTGACTCCCAGTTAGGCAAGGTTTCTCCCCGAGGGGATAACCTCCTTCTGCCGTGGGAGTGTGCTCACTTCCGCATCCTGTCTTTTGGGTTTTCGGTTCTGTATGGTCGCTCGATGTTGGAGCCTGCCCGTAAGCGGTGGCTTCATCTTAAACTGCTTGAAGATGCCGTTGCTATCTATCGTTTGAATCGGGCTGTTGAGCGGTTGATTTTCTATGTGGACGTTGGTGCGGCTTCGCCGCAGGAAGCGCTCCGCATGGTTAACCAGTACAAGCGGAAGTTCGGGAACAAGCGGTCGTACATCGATCCTTCGACGAGCACGTTCGAGCAGCAGTATGATCCGACCAACATGTTGGAGAACATCTTCTGGCCGGTGAACAGTGCTACGGAGCGTTCTCGGATCGAAAAGCTCGCTCCTCCTCCGGACCAAGGACAGCTCCAGGATCTAGCCCACTTTAACGAGAAGCTCTACGTTGCGCTCGGTATCCCGCGTGACTTTCTAACAGGGGAAACGACTGGTACCTGGAATAGCCGGGAGTCTCTGGCTCTTCAGGACATTCGGTTCTCTCGTAAGCTGCACCGGTTGCAAACGGCGTTACTAGAGGGGCTGGAGATGTTGGCCCGGTTCCACCTTGCTGTGAAGTACGGTAGTGCGGAGCAAGCTCAGGAAGCTGATTTCCAGATTCATCTTGCCGACGTATCCAAGATTGCCCGTCAGCAGTATGACCAGATTGTCCTGAACCGAGTACAGATGATGACCATGTTGAATGACATGGGCACTCAGATGAACTTCAATCGGGAAGTGTGGGTGAAGTGGATCCTGGCGAACTACTTCCCGGATCTCCCGAAGGAGATGATCGAGCAGTTGGTTGTGCCGGATGCCGCTTTGGCACAAGCGCATCAAGAGATGGCTGATATGGCACGGCCAGTTATGGCTCCTCCGCAGGCTGCGTCAGCGAAATCTAAACCTAAACCTAAAGCGAAGACAGCCAAAAAGAAGACCCATGAGGAGATTATCGAGGGTGTAGTTGATAGGCTGCTTCAGCGAAATGTAGTTGAGGAAGATATCAATAGCATCGGGGATATCCTCGCTAATTGGCAGCCTGCGGATTTATCTATGACTTTGTTAGAGTCTGAGCGGCATCAGATCCCGGTTGAATGGCTCGAAGGTGCAGCGCAGCAATATAGTCGTTCATCTAATGCCCCCATCAAGAAGATCACAGAGACTGAACTTCTCGTGGAGTAGTTCCAATGGAGGATAGTGGTGTCCGTTACCTTTCAGAAGTTGGCTACTCGTATCCAAGCTGACGTTGAGAACAACCCGGCTATTCCCCGTCTTACCCAAGCTCAAATCATGCTGTTGATGAATCGGATGTTCGAACAAGTCAGCATAGCTTTGGCGAATGGTGAAGATGTTTATTTAGAGGGGTTTGGTCGTTTTTACCCGGATTGTAAGCCACCGCGTAAAGTGCGCTCAGGGCTGACTTCCGAAGTACATACAACACGATTCAAGATTTTTGTTCGCTTTAACCCATTCAAGGAGCTGAACCACCGGGTTCAAAAGTTCCTGGAGCAACTTGGTATCACTGAGGAGGACTTTAATGGACAACCCTAAGCTCCCGCATCTCCGAACTCCCCCGGAAGAGGATGAGCCGTTCGAGAACATGGATCGCGAGATGGCGAAGCATTTTAAGCACACGCATCCTCACTACAACGAGAACGACTGGTACGGCAACAAGGCCCCAGAGACGGATGACGACAAGGACGATGCAGACGCTTCTTGAAGCCAAGAACATCGGTGACCATGCTAGGGCACAGAACCCCTGGCGGCACCATGCTCTGGTTTCAACGATTCAAGCTGCCTTACGTCCAGGCCATCAGCAGACGCTACAGGACGTAGGGCAGCGTTTCGTTTATCCGGAGTTTGCCCGTCTTGAGGCACAGTTTCGTCGTGAATTGCTCGATGTCTTCACGAATATTAGCCAAAATCAAGAGTTGACGAACCGGCGTATGAAGGGCATCTTCCGCCGCTTCTACACCCAAGCCTTTCAGCTCGGGATGAAGGCTATGAAGGGGCATACGCTCACAACCACCTTACCCAAGATGAACGATGAGGACAAACGGTGGTTAGAGACGTTTCTCCAGAAGGAGTTCAACTTCTGGAAGAACTTCATGGACGCGGTACGCAAAGGGACCACCAAGATGGACCCTAAGCGTCGGGTGGAGATGTATGTGCAGAGCCTGAAGGCGATGTACAACACATCCCGAGTGCTTGTGACGGCTCCTTCTACGTTGTTCTACTGGGAGACGACTCCGTCTGAGCACTGTAAACATTGCTTGTACCTCGCGTCGAAAAGTCCGTTCACCAAAGCGAATTTACCGACAATCCCTGCGAGTGGCGATACCCAATGTAGGAGCAATTGCCGTTGTCATCTGAGGATTGCCCAGACTTCGGTGCTTGACTATCAACGTGTGAAGAAAAATGCTCCAACTCGGGAGGAACTGCTCCGAGGGTTGCAGGCCCTAAAAGGGTAAGCTTTGGGATTCATTAGATGATAGGAGTCGGAATATGGACTTTCTACACATATTAGACGAATTTATCGAAGATACCTTGACCTCGGGGTTCACCGAGGAACAGATCGCGAAGATGCTTTTGGAGGAAGACCGTTTACTCCAAGAAGGGGATAAGTTCCTCCCGATCATTGAAGCAGTTCATCGTGTTCGGCGTACGATTAGTGGGGTTCGAATTACTACTCGTAAATTTGGGCGGAAAGATCCTCGGCGCTCTCAGCTTATGAAACGTGTTGCACGGACACATCGAGCAAGTCGATTGATGGCAGCACGGAAATATCAGCGTTCTCCCAAGGCTAAGAGAGTACGGCGTATTGTGATGCAACGACGACGGACAATGCACCCTATGCCTTCTCGTTACGGGCGGCGGTGAAGCATGTTTGGACCGTACGCCAATCTCGAAGAGCTGTTGGAGGCTACAAAAACTCCTCCGACAGGGCAAGCAGCAGCAAAAGTCATTGCGCCTTTCGCTAAGAACAGTAAGCCTAAGATGAATTGGAAACCTTTCGATACTATCGAGGTTTACAAGAAGTTTAGAGAAGCTTACACCCAGGATGAAGATCAACTTCGTTCTATCGCTAAGAACAATTTTGTCGCGAAGGCTATATTACAGGCATTTTTAGTCCAGGAGTTTCCATTAAAAGTTTACGTACAGGGAATTCCTGATGGTAATATGCCTGAGCAAATTTCACGACAATTTGCGTTTGCCTTAACTCGCCAAACATACGAAAAGGTCATTACTTCAGCTATCAGTAGGGGGCATTTGGTCCGCTACTTTTATGTCTATCTTGTTGGTGGTTTAGACCGTGCTGCATGGGATACTATTGTAAACCAAGTTTGGACACGGTGTGAAGAATTTATTGCGAACAAGTCGAGTAAGGAAACCGTTGCACACTATCTCAAGGAAATAACCTCAGATATTAAGTCTAAGTATTGGAAAGAGCAGATCTTAGGGGTTATCAAATACCGTGTCCATGAAGCATCTACTCCGGGAGGGCATGCCCCTACCGAGTTGGTTCTGACTGTTGAGCACGAAGACCCCCCGTTCGAGTACGCTAGCGGTGAGCGTAGGAACGCTTTAACTGCCAGTGACTATCAACACCTAATGCAGACTCCGATCAGGAGCAATCAACCAGATGTTCGGCTTGCGTTACACAAGCTCTATACCGCCTATGCTTGGGATCTTTTTGACGAGTTTGTGAAAAGAGAGGCCACAGGCCCAGAAAAACTCATTGGGAGTTTGCTCAAACAAGCTCCTTTACGCCATCAATATGACGCTGTAGTTCATCCAGATAGAAAGCGTGTAGCTCCTCCGGGTGAAATGAAGAGAGATACGGGGGAACATCCTTTTCGAGGATTTGCTGAGGGGAGAAGTAAGGTAGTCGGTTCGATCAAAAGTAGTGAGTATCGTTTCGATACTGTAACGGCAGATCCTGCGTACCGAGCATGGTTACAGTCAGACGGCTCAGTCAAGAAACCGGAGAAACAACCGGTAGACCAGCGTGATTTTAACACCTTTTTCCCTGTGGCACCGGTTGCTCCGTTATTGGAAAATGCTCATTACAAGATTACATTCGGTATCCATTATGACAATCCACTATTGAGTAGGGATTCACGGGGCCAAACTTATTGGTATGCGAATCGGAGTCAGTTTCTTCAAGCAGCATACCAATACGCGGTAATGACCGGAGATCGGCCTACTATCGCCTTTTTCATTACTAGTAAGCTTGGTAGTAACGCAAACGAAATCATGTCCGAAAATGAACTTAGCAAGCATCATGCAGGACCAGAAGCTAGGGATATTATCAAGCAAAAAGATGATCTTGTCCTGGCTTTCTGGCGGCATGCAGATCAGGGACAACGAGCTTTCCCAATTCTTATTGCAAAATGGTTCGGTGTCTCTCCGGACAAGTATGTAGTCCCTTACAACCCGAATAAGGACGTACCGGAGAATATCGACCCGGCTGACTGGCACAAGTATCGGGCATGGGTGCAGAAAACTGCCAGTACCAAACTCGGGTTGAACTTGTCGTCACTGCACGACATGTCGGCCAAAGACAAAGAGACGATGCTCAAGCTTCAACAGCACCCACCGGGGCGGGATCATATCGCGGGTGCTATGGCGTTGAATCGGACTCGTAAGTTCACAGGTGAGCGGGATGAGAAAGGTAACCCGATTGAACCGTGGGGGGTCTATCTCATTCAGTACGCGCTGGCATACGGGATGTCAGATGCGGCAGCTACGCCAACGTTTATGGTTCCGATCAATGTGATCAAGTCCACCAAGGGAACTATCCCTCCTCATCGGACACTTACGAAGGTTCTTCGTAACGATTTGGAGAAGCTGTTACGGACTCATTGGCCGGATTACAAGGTCACGAACCCGAGATACTCTACGGGGAAGCGTGCGCCACTGTCAGATTGGAAGTTCATTGCGGGTAACCCGGCGCTGCCGTTTCCTTACCCTCGGTTAGTTCGGCCTCTTCCTCTGGCCGATGCTGAAGTTCGGGATAAGCTCAATGCTAAGTACCCGAATAACGTTCGCCGCACAACCCATGGCTTTCAGATTGACGGTGTCACGTACGATGCTTTCGTGATGCTTGTGGCGATGCCGCCATCTGTTGTAGAGAAGGAGTTCAACCTTCTGAAACGGGATGGAACTGCCCGTCAACTCATCTCCGATCCTACAATGTTGAGCCGATTGAAGGGAGCTGGTAGCCCTAGAGAGATGTTAAAGCGGGTTAAAAGTAAGGGGCTGCCTGATGAGCATCCAGAGAATATTAAGGGGGAAGGCACTCTCAAGCAGATGGGGCTGATGCCTCGTTCTATGGGAGTGCAGTTCATGACGAACCCGTACGAGAAAGCCTCTCAAGAGGTAGATCCGTTCAAGTTATTGAACATGGAGAAAGCGACTCCGCTTGGTCCAGAATATTACTTATCCCAGATCGGTGAACGGTGGAAACCAAAGATTACGACGATCCTTACGGATGCGGGAAACGTAGCTTACCGGGCTGTGACTGGATTTGAGCACGAACAAAGCCCGGAGAAGCGTAAGGAGATGTACGCTAATTGGTTGAAGGCAGTGGCTTTGAACATGGAGAAGTCCGAAGACGCTTTAACCCAGCTCTTAAAGGATGTCGTAGCCGCCGTAGACTTAGAGCACCGTACGACGGGTTCGGATATGGCACGGCGTCAACAACTCTATTTGGACTATGTGCGCCGGGAGACGGCAGCAGGTGGAGCGTACAAGGAACCGCAGCTTATCTACAAGATTAAGATGACTGAGTTCCAGGCTCCGATCGGGTCTACAGGATTTCGGAATATCTTCTTGACGATCAAGGCTCCTTCGGAAGATATCGCCAAGCTGATGATCCTGTATCGGCTGCTCCGTCGTTCAGTGTTGAATAAGGAGCTGGGTAAGCAGATGTTGGCGATTTCACCGTTTACCCGGCAACGGGTTTTCCCTGATCTCAACGCTCGTTTGTTGGCACAGTGGGCAGCGGCTCATTTTATCGTGATCGCACATGAAGGGCCAAAGGGAACTCGATTCCAGCCACCACGGCACCATCCTACTACTCGTGAGTATGCGGCTCAACGTGCAGCGGTTGGGGGCGAGCATCGGTTTGCCCGGATGCTTGGGTTCAAATAATGGCTATTGTTGTTGAGCGGCATGTCTTCTTCCTACGGGCAGTAGGACAGACTATAGACACGCTGAGTTACCCTTCTCCAAAGTCACGAGGAGGACGAGAGTACGTTCGGCTCATGCTTCGGCTTGAGCATAGGCGGCTGCCTTGGCCGGGGGAAAAGCATCGTAGCCTCGTGTACTTGGACGATAGTCAACTAGGAGCGGTTCCTATTGAACAGCTAAAAACTCCCAAAGTAGAGGTTCCCCAGTTTCGTCCTTGGCGATTAGAACTCCAGACGGCTGACACTAATCTTATGCGTAACTTCTTGCTTGGGAAAGATTTCTCCCATCCGAAGTTACTTGTAGCGGATGTCCCGAATCCTGAGTTATTGATGTCGCGTTCGGCGATGGCGCGGCATCTATTTGATGAGTTCTCTAAACGACGTAATAAGCAGTGGATATGGCTCCATACTCCACACATGCCCCATGACGTGGCTCGGGAAGTTTGGTTACCTTATGACCCAACTCACCCTGAGCAACGAGAACCTGATCGGGATCAGTGGTTACGTGAAGCTAAACATTGGCTGGCTAATGGGCCGGAACGTGTTATGGGGCCAAGGGATACTTTTGGGTTGAGCATGGCAAAAATGGTCAACAACCAGAAAGTCTATGACCCTCATACTATTATCCCCCTTGGTATCGCTTACTGTTTACGATATTACGACAAGCATGCACCACTAGAAGCAGGAGTACCTACTGCGCCTAGAGGGGTTGCATCACGACTCCAAGATTATCTGAAACAGGCACAGCCTACAGGGAAACCAGACATATGGTATGCCATGGGGGCGGTGTATATCCCTGATCAGGCAATAGGCCGTCAAGGGCTAGAAACTTATCGAAAAGGTCAACGAGTTCCTCTTGCTCCAGGTAAGACGTTAACCACTCGCCGTCTGTTTAAAGTCATGGGGAGAACAGTTGCAGAAGCCCGTCAGAATGCAGAAGCTTATCTGGCGAAGCTCAAGGAAAACCCAGCTACGGAATATATTGGGTACAAGTGGGGGAACGCTTGGGAAAGGAACAAACAGGAACTCATCAATCATCAGGTGTGGGTAAGACAAAAGAAGTCACGTCCTAAAGTGAATGAAGCATTCTACCGAAGAGATTCGCTTTATAGGGTTTATTAGGTGTGCGGGTAGGAACTTAGGAGGATTTTACCATGACCCCAATTGACACTTTGTATTTTCAGTGGGTAGTGACCGAGGAAGAGAAGAAAGAGCCGAGCATCTTCGAGAGTATCGTGGAGCTGCCTGCGGTTGCCAAGGTCAATGACCTGTTAAACACTTACGCTTCGATGATCAGTGATCTCATCGAGGCGGAAGTGAATCGTCGTGCTGTGATCGATGAGTATGTCGCGAAAGCGAAGGAAGACCCCGAGCTGGAGGAGATGTCCGATAGCGAGCTGGCTGAGGGTATTCTGGCGCTGGAGGACGTGCAGGAGAACGAAGAGCTGGTGGAAGCTCAGCGCAATGCGCTGGACATGTTCCACGAGAACCTCGTGAAGGTACTGGCTAACGAGGAGTAATCATGCTGGGGAAGCCATTACAACGCGCTGCTCAGATTACGAATGATGACGCTGTAGCTTTAGCTGTAGACGCGCTGTTGTATGGTTCGGATGAGGATCCTGATCGGGATACGACAGCACGCGGGTGGGATACCCACCATTATGGCGAAGGAGATGACGCTATGAAAATGTGGTATGAGGAACTTCAGGATATCGACGCGGTTATCTCGGAGAACGTCGAGGTGAACCCAACTGCGCTTCCGACTGGTGACTTGCTGGAGCGGATTGACACGGCTGTCGAAGCACTGAATTCGTGCTATGCGCTGGCTGTGCCAGTTTGGCAGAAGCGGATGCTTCACCTGCATTATAACGAGCTGGCCGAGGTAGCTGGCGACCTTCGTGCGGGCAAGATCAACGCCGCTGAAGGGGAAGCTCGTTTCGCTACTGTGATGGCTGACGTTAGCGAGATCGTGGACTTCTCGAATCTGTTTGGGAGTTAAGCTATGCCGACCCTCTCGTTTGACGGGTCGGTTTACTACTCGACGGCTGTAGATCGACGGGAGTTGGTTCGCATTGCGCCGTCTCTTTCAGTGACGATGCTGATGAACCGTGCTCAGTCGTCTATCGCTGTTAACAACACCCATGAAGTCAACTTCTCCGACCTTCCTGGAAATAAGGCTACGGTCATTATGCTGTCCTTGTCGAGCGGTACGATAGCTGTGAATGTTACGGATAATACCTCGCATACAGCTACGTTTAACTTGACCTCAAGCGGCATGTTGATTCTGATGAACACGCTGGTTACCAACTTGACGATTACTTGCACGGTAGCTGCGGTATATGACTTGATCGCGGGGGCCTGATGGCAAAGTTTGGTGATAACACTACCCCCGATCTGGGTTTGTTTTTCGGGGATCAGGGAGGACCGGGTACGGCTCTCCCGCAAACTGATGCTCAGAAGATGTGCCCCTTTCTCGACCAGCAACAGGGCGCTTTCTGTTCGCTGGACGGAGCGATGTGTCCTTTTGTCGGGTTCAACTACCGCAAATGCAAGAAGTACATGAACAACCTGACAAAGGGAGTCTTTGCCAGCACTAACCCGACTGGGATAGTACCGAAGACTAAGCCCCCTCGCCTTGAAGCCCTCACCGAGGGCAAAAAAGGGGGGCGTATTCAAGCTCTCTTAGAGGCAAAAGGTGGGGCAAAAAAGCCTTCTGAAAAGAAGGCAGCCGCCCCCCCTAAGAAGAAGACGACACCTCCTAAGAAAAAGAATGGGTCTACTGTTGACACTGAAAAAGAGCTGAACGACTTCCTTAGTGGTAAGGCACAAGCTATAGAAGTAGGTTCTTCTCGTAAAGGTGGCGGAAAAAAGACTGCCCCGGCACCAGAACCGTCAGCTCCAGATAGAGGCGATCCGCTGCCGCCATTGCCGGTTCGGCAGCAACGAGCTTTACCTGTTGCGAACCAGATAGCCTTAAATGCTGTCCTTGCTTTACAGAATAAGGATGTGCAGTCAAAGGAAGCGCAGCAGACGTTTGCTGATAGTTTTGAAACTTTCGTTAACATTAAAGCGGCGATGCCTCCTCCTCCTGCGTCATGGAGTGCTCGTCAAGCAACAGTTGACAAACAACATCAAGAGTTACGTAATCTGCAAGCTCATATTGACGCCTATCTTCGTCGATCATTAGGACTTAAGATCGAAGGTGGGACTAAGACAGATTACCGTCATGTAACGGATGCAATGTTTGATGCTATGCACCAATACATTGACATGGGGGAATTCCGGGACTGGCGTACACGAGATGTAGATCTTAAGAATGCTCCTGACTCAGGTTTAGAGCGTGATTTAAGTGAACCGCGTGGAGGGAGCCAAGGGACTGAACCGGTAGGAGCATCTGCACATGCTGCTCCTGGAGTGGGGCCACATGATGCCGGGTCAGCAGAGCAATCGGCTGCGGGCGCTCCTCCACCGCCTCCTGGTAGTAAAACAGCGGCACAGCAGGTTGTGACTGATGTAGGGCACCGTATCCAAATGGACACGGATGCTGAAACATCGTCAACTGGAACAACTGGAACATCCAAACGAACAAAGCATCCTAGCGGGTTCTCCCAAGCCGCAGGGGATACTCGTAACTATGAACAAACTGTTGGTAGGATTGAAGCAGAGTTCAACAGCTTAACCCCCGAGGAGAAACGAACTTTCTATCGCGGAGATGGTGAGCTGAATAGCCCCGAAAAACTGATAGCCAAAGCCAAGCAGCTTTGGGCGGTTAACGATACTTCTGGTTTAGAGACTCTTACCCGAGAGCTTACAAATCGTGTAAGGGACATCAGAAAAGTTGCTCAAGCCCGAGCTGAGTTTGACCTCGCTTGGGATAACAACATCGAGTTTCTTAAACGTAATCATCTTGTCGATGACGGAACATTGAAAATGCTCCGTACGGACCCAGCGCGAACCGGCAAAATCGCCGACATGATGAACAGGGCGCGTAAGAAGCTCTACACGGTAGAGACCCAGAATATGTCGCTTGGGGACAAGAAGATCACCAAGCTTGTCCGCCAAGCTACGCTTCCAGTATTAGATCGTACGGACTATGAAGTGATGCGGATGTCCGAGCAGCTCGGGTTGGCTGCGATTCAGAAGCAGCATACGTACGGTCGGGATTATGGTAAGTTCAATACCTGGAATCTTTTAGTTAAGCAGGTTTTAGCCCCGATCGCGTTATTGTGGACTGGACATGCGGGGTATGTCCGCCCCCTGCTGCATATTTGGCCGCAGCAGTTCCTGGACTCGCTGTACTTCGCGTATCTCCAAAGTCCGTTACCGAAGTTGCGGGGGAGCAGTATGCCGCAGCTTTCACGGGATACGAAGTTCGAGTTGAGCCAGAAGATGTCAACTCCTAGCCAGCAAGATCGGCTCATGAAGGGGTTTTACACTGACCCACCTGGGTTAAAAGGATTCGACTCGGCAGGGGTGGTTATGCCCCCGGATACAGCTATCCTCCACAATCGCATGTATCCAACGACCAAGGAGTCTTGGCCGAAGCGTCGAAAGAATGTACTTGCACAGCGGTATCAGGAAGTGAAGGCCCGTTTAGCCAACCCTGCGGATGATTGGCGGCGTGGGTACTTGCGGGGGCATTAATGGCACGACTGGCACCACGTAAGACCGTACCGAAGAAGCGGACGGCCCTTGAAGCAGCCCGGTTTGCTGAGTTTCAGAATCCGGACATGATGCTCCGTGGGTATTGGATGAATGAGAAGAGTCCAATTACAGTCGAAGTGCCGATTTTCCCGCATGGTTACTACCCCAAGCTTGGGGCCACAGAACATGAGGTTCGTGCCAATATCGAGTATCGACGGGTTACAGTACCGTCTGTGTCCGAGATTCGGCAGCATGGCGTCGATGTCCAACAGGCGTTCTTTGTAGCCGAGGTTGTAGTAGATCGCCGTCATATCAAGAACCACAACTACTTTCGAGGCGATTTTCCGGCTGCTGTGAAGGCATTGGCCCGCCAGCATGGGATCTTGTTTGTCCTACCGGCAAACGATATGCCGTCTGCCCGTCTTGTCCGTAAAGAAGTGCTGAACTTTTGGCGGCAGTTGTTCACTCCGCTGTTCATCAAGGGGCACCATTACACCTCGGGGCGGATGACCATGTTCATGGCCGCTCCTTCAGGATCGTTAACCCGGTTGAAGACGGCGTTGAATTTGGAAGCGAAGGATACTCCAGAGGATAACTTGCAAGAATGGTATCCTCATGCGGGAGTTCCGCCTCTCCCCCGAAAGCGTCGTCCGCGTGGTCCTCGTCCAAAATTTACGTCTCGGGAAAATTATTTAGCTGATGAAATTGCGAGCCAAACTACTGAACGGATGAGAGATCAACTCTTACCGGTTCTTCGGTCTAAGTTGGAGATCCCGAGTAACTCTCATGCGGCTCAAGAGTTAGAAGACTACGTCTCTGATCCGGCTACAGCACGAAGCTTGATTCGTGAAACGGGGAACGGGAAATCCCCTCAAGCCATTCAAACTTGGGTGAAGCACCGTTTGATCCCCAGGATCAAGGAAATTGTGAAAGAGGAAGGTGTTCAAGCTGCTGAGGGCGTGTTGCGCTCTAGTGTTCAGTTTGCGTTTCAAGTGACGATCGGGGTTGTGCTGAGTAACATTTTCCAGCAGATGAAAACTTCAAAATTTGGTCAAAAGAGAATGCAAAACTTCAACTACACTCCGGAAGTTAGTACCTCTTACCCGGTTGGTGGTGGAAGATTTGAACATGCTCCTACCAAGAATGTGAACATTGAAGAGAAGTTAGTAAAAGTTGTAGCTTATGCGAGTAAATACACTCGGCAATATGGAGTTCATAATGCTAAAGATGTTCTGGACTTCCATGTTACCCCTACAAAGGTAACAATTAACTTCAACCAAGAACATTATGAATCAGCGTTGAAGCACCGTCCGAAAGCACTTGGGTCATTGGTTGACGCTGAAGAACTCAAGGCATTCGAAGGGAACCTGCCCTTGCTTCAAGCGGCTATCAATGATTCTTATCGCCAGTATAACGACTTGTTTCCTGAATCAGATATGATGGACATTTAGTTTCATGCACCCGGAACAAGTTGAAGCTATCAATGAAGTCGCTGAAAGGGCGGATAGGTTATCCGACCTCATAATGCGAGTTTGCCATTGTGACGAAGATACAGCCCTTAATATCGTGCATGACCTCCCGCAAGTTGTACAACGGCTACAAGCAAATGACATTCAGGGTCTACTGAAAGAGGCTGTAGAACGAGTGCCATATCGTTCTATCCCCCCGAAGCCGATGCCGATCCCTGCCCATCAGCTTTACCCAGGGCACCCGAATTTCTTGCCCCCGGTGACTACGAAATCAGCTTTCAACGCACATGTGGCTCAGGCCATGTCTCCTTACGTGAAAGCGGTTGTGGACCGGGTGGCAAAAGACCGAGAACTGGAACCGCCTGATCTTAAGACCATCGAAGCTGTACTGGAAAAGACGGATTGGGCGCGGGCAGCTTATGAAGCTAAGAAGATGCCTCCTAAGCCTCCGCCAAGCAAGTTACGCCAATTCTTCAAGAAGTATGTATTCGGCCCTTTGGACGCCGTAACAGACAAAGTACCTTTGGCCCACTTTTGGGGCTACATCGGAGCTGCTCAGATCCTGCTGATTTTGTGGACTGCGCTAGGTGGAACCCTAGCCCGAGTTGAGCGTGCCGGAGCACCTGTTAAGGTGTACGACATGATGTCCCGTAGAAAGCAGGCTAGGCTATTCCAGAAATACGCCAAGAAGAGCGGTATGAAGTGGCCGGGGGGCGGAGTCTATTAATGGGTGTTCGCCGACAATGGAAAGTATTGAAACTATCTCAGGTTGAGATGGATAGCGATACACGAGTCAAACTTATCGAAGCCATCACCCGCAAAAAGGATATTCAGGTCACTCTTTATGCATGGGACGTTGACCCATTGCAGCAAGTAGCACGGGAAGCTTTTTTCACCGAACAAGCTGCTATCAAAGACTGGTTTCTTCAGAAACGGTTGTGGGAAGCTGATACCCCGCCTCCTGGGGTTACCCTCCGAAAATGGGCAATAGGTGTAGATGACATTATGGGAAACATTCACAACATGAAGTTGCGCAATATCCCATTGTCGTTAAACGCCGAGATCAGAGTTGGCATCATTCCTTCCTCTCTATACGAGGATCTGCAACGATCCTTGAAAAAGCAGTCGTAAACTCCCTCTATCTCAACCTGTATCTCCTTATTGACTGATTGGGAACTGATGCCCATTTCGGGCAATACCATAGGAGGTACACATGACTTATCCGAACATGGACCTGCAAAGCCTTCCGGCCACCATTGAGCTGCGGGTGGGAACGGATCAGGCTGAGCGAACCCTTCAGCTTTCGTATTACCAGATTTGGGCTGGTATTCAGGGCCTGAAGATCATCGACGACCTGGGAACTGTTCCCGAGGTTGTCCACAACGCGGGCGACGATGCGGCGTTTGCTACGGCGCTCGATAACCTGCTGACTGACCTTGTCGCCGCGATGGTTCACTACGACGCGATTTGGGCGATGGTTCCGTAACCTATGGAACCTCGTCGTGTCACTCAGGCTAAAGTTGTTCCGGGTCAATCTGTGACTCGGTTCCATCTTGCGATGGACAACTCGATGTTGCCAGATGACACGACTGAGCTTCATGTGGCCCACCACACGTCCGGTGATCTGTCCGAACCGGCTGATTGGTACAATATTTACGAGCATCCAACTGAGTGGCAGCTCGAACTTGCTCGTATTGGCCTCAATATCGACAAAGAGGACTGGACGATTCTTGAGCATATGCTCGGGAGTTTCAAATGGGTGCTGTATAAGCATACTGCCGATCCTCATCGAGCCGAAATTCGTGTTGACGTGTCTGCCATGAAACGTGGTGAGTGGACCACGACGTATTTCTAGGAGATCGCTGATGACAGACCTGATCGAAGTCATGCCCTTCAGCTACCAGATTCTGGAATCTGCTAATGGGCGTTTTCGTGTCGAGGGTGTGTTCCAGCGGTCAGACGTGGAGAACGCCAACAAGCGGGTTTACCCGCGTAGCATCTGGGAACGAGAACTTAAAGAGCCGCGTGTTACCGAGTCTTTAACAAACCGGGCGATGTTCGGTGAACTGGACCACCCTTCGGATGGGAAAACCTCCCTTAAGCGTGTGTCCCACATCGTGACGGGTTTGAATCTTCAGGATGACGGCTCGGTTATCGGTGTTGCCGAAGTTCTAGGCACTCCAAACGGACAAATTCTGAAGACACTCTTTGAATCCGGTGCTCAAGTGGGCATCAGTTCCCGTGGATCCGGGAGTGTTCAGAACGGTGTAGTTCAGGAGGACTTCAAGCTCAGCACATTCGACTTTGTAGCGCGACCTTCTACTCCAGGTGCGCTCCCCCGCCTTGCGGGGGAAGTTAGTCGGCGAGGGAGTAAGACCGAAGACGTAACGGATGCTTCAACTGAAGTTGAAGTTGTCGATGTGATGGATGTTGACCTCTTTAACAGGCTCCAAAAAGAGCTAGCAACGTTAGAGGAAGGTCTTGATACTAACATCGACTTCAATACGTTAGCTCGTTCGGTTATCGAGCTTCATAATCTGGTCGAAGGACTCGATGCCATTACACCGAAAATGCGGTCGAGCCTGAATGAGCACATTCTCGTTCTCAGTGGCGAACTTACTCGGTTGGCTGCTGAATCACCTGAGCACCAAACGATCGTGGCAGAGTTGTTGAAGAAAGTCGAAGAGAGTCTTGAGGCCGTAATCATTCGGCCCACGAATACTAGTGTTAAGGAGGAACCCATGGATAGGCTTCAATTCATTAAGGATCGACTCCAGGAAGCCGAGCTGGAAGCTACGGTGGATGCCACTGAAGCGGAAATGCAGCTCGCGGCGGAAGTCGATGAGCTGCGCCAAAATCTTGAAGCCCTCGACGACGACGAGCTGGTCGATGTGGCCCTCGAAGTCGGGGTGATCTCTCCGGACGACCTCGAAGAGGATGACGATACCAGCGCCGACGACGATAGCGGAGAGACCGTTACCGTTCAGGATCTGCTCGATTATATCGAGGAGCTGGAAGGTCAAGTTGGAGAGGCGGCGGAGCTGATCGAGGGTATGGCTGCGCAACTGGAAGAGTCGGACGATAGCGACGATCTTACGCTCAAGTACGAGGCGGCTCTCGGCATCATTCAAGAGACGGTTACCCGTTACCACTTCCTGCAAGAGGCAGTTGGTGGTGAGGAGCGGGCCAACAAGCTGATGGAGAACCTTCTCCAGCGGCTGGAGTCCGACGATGAGGATGACGACGAGGACGACGAGGACGAGAAGCCCAAGAAGAAGAAGGGCAAGAAGGAAGAGTCGCTCGATGAGGCTGTTGCGGAAGTCGAGAAGCTTCTGAGCGAGGATGGTGACGGCCCCGACAAGAACATGCTTCGGTATAAGGAACTCGCTGAGAGTGTCCGCAAGAGTACCGGACTTAACTAGCCATTGGTTGGCGATAAGATCTAAGGAGGATCGATCATGACTCAAGAACTCCACGCTATGGGAGAAATGGGAAGGGCACTTGCCAATGGTAAGTGGCGTCCGCTCGTCGAGTCGATCGAGGATAAGGCCACTCGCGAACTGACCGCTGTTCTCCTGGAGAACGAGCGCCGCTACATCGACATGCTCGATGAGGACGTGCGGATCCAGAGCATCGGTTCGTTCGAGAAGTTTGTTTTCCCGATCGTTCGTGCGGTATTCCCCAACCTGATTGCCAAGGACATCGTCTCTGTGCAGCCGATGACTGGCCCCACTTCCCTTGTGTTCTACCTTGACGCTGTCTATGGTACGACCAAGGGTGGTGTTACCGCTGGTGACACCATGTTCAGTGCCCGTAAGGGCCACCTCGCTGACGACCAGTACTCGTCCGAGGCGATTACCGGTGAGACTCTGGTGACTGCGGCGGATGCTGGCGGTCAGACTGTTATCCCGGCTTCGGCTGCTGATTTCGGTTCCGTTCGTCCCGGTACGTTCTCCATGTCGGGTGTTGTGACTGGTACGGATGTGGTTTGGACCGCGACGGACAATGGTGTTGGTGGTTTCACGTTCAGCGGGAACACTGCTTCCCCCGCTCCGACCATCAATTATGCGACTGGTGTGGTTACCACCTTCACGTTGGGTACTGCCCAGAAGGCTGCGACGGCCATTACCTGCAACTACTACTACAATTCCGAGGGTTCGGCCAACATCCCGATCGTGGACATCAACCTGTCCAGCGTTCCGGTGCGGGCGATTCCCCACAAGCTGCGTGCTCGTTGGTCCGTTGAGGCGGCTACCAACCTCAAGGCGATTCATGGTATGGACGCCGAGAGCGAGCTGGTTGCCCTCCTGTCCGAGAAGATCCGCTGGGACATCGACCGGCGCATCCTTTCCGACCTGTTCACCATCGCGAGCGCCGGGTCTGTGACCTGGAACAAGCCCGCTCCGGCTGCCGTGTCGTACAACGACCACAAGCAGACCTTCATCGACGCCCTGATCGAGGCTTCGAACCTCATCTTCCGGGCGACTCGTCGGGGTACTGGTAACTTCGTGGTTTGCGGCACCAACGTCAGCAACGTGGTCGAGTCCCTCTACGGGTTCCGTCCGCAGGCTGTGGCCGGTAATGGCGTCGTGTTCGTCGGTACCCTTCAGGGCCGGTGGTCGATCTACAAGGATCCGTACATGGACGCTGACACGTTCCTCGTCGGTTGGAAGGGCAACTCCTTCCTTGAGGCCGGGTATGTGTTCGCTCCGTACGTTCCGCTGTACACCACCCCGACCTACGTGCTGGATGACATGCTGAACCGCAAGGGGATGATGTCCCAGTACGGTGTGAAGGCCATTAATGGTGATTTCTACGCGACGGGGACCGTGACTTACACCGTTGTGTAGTGGTCGTTCTTAGTCTGTTAATCTCCGGCCCCCTGTAAGATGCAGGGGGCCTTGTATTTATTGACTGGAAACGGAGGTTGTCATGAGTGAAATGAGACGATTCGTGTATTTCGGCAAGGTGCCGACTAACGTCTGTTTTAATGGTGTGTCTTTCCCAATCATGCCCGGTGACGTGGTCAAGTGCTACCCGGAGTTCATTGCCGGGTTCATCTCCTCCAAGTGGTACAAGGAAGCCCCTGTCGAGAACACAAAGGCCCCGAAGCATATCTTCCCGCATAGCCCCATGTTCTTACGCCCCGATCCTACGGGTGGGCTGCCTATGCGATCGGACCCAACTGCTGGTCCTCGGTTAAAGAATAGGATGCCTCTCTCCCCAGCAATCCAAGAAGACCCTCCAACACTTCTCTATGAGAAGGTGGAAGAGGGTGGGGCCAAGGAAGTTCTCCCGGAAATCGAGGTTCCTAAGCTGGAACTGACCACTCTTCCTGGGCAAACGCTCACTCCCCCTGAGCCGGAAGTTGTTGTACCAGCGGCAGTTGACTCTGTTGACCCTGTTTCCTTCGCGGGAGATGAAGTGGAGGAAGAGGCTGTGCCTGCTGAGGAGATCCCAGAATTGATTGCTCTCGGGATTACAAGGTCCGCTTTACGGAAAGCCACTCGTCCCGAGATCTACGCCCGTGTATTGGAAGTTCGAGAAAAAGGTTGTGTGTTGAAGCCTGAAATGCTTGATATTTTCAACAGTTTCAATGAGGAAACGACACGCGGTGGGATGTTTGCGGCCCTGTGGGAGTACTACGGTTTCGATAAGGAGTAGGCTATGACGACGCCTGCGAACTTCACCGAGAAGTATATCTTTGACTGGGTTAAGAAAAAGCTCGGTGACCCGACTGTGAATGTAGAACTGGACGAGACTCAGATTAAGCATTGTATTGACGATGTTATCGAGCTTTTCCAGAAGTATCGCCCCAAAGAATACTACCAGGGTACGATTCTATCTGAAGGATATCATTTAGTGGACGCCCCTGACGGTAGTATGGGGGTCTTGGGGGTTGAGTTTAACCGTTACGAGTCAGAATTAGGCTCAGGATTAGAGGATGTGTTCAACCCCTTCTACTTCATCTCCTATGGCGGTATGGGTGGAGTTGACATCCAGACTTATCACCTTATGAAGCACTGGATCGAGGTGATGCAGCGTACTTTCGGTACGGAAGAAGGCTACGAACTCCTCGATGATGGCAGAGTTTTCATCTCAGTCCCAGGAGAATATAAGGTTTCGATCATGTGGGCGATGCCTTGGACGGGTCTGGAAGATCTCCACCGTCCGTATCAGCATCTTTTCCTGAACCTTGTACTCGCGAAGAGTCGGCAAGTTTTGGGGCAGATTCGTGGAAAGTACGGCCAGGGTGTTCCTGGGGCCGGTGGGCAAGTACAGCTTGATGGGGAGTATCAACGCCAGAAAGGGCAAGAAGACGAAACAAAGTATACCGACGAGTTGATGCGGATCAGCCCGCACTTCATCCCGTCTTTGGGGTAGCACATGGGTCTCCCTCTGTTTGGGTCAACGAAAGATCGTAAGCTCATGGAGCAGCTCAACAAAGAGATCTATGAGCTGTTCATGCACGATGTGGAAGTTTATAAACTTCACTTCCATACCGAAACCGAGAATGTGCTCTACCACGAGGATATCAATCGGGATATCCTTGACACTCCCACGTATATTGTTCATGGCTATTCTGACGTTTCAGACAACGGACTTGTCGCTTTGTACAAACAAGGCCCGCAACAGGACCGTCAAATCTTCTTGTACTTCAGCCGGAAGCTGTTAGAAGATCACCTGAAGTCGTTAGGGTTGGACTACTATCAGGATATCCCTGTTGCTGGAGATGTTGTACGGATTCAAGAGTCTTATTGGGAGGTCATGAACTCGGACCCGGAGGGGTTCCATATGAACTTCCGGAACTTCCCGTTCGATTTACAGTACAACATTGTTCCTTGGCAGCGGACTGGAACTCCGAAGACTGCGACGAAGCATATCTTTGAGAGGTATTGATGGCTTTTCGTGTACGGAAACTTCGAGTCCGTATTCGTAAAGCCATTTTGGCGGCGTTACGCAAAATTCGTATTTTGAAGCCTACCCAAGCCCAGACGAAGATTACCTCTCGCCCCCAAGCAGTTTTTGACAAAAAGGGGATGAACGTCAAGGGTATCAATCAGGAGATGGCCCAAGAATTCGCTGATGACTTGAAGGCGATCATTGAACGCCAGCTCATTGCCTGGGTACCCCTTAGCCCCAATTATGCACGCCGAAAGCGGATGCTCGGGATGGACCCGCGTATCTTGATCGCCACAGGGCGGTATGTGAACTCCATTCAACCTATTGAACAACCGGATGGGACTTGGGTTGTATCGGTTCCGGCTGAACCACTTCATGCAGGCAGCAAGTACACCTTGAAGGATCTAGCCCGTTGGTTGGAGTACGGGACATTGCACATGCCCCCTCGGCCACATTGGCGTCCTGCCATGAATATCTGGCGTACGAAGATTTATCAAGTGAGGCGACGTGTACGACATGACCTCGTACGGGAGCTGAAAAAGGCAGGATATCGATGACGGGTCACTATCGCCCAGATCGTTTTGCGGATCAGGTGCAAGTAGCTTCTCGGGAACGGACAGAAAACTATGATGTTATCTACCGTACCGATGCTGCTGTGATGAACTATTTCACCTTTTGGGAGATCTATCACGATACGACTACCAATTTGTTGATGGAGAAGATGATCCCACAGGTATTCGCCAGTCCGAGACGCGAGTATACAGAGCGGGATTTCCATGAGCAAGATGATTCAAACCGTTTGGCAACTGAGTGGGAAGGGGATTACCCCCCAACTAAACATGAACGAATCATCATGCCCTCCATTGCGGTCACTCGATTGGATGTGACGTTTGACCAGACTCGGTTTACATATGCCCACTGGCGAAAGTTACTATACTCCAACGACCTGAATATGACGTTGGAGTCGCCATTTCCGCTACCTTACAACTTCTCGTATCAGTTCGACTTTTGGGTGTTAGAGCAAGCCCAATTGAACTCGATCATCGAACAGTGGGCACGTAAGTTTCCTCACCCGACATGGTGGATAGATATCCAATACCCGTTTCCTTGGGGGACTAACACAGTTCATATTCAAAGCCAAGGGGTTATGAGCAATACCTCGGTTCTTGAAGCTGGTGAGGTTCAACGTCAGCTTCGTGGGGTAGCAACTGTCAATGTATTTGGGTGGATCCCGTTGCCGTATACCTGGACTCGTACGGTACAGAAGATCACGCTTGAGATGATCGAAGAGAGTTCGCAAGAGATTCTAGAGACTTATGAAACTGAGTGGGCCGATAAACCAACATTCTGGGAAACCGGTGACCAGGAACAGGTATTGGTGTGGAAATGAACGATCCTATCGAGCAACTCCATAAAGACACCAATGCTCGAATTCGAGCAGGTGCAAAAGCAGGTAAGTACTGGGTACTCCGTTCGGAGGATATAGATGACTATATCAGTCGAATTGTGGAGACCACGACCTCGGGGGCCATTGGGGGTTTCTCCAAACCAATGCTCGGTAACCCGAATGATCCTGCCTTCGGTGGACGTAATAGGTTTACGAAGCAACAGCTTCGATTTGCTGTAGATCGACTTCTTGGCAGAGTATCTTCGGAGTGACCTTTGCTATCAACGATTTATTGTGTGACCAATGAGGAGGGTCCATGCCGCGATTTCGCATCATTGGCAAGTCAGATCGAATGCGAACGGTCTTCCTTCGAGACTCTAAAACGGGGAAGTTCGTCCAGCACAAAATCATTCGGGGTAAGACGATTGACGTGAATGAGGATGAGCTTACGTTTCACGTAGCACGGCAGAAAGGATTCAAGATCCTGGATGTTGTGGAACTTCCTGACTTAACTGAAGTTACAGAGATTATTCCAGTAGTTGAGGAGGAGCAACCCCGAAAGCGTACCCGTTCTCGGCGGCGGAAAGCTGTAGAAGAGACTGATGAGTCGTAACACGAAGCGATAAGGATCTTTAGGAGGTTTTACTATGGGTATCTATGTTTCTCCAGGCGTTTACACTCGGGAGATCGACCTCTCGCTGTATGTGCCTGCTCTGTCTACGACTATTGTGGGCATGGTGGGGGTGACTGGTAAGGGGCCGACCAATGAGCGGACCTACATCACCAATCAGCAGCAGTTCGTGGAGGTGTTCGGCCCGCCTGACGATACGATCGGCTATGAGGCGTATGCTGCGCTTCAGTATCTTCGGCAGGGTCGTCAGCTTTGGTTTGTCCGGGTAGTTGGTGCGGCTGCGGCTGCTGCAACGCATACTTTCCTGTATGGTATCCCGGTTGTGGATGAGGTTCAGGCAGAAACTGTTCCTCCTGATGGCATCTTGAAGGTTTTTGACGGTACTCTGGATAACTTCCCTGTCCAACCGGCCACGCTTACTTTAACCGCCACTGTTGATGCTACTCCAGTTGTGCTTACTGATATTACTGGGCAGGGTATCCTTGTGGGGACGAATTGCACCGGGACGATTACTTATTCGACTGGTGCGTGGACGACGACTTTTGACACTGGTCATGAGCCGGATAACGCAACTCACCATGTGGCTGATTACACGTATACCGATGCTGGGTTCCTGGCTACCTGCATTTCCGATGGTGAATGGGGCAACAACATCACTATCGGTATCGAGGATGGTGGTATCGCAGGGACCAAGAAGCTCACGGTGTACTACGAGGGGATGTCGGTCGAGCGTTGGAACAACATTGACCTCGATGACACGGTTGGCAACACGCAATTCATCGAGACGGTGATCAACGGTA